>Ga0116164_10001133_pt1 | contig 20524 bp, 13 predicted proteins | sample AD_UKC109_MetaG_FD_89888 | JGI IMG/M metagenome (GOLD analysis project Ga0116164, IMG submission 89888) | Active sludge microbial communities of municipal wastewater-treating anaerobic digesters from Hong Kong - AD_UKC109_MetaG | ecosystem: Engineered > Bioreactor > Anaerobic > Digestate... | reverse complement strand
GTGTTGCTGGATATCAAAGAGGGGCTGGCTGAAGGGAAAGCGCTCGATTTGTGGCAAACCGCCCCGGTTGAGTATTATGATTCGCGCCTGATCGGGGTCACCAGCGACTATGAACGAACCGCCGGTTCCGACGTGGTTGTGATTACCTCGGGCCTGCCCCGGAAACCGGGCATGAGCCGCGACGACCTGATCTCGATCAACGCCGGAATAGTAAAATCGGTTACCGAAAAAACAATCGTTCATTCACCCGACGCTAAGGTGATCATTGTTTCGAATCCCCTTGATGTGATGACGTATTGTGCTTTCCTGGCAGCTAAAAAACCCAAACACGAAGTGTTCGGTATGGCCGGTATTCTCGACACTGCACGCTACCGGGCTTTTCTTGCCGAGGAACTCGATATCAATCCCAAAGATATTCAGGCCCTGCTGATGGGCGGGCACGGCGACACCATGGTACCGCTACCCCGTTATACCACGGTTGCCGGTATTCCCGTTACCGAGCTGATCGAAGAGGAAAAATTGAATGCCATCATTCAGCGGACGAAGGTGGGCGGTGGCGAACTGGTTAAACTTCTGGGAACTTCGGCCTGGTATGCACCCGGAGCAGCAGCTGCCCAGATGGTCGAAGCCATCCTGCTTGACCAGAAACGCATTTTCCCGGTTTGCGCTTATCTCGAAGGCGAATACGGCCTGAACAATATTTATGTGGGCGTTCCTGTTAAACTCGGTAAAAACGGGATTGAACAAATCATCGAGATTCAGCTCAACGACGACGAAATGGCCTTGTTGCACCAATCGGCCGCCTCGGTGAAGGAAGTAATGGATGTGCTGGATGATATGAAGTTGTTTGACTAAATAAAAAAGAAATAATTGCAGAAAGCGAGGGCAGCAGCTCTCGCTTTTTTTGGGGGTATCCTGCGAGGATGATAGTCGTGAAGAGGTGTCATTCCGAACGTAGTGAGGAATCTCTTCAAATACGGGCAGATTTCTCCTCCCTGCGGTTGTCGAAATGACACCCTGGTCGTAAAACTGTCATTGGTTGTAGCGCAGCAAAGCAATCTGTTTGCTTCCCCTCCGGACAAAAAGACCCATTTATTCAAGCATACAATATTCCATTTGCCGTTTCCCATTTTGGCTCATTCATTTTTCAATCGATTTAATTTTCGTTCCAGTCGCTTCCGGTTTTGGATGAACCGATCAATTATATCCGGAAAGTTGAAATTCACATAACCGGCAGGAGGTTTCGGGGGCGCATACGGATTAACAATGAAATCGTAATCGCGGCTTAGATACAATTCATAGGATAATTCCTCATTTATCAGATCCCTGTTTTTTTCGAAGTATTCCATTTCCCTGTCGTAAAATTTTATATCGACCCTTTCAATTTCAATGATGGAGTAGGGCAGGTAATACCTGTTTTGGTCAGCCGGATTCAGGTTGGCCTGTATTACTTTTTTATCGAACGAAACATGGGCAACGGCAAAGGAGTCGCCCGGTTGTGCCTTTATGCTAAAAAAGCCGTCGCTTCGGGATCGCCAGGCACCAAGGGTTCGGTAACTGACCAGAATGGCTGCATCAACCGGAAGAGAATCGGCTGAAAAAAGGTACCCTTCGAAACGAAAACTTCTATCATCGGTGATTTGTGCCCGGAGCATAAACCATGGGATGAAAAAGAGGAACAGAACCCATTTTTTCATAGCAGGGCGATTTTCCCTGCAAGTTAGGGTGGAATTGCGTTAAGGAATAATAAAGGATTTTAACAATATACAAAAAGGGCTAATAAATCTTAAACTCAACCTTCTGCGACGCAGGAGCAGTCCCGCGAAGCGGGAACCCTCAACCTCACCCTCAACCACCTATTTACGGGTAGAATGCTCCAACAGCAAGCCTCTTACACGTACTGATCACCCTTATTGATCCGGACATCGTTCACAAACTGCCGGATTTGCTGTTCGTCTTCTTTCCGGCAAATCAGGAGGATATTGTCGGCTTCGACCACAATGTACCCATCGAGGCCCTGCGCCACAACCAGTTTTTCGTCGGCCACGTTCACGATGCAATTCCGCGATTCGTATAATTGTACATTGTTTCCTTTCACCGAGTTGCCGTTTTCGTCCTTTTGGGAATTGTCCCAAAGCGAGCCCCAGGTTCCCAGGTCGCTCCAACCAAAGTCGGCGCAAAGCACATATACATTTTGTGCTTTTTCCATAATCCCGTAATCGATCGAAATATTGGGACATTCGGAATAGGTCTTGTTCAGGAACGCTTTTTCTTCCCGGGTGAAGTAGTATTTTTCTCCTTTCGAGAAGAGTTCGTGTACCTCGGGCAGATAAGTCCGAAATGCATGCATAATCGAAGTAAGCGACCAGATAAAAATACCCGAATTCCAAAAAAACTCACCACTGTCGACAAATACCCGGGCCATTTTCAGATCGGGTTTTTCGGTAAACGTTTTTACCTGGTATAAATTGGAAATTCCTTCCCAGTGGGTTTGTCCGTTGATTTGAATATACCCATAGCCGGTTTCGGGACGGTTGGGCTTGATTCCCAGTGTGAGAAGAGCATTGTTTTTTTCAACAAAGGCCAGTCCGTTTTTCAGTTGGGCAAGGAATTCATCTTCGTGGGTGATGAGGTGGTCCGAAGGGGCAACAAGGATATTGGCCTCCGGGTTGTTTCGCATAATCTTATGGCAGGCATAGGCTATGCAGGGGGCGGTATTACGGCGTAAGGGTTCGCAAAGGATTTGCTCCTCGTTTAATTCGGGTAGTTGCCCGAGTACCATTTCGCGATAATCGAGATTGGTGACCACCAGGAAATGTTCCTTTGGGCAAATTTTACTGAGCCGTCTGTACGTTTGTTGAATGAGGGTTTCTCCTGTTCCCAGGATATCGATGAATTGCTTGGGACGTGTTGTTTTACTCAGGGGCCAGAAGCGACTGCCAATCCCCCCGGCCATAATGATGCAGTATGTTTCGTTCATGGTTTGTTGATTTTCAGAAAAGGAGTGATATTATTTTTTCAACGTCCTTTTTTATACAATAATAATGATTTACCCGATGAACGTGCAAGATTTTTATCAACGTTCAACGCATGTTCGTAAAAAAGATTGGATCGGCATTTCATCGGGGCGTCATTTGTATTAAGGGTATCATCATTTCTTCCATCGAAATGCCCCCATGCTGAAAGGTGTTTTTATAAAAGGTGGCATAATAATTAAAATTGTTCGGATAGATGAAGAAGTCCTGGTTCATGGAGAAAATAAACGAAGTACTAACATTAGGAGCGGGAAGGCGGATGTCGTCGGGACGGCGGATTTCGAAAACTTCTTTTGGATTGTAATTCAGGTTTCGGCCCAGCTTATACCGGAGGTTGGTGTTTGTTGTCCGTTCGCCAATAACCCGAACCGGATTGTTCACCCGTATGGTTCCATGGTCGGTGGTGAGCACCAGTTCTCTTCCGTTCGCAGCTAGTTCGCGGAGCAGATCGATCAGGCCTGAATGCTGAAACCAACTGATGGTGAGCGAACGATAGGCCGATTCGTTTGCGGCCAGTTCCTTGATCATGTTCATCTCGGTGCGGGCATGAGAAATCATATCCACAAAATTGATTACATACACAGCCAGATCCGACTGCAGTATTTGGCCCAGGCTGTCGATGCTTTTCCGGCTTGGATTGGCTGTGGTTACTTTCTCGAAATACAGCTTCTCCCGCCGTCCGCTGCGGGTCATTTGTTTGCGCAGCAGGTCTTCTTCAAAATTGTTTTTCCCACCTTCCTCATTGTCGTCTTCCTCCCACAAGGCGGGATAAATTTTTTTAATATCGGCCGGCATCAGCCCAGCAAAGATGCTGTTCCGGGCATACATCGTTGCCGTGGGGAGGATGGAAAAATACAACTCGTCGCGTACGATGGAGAATAATTCTGAAAACAGGGGGCTTAAGGCCCTCCACTGATCGTAGCGGATGTTGTCGATCAGCAGCACCACCACTTTTTTCCCTTCGTCGAGAAGCGGAAATATCCGTTTGCGAAACAAATCGGGCGACAATACCGGACGGTCGGAATAGTTTGGATCGAGCCATTTTTCATAATGGCGTTTGATGAAACGGCAAAAGGCGCCGTTGGCTTCGTTTTTCTGCATTTGTAAGATCTCGTTCATCGCTTTGTCGTCCGATGCGCTGAGTTCCATTTCCCAAAATACCAGTTTTTGATATACTTCTTTCCAATCGGCGAGGGTCAGCGAATCGTTGATCTTCATGCCCAGTTTGCCAAATTCCATCTGATAGGCAGAGGTGGTCTGACGGGTCACCAATTCTTTTTTATTGATGTTTTTCTTTATAGAAAGAAGAATCTGCTTGGGGTTGACGGGCTTGATCAGGTAATCGGCCATTTTCGATCCGATGGCTTCATCCATTATGGCTTCTTCTTCACTTTTCGTGATCATGACCACCGGCACCAGCGAATTGATTTCTTTTATGTGGCTCAGGGTTTCCAAACCCGTATAGCCCGGCATGTTTTCATCCAGAAAAATGATGTCGTAGGCGTTTTCTTTTACCAAATCGAGCGCGTCGGCTCCATTGGTGGATGTATCGACTTCGTAACCCTTGTTTTCAAGAAACAGGATGTGGGGTTTTAGCAGATCGATCTCATCGTCGACCCATAATATTTTCGGTTTCTTGTTTAGCATGACAAAATAATATCGGTTATTCGTTCTGATAGCATAACAAAAGAAGGTCGGATTTTATTGTGGAAAAGGTTCCTTTTGCCCTTTTTTCACTTGTAATGTTCGGCATAAAACGTCAGATAGCCCTGTAAGTCACTGTTCTCGAACAAAACGGCCAGGTTCTCTTCTGTGATAAGAAAACTGCGGTACTCAACGCCTCGCAGCGACATGGCCACCCGGGAATCTTTCGTTACCCCGTCGAGGTAATCCTTTGCCGGAGCGAAGCTCTCCAAACCACTCACGAGGACCACCGAGCGAAAATCGTCGAAGGCTTTGGTCGTGATCTGCAACCCGGCGTTCCGGTACCCGATGGCATTGAAGCGGGTCAGATACGTGATCAGCAGGCTTTGATTCGGGCTTTTGGAAGGTAGAACAAAGGCAAGGCTGTGCGGGCTTTCGGATTCGAAAACGAAGGGACTGGCTTCGGGTTGCTTTTCGATCCCGGCCGATGCGCTATTAACGGGGAGGGTGTCGGTATTTGTTCGCTCCGGAATCGGTTCTTCCACAAGAGATTCAGGAACAGGAGCCTTTGTCTCGGGCTCTTGGATTGTGTCTGTTTTAACTGTTGGTTTGGCGGCTTCTTTTTCATGGGGCTTATCCTGCTCCGGACGAGCCGGTTGAACCGGTTTGCGGGATATATAGTTGGCCTGGTAAAAACGCTTCCATCCATCCAGATCGCCGGTTTTGACGAGTTGTTCCAAATTGGCTTCGCTGATGATGAATTTTTCGAACGGTGTGTTTCCTATGCTGGCAAACAGTTCATTTTTTACTCCGGTCGTTTTTAGGTATTCCATTGCTTCCCATGCGTTGGGGAAGGGGGTGACCGATAAGAGCGTCTTCCCTGTCATGCGTCCCGGTACAACCCGGAAGCGCTTATCGCGAAAGGCCGAAAGGTTGTAACGCATCAGGTCGCGCATCAGGTATCCGGTTCCGAAATTATCCTGGCCAATCACGACCAGAAAGGCATGCGGTGTATCATACCCTCCCGAAAAAATTTGTTCTTTAAGCGAAGTCTGTTGTCCGGATATGCTATCGGGAACCGTAACCATAACAAATTCACCCTGTTCCTTCAACTGATCTGCCGGATCCTCGTTTAACCGGGCCATCAACGCTTCGGGCGAAGCCAGGTCGGCCTCGGTAAAGTGACCGGAAGTAAGCTGGCTATAGTTGCGGGCAAAATAAGCCGCATAGGCTGTATAATTTCGGTCGCTCAGCATTTCACGGTAATTGTTGTTCGAGGCGACAAAATTGTAGTATTCTTTTCCGGCCAGCGTTTTAAAAACCCCGGGATTTCGTACGATGGATAGAAAGTACACCATGGCGCTTTCTTTGTTGTCGAAATTCCGGACAATCAGCAGGCGGGTATCGTTGTTCAGATTTTCAGTTTCAATATCAAAATCGAGCAGGGTATAATGATCGAGATTGTAATTGGCGATATCGTACTTGAGTCGGTTTACATCAATGTCGGTGTCCATAGGGAAAGCAATGACAAAGTAATGCAGCAAATCGGGAGCCGGATCCCATTTCCCGGCTAAGGGATCACTGGCATCGCCCTGTGGGCCGAGCAACTCTGCGTTGGTAATCCGTTCGTTCAGGTAGCCCGAGTTAACCAGTTCCTGGTAGTCCGACAATTTGTCGTCGCCAATCAGAGTGAGAATTTGTTTGGCCAGCGCCGCGGGTTCAGCAACCGTAAACCGGCTGATGTAGGTTTTGAGCGAATCGGCCAAACGCTTGTTTCCCTGTCCCCTAGATTCCGATACAATCCGTACAAATTCGATTTTGGGCAGCAGCGAGGTGTCGGGGTTCATTTCGAGGGCCATCCGGCTGTACCGGGCTGCCTTATCAAACTCTCTGTTTTTATATGCAAGGAAGGCATGTTGGTAAAGACGGTTCAGGCTATCCTTCCGGCTTTCTTCTTCAATAAAATAATTGGGATTGATGAGGTATTTGGCATAATTCGATTCCGGATACGTGCCGGTGATCTGATCCCGGTACCAGGAGGCGCTGTCGGGGCGGTTAAGGGTTTGATACGAATCCCAAAGAAAGAACCAGCTCGATAACTCGTATACATTCTTTGGGTAGCGCGAATTTAGCTGCGTGAAACAACCGATGGCTTGTTCGTAGTCGTTGAATTCGTTTTTCAGTGTCGTTCCTGCGTTGAAAAGGGCATCGCGGATTTGGGTATGCGAAGCGGTCAGCATCGAATCGGTCAGCGGAATATCCTGAAGATAAAAGTTGCGGGTAGTGGGGTCGTCTTCCCGTTTTTCCTCCTCTTCGGCCAAATAGCTGAGTTCTTCCTGAATGGGTTCTCCGGTTGTTTCGTCAAAGGTGATGACCGATTTGTCGGAACGACGCCAGTTGTCTTCTTCCTGGCGTTTGCCCCACATTTGTTCGAATTCCTTTTTACCGTACGATACAGTGGTCGGATTATAGAAGTACCAGGATGTGCCCGTGTTTCCGCCCAGTCGCATGCGCGAATTGGTCGACCGGTAATAGTTCATGGTTCCGTCGCCTTCGATCCCGTCGTCCATCATTTTTTGTTGTTTTTCTTTTTCCGCAGCAATCCATTGGTCGATTTTCTTGTTTCGTTCGTCTTCGCTCAACAGGGCAAGCGCCTGGAGACTGTCTTCGGTTTCGACACGCAAAAGGTTTTGGGCCAGGCTGTTCAGGTTGGTGTATTTTTCTGAAATGGATGGATAATTGGGGTAGTTTTCATCGATCAACACTATGGCGCTGTCGTAATACTGGGCCGATGGGATGTATTCCCTCTGTCCGAAATAAAGTTCGCCCAACGTAATGCAACTTAGGGCCCGCTGGTACGTGTTGTCGACGGAAGTGGCTACCGACTTGCGGTACATTTCAATGGCTTCATTGGTTTTTCCTTCGTTGTATGCAATGTTCCCCAGTGCATAATAAATTTGATCGAGGAAGGGAGCATTCCAACGGCGACGACGCATTTTGTTGAGCTCTTTTTTCAGCAGGGCTGCATCACCCTGTCCCGAGAACACCCCGGCACTATTGATCCGGGCATTGAAAAGCATTTTGTAGTCGGGGCCGCGGCGAATGACCTGATGATAGGCTTCGAGGGCCTGTTCCTGTTTGCCTGTTTCCTGGTAAAGCTGGGCCAGGATGTAGGTATAGCGGGTTTTCCTTTTGTTTCCTTTAATTTTTTTAATGCCGATAGACAAATAGCGGATTGCTTCATCATACTGTTGCTGTTTCAAATGAAGGTCGGCCGCAATGATAGCCAGTTCTCCCCCCAGTTTTTCCGGGAAGAGGTTGTCGCCCTCAAGAGTCTGGATGATTTCACCTGCTTCGGTATACCGTTCCGATTCACTGTAACAGCGCACCAGCCAGAGGTAAGCCTCGTATTTCACCGGTTCATCCTTAAATTTCCGGATAATGAGCTGAAAACTGCTGATGGCCTGGATGTATTCTTTCCGGTAGAAATAAGCCCGGCCGATCATGATATAGGCATCGTCGACCCATTTATTGTATTCCGGCTTTGTTGCTGTTCGCTTTCTGTTACGCCCCCTCCCTTTTTTGTTTTCTTCCGGAGGTTTGGTAATCGAGTGGAACTTGATTAGCTTGGTTCCCTTGTCGATGGCCGTATTCATGTCGGACGAAACCAGAGTTTCTGTTTTGGGCAGGCTTTCCTTGAAGATGGGCAGAATCTTGGTGTAATCTTCTTCCACCTGGGTTTCGATTTTGGTCAAACCGGCCTTCATGGCTTCATCGCCATTAAAAAAGACATTGTAATGGGCGGTCAGATTATGATAATTCCTTGTGATGAAGGTATTTTTCTGCGTCGAGCACGACACCAGCAGAAACATCAGCACAAAGGGGAGCCAAAATGTATTTCGTAATTTTTTTTTCAATCGTTTGCTAAAAAAATGTCACGGAGAAATAACTCCAAATTCAAAAATATATTGCCTTTTGCGGGCGCCAGAACCTGCTAAAAAATTCATGCAATGATACAAAAAAGTTTGCAGAGACCCATTTGACACACGATAAACAAAAGCGAAAAGGTTATCGCTTTGGTGTTTTTCCTTTTTTCTTTCTGTAAATCCAAAAAATAATCAGCAGGTGTACAGGCATCGAAATAAAATGTATTTCCCTTTTTCGAACGAATCGATGCTTTGCCTACCTTTGGGTCATGAAGCACATTCCCCATATTTTCTTGTTGGCCCTTACTGCAATGATGGCCTGCGACCCGGATGACCCGGGCAATCGGGCCAGTGGAATTCTCATCGGCATCGAAACGGGCATGGATCTGGTTTACCACGACACCCTTCTCGCAGGCGGATACCACAATACGCGTAGCCTCGACCTGGACCTGAACAACGACTCGCTATCCGATATCCGTCTGATCAGCGACATTTGGGGCTCCCCCGGCCTGGGGCAGAATCCCTGTTCCAAGATATGGTGCCTGCACAGCGGGATCCGCTTTTGCGGATACGAAACAAGCGATACCGTCTTCCTGAACAGAACTTATCTGGTTGATCAGCAACCCGAAAATGTTGTTGTTTACGAAACCTATACCCATACCTGTCAGCGTATTGACTCTGCGGACAGCATCCTGTCGGTTTCGGACGGGGTGTTTAAAATTTTGCCCATGTGCCGGGGCGATGAATTAAGGCGAAGCGATTGGTTTAAAGCAGATTCCATTACCCTGGTCGACGATCTGTACGGCTGGCCCTACACCATCAGCGAATTGGGCGGGGATACCTTGCTCTACCACGGGACCTGTTTTTATTTCAATTGTTCCAATTTCCCCGAAGAGGAGGTAACGTACATCGGATTAATTCTGGAGCACGGGGGGCAACAACAATTGGGATGGATCAAACTCTGCGTGGTCGATAAATACAAAATCCTGATCCTTGAAACCGCTTTACAGAAATGAAAAGACTCGTTTTTCAAACAAATAACACCCTGTCTATGGAAGAAATTTTATTACGCGATCCGCTTGTCGAACCTGATGAAACCGTTCTCAGGAAAACGTTGCAGGAGAGCTATCCTGTTTTTGAGAAACTGTCGGAAGAATTTTGTCAGCCCGATTTTTCACTGGAATTGTTATGGCGCTATTACAACGACGGTAAAGCATGGCTGTGCAAAGTGGTCCATAAAAAGAAAACAATTTGCTGGATCTCGGCATGGGATGGATATTTTAAGACAGGCTTTTATTTTACAGAAAAAGCCCAAACGGCCATCGACGCACTGGAGATCGACCCGGATCTGAAAGAAACATTTCATTCTGCCAAAGCAATCGGCAAGCTGATCCCCCTGATAATCGGAGTACGGGAAATGAAGCAGCTTGCCGATGTGTTTGCACTGGCGCGGTTGAAAAAGGAACTTAAATAGTCCTTTCGCGGTTTACACCTGGTTCAGCTTCCAATTTCCTTTTCTGAAAAACAGGAACACCGTAAAAGTCATAAGGGACTCGGAGAACACGATGGCCCAGAATACACCGTCCTGATGCCAGCCTATAGGCGAAGAAAGGAGCCATGCCAGGGGAATTTCTACCAGCCAGAAACTGATCAGGTTGATGCGAAACGGGGTTTGCGTGTCGCCGGCACCGTTGAATGCATTCACCAGCACCATGCCCAGTCCGTAAACAATAAAGCCGATGCTCAGAATCCTCAGGCTTTCGGATCCTGCCCCGATAATGGCAGTTTCAGATGTAAAAAGGCTGATAAAACTTTGCGGAAAAGCAATCAGTACAAGTGAAACAATTCCCATCAACCACATATTGACCCTTCCGGCAATCCATGTCGATTTTTCGGCTCTGTCGGGATTTCCTGCCCCAAGGTTTTGCCCAACAAGTGTCGATGCCGCATTGGATATCCCCAGTGCCGGCAGCAATACAAACACAACGATGCGCAAGGCGAGCGTATAGCCGGCAAGAACTTCGCTGCCGTATTGGGCCACAAAACGCATCAGGATGATCCAGCTCGAAGTGGCTACAATGTGCTGACTGACTGTGCCTGTCGAAAGTTTCAGAATCTGTCCGATCAAACGAAACCGGGGTCGAAGCGAAACCGAATGGAGCTTAATCCGTCCTTTCCCTTTGAAAAGGTAATAGAACTGGACAATAACCGCAGAGCCTCTTCCGATGGTTGTAGCCAGAGCTGCACCTTTTACGCCAAGGGCAGGTATTGGTCCCCATCCGAAAATAAGGATCGGATCAAGTACGATGTTTATCAGGTTGGCAAACCACAAAACCCGCATCGATAATACCGGATTTCCGGCACTCCGGAAAATGGCATTATTAATAAAGAGCAACATGATGACCATATTACTGCCAAACATTATGCTGGCATAGCCCGACATCTCGTTCACTATAACATCGGAGGCCTTCATGGCCCTAAGGATATCCTTGGAAAACAGGAAACCCGGAATGGCTATGATGAGGGAAACAACAATTCCCGTTAGGATGGCCTGGTATGCGCTTTGGGAAGCCTTTCCTTCTTTTTTTTCGCCCACCCTCCGGCTTACAACGGCCGAAGTGGCTACACTCAGACCAACGGCAAGAGCATAGATGACCGTGACCAGCGACTCGGTGATCCCCACTGTCGCAATAGCTTCGGCGCCCAGCTTGCTTACAAAAAAGATATCGACTACGGCAAAAACCGATTCCATCAACATTTCGAGCACCATAGGAACAGAAAGCAGGAAAACTGCCTTTTTAATGTTCCCCGATGTATAATCCCTTTCCTCGCCCGTGAGCGACTCTTTTATTTCCCGAAGTCCTATTTTGAGTTTGTTGTAGCGTGTCATTATTGGATTGGTTTGGTTGGTATATCATTGTATTACGTCAATTTGTTCCGTTTCGACGGACGGTTACCGTTGTGGTTATCCGGATAGAAAATGATCCCGAAACCTCTGGATACAGATGTATTTTCATAGGAAATCCTCCTAAAGTTTTAAAAAGTGGGTATGAAATTGATTGGAAAAAAAACAGGAAACAAAGAACAACGCAGGGTTTAATTTGCCGACAGGGTGCGATCCACCACACCTGGGAAATTAAAGTTAATCCTATACGTTGTCGTAATTTTCATCAGACGATGATTTTAAATCAATAATGTTCCAAAAGTAATAAATAGGATTGGAATGAAACAATATTTTTACTTTCGGAATGAAAAAATCCGGAAAAATTAACAAAAGAAGAAAAACAAATCTATTAAAAGATGCCGTTAAAAATAAAATAAAAACTCGAAATGAGAATCCCCCAAGCAATAATGGTCGCACCAATTAAGATAAACATTGCTGCTTTTCTTCTTTCAACAATTCTCTCACTATGTACAATTTCCATCATAAAATTATAATTTTCTCCTCCCAAAGCGAATGATATGAACACAATGATTAAAAAATCAAAACCGCTTACAATATAAAAAAAGATTTTCAAATTTTTTCATACATTTCTTTGGTGGTCCTAGTTATGAACAGGTTGTACAACATATTTCATTTTTATAATCCGCGATAAAGTGTTTCTTTTGTTTATTATTCTTGTGATTCAGGGTAATAATTGAGTTAAGGAAAAAATTCATTTGTTGATAAAAAGAGGAATATGGACGTATTTTCCGATACATTTTTTATGAAAAAAGCATTGGAGCAAGCCCTGATCGCGAACCAGAAAGGGGAAGTTCCTGTGGGATGCGTGGTTGTGTGTCGGCAACAAATCATTGCCCGGAGCCATAACCTCACCCAAACGCTCAACGATGTAACCGCCCATGCCGAAATGCAGGCCATTACGGCCGCATCGGCTTTATTGGGTGGTAAGTACTTGCCCGACTGTTCGCTGTATGTTACGCTCGAACCCTGTGTGATGTGCGCTGGAGCTATAGCCTGGGCTCAAATGGGGAAAGTTGTATTTGGCGCTTCTGACGATAAACGGGGTTATTCCCTCTTTTCCCGTTCGATCCTACATCCCAAAACAGAAGTTTTGGGAGGGGTATTGACTGACGAATGCAGCACCATACTGAAAGAATTCTTTGCCTCAAAAAGAAAGGGGATGTAAAAAAATTTATGTTTATTTTATCTGGGCGTTTTCAATTTATTTATTTTCAGTATTTTTGAGTGTTTTTACCCCTAAATAATAAAAAGAATGGCTAAAATCAGTATTAACATGAATGTAAAAGTCTACATCGACGAGATGGTCGACTTTTACAAGGATGATCCTTCGTTTGGATCTCCAGAGAAACCCTACCCGGCAGACCCATTCTGCGAACTGATTGCTCCTTATGCAAAATTTTCAGGCCCTTTGAAGAACATCCTTGTTTTTGAAAAAAATTCAGTTTACAACTGGATGCTCGAATCCCCTTCGGGAGTACCCTTATCTTATGTCCCCAACGGCGATGATTCCTTGCTCGAAATGGAGATGATCACTGCAGGACCTTCCGACGAAAAATGGAAAAAGATGTTTGTCAATGTTCCATCGATGGATAGCAGTGGAAAGATCCGCATAAAAAGTAAGGAAAAAACCGAAAATGCGTATGTGCTTGAAACAACGACCACACTTCCGGAAAATATGAAGGTGAAGTATTCCATTCGGTTTACTTTTACCGGCAAGGATGGCAAAAACAAATTTGGATTTTTGGATCCATTGGGGGATACAGGTACCAAGCCGCCACCGCCACCGGAATAGAAGCGCCATGAAGTTTTTTTTACCGATCGTTTTGCTTCTGATTTTTTCGTTCCGGATTCTGTCGGGACAAGATCAGTCAAAAGCCGACTCACTGAGGAAGGTGTTGGATACACAATCGTTATCCGATCAGGAACGGGCCAGGTTATTACTTAACCTGGCCTATTACTGTAATCCCGTTGAGGGAATCCGATACGGCAATCAGGCACTTGAGCTGTCGGTAAAATTAGGGATGCGGGAATACGAGGCCATTGCCTGGGAATACATTGGAACCAAAAACCGGGTACTGGGTAACAATTTGCTGGCTGTTCAGGCTCAGATTAATGCTTCCGGGATTTACCGCGATCTTGGAATGAACGACAAGGAAGCAATCATCTATTCTCTTTTGGGGACAAATTTTGTTAACGATAACGATTATGATAGTGGGGTGAATTATCTGAAAAAGGCGCTTGATTTTTTTTGCGAACAAAAGGATTCTGCCCGAATTGCCGTTACCTTGTCGAATATTGGCGAAGCCTTTCGCAAAAACCAGGAACCCGATAGCGCCGAATCTTATTTTCTGAAAGCCTATGCACTTGCACAAACATTTACCGATCAGGAACATAGTGCGTTAATCAGTGGGAATCTTGGGATGCTTCATTTCGCAAGAGGGAACTACCCGCTCGCCCGAAAAGAATTGCAAAAAGCCATCGATTTCTATTTATTGAAGGAGAATGTACACATGGTTACGGTTTTTAATAGTGAGCTGGCAGGAGTTATGATCGCCGAAAACCAGGAAAGAGAGGGGGAGAAACTGCTTCTGGAAAGCCTCGAAATGGCAAAGGAAGCCCATATGAAAGAGCAAATCCGCGATATATGCCTCAAACTTTCGAAATACTATGAAGAAGAAAAAAAATTTGTTCCGGCCCTGCGGTATTATAAACAATATAAGCTCTTTGCCGACAGCCTTGCCGACGTAGAAAATGTGCGAAAAATGGAGCAGCAGTTGAGTAAATTTGCCCTCTCACAGAAAGAAGAGGAAATCGACAACCTTAATCGAATCAATCGATTACAGCGGTGGCTGTCCTTTACGCTTGCTTCGGGGGTCGTGGTTTTTATTCTGTTCTCGTTTTTTTTGTACCGGGCCAATTTATGGATTCGAAAAACGAACAAACTGCTTTCGGAACAGAAACAAATGGTGGAGCAACGGGAAAAAGAAAAGGCTCTTTTATTGAAGGAACTGAATCACCGGGTAAAAAACAACCTGCAAATGGTTGCCAGTTTGCTCAACCTGCAGTCGCGGCAACTGAAAGGGCATCCGGCGGCCGAGGCATTAACCGCGGGGAAACTCCGGGTGGAGGCCCTGACCCTGATTCATCAAAAACTCTATCGCGACGATGTAGACACGGCTATCAATATAAGGGAATACATCGAAGAGTTGGCCAAAAACCTGGTGCTGAACTTTGGACAGGAATTTCAGCTAAACCTCGACCTTCGCCCGGTTGTGATCGGAATTGATAAAGCAATACCCTTGGGTTTGATTTTAAACGAATTGATAACCAACTCTTTGAAATACGGGAAAGAAGGTTTGCCTTTCCCCGCGTTGTCCATCCGGATGCAAGAGCAGGATCATGCAGTCGTCATCCAAATCTCGGACAACGGGCCTGGTTTGCCCGATGATTTCGACTGGAAAAAATCCGCATCGTTCGGACTCAGATTGGTTCATTCGCTCGTGGCGCAACTAAACGGAAAAATTGAATACCAAAAAGAGAAGGGAAGCAATTGGTTGGTATCTTTGAACGTCATTAATCAGGTATAACTATGGAAAACGGGACGCGGATATTGGTAGTAGAAGATGAGTTCATGATTTTGGAAGACATTGCAATGCGGCTCGAAGATTTTGGGTACGCCATTTCGGGGAAAGCCATTTCGGCTGAGGAAGCACTGGCTATCCTGGAAAAAAGAACGACCGATCTGGCCTTACTCGATATCAATATTGCCGGAGACATGGATGGAATTGGACTGGCCCGGATCATTCGGGAAAAATATTCAATACCCTTCATTTTTTTGACATCCCTGGCCAACAAAGCCATTGTTGAACGGGCACGGGAGGTGCATCCCTCAGCCTACCTGTTAAAACCGTTTAACGACCGGCAGGTTCAGATTGCCATTGAATTGGCTTTACAAAACTATTCCGACGATCGGACCATGGAACGGCCCGAACCTGTTGCCCGAGAACCTCGTGCCGAATACCCGGTTCTACCCATCAATGGCAGTTTATTTCTGAAAAAGGATGCCTATTTCGAACGGATTGCGTTCGCCGATATTCTTTATTTGGAGGCTAGTGGAAATTACACCTTTATCCACACCGAATCGGAACGTTTTGTTTATTCAACGGTGATCAAAACTTTTGAAAGCCGATTGCCCGTCAATCATTTTCTGCGGGTTCACCGAACCTTTATTGTCAATATTCACAAGGTGACCGGTTTTGAAGGCAGCACCCTTCACCTTGGCACCATTCAAATCCCCGTTAGTCGAACAAACCGGGATAATGTGCTTCGGATAATGAAGGATTATTAATCAACCTTTCGTATGTTTCAGGTACACTTTTTTCAACCAAGGAAGCAAAATCAGTATAATTAGAAAGGCCCCGGCCGTTAAAAGTGCATTGGTTAGAAAGAAGTTCGATTTCTTTTCAAAAAGGTCCCACATCCCCGATAAAACACCCGACAGTTTGTTGCCAATAGCCGTCGACAGGAACCATCCGCCCATCATCAGGGCGGCAATTCGTTTCGGGGCTAACTTCGATACCAGCGACAAACCCATTGGGCTGAGGCACAATTCGCCAACAGTGATTACACCATATACGCCGAACAACCATGCGACGGATGCTTTATCCAATCCGTTTTTCGAAACAACGGCAGCCACCACCATCACCAGCCACGACAGGGCTGAGATCAGCATTCCCCAGGCAATTTTCCCCGGGGTGGAGGGTTCCTTTTTTCTTCGGCCCAGAAAATTGAAAAAGGCTACGACCAGCGGTGTAAGGGCAACGACAAAAAAGGGATTGATGGATGCCTGCAATTCGGTGGGCCATAATACCAATTTCCCGTGTTGGGAATGGGCATCGTCTTTCACTTTTTTCCACTCTGCGTCGGTTAGGTCATCGGGCTTTCCGGTAAGATTGCCCTTTGGTAATTCTTTATTGTAATTATCGAAATAGTAGCTGGGCCCGGCTTCGGTTCCCAGATCTTCGCCATGCAAACCCACACGTTGTCGTTCCCTTGGAACGGTCGATACTTCTTCGACACTGGCAATGCTGTTGATCACTTTTTCCATCCGGGGTCCCAGTTCCCGGTCGGTGTTGTTTTTTGCCCAGTAGGTTAAGGCCGACCCATTTTGATGGAAGACGGCCCAGAAAATGATGACGACACCAAAAATAGACAGAAGCGCCGCGATGGGTGCTTTTTCTTCTTTGGATGCCGAACGCCATGTGTTAAAGAAAAAGAGCAATACGGGCAAACAGAAAAAGATAAATGCATCGTTCGAATTCGATCCGAAGATATCGCCGGGGATCAGCCATCCAATGGCAGCAGCGGCAACGGCCGGTAAGAATAGAAGGGTGATGATCCGACCCAGGGGCATGTCGCCTTCCCTTTTGGGTGAAATTTTATCTGCCTCCCCGATTTGGGGAACACGCCAATTCCCAAATGCAAACCAGATCAACCCGATGATCATTCCCAAACCGGCAGCTGCGAAAGCCCATCCCCATCCATACGTGATCCGCAACCAGGCAGCCACAAAGTTGCATACAAAGGCGCCAATGTTGATCCCCATATAGAATATATTGTAGCCCGAGTCTTTCAAATGCACATACTCGGGTTTTTCATACAACTTACCCAATAAAACCGAAACATTGGGTTTGAACAGACCATTTCCTAAAATTATCATCAATAAAGAAAGATAAAAGGCAGCCATGCTATCGGGGATCGATAGGCCAATGTAGCCGGCAGCCATAAAAGCGCCCCCGATGTAAATCGACTTCCGGTAACCCAAAAACCGATCGGCCAGTAAACCTCCAAAAAACGGGGTTAGATAAACCAGGGCCAGATAGGTGCCGTAAATATCGGCTGCTTCCATGTTGCTCATGCCCAATCCGGCAAAACGGGCTGTTTCGGGCGCAATCATGTACAGGGTGAAAATGCCCAGCATCAGGTAATACCCGAAGCGTTCCCACATTTCGGTGAAAAAGGGATCATCAGTCCTTCCGGGTGTTTGTTCTTTGCCATAGTCGTTCAATTATGTTTATTGTTTTGCAATTTTTCTCTCGATGATGCTTTTCAAGAATAAACTTTTCCCAAGATACATAAAATGACATTTATTTTGTTCCCATTTTCGTTCCGAGCCGGGAAAATGATCAATGAATTCCCTTCATCATTTTTTTGAGCAAAGGAGACAGCGCCAGCAAAATGAATGCAGATGTGAATGAGGTTATAACGAGAAAATGGAACAAATGCATTTCGGGCAGAAACCGGTGCAAAAGAGTTTCCAGCATTCCGGCAAAATAGTTTGCCAGGGCCGTTGAGCCAAACCAGAGCCCCATCATAATGGAGGTTATTTTTGGCGGCGACAGTTTTGTGATCATCGACAAACCAATGGGAGAAAGGCTTAATTCGCCAAAGGTGTGCAACAGATAAACGGCAACCAGCCACAGGGGGCTGACCAACATTCCTGTTTGTGCTTTTGCATTGGCTATGCTGATAACGACAAAACCCAATCCGAGAAAAATCAGGCCAATAGAAAATTTTGCCGGGGTGTTGGGATTGGCGCGAACTGTTGAAAGCCAATTCCATAACAGCGAAAAGAGTGGGGCAAATACAACAATGGCGATAGCCCCTATCGACTGGAACGAAGTAACGGGTATTTCCCAATTACCGATCAGGAGATCGACTTTTTCGCGGGCAAAAAGGTTCAGGGTTCCTCCAACCTGTTCGAACCCGGCCCAAAAAAAGACATTGAAAAAGCACAAAACGATAATGACAATAACCCGACTCCATTGATCCTTGCTTTTCGTGTTGGTGGCAATGACCCAGAGGATGGCTGCAATACCCAAAACGGCAAAAAGAGTCGTGATAACAGAGTGGGATTGCTCGCTGATCGATGACCAGACGTTGAGGAATACAATCACAAAAACGACGATTGCCGGTGTAATCAAAAGAATATGCAACCAGTCTTTTAGCTGGAGTTGGTTATTTTGTTTCTCCTTCGTTACCCGGCCGGGGGGCAATCCGGCACAACCCAGATTGGCTGCCTGCGAAATAAACCAGACCATTCCGATCAGCATTCCGGTTCCCGCACAAGCAAAGCCCCAGGCCCATCCAACTCTTTCGCCCAGTGTTCCTGCGATCAACGGGGAGATAAACGCTCCCACGTTGATACCCATATAAAAAATGGTAAAGCCGGAGTCCCTTCGGGGATCCTTTTCGGCATACAACTGACCAACGATGGTGGATATATTGGGTTTGAAAAATCCATTTCCCATGATCAGGAAGCCTAAACCATAGTATAGAATCATCTCCCTTTGTAAAGGATCCGTTCCTGTTTCGGAAAAGGCCAGGGTAAACTGACCGGTAGCCATTAAAAGGGCCCCGATCAAAATCGATTTTCGCTGGCCAAGGAATTTATCGGCCAGGAACCCACCCAAAATGGGCGTCAGGTATACCAATCCCGTAAAGATGGCATATATTTCAAGCGCGTGGCCCCGATCCATCCCCAAGCCTCCCGAAAGTGCTGCCGAAGTCAGGTACAAAACCAAGAGGGCACGCATGCCGTAATAACTGAAGCGTTCCCACATTTCGGTAAAGAACAGCGACATTAATCCTTTGGGGTGTTTGAATCGGTTGGTCATAGAATTGGGTTATAAGTCGTTTATATGTATTTTTCTCCGGAAAGGATCCGGAAAAATGAAAAAAACCCGGATAAAAGGTATGTCCGGGTTTTCATGTAAAGGAGAAATTATTTTATCCCTTTCATCATTTTACTCAGGTAGGGTGAAATGGCAAAAAGAATAATGGCCGCCAGGAAGGTCTCAATGGCAATGAACCAGAACAATTGGATTTCGGTTCCCAGGGCGCTTTCGAGTTTAATAGAGATGGCTTTCATTTGTGAAGCCACAAAATTGCCAATGGCAAACGAACCCATCCAAACGCCCATCATGGTCGAAACCAGCTTGGCAGGCGACAGTTTCGTTACCATGGAAAGGCCGATGGGCGAAAGACAGAGTTCCCCCCAGGTGTGAATGAGGTAAACCAAAACCAGCCACAAAGGGCTTACCAGGTTTCCGTCTTTGGCAAATCCGTTGGCAATGGCCATCACCACAAAACCGGTGCTCATCATCAGCATCCCAAAGGCAAATTTTGCAGGAGTGCTTGGATTGAGGCGGCGTTTGTCGAGCCACGACCAAAGGAAGGTGAAAACAGGGGCAAAAATGAAAATGGATATGGCGTTGATTCCCTGAAAAGCCGAGGCGGCAATTTCAAAGTCGCCAATCATCCGGTTGGTATTGTCGCGGGCAAAGATGTTAAAGGTGCTTCCGGCCTGCTCAAATCCGCTCCAGAAGAATATATTGGCAACGGCCAGGATGATAATTACCCCCACCCGGCTCCATTCCGTTTTTCCTTTGGTACCCCTGGCGATGTTCAGAATCAGGTAAAGAATACCGCCGGCAGCCACGATGTTAATGATCCAGTCGCCAATCTTTTCCGGAATGGCATCCCAGCCAAATATAAAGGCGTAAACGACACCAACCATGGCGGCAACAAAAATCAGGATGCTTCCCCAGTCTTTGGCAATGAGACGGTTTCGGGTGGCTTTTACTTTTGGTGGCATTCCCAGGTTACCCAGGGTATGGCTGCGAATATAAAACCAGATGGTCCCGATCACCATGCCAATTCCGGCTGCAACAAAACCCCAGTGCCAGGCCACCTGTTCCCCCAGGGTGCCGGCAATTACTGGCGAGAGAAAGGCCCCCAGATTTATCCCCATGTAAAAGATGGTAAAGCCTCCGTCTTTTCGTGGATCATTGTTGTCGTATAATTCACCCACAATAGTAGAAATGTTGGGTTTGAAAAAGCCGTTTCCGAAAATCAGTATACCCAACCCGGCATAAAAGATCATCCTTCGCCAT
>Ga0116164_10001131_pt1 | contig 20538 bp, 20 predicted proteins | sample AD_UKC109_MetaG_FD_89888 | JGI IMG/M metagenome (GOLD analysis project Ga0116164, IMG submission 89888) | Active sludge microbial communities of municipal wastewater-treating anaerobic digesters from Hong Kong - AD_UKC109_MetaG | ecosystem: Engineered > Bioreactor > Anaerobic > Digestate... | reverse complement strand
GTCGATCGAGAGACCTCTGGAACATGAAGGTTGCCGTCATCTATCACGAGGATTTCGGGTCGAAGGGGCACAGCGTCCTCAAGCACCGGATCAAGCCCTCCTTTGAAGCTCTGGCCAGGTCGGGGCTCCTGGAGGAGGGCGATGTTCAGGTCTTCGAGCCCGAGCCCGCGCCTCTCGCCCTCGTCGAGAAGGTCCATACCCCGGAGCATATGGAGAGGATGATCACCGAGTCCTACAACAAGATGTACCACGATGTCGCCCTCCTCTCGGCGGGAGGCGTCATCAAGGCCGCTGAGATGGTGGCCAAGGGCGAAGCCGATAACGCCTTCGCCTACACCGGAACCGCGGGCCACCACGCCAGCCCAGGCAGCTGCTGGGGGTTCTGCTACTACAACGACGTGGCGATAACGATCAAGAGGCTCAGAGAGATGGGCCTCGATAGGTTTCTGATCGTTGACGTCGACCCCCACTTCGGCGACGGGACGAGGAACTTCTTCGGCGACGATCCGAACGTCTACCACATAAACTTCAACCACCAGCAGAACTCCAACTCCGACGGGAATAAGAACAACTACGACGTCGGGATCGGATTTGACGCCAAAGACGATCAGTTTTTGAGCGAGCTTGAGAGCAGCATGGAGATGGCCAAAGACTTCGATTTCGAGATCTGCTTTGTGGTCTTCGGCCACGACTCCCACGCCGACGACTACGGCGGCTTCGAGCTCACCTCCGAGGTCTACCCCAAGATGGCGAAGATAATAAAGGAGGCTGCGGGCGACAAGGGCGTCGTCTTCGTCCTCAGCGGAGGGTCGGTCCCCGACGTGGCATCGAAGGCCATCCCCGAGGTGATAGCGGTCCTGGCCGGGAGGTGAGAGGGATGAAGATGGCCTCGAACTGCTACAGCTGCATCCTCGACCGGGCCAAGTTCGAATGCGACTTCCTCTTCTCCGACGACGATTCGAAGAGGAGGGCAATGGAGGAGCTCGTCGACTTCATGGCCCTTCATAAAGGGGTGGTCCCCTCGGTGGTGGGAAACGAGCGGGAAGAGATCATGAAGAGGAGGAGCAAAAATACCGACCCTTATCGAGAGATGAAGGCCGAGAGCAACCGGGTGGCAACCACCATCCTCCCCCTAGCGAAACGGTTTTACGACGAATCAGAGGACAAGCTCGAGGCCCTGATCAGGATCGCGGCTGCCGCCAACTCCATGGAGTGGGGGGTCAAGGGCCACGACTTCGACGTCGACTCCTTCGAGGACGTCTTCCTCGACACCCTGAACGAGAAGTTCGACGGCGACCTGGAGGAGGCCCGGCGGCGGATCGACCGGTTCGGGGAGATCGTTTACCTCACAGACAACGCTGGCGAGGTCGTCTTCGACCTCTTCGTCATCGAGAAGCTTCTGGAAATGGGAAAGAGGGTCGTCATAGGACCCAAGACAGCCCCCATCTTAAACGATGTCACAGCCGCAGAACTGAAGGGCATGACGACCCTCCCGATAGAGCCTTCGGGCCCGGTCATCGGCCTCTCCCTGGAGAAGGTGAGACCCGAACTCCTCGCCCTTCTCAAAAACGAAACCGTCCTCGTCATAGCCAAGGGGATGGGCAACTTCGAGACGATGACCGAGTTCGACGAGTTTCTTTCTGGCCGGCTCATCTACGTCATGAGGGCCAAGTGCGAGCCGGTCTCCATGAGGGTGGGGGTCCCCCAGGGCGCCCTGGTGGTGAGGGCGGTCTAATTATCCGTATCCTGCACGATCGTCTTCAGGGCGTCGGCGAGGCCGCTTTTTCTCCTCATCCTCGTCCTCTTTCGACATCTCTTGGGCCCAGCCTAGAACCTCCGTCGATATGTCCAGCCCCAGAAGGTCGCTCGCGGCCCCGATGAGGTGCTCCGCAGCCGCAAGATCGATGGCCCTCTCGCCGTCGGTCTTCCCCAATAGGCAGACGCCCCGCATCCCGTAAGATGGACATAGGCCGACGAGGATCCCATTGAGGCCGCCGACGATCCCATCTCGAAGGAGGGTGACGCCACCATCTTCGATGGCCAAAGCCAGGTCGGCGTCTGTGGCCACTCCGAAGACCCTCTCCTCAGAGCTTCCAACGTAGGCTGCGAGGGTGATCAGGTCCGTAACTTCATAGGAGGCGAGAGCCTTAAGGATCTCTCCCGCCAGGTTGTAGGTATGAGGAGGCTTCAGAGGCTGGGCGTCCCCGGTGAGGATGAGAAGGTCGTCTCTACCCCCCGGAGCCTTCAGCTCCACCTGGAGGGCTCTCGCGATGCCGTCCTCTACCGGGACCTCGGGGGGAAACCCGGTGGAGACCATCAGCTGGAAGGTGTGGCACTCAAGGGCCGTGCCGATGTAGTCGGCGGCCACCTTCCCGACGCTTCCGATGCCGGGCATGCCGCCGATGCAGATGCATGGGCCGAAGATCCTCTGGGACATGACCGCTCTTTTTCTAGTGCCCTACCGCCCTGATGATCCAGTTGACGGGCACGAGTTCATCCTCGCCCTGAATGCCGACTTCTGCAGAGACTAGCTCTCCGGTCTGCATATTGTAGAAGTACGAGTTGCTCTCGATGCTATTTTGATCCAGTCCTATGTCAACGGCTCCACGATCGTAGAAGCAAACGTAGAAATCGCCGTTTATTGGTATGGAAGGAACCTCGATCTCTCCGATCCCGGGCTGTCCTATGAAGGTGAAGTAAGGCAGCTGGGAATCTGTGAACCGATAAAGGAGGTCCAAGTTCTCGTCCCTGATCTCCATGCATATGATCTGCTCATCTGGAAGGGTTCCGTTCTCCTCGTACCCATCCCAGCCGAGGATCTGAACCTTGTCCAGAGTCCAGCTCTGCCGAGGCGGCGTGAACTTCACAGCTTCTGCAACGCCCAGATATCCCGACGAGTATATCCCGGCGAGGTTGACCGTGGTATCATTCCCGCTGTCCTGGATCAGCAGATCCTGCTGGACCTCTTCTCCCATGACTGGGCTGGCCAGGACCGCAAAGGTGCAGAAGGCCGCCAAAAGTAGGATATTCTTCAAAGGATCACCGACCTCAATTAGATTGCAGAATATATAGATAATGCGACGATGCAGCAACCTCACCGGAGTTTCTGATCTATCCCCCCATCAAAATATCTGAGACGAAACGGGGATTTACCTTGCCACCCATCCACAAACTCATGCGCGACTTCGTAGTGGTGGGAAACCGAGCGACGACGACCCCAGATTTCTCCCTTGAGGACATCCCCGGTACCTCGGGGAGGATCGATATCCTCTGCCGGTGCATCAACTCGGCCTTCGTCCTATCTCACGGGATCAGGAGGGACGTCCAGGTCTATCTCATACTCCGCGGAGGCCCCTCCCCAAAGACGGTCCACCTCCGGGGCCAGGACCTCCGCCACCTTAACCCCGATGAGAGAACGACGGCGGCGCTGCTGAAGAAGGCCCTCGCCCTGGAAGCGGGCTCCGGTTGGACCAAATCGACACCGGGGATCTTCGTCCGGACCGGGGATCTTGCGGACCTGGAGGTCTATGGCGAGGGGACGACCTACTATTTAAGAGAGGACGGATCTGACCATCGAGGCCTCTCATCGACCGTTGACGGAACCTTCGTCCTCGGAGACCACATCGGCTTACCGGAAGAGGATGAGTCCTTCCTTGCAAGCGTGGGGGCGAAGATCGTCTCCGTGGGACCGAAAAGCCTCCATGCAGACCACTGCATAGTGCTGATAAATAACGAGCTTGATAGAAGAGAGGCCGCCGACCTAGAAGAAAACGGGACGAAAGAGTGAAGACGACGGCATGAAAAGAGACGCGTCAACATGAGCACTGATGAGATGGAAAAGAACGTCGCCAACCTGACGGAGGTGGCGAGGGGGATCCTGCGCCTCGGCCCCATCTGCGACAGCTGCCTTGGACGGCAGTTCGCGATGCTATCGACGGGCTTGACGAATGCAGAACGGGGCAGGGCCATCAAGACCTACCTCTCCATGGCCGGGTCCATGGACGAGTCGGGAAAGGAGATCCAGGAGGAGCTGGCGCCGTCTTCCAAGAGCGCGAGGCTGAAGCTGGGGCTTGCAGGCGAGCCGGAGAGGTGTTGGGTCTGTCTCGGGGAGATGGAGCCAGAGAAGCTGGACCGGTGGGCAGAGGCAGCGGAGAGGGAGCTACGCCACATCGAGCACGATACTTTTCTCGTCGGCACCAAGATGAGTGGCCTTCTCGCCGAGAACGAGGAGCTGATCCTGACGGACGGCGGGTCGAAGCATGCCGAGCCGATGAAGTCCGAGCTGAACCGCGAGGTGGGAAAGAGGATCGCGGAAAGGACGAAAAAGACGACGAGCTTCGGCTCTCCAGACGTCCTGGCGGTCCTGAACCTGAAGGATGGACAGGTGAACGTCCAGGTTACATCCCTCTACATCTTGGGTAGGTATCGAAAGCTGGTCAGGGGCTTTCCTCAGACGAGATGGCCCTGCCGCGAATGCGGCGGGAACGGGTGCGAAGCTTGCGGCTTCACGGGCAGAAGGTACCAGGAGTCGGTGGACGAGCTGATAAGAGACCCCATCATCGAGGCCGCCAGGTGCGACGACACCGTATTTCACGGCTCGGGAAGAGAGGACATCGACGCGCGGATGCTGGGAACCGGCAGGCCCTTCGTGGTGGAGGCGGTCTCTCCCCGGATCCGGACGTTGGATCTCGTCCGTCTCCAAGAGGAGATCAACCGTCGGGCCGCAGGGAAGGTGGAGGTCAGCGGCCTCGAATTCACCGAGAAGGCGACGGTCGAGCACCTCAAAAAGGCCCTATTCGAGAAGAGCTACTCGATGCTGGTGGAATTCGGGGAAGAGGTACCAGAAGAAAAGCTTAAATCAGTTCTGAACAAACTGGTCGGCCTGGTTGAACAGCGCACGCCAACTCGAGTCTCCCATCGGAGGGCCGACAAGGTCCGAAGGAGGGAGGTCCTCGACCTTCGGCTCGATCAGTTCTCTGGCAAGACCGCCAAGATGACCCTCAGAGGGACGAGCGGACTTTATGTGAAAGAGCTGGTATCTGGAGACGACGGAAGGACGAAGCCTAGCCTTGCAGGACTTCTCGGGGTCGAGGCGAGGGTGACGGAGCTGGATGTAATAAACGTAGGTGGAGAGGCAGATGCCCAAGTCACACGGAATACGAAAACGGACTAGAGACAGGCTGAGCAAATCGGTCAGAGGACGGGGGATCTCACCCGTCAGCAGGGCGATCCAGGACTTCGATGACGGCGAGATGGTCCACATCGTTCTGGACCCGAGCATCCACAGGGGGATGCCAAACCCCAAGTTCCACGGAAAGACCGGCAAGGTATTGGGCCGGAGGGGCAGAGCTTACATGCTGGAAGTGAGGGACGGAAACGCCAAGAAGACGGTCATATCCCTCCCGGAACATCTGAAACCCCAGAATTGAGATGATCGTCAAAAACATTTTGGGCGAGGAGCTATTGACCCTCGCCGAGGTGAAAGAGGCCCTGGAGGAGATAAGGCTCCGGAGGGTCGACGAACCCGAGGAGCTGGGCTACGAGCTGAGGAGAGCGATCAAGCACTCCGAGATATTCTCTGAGGGATCGGGCGAAGAGAGCCGCAAGATGGTCGAGGATCTCTCGACCCTCGAGAAAATGACCCTCGAGATCGCGATCAAGATCTCCGACATCAGGCCAAAGACGAAGGACGAGATCAGGGCACTCTACGCCAAAGAGCGGTTCACCCTGACCGATGAGGATCTCGACGCGATCCTCGACTTCGTTTTTAGAGGATAAAGATCAAGTTTGGAGGATGAGCATGACCTCGGGCAGATCTCCACGACGCGAAGAGACAGCTTGGGTTCTCGACTACCTGCCTTACGGGCACGTCTCGGACTCGATGGGCAGGTATCAGAAGCGGCCCCTCGTCCAGGCGGTGGGCGAGAGGGACTTCGTGCTGATGGAGATGACCCCAAAGGAGGGGGCGGTGCCGGAGATCGGCGTCAAGGTCGTGCTCGTCGGAAAAGATCGGCCAGTGATCGATCGGGTCAACCGGAGGATCGGCTACGAAGAGCTCTCTCAGGGGGCGAGGGTCGAGCTTCCCTACGCCCTCCAGAAGATCGTCCTGGAGAGGGAGGCGTTCTACCTCAGGTTCTTCAACGAGGCCGGCCCCCTGACCACCAGGATGCACGCCCTGGAACTATTGCCTGGGATCGGCAAGAAGCTGATGTGGGCGATCCTGAACGAGAGGAAGAAGGGCTCCTTCAAGAGCTTTGAAGACCTCTCCGAGAGGGTGAAAGGGATTTACAACCCCGAGAAGCTTCTAGCAAAGCGGATCGAGGACGAGATCGTCGACGACCGGATCAAGTACCGGATCTTCACCGCAGACCCGCGCCGAAGATGAGCAGGACGCCAAATCCAGCGGTCCCTGGATTTTCAGCATACGATTTTTCTAGGTGGCCAAAGCTGTGAAGAAGCTCGGCCAGCACTTTCTCGTCGATCGGCGAGTCCTCGCCCGGATCGGAGATTACGCATCTCTATCCGAGAAAGACATGGTGCTGGAGATAGGTCCTGGGACCGGAAACCTCACCCAAGTCCTCTCGGAACGGGCGGGGAAGGTCTTCGCCATCGAGGTCGACTCAGGTCTCGCGGCGTCCCTGGAAGGACGGTTCAAAAACGTCTCGGTTTTGAGAGGCGACGCCCTGAAGGTCCCCCTTCCCGACTACAACAAGATCGTATCGAACCTCCCCTACCAGATATCCTCCAAGATCACCTTCAGGCTTCTGGAGAGGCCCTTTGATCTTGCGGTTCTGATGTATCAGCGGGAGTTTGCCGAGAGGATGGTAGCGTCGCCGGGGACGAAAGAATACGGAAGGCTCACTCTGAACGTATCTCTCCGGGCCGAGGCCGAGATCCTCGAATTCGTTCCCAGAGGCGCGTTCAGCCCGATGCCTCAGGTCGAGTCGGCGATCGTCCGTCTCCGGCCCCGAGGGGAAAGGATCGACGTAGACCTCAGAGTCTTCGACGACCTCACCCGGAGACTCTTCTCCATGAGGAGAAAGAAGGTGAAAAAGTCCCTCGCCGCTTTGAGGATTCCATCCGACGCACTTTCGCGAATTGACCCCAACCTTCTGGAGAGGAGGCCTCAGGAGCTATCCCTGGAGGATGTCGTCGATCTCGCGAGGGCGGCATCTGGAAAGTGACGGAAAAGGTGTCCCTCATCGCCGGTGAATGCCTCGATTTTTTATACTCAACTCGCCATTCCGAAAGGGATGATAGCATCTGTTGAGCGCTCGCAGGTATCGGGAACTGTCACGGTCCCGCCCTCCAAGAGCTACACCCACAGGGCGATAGCCATCAGCGCCCTGGGACCCGGAGACCTGGTGGCTCGGCCCCTCCTCTCCGCCGATACCAGGGCCACCATCAGCGCCTCCGAGGCCCTCGGGGCCCAGATCGAGGAGCATGGTGCGGAGCTTTCGGTGATAGGCGTCAGGGGAAAGCCCTCGACACCCGATAATGTGATCGACGTCGAGAACTCAGGAACCACCCTCAGGATCATGTCTGCTGTGGCGGCCCTCACCGACGGGGCGGTCCTCACCGGAGACGCATCCATAAGAAGGAGACCAAACGGCCCTCTCCTCAAGTCCCTTCGCGACCTGGGGGCCGAAGCCTTCTCGATAAAGAATAACGACTGCGCCCCCCTGGTGGTCCGGGGCAGAATTCGCGGCGGAAAGACCATCCTCGACGGGAGCGTCAGCTCCCAGTTCCTCTCGGCCCTTCTCATAGCCTGCCCACTGGCCGAAAATGACACCAAGATCGAGATCAAAGGAGAGCTGAAGTCCCGCCCATACGCTGAGATCACTCTCGAGATGTTGGAAGAGGCTGGGGCGAAGATAGAGACCGATTTTCGCAGGTTCTTCGTCGAGGGGAGGAAAAGATACGACCTGGGCGAATACACCGTCCCCGGTGACTTCTCCTCCGCATCTTACCTTCTCGCGGCGGCGGCGGTGACGGGCTCACGTCTCACCGTCCGGGGTCTTCGCCCCTCCAAACAGGGCGACTCGGCGATCGTCGCCATCCTCCAGGAGATGGGGGCTAAGATTTCCTGGGACCAAGATAAGGGCGACCTTGTGATCGAGGGGCGCGATCTCGACGGCGTCGAGGTGGACGCGAGCCTAACCCCCGACCTCGTCCCCACCATAGCCGTCCTGGGGGCCGTCGCAAAAGGAAGGACCGTCGTCAAGAACGCTGAGCACGTCCGCCACAAGGAGACCGACCGGCTCCGTGCCATGGCCGTGGAGCTATCGAAGATGGAAACGAAGATCGAGGAGCGGCCCGACGGGCTGGTGATCGAGGGTGGGAAGCTCCGAGGAGCGAGGGTGAGCGGCCACCACGACCACAGGATCGTCATGGCCCTGACGGTGGCGGGGCTTGTGGCGGGAGATACCAAAATCGAGACAGCAGAGTCGGTCTCCATATCCTATCCGGGCTTCTTCGAGGAGATGGCAAAGATCGGCTGCCGCGTGGAGGTGCGCGAAGGGTGAGCTTGAACGCCGCCCCCTTGCCTTCCATAAGTCTTATGTATCAGTAGCGAATCTCACGCTTGGATTAGCGTTTGCGATTACATTCGCCCCATCGGCGCTTGCCGATGCACGGGCGGCGTCGGACTATGATCCGGGGCTGCTCCAGAGGGCCTTCGGAGAGGCTGGAGGCCTCAGATTTCTGGAGGAATAATTTGCCAGAAGAGAATGAAGAGCTGAAACATATAGTGCGCGTCCTGAACACCGACCTCAATGGTCATCAGCCAGTTCAGATGGCGCTCACCGGCATCAAGGGCATGGGCAGAAGGAACGCGAGGCTCCTCACCCAGAAGGCGGAGATCGAGCCGACCGAGACCCTCGGCATGCTCTCGGACGAGGCGATATCGAAGCTCCGAGATATCGTGGAATCGGCCCAAGACCACCTTCCCACCTGGATGAAGAACAGGAGAAAGGACCTCCTCACCGGCGAAGACAGACACGTGATGGGGACTGACCTCGTCCTCACCCAGAGAGAAGAGATGGACATCCTCAGGAAGACCCGAAGCTACAGGGGGATCAGGCACGAGCGTGGTCTCAGGGTTCGAGGCCAGAAGACCCGATCTACCGGTCGACGGGGAGCTACCGTGGGCGTCAGCAGGAAGAAGGCGTGATCGAGGCGGGCTTTTATGGGATATCCTGGTAAGTGCCGGAAGAGTTACGATACTCCGCGCCACCCCTGGGAAGCCGATCGAATGGCTCAAGAGGTGGAGCTTGTCAAGAATTACGGGCTTCGAAACAAAAGAGAGGTATGGAAGGCCCAGAGCCTCATCAGAAAGTACCGGCGTGTAAGCCGTCAGCTTCTGGCCGCCTCCGCCAGTGGAGAGACGGGGCTTGAAGCCCAGGCGGGGGACGTGCTGGAGCACCTCAAGAGTTATGGGATGCTAAAGGAAGATGGCGACCTCGACTCCGTCCTTTCGATGAAGGTGGAGGATCTTTTAGAGAGGAGGCTCCAGACTCAGGTCTACCGTCAGGGGCTCGCCAAGACCCTGAGACAGGCCCGGCAGTTCATAACTCACGGCCATGTTCAGATCACGGGGCGGAAGGTAACAATCCCCGGATATTACGTCAAGCGTGGCGAAGAGATGACCATCGATTACTACCCTGGTTCGCCCATGGCTCAGGAGGCTCATCCTGAGAGGGCCACCAGAATACCCAAGGTGGAAGGATAAATATGGCAGAAGGAAAATGGGGCTTGGCCCACATATACGCCTCCTTCAACAACACCATCATCACCATCACCGACCTCTCCGGCGCGGAGACGATCGCGAAGGTATCGGGCGGGATGGTGGTTAAGGCCGCAAGAGACGAGAGTTCGCCCTACACGGCCATGCAGATGGCGGGCCAGATCGCCGAGCAGGCGATGACCAACGGCATCATCGGCGTCCACGTCAAGGTCAGAGCACCCGGCGGAAATGGGCAGAGGTCACCGGGACCCGGCGCCCAGGCGGCCATCAGGGCTCTGGCGAGGGCCGGGCTGAAGATAGGAAGGATCGAGGACGTGACCCCCATCCCCCACGACGGGACGAAGCCTTCGGGCGGAAAGAGGGGCAGACGGGTGTAAACTTTGCATGTGGAACTGATTGAGCTGAGGGAGGACCGGGCGCGGTTTCTTCTGAGAGGTGTGAAGCCAGCCTTTGCCAACGCTATCCGGAGGGCTTGCCTCGCGGAAGTACCGTCCCTTGCCATCGATGAGATAAGTATTTATGACAATACGTCGGTCCTCTTCGACGAGCAGCTCTCACTGAGGCTGGGCCTGGTGCCGATAAAGGCCGATGACCTCAGCCTCTACTCGGTTCCAGAAGAGTGCGATTGCGGCGGCGCGGGCTGTCCTGCCTGCCAAGTGCAGATGACTCTTACCGCAGAGGGGCCCTGCACAGTTCACTCTGGCGATCTGAGGTTTGCAGATCCCGGAGTGAAGGTCGCCTTTGAGAAGATCCCGATCGCGATCTTGGGCGAAGGCGAAAAGCTGATGTTGGAGGGGATTGTCACCCTGAACCGGGGGACGGTCCACACCAAGTGGCAGGCCGGAACCCAGTGCGGCTACAAGAACCTGCCAGATATCCAAATCAGCGATAAGTGTGATGGCTGCGGAAAGTGCGTCGAAGTCTGTCCGCGAAAGATCCTCGTCGTCGAAGAGGGCAAGGGAAAGGTGGAGGTCACCGATCCCACGAAGTGCTCCATCTGCAAGCTCTGCGTCAGAGAGTGCGACGCCGCCGGGGCGATCGAGGTCGTTCCTATCGAGGACGTCTTCGTGATGAAGATAGATACCGACGGGTCGATGCCGGCGAAGAACCTCGTGGCCGGAGCTGCGGCCGAGGTCAAGAGGCGTGCATCATCGCTCAGCGATCAGTTGAGCGAGCTAACTTAACTGAGCTGAAGCATCAAATCAGCATAAACCCCATTGTGCGGGGGTTGCCAAGCCAGGTCAAAGGCGCAAGGTTGAGGGCCTTGTCTCGCAGGAGTTCGTGGGTTCGAATCCCATCCCCCGCACCAAACACCTTTTCTTGCTGTCGATTTCATGTTTCACTATCCGACTGCTTTTGCACTAAATTGGGGGCAAGTGGAATAAGTAGTTTTTCGGGGCATTAGTGCAGTCTTGTCCCCCACGTGTTAACCAACATATTAAAAATACTTTTTACCAAGCGCGATCTTAAAAATGGTGATATAAATATACATTTATGCACCGATGTGCTCGGATTTGGAAGATGATACCCCAAGGGCCGCTTACACCAATTGGCTCCCCAGGGCACATCGTCTTCTTAACTCACGAGGATTAAGCGGTCACCTCCCCAGATGAGGGTGATCGGGGGCTTCGCGGACAGGTCTCGCAATACCGGAGAACTACCGAGGGGCACTGATCGCCCAATTTCTCGCAAGAATACGGATAATATTTGCGTGATTTAATGTATTCAACGTTCTTGCGGGTGATTTCGGGGCTGAAATCAGGCTGATTCGCAAACAGATTGATAACGTCATCAACTGGCATGTCGATACGTAGCGCCTTATCAGCTATCGCCAGACGGAAAATATGTCCCTCTGAGCCGCTAAGTACAATGCCATCTTGAAGCGCCTGAATCATACAGTAATCAAGCTCATTATCCGATGCTCTGGATCTGCTCCGCTTTCTAAGTCGCGAATGAGGCATACCTTGGACACCGATCGTGCCCGGCGTTCTCTCAGGGATATCGAGAAGATGAACGCAGCCGGGATGAGGTATACGGCCTTCGAGAGGCTGAAGGGTATCGGGATCGATGAAAGCCGATCTGCGACCTGATTTGTTGTGATAACAAAGGGGGATTTTCAAGAGATTTCCATATTTATGTTTCTTTGTTATTTTTTTCTGTTTCGGCCATATCTCGATCTTCTTAACCTTAGCCTTCATCGCCACTTGCTTCATGAAGGTGTAGGCGTTATATGTCTTCGTCTTATGGAAAAATACCCATATGTGGTAGCTGTCCAGGGAACCGCTGTCCTCAACCAAGAAAGGGATACTATAACTTCGAAGCACTGCAATGATCGCCTTAAGTTTGGCGCGGGCCTCTTCAGATGAGTCTTCTGAGCCGTGGGTATCGATATCGAAACACCCCCAGATCACGGTATCAGAATCTGGATTGATCTGATAGGTCGCTAGGGTCATCTCTTCAGCTATATGGCGGCGCAGCTTATCTGGTGTCAGCGGCACGGGACGCTTCACATATTTCCATCCCCCCTTTCCATCCGGGACCTGTTGGGCGTGCACGTCATCGCGATTCACAAAAACGTCGTTAAGTGCTTTGGCAGTCTCCGTCATCTCAGTACTATTCTCAGGATTATTATAAAAACTCAAAAGTCCTACATTTCCTCTATAATAGTATATAGAGGATTTGTTGTACTTCTGAGAAGTTATACATTTCCTGTTATATATCTCAATTTTCTCGATATACTCATCTAGCCGTCTCAGATCTGGTCGGTCTTTCTTTCCAGATTCTCCTAAAATCCTACAATTCTCGACTTGCTCATCTATTCTAACCCTGAATTCTGGACTTCTGCCTCCCTCGAACTCTCTCACACGTATAGTCTCGACCCACCGTCCTGGCCCCCATTTCGCCAACTCACGGACCTCGTCGAGACGAACGCCGATCATGTAGACACGGCTCTCTTCCTCGCCCTTGGGATCGCGGACGCGGTTGATCCCTTGCCAGGTCGCGGCATGGACGCTCTGGTACCGCAACTTTCGCGAGTCGAGCCAGGCATCTGGCTCTCGCGCCAGTGGATCACAAGAGTTCGCCGGAGTTTCGGCCATCCCGATACAGATGCAAACTCGTTCTTCGTGAGCTACGCCGATGGTTTCATCTGAGCGGTGATAGTCGACCTTAAAATCTTCGATCCCCTTCTCCTTCAGCTCGTCCCTGATCTTCCCCGCCTTTTCGGCGTTTGGGCACAGTATGTAGATGGGCTGCTTTTCTCTCTCGCAGATCTGCTCGATCTGGTCTATGATATCAGGCATCTTCGTCTTGAAGTTCCAGGCCGTCAGCTTCCACGAATCGGGGATGAGTGTTAACTTCTCAGATACGCCCATGACGTCTGGAAATATCGTTGTTTCCACATCTTTGCCAGATAGTTCAGCAAAGAATTCTTCATGGGGTTCAATTAGCGTCCCGCTGGCGAAAATATGAGCCGCATAAGGTACTACGTTATGCAAGAACTCTTTCAGCGCTCTCTCGCCTTTCACTCTCGTCCCAGATATCCATATCCGCCCGCTTTGTCCATTGTTTTCGGACAGATACTGCAGAAACGCGAACCCGCCTGATATGATCTCTATTGCATCACGAAGGGTTATGAGTTCGGCACGACTCATTTCACCGCTCTTAGCGAGCCTACGAAGCTCACCCCATGCAGCGAGTAGTTCTTGCCAGTCAGTGTCTTCGATGATTAAGATTAACTCGCTCAGGTGTTGGCCCGCATGTCCCAGCTTAGCGCGGGCCATCAGATCTTCAGATTTTTCCTTATACAGTTCGCATTTGTTGTCCCATATTCTGCAAATCCGCGTTAAGGCTTTGAATTTCGACGGAATTGAGGGAAGCTGACCAAACGTTACTGAGGGAACCGATCCGAACCCGATGGTATGTGCTTCATCGAGAAGCACGAAATCGGCCTTGCTGAGCTTCTGCCGCATCTTTTCCGCGATCGGAGATTTACTGGTCATCAACGCCTGGATTTTTGCATAAGTCAGACTCGCCGTGCTGAAATTGGGGACTCTCAGAATCTCAGTGACTGGACAGGAATCGAAGTATTCGCATGTTTTGCAGTCCGGAAGAGTGTTGGGGAGATCAGCCAAAATCGGATACTCTTCGATTTCTTGTTCTAAAATCCTACATTCCACATTTCCTGGTACACGCACTGCATTACCGGATGCTGCGAAGTCTACTGTCTCATTGAGTATACGTCTGGTGGGAGAGATGCAGACTACACTCTTATTCATCGTTCGCGCTGCGATCACTATTGAAGTAGTGAAACCCCCTCGAACAGGCTTTGAGACCGCTACAGCCCTTTTTCCAACATTCTCCAGGATTTTTCGAGCAGCAGTCGTTCTTGGGTCTTCGTCGTTAGAAGCAGAGATCTGTGAGCCTTTGGTTGTGTCAATCCTCTTGTGTGTTCTGGAGGCGTTCATGCGAGCACCTCCTGTTCCGCCTTGCGATATGCTATGACAGTCCACCTACCGTTCTTATCTTCGATGTGTCTCATTATGCCATCGTTATCACAAGAGATGCCCCAAAAATACTTCAGGCAATTCACTTCAACCTGAATTATTTCTTTGGTAGAGGCATTCTCTAATAGGAATATGTGATCTGTCACACCGCCGCAGATACATTCTTCAGGGATTTCGGTATATAGTTCGTACACAACCTGCCATTCACGTGAAGCTTCCGGCCACGAATCGGCGTTGCTTCGTTTTAGAACTTCAGCAATAAGCTTCTCGAACGATCCCGGAGAAGATCTCGATAGAATGGGCCTGCTATCGTTACTCCCAGCTTCAGTTTTCTTTTGACAGTTGCCAGCGATCCTGTTACATATCTTTTTCATCATTTCATTAAAACCTCTTGTTCTCTAAAGATGTTTGATGATGATACCCCTCGTCCTAGGAGTGATGATATCATGCCATCATATGTTAGAATCACTATATAAGTCTTTCGGTAATATGATATATCAATCAAAGTGATTTGGCAAAAGATTAATATACTGATGTTAGTCATTGTAATATGATGTGATGATAATGTCAAAGAATGAAAAAAAGAATGAAAAAAGGCAGGAAACAGTAGTGAAATCGCATATTCAAGGAATTGTCCCTGCCGAGCTTCAATATAGATTCATAGAGCTTGCTCGATGGAAGGCCTTTATTCATGGAGATCCTCAAAAGGGTGCAATATCAAATGCGCTTTCTGAGGCTATGGAACTCTGGCTAAAGTTTAACGCCGAATACGAGAACACGTTGGAAGAATTTAAAAAGTATGAGATGATTGAAGAGAAACGAGAAGAAAATCCATTAGATCAATGATCATCACCCTTCAGTTATGCTTGTGTTCTGTATATCCCTTGATCTTCTCCGAAATACGATTCGTACACGTGCTGATAAACGGCTTCGCACTTCACCTCATACATCTCTTGGGTGTAGTTCTGGGGAAGCTGATCGAGGACCGTCTCGATGCAGAGCTTGACCGCCGCCCTAGATTGCTGCCTTTTGCGCCAGTCGAGAATGAGCTTCTCGTCTCTGAGCGTCTTCAGAAGTTCCCTTGCCACCCGCTTGACCTCTCGCACTTCGTTCTTCGTCAATTTGATCTCAGGCTTTGTCAGAAGGTCAAAGACCGCCAGCTCCTCTTCGGAGAGACCCTCTGCAATGGCTCGCTTATCCTCGGCGTCGAGTTCCTGGGCGAAGGCGATCAGCTCGTTGAAGAATGCCTCAAGGTTGAGGGAGCCGGTGTTGTAATCGTCGATCAGCCTCTGGAACTTGTCGAGATAATCCATTCGGCTCCTGTTCAGCCTGATCATCCGCTTCAGCTTTTCTTCGAGGAGGGCTTTTAGCCGCTCTGCCTCTGTCCGTTTGCGTCCGGCGTCGAACTTCTTTTTTAGGGCCTCGAAGTCGATAGCTGAAAGGTCTATGATCTGATCTGGGTCCCTGATCCTGAACTCCTTGACGCCTATCGACTCGTCGAGGAGGTCCCCAATGGCGTCTCTCAGCTCTGAGATGTCAGCTTTTGGATCGAGGGTTCTGATGGTATCAGACAGGACTGATGATAGAACCACAACCTGCCGGAACTCAGAGGCGTGAGGGTCAGGGAGGATCGCCTTGTAGAGCCGCTTCACTTTATAGGCCAGAGCGAGATATTTGCCTTTGGTCTCCTCGCTTGCCAGGATCGCCTCGATGGCGTCCTCAATAAGCCTCTCCCGCTCGAAACCCTCTGCTGGTGCTGCCTGTATTCGAGAGAAGTCGATTCCGAGATCTGAACAGAAAGCCTCAAGCTCAGAAGCTGTCGTTCTCATCTCGTTGACGAGGAAGCTCTTGTCTCTGATCGGCGTGTCGACCTTGCCGCCGCCATAATCAGCGGCGTAGATGGCGAGAGCCTTCTCAAGGTTTCGGAAGACTCCTACATAATCGACGATCAGGCCGTTGTTCTTTTCTTCGAAGACCCTGTTGGCCCTCGCTATTGTCTGCATCAGGGTGTGGTTACGCATCGGTTTATCGAGGTAGATGGTGGATAAGGAGGGAACGTCAAAGCCCGTGATCCACATGGCACAGACGAAGACGAGACGGAGTGGGTGCTTTTCGTCCTTGAAGTTAGTTTCGAGGTCTTCTTTGATCATTCTCTGGCGGTGAGGCGTTATGTCGAGGCCTGTTTTCACCTTCAGGTCCTCGATCTCGTTTTGGCCGGGGGAAACGACGAGGGCCATCTCGGTCTCCTCCATGTAGCGGATCGCTTCCTTCTGCTCAAGGCGCTTATCGATGTCCCGGCTGCTGCTGGAAGCTTCAAGCTCGGCCTTCAGCTCTTCGAGGTGTTCATTCCAGCGTTTTTCGACCTTGTGATACATCCTAAGGGCCGTCGCCTTGTCGATGGAGACGACCATCGCCTTGTCCCTCCTTCCCCGTCCCATGAAGTGGGTGACGATGTCTTGAGCGATGACGTCGAGGCGACTATCCCTCGTGATCAGCTGGTACTCGCGGGCGAACTCCCGCTCGAACTTGCGCTCCTGAGCCTCATCAAGCTCCGCCGCTTCGATGATCTGGTAGATCTTCTCGTCGATGGCGGAGTCGAGGATCTGAAGCTCGGGTACGCGATTTTGATAGTAGAGGGGGACGGTGGCCCCATCGTCGATCGATTGTTTGAAGTTGTAGATGCTGACGTAGTCGCCGAAGACCTCTCGGGTCTTCTCCTCGCCCACCATCAGGGGCGTTCCTGTGAAGCCAATAAAGGAGGCCCCGGGGATCGCCGCCCTCATGTTGGCGGCGAAGATGTCGTACTGGCTCCGGTGGGCCTCGTCGGTGATGACGATTATGTCGGACCGATCGGTCAGCGGGGGGTAGGTTCCGCCTTTCCCGGTGCGGAACTTCTGGATTAGGGTGAAGACGTATCTGTGATCTTCCTGAAGAAGGCGTTTCAGCCCTTTGCCGCTCTTCGCCCTGACCAATTTCTCGTCCTCTTCGGTGGCCCCGACGTCGGCGAAGTTCTTGTAGATCTGGTCGTCGAGGTCGGTCCTGTCGGTGATGACGAGAAATGTCCAGTTGCCGGGAAGCTTGCGGAGGACCTTCTGGGAGAAGAAGACCATCGAGTAGCTTTTGCCGCTCCCCTGGGTGTGCCAGAAGACCCCGAGCCTTCCGGCGTTCTCCTCGACATGTAGGACGGCATTGACCGCCTTGTTGACGCCGAGGTACTGGTGGTTTTTGGCCACGATCTTGGCGAGTCCTCCGGAGACCTCCCGATAGAGGATGAAGTTCTCGACCATGTCCAGGAGCCGCTCGGGCGAGCAGGTCCCTTTGATCGTCGTATCGAGGCTGATGATCCCCGTCTCCCCCTCGGAGTTGATCATCTTCCAATCGCTGAAGTGCTCCCACGGCGACGTTATCGAACCCAGACGGCTCTCGCGGCCGTTGGAGAGGATGATGAGGGCGTTGTACCAGAAGAGGTGAGGTATCGCCGCCTTGTAGTCGCGGAGGTTGTCGTCGTAGGCGTCAGAGACCCGCCGGTGGGACGCCTTCAGCTCGACGAAGACGAGGGGGATTCCGTTGACGAAGCCGATGAGGTCGGCCCTTCTGGTGTACATCTCGCCTGCGATCCAGAGCTGGGAGGCGAGGAAGAAGTCGTTTTTTTCGGGCCGGTTCCAGTCGATCAGCCGGACCGTCTCTACCTCTTCCTCTCCGTTCTGCCCTCCATTCCCCTCGCCCTCGGACTGGAGGGCGACCTTGACGCCGTCTTTGAGGAGCTGGTAGATCTCCCGGTTCGCCTGGGGGGGTGACTGGGCGCTCCGGTCGCGGGTCAGCTCCTCGATGGCGAGATCGATCGCCTCCGGCGAGGCCTCGGGGTTGAGCTTCTCCAGAGCCGGACGGAGCTTCGAGACCAGGACCACCTCGGCGCGGGTCTCCCGGCCCAAGGTCCCCTGGACGCCGCACTTCTCCTCGAAGCAGTCGGCGACCTCCCAGCCCAAATCATGAAACCGGAGGATGGCGGGCCGCTGGATGAGGCGGTCCTCGGTATAGTCACTCATTCAAGCTACTCCAAAACCAACGTTCAACATTTTTATCTAATCGGAGACATTCATTAAGGACTGCCCGCGAACCCTCCAAAAGTTTAGTATCTCTGGCAGGGTCTTTGACAGGCCCACCAGGAAACTTTCCGCCGTGGAAAAGGTTATTTCTCACTACCTTTACCAGGTCTAACATCCAGTGAATTTCAGATTTATAACGATCTCTCTCAGCATCTACCCAACCGAGTTCGTTATCTTTACAGATTTGTTTTTTTGGAGGATTCTCTAAAAGATAATTGGCCTCAGGTATCTCAATTTTTAATTTACTGAACTGGGTCTTTTTTTGAATATTATTTGCAAATTTATCCCAGTCAGCAGATGCCTTAATATTGTTTTCTATGTATCCCGCTCGCTTAAGAGCGTATTCAAACCGAGAGAACTCTACAAAGAAAATTAGTATTAAATCTTTATTATCGCCTAGAATAAAATCGTAATCACTCAAATTCCCTATGAACAGATTTTGATGAACTTCGGTCATGCTTCAAGCCCGCCCTCCTTAATTTCGAGACTCTCTACGTCTATTTCCCCAGAAATAAGTTTGGGTAGGAGAAGGTCGCGAGTTTGACGGAGGGCGTCGTTCTTCTGAGCCAAAACATGAACCGCGCGGAAAAAGGGAGATATCATCTTATGAAACGCAGCTATGGTTTTGGGGTCGGGATGGGTAAAGAAAAATTGCTCGAAGCATGCTTGTTGTACTCTCTGTCTTCCTGAAGCACCAGTCATGCTCTTGATAGCGGTATCACGGAAATCTTCTGACCGGGCCAGTAGATAGACATATTCAGGACAAAGTGTTTTTGAACGCAGAACGATAAACTCTGTAGATCCTAAGGCGACATCATTATCGGATGGTAAAAACTGCACGAAACCTGTTTTGCCATTTTCGAGAGATGGTGTTATGCGAGCGAATAATGTGTCCCTATTTTTAAACTTCGATCCACTGTTACCTGTACGAGACTCGATATCTCCGATTAGCATCGAGTTATCTGACAGGCTACCCATAGGAATGAATGGTTTTTCTCCTTCTTTGGGGACTCTTGTTCTTGGGTTAATCAGAATGGACTCAGTAACCTTTTTGATTTCCCACCCCTCCGGCTTCGGCCCCAGCTCCGATTCCTCTATCCGCACCTTCTCGTGCCCCGGAAATCGGAAGTTTACGAACCACTCGCGGTAGAGGGCCTGGGCCATCTCCTCCAGGATCATGATGCGCCGAGTGTTGTTCTCGATCAGATCGTCGTAGGCGGAGAGGATGGCGGCGATCTTGCGCTGGATTGACAGTGAAGTGACCTCTACTTCGATTCCTTCGAAGACACTCTTTTTTACATGTTCTCTACCTGATGCAGATCCACCTTCGAGTTTTTTAACTTTGGGAATAGTTGTGACTAAAAGATAATACACATAAATAGGATCGTAAAGATTTTTATTCACAATCACGCTATTTATCTGTTGATTTGTAAAACTTGGCTCAGACGTAAGACAAATTTTCCCGATTGTCCCAATACAAACAACACAAGTTGTATTTATTGGCAAAACCCGATTCCTTTGTGAGTCGTAACCTAATTTTGATAATCGTGTTTCGGTTGATACAACACGACGCTCCCCTAACGCAATGTCGGATGGTTTTATAAATAAAAAATTAGATCCATAATAATCTTGCATTTTAGTTGAAGGTGTTGAGCCTGTGACAACTCTTCCAATCTCTTTAATCTTCACAGTCTTTGTCGATGGATATTCCATAAGATTATATGCCCTCCAATAAGATCGCCACGTTCTCCCCTATCCTCTCCTCCAGCTCCCGAGCCTCCAAATTGAGACGCTCAAGCTCCTCGTTCAGCTCCTCCAACCGCTCGGCGAAGTCGAAGCCGTCATCCTCCCGCTCGGCCACGCCGACGTACCGGCCGGGGTTGAGGCTCCAGCCCTGGGCCTCGATTTCGTCGATGGTGGCGACCTTGCAGAGCCCCGCCACGTCCCGATAAGCGCCGTCCGGGAAGCTCTCTTTCATCAGAGGTCCGCTGCCCTCATCCGTCTCGACCTCCTCGCCCCGGTAGAGGCGGGCGATGTTGGCGATGAACTCGATCTGGTCAGGCTTGAACTCCCGATGAGCGCGGTCGATCTGGCTGAATATGTGCCGGGCGTCGATGAAGAGGACTTTTTCCGATCGGGCCGTGTCGGGGGCTGTCTTCTTCCCCCGGTCGAAGAACCAGAG
>Ga0116164_10001130_pt1 | contig 20541 bp, 17 predicted proteins | sample AD_UKC109_MetaG_FD_89888 | JGI IMG/M metagenome (GOLD analysis project Ga0116164, IMG submission 89888) | Active sludge microbial communities of municipal wastewater-treating anaerobic digesters from Hong Kong - AD_UKC109_MetaG | ecosystem: Engineered > Bioreactor > Anaerobic > Digestate... | reverse complement strand
GCGGCAAACCTCACATTGATGGATTCTGGTGGAAATATCGTCACCATAAATCTGCCGGTTGAGAGAATAATTTTGTATCACCACCAATGTGGTGAGGTTATCCAGATATTAGGAGCGCAGGATAAAGTGGTGGGGGTAAGAGACACCTTCAAAGATCAGGTCAGGAGGTTTCCGGAGATCAGCACCAAACCCAGCATAGGAAGCGGTTACGACCCTGATATCGAGGCTGTACTTTCACTGGACCCCGATTTGATATTGGCCTATAGCAGCTATCAGTTCCCAGACCCCGAGTTGCTCGACGCGAAACTGCCGGATGACGTGGCGGTTTTACGCATGGACTGTGAATGCAACAGCGGCGTAGATGTTGTCAAAGAATCGGTTGTAACCCTGGGATATCTGCTGGACAAAAATGAGAATGTAGAGAAGTATCTGGAATGGCATGATAAATACATCGACGAGATAGCCGAAAGAATCTCCCAGGTTCCAGAAGACGAACGACTGAGATTTTTCCTGGAGAGTTCGGGAACGGAGACCCTCTCTCGTACCGCCATCGGGAATGGTCATGCAGCCCATCAGATATGCGTTCTGGCCGGTGGAGATAACATAGCTGCTGGCAACATACCTCTGCAGTCCAATAGCGATGTAGAATATGGCCCTGTAGAGACGGAATGGGTCCTTGAACAAAACCCCGAAGTCATTGTTGGCAGAGCGATGGGTGAGGGAATACGACCCTACGAAATTGACGATACATCGATGCTGGCCGCTTATGCGGACGAAATCAGGGAGCTGCCAGGCTTTGAAAACGTAGATGCAGTAAAGAACGACAGGATTTACATAATCACAAATGATTATGCCATATCTCCAAATTATCCAACTGCAGTGGCACTGTTGGCCAAGTGGTTCTATCCGGATTTGTTTGAAGACATCGATCCTGTAGCCATTCATCAGGAGTACATGGACCTGATGGGCATATCGTTCAACGTTTCTGGAGAGGGCGCTTTCTTCTACCCGAGTCTGAGCTAAATTTAAGGGTTGGATCGAGAGAGCCATGATCGACTGGAACCGCATATGGAAACAGACCATTCAGGCATCCCGAGATGGACGTCTGGAGAACTTGTGCGGAAAGGAGGAGGTACGCCGAGCGTTACGACAGATCAGAGACCATCAGGCAGGATGGCAAGATAAGGGTCGACGCCCTGGAGATCGATCCTTCCTGGTTGGTCCTGGACATCGGAGCGGGGCCGGGAACTCTGGCCCTGCCCCTGGCCCAAAGGGCAAAGAGGGTTACAGCGGTGGAGCCGTCCTCGGCCATGGTCGGAAGGCTGAAAAGACATATCGATGAGGAAGGAATCACCAACATCCGCGTAATCTCCTCCCCCTGGGAGGACCTCTCAGATGAGGATGTGGGACGGCACGATCTGGTTATAGCCTCTTATTCCCTCTTATTTCTGGATATCCGGGAGGCTCTGCTCAAGATGGACCGGCTGGCCAAAAGAGAGGTCCAACTCTACTGGTTTGCTGGAGTTCCCTCCTGGGAGAGGGTCAGATCGGACCTTTATCCCAAAATCTACGGTCGGGAGTATGTCTCAAGCCCGATGTGTGACGTCCTCTACAACCTGCTCTACAGCTTGGGGATCTATCCGGATATACAGGTGCTGGGTGGTACTTCGTTTCCGAAAGTTTACGAGAGCATGGAAGATGGCATCTCCAACATTCGTGAATCCCTGGGGCTAAGCGATCGGGAGCATGACGGCGTTATCCGGGAATATCTGGAAGGCCGGGTGCGACAAGAGGGCTCGAAGATGATGCTGGAGGACGACACGACATACGTGAAGATATCCTGGAAGCCGAAACGTCACTCTTGCCGTCAGAGTGGTTGAGATCATTACATTTCGCATGCTCACAGACTTCATTCGCCCCACTTTCCGGATAGATCACCGCAGGTTACCGATATCGCTCCTGGGATAAAATGCCACCCAAAAGCCCCTTCGTATGAATTTAACCGAAAAACTTATTACTAATTAAGATATACTGCCCTTTGGGGTGCACCGCACTCGCCATGTCATGACCTCCTTAGAGACGGCATCCCTCAATGGGCCATTGCCCTCCCTCCAACTGGGGCGCTGCTTGCAGGGCAACGCCAGTCTGAAACAGCGCCCCACTTCTGCCATTTTGGCAGATACGAATTGTCTAAAAATATGAATAATTTCAATCAAAATATCGACTGATATGAAATTCAACCAAAAGCGTTATAAGTAATTTTGTAATATTCTTAATGTCTTGCGTAACATCAATTAACAGATCGCAAGTTGGATTTCGAACAACAGGTGATAATGTGAAAATGGATCGATTCGCAGCGACGATTCTGCTCCTGATGGTCCTGGTGCCTGGGATGGCCCTGGGAGATGGGGCGGATATGTACCAGCTGGGCGCGGATGCCGCAAACTACGCCATCTCCGAGCTGGGATTTGAGAAGGGCGATGCAGATGTTCTGGTCCTCACCAACGCCGGGTATCCGGTGATCGATGGCCAGACCACCGATATGTGCCTTGATGCCTTGATGGATGTCACAGGCTGTAGTCGCGGAAAGGAGAACCTGGTCAACATCCAGAGTGCACCCTGGAAGCAGCTCTGGTTTGGGTTCTTCAACAAGAACACTGGCGAGGCGGTCTACATGGCGGCGAACGCTGACGCCTCAGGCTTCGACGTCCAGGCGAAGGACAAGATCGACGCAGAGACAATCCTCGCCAACGTCGACACTTGGGATCCCGGAGTCTTCGGCGGCATGATGCCCATCGCGAACGTCTGGGCTCATGAGAATACCCCCTACATATTCATGAAGGCGGTCCAGTTCCATGACCACATCTGCCCTGGAGTCTCCAGCGGCTTCTTGCTCGCGAAGTACATGGAGAAGACGCTTCCCATCGAGGACGCCACCAACCAGAGCTACAAGGTCATAGCCTGCCCCAACTGGTGCAAAGATGACTACTTCCAGGTAGCCTGGGACTGCACTCCCGGAAAGAGCGGCCTCTTCGTCAAAAAACTCACCACCGACGAGACGAATGCCCTGACGGAGAAGTACGGGACGAGAGTCGCCGGCATATTCATCCGATGGGACGGATCTTCCAACACCGGTGACGGCCTGGTGCTCGGGTTCGACTTCGACAAGGCCAGCAACATGAGCAACGCAGACATCTGGCCGAGCTGGGCCTACAGGGTGAAAGAAGACCTGGTGCTGATGGACTCTGCAGACACCCCTGAGGATTTCGTCTCCACCATCAAGGAGTTCAGCCTCGCGAGCAACGACGAGCTGGTCGCCCTCCAGGCTGCTGGAGTCAACCCCCTGAAGGTGCTGGGTGTAGAGACCTGAAAACGATTTCGAGGATGGGATAACCGACCATCCTCCCTCCCTTTTTTTCCAACAAACCGAAGTTCCGAGTTTTCATCTCCCCTTCATCGCCACGAGGGCGCTGGCGAGGAGGATCGGCCCATTGAAACTCTTCCTCGCCCGGCTCGAATCAACGAAGACCGGGTCCATGATCACCGGAGCGCCGAATCCTTCCGCTCCGGATAGAAGCATCAGGGTGCGGAAGATCAGGTTTCCAGATATGCCGTCGGGGGCGACGATCAGGTCGTCACCTCGACAGGTCTCGATGAGGATGCCCCGGTGTTCGGCCCGGACGCCAGCGTCCCGGGCTAGCCTCGCCAAAAGCTCCGCCTCGGCGAGGGTCCGATCGACTCGTTCGCTTCTGCCCAGATCCTCCAACCTCCCGCCAGATAGGATCGAGACATCGGCATCGACGCCCACTGACTTGAGGTACCCGGCTCCCAGGACCGCCAGGTTCAGCCGGTCGGATATGGAGTCGCCCTCATCGATCCCGACGGGGGCGAGAAAGAAGCTCCACTCTGGGAGGGCGAGAAGTGATAGCCTTCTGACCCTGATCTCGAAGGTCTTGGCGAGACGTTTCATGACTCTGGTGGCGGAGAGGTTTCCCCTCACCGCCCCGTCGATCTCGCCCCTGGCCAGAAGGTTGATGAGGGCCGAGGCAGGATCTTCGGTCCGAATCAGCTCCAGCTTTTGCCCGATCTCAAAATCGGGACCGGGGTCGCCCACCATCACGATCTCGGCGAACTCGCTCGCTTCCTCGATCTTCGCCACCAGCTCCGGGCCGCCGCCATCGACCCCGATGCCTATCCTGGCCTTTCGGCCCCTAGCAGCCCGCTCCATCCGGTCAAGAAACCCCGAGTCCAAAAGATCACCTTATGCCGGTTATGACTTCTCGTCCGAAGTCGAAGAGGACGGCCCTTTCCTCGCCGGAAGATATCTCCAGCCGCCGCGTTTCCGTCACCCTGCCGACGACGGCGGACGAAAGCCCCCGATCTCTGAATACTTGGGCGACCTCCTCGGCCTTCTCGGGCGAGGCCGTCACGACGAAGCCCATACCTGGGTACATCTTCTGCCAGGCGAGCATATCCAACCCATCGGGCTTTGGCAAAAGGTCCATGTCGACGATGGCTCCAGCCCTGCTCGACTCAAGGAGCATCCCCAGGGTTCCGAGCATCCCAGGGTTGCTGATATCCTTTCCGGCGGTGATAAGCCCTCTCTCGCCCAGCTCTCGCATCGATCCGAGCTGGCGGAGGAGTACCTCACCGTCCTTGAAGCTCGTGGTGTCCCAGTTGATCGCAAAGCTCGGGTGGACCTGGCCGTCCAGGTCGACCCCGACGACGACTGAGTCGCCGGGCACAGCCGTGCTGCTGAGTATCACGGCCCCCTTCTTCGCCTTGCCGAGGATGGCGACGTCCAGGGAGCTGTAAGGGGTGTCCGGATGGAAGTGGCCGCCGATGATCGGCACCTTGAACTTCTCGATCCCTTTCCTGAGACCTCTGAGGACGTCTTCGGCCAGGTCGGGCGAATCGACGGAAAAGACGTCCACCATGGCCACGGGCCAGCCTCCCATCGCCGCTATGTCGTGGACGTTCACAAGGACTGCGCAGTATCCAGCCCACTCAGCGTCAGCCTCCAGAAGCCTGGACCAGATCCCGTCGGCCGCAAGGAGCATCACTTCGTCGCCGTCGTCGATCACCGCCGCGTCCTCCCCGAAAGAGGCTATGATCAGGTCTGAGTCCACCGGAAAGTGACCGACGAGATCGCCTATGGCCTTCTTCCGGGTTATGCCCACAAACCCCCGAAGCTCGGCCGCTAGAGACTCAAGGTTCATCAGCTCTCAGGAAACCCCGGAAGAAAAATAGGTGACGGTTTGATCGAGCCCTCTGAAAATGCCTGCCCTACGCTCTGCCTCTGCGTTAAGCTTCGTCCTTCCGGTCGCCCCCCCCGATCCCGAAGACCTGCTCCAGGGAATCGAGAGCCTTATCTCGGACCGCCGGAGGGCACTTAACGCATGCCTCCTGGAGGTGCTCGACCGCTCGGGGATCTCTGATCTCGCCGAGGCTCCAGGCGGCCCAGGCCCTGATCTCCTCGTCGTCATCGCCGAAGAGCACCTCGACGAGCCGGTCGAGGGCGTCGGAGAGGCCGATCTCCCCGAGGGCGGTGACGGCCGAAAGCCTCACCTGGGGATGCTCGTCTTCGAGGAGGGATTGTGCCATCCTGCAGGCCTCATCGCCGCCGATGGTGGCGAGGGCCTTGGCGGCGGCCATCCTGACGACGTGGCTATCGTCCTTCAGGGCCGGAGAGAGGAGCAGAGCGGACTCTGGCACCCTCATCTCCCCGAGGGACCAGGCAACCCTCCGTCTCAGCTCTGAGTCGTCGTCTTCGATGAAAGAGGCTACCATCTCGATCGATTCGGCGCACCGGAGGCGGCCTAGTCCCACGACCGCCATCCTTCGAGCCTCTAGGTTGCCCTCATCGAGAAGACCCATGAAAGCCTCAGAGGCTCCGAAGGTTACAAGAGCTAGAGACGATCTCAGCCTCACCTCTCTGGACGGATCGGAAGCAAGAGACCGGGCGAGGAGGGGAACCGCCTGGAGGTCGCCGATCGCCTCCAGAGACGATGCCGCCCACTCCCGGACCGAGGGGTCCTCGTCCTCGATGAGAGACCGGGCGAGGGCGGGAACCGCCCGGAGGTCGCCGATCTTCCCCAGGGCCCAGGCCGCCTTGAACCTCGCCTGGGGGTCGGGGTCCCTCTCCAGCGCCACAAGAAGCGGCTCCACAGCCTCGCCCCCGGCCTCCACCAGCTTCCAGGCAGCGCTCTGCCTCTCGAAGTAGTCCTCGCTTCCGAGCTTTCGAATCAGGTCTGAAAGGGGCTCCATGACCGCCAATCTCCGGCCTTCTCTCCTTTAAGCTTTGCTCAAGTTGTTGGAACTCAGCCGGCGGCGCGGCAAACGCCGGGCCTCGTTCCCGAGAGGATCTTCGGAATGGAATGCCTTTAAGCCATTGGAAATAGATACGGTCAAGTGAATCAAAGGGGTGAGTGAAGGAAATGACTTTGTTATATAATTAAATATATAAATTATGTCTGCTCGACATAAGTTCGTAGAAAATCAACCACATCACAGTTATGATATTCGAATTCGCAATTTTGAAACATATTCTCGACTCTCCGCTTATATTCGTCGTCTATTCTATTGTTTATAATAATTACTTTTTTATTCTTTTTGGAGAACTGACCTGCAATTGATTGTCGAAAAAGAAATTCAGCTAAATAATCAGTAGCTGGAAAAGAATATCCAATTACAAATATCTCTTCAGATCGTTTTAGTTCTTCTTTAGCTTTATACCACAAATGTTGGAGAACATTATTTTTATAAAACTCGTCTTTAGATAAGATGGGCGGAACAATAAAAGTTTCATAGTATATATTTGTGCATAACGGATCGAAAGCAACGCAAGATAATTCAATCGGTAAAATATGCCCCCCGATATCCGGAGCTATACTAAAAGCGTTAACAACAATTTCGTTGCCGATATACGGATCTGGTACAATGCTTCTACCCCAATTCAAAGAACCATGAAGCTTTAAATAGATGGTTTCTGATTGTGATTCTGCTTTATAGGTACAGCATTTATTTAAATCAAGGCCTTTCATATTGAAGCCATAACCTATGGCAATTGACCACATTTTAGTGCTTTTGAGGATATTATCTAAAATCAGATCATAATTAAACGATATGATATTTATATTATTATCTAATAACTTAGTCCCAAATTTTTGGTAGACTTCCTTGACCTCGTCAGTTTCGGGATTGTCGAAAGGATTATATAAAACAGCGATAATTATATCTATCAGCTGCCTATATAATCGATCTCTATATTCATGTTTCTGAGAAACATCGGGAACTAAATCTGTTGTTAGAAATGATGCCAGTTTTTCGATACTTACAGTTCGATAATCACCAAAATATTTGTTTATGAACTCAACTAACTCTTTGTGTTCTCCATCACGTTTTAAAATTGAATTCTCTTCCGCAATTTTAAAAAATTCGCTAATCAACGGTATATTTTTAGAATTATATCCTTTAGAGAATCCCGCCCCAAGTATGAACACCATATAATCGTCCCGAAATTTTAATTTGGCCTATGGTAAGATACATCCAGATTTAAGTGTATCTAAGCACGGCTCAGGGACCCCGACCTCCTTTCCGGCCTTGTAGCCCTCGACGATGACCATGCTAAAGATGGCGCCGCCGTACATTCCAGCGTCGGCGAACTTAGCCTTAGAGGCGAGACCGCCGATCTAGTTGAGTGCTTCTATAATCGATTGTCTTCGTCCCAATCTGTAAAAAGTTTTATGTGGGCTCTGCTTGAGCAAATTCATATCGGAAGGCCCAGCAGCTCGAAGATCCCCATCATCCTCAGGGCCATGTAGATCATCAGGAGGATGAAGATCGTCCTCAACCGGTCGGCAGGGAGAAGGTGGGCGACCCTGACCCCGACCCAGGCCGCAGGCATGCTCGTCCCAGCGAGGAGCGCCACCTGAAGGAGGTTGACGTAGCCGATGGAGTGGGCTGGAAGGCCCGAGACGCCAAGGCCGTTGAAGATGTAGGAGAGGACGCCCCCCGAAGACGTGAGGATGATGGCCGCCGTGGAGGTCCCGACGGCCCGGTGCATTCCAAATCCCATGGCCATCGAGAGGACCGGGACCATGATCACCCCACCACCGATTCCGATGAGGCCGCATAAAAGGCCGAGAGGCAGGCCCAAAAGAAGGTAGCAGGAGTCGCTCCTCGCCGCGAGCCCAAAACCGTTCTCAACGCCTCCGCCGTCAGGACATCCGCCACCGATACATCCTACAGCTTCGGGGTCCGAGCCCACCGCCATCCTCAGAGCTGCCGCGATGATGACCAGGCCGAACACGATTCGAAGAAGTGTTCCGGGGGCGTGAGCCGCCACCATGCCTCCAAAGAAGGCGCCGACGAGGCCTGACGCGCCGAGGAGGAGAGCGGCCCTCGAATCGACGACGCCCCTCCGGCGGTGGCCACAGGCAGCGTTGATGGCGGTGGGAAGGGCCACGGCGAGGGCCGTCCCAAAGGAGATCCGAGTCGCCAAAGTCGGCTCGACCCCCATGGAGGTCAAAACCCAGAACTGGACCGGAACCATGATGAAGCAGCCTCCAACCCCCAGCATGCCGGAAGCAAAACCGGCGCCAGCTCCTGCGATCATGAGGGCAAGGGCGTATACGAGTTCCACAAGATGAAGGACGAACGAATGGGATAAAGATATATCCCGGCCTTTCAGGTAGTCGACTGTGAGACGATCGAAGAAGTTGCCTGAACTTTTGGCCCCGGCCGGGTCCTGGGAAGCTTTGGAAGCGGCGATCGAGTCGGGAGCAGACGCCGTATACCTTGCAGGCAGAAGGTTTGGGGCAAGGCAAGGCGCCAAAAACTTCGACGACTCCGAGCTTGAAAAGGCGATCGGTTACTCACATCTTCGGGGGGTCAAAGTCTACGTCGCCGTCAATACCCTCGTCCCAGAGGGTGAGGTCGAAGAAGTGGCCCGCCGTCTCGTTTGGCTCAGGGAGATCGGTGTGGATGCCGTGCTCGTCCAGGATCTCGGCGTCGTCCGGCTCGCAAGATCTCTGGTTCCCGATCTGGAGCTTCACGCCTCCACTCAGATGACGATATGCAGTCTCGAAGGGGCTCGGTGGGCCGCCGACGTGGGACTGAAACGAGCGGTCCTCGCCCGGGAGCTGGCCCTCGCCGAGGTGGAGGATATAGCAACGAACGCTCCCCTAGGCGTCGAGGTCTTCGCCCACGGGGCCCTCTGCTACTCTTACTCAGGCCAGTGTCTCCTCTCCTCGATAATAGGCGGCCGGAGTGGAAATCGGGGTCTCTGCGCCCAGCCCTGCAGAAAGCCATACCGGCTCCTGCAGAGCAAAAAAGAGGATGCTTACGGAAGGCCCACAGAGCTGAAGGATGTTTCCACGAGGGAGAGGTACCTTCTGTCCACAAGAGACCTCGCCGTCTACCCGAATCTGGAAGAGCTGGTGAGATCCCCCATCGAGGCTCTGAAGATCGAGGGAAGGATGAGGTCGCCGGAGTACGTGAGGGTCGTCGTATCGATCTATAGGAGGGCCCTCGATGCCATATCCAGTGGCGAGTGGTCACCGTCCCGAGAGGGTGAGAGAGACCTAGCCCTCGCCTTCAATCGAGAGTTCACGACGGGCTGCATCGGCGGCGCTGGACGAGGAGACCTGATGAGCGCCGCCCGGCCCGACAACCGGGGCCTGCGAATTGGAAAGGTCGTCTCCTGGGACGGTCGCCGGCGAGCGGCTGTCGTGAAGATCGAAGGCGACCTCGTTCTAGCTGAGGGGGACGGCCTGGTCATATTCTCAGGAAAGAAAGAAGTGGGTGTGGTGGTCAGATCGCGCCCCAGTGTCGAAGACGGCCTGATCCGACTTTCAGTTCCCGAGCCCGTAGAAATTGGGGCAGAGGTCTTTCTCACCCGGAGGGCGGGGCTCAGCAAAAAGCCCGGAATTCGGGCTGAGCCCGAGATCCCCATCGATCTATTTATCCGATGGGAAGAGGAAAGGCCCGTTCTGGAGGGGGAGGTCTTCCTTTCGGGCGGAAATGTGGTGAAAGCCCGCCTGGAGGCCGACTTCTCGATGGAACAGGCCATCAGTCGGCCCCTATCAGAGGGTCAGATCGGATCCCAGCTCCGGAAGACCGGTGGCACGCCTTTTTTTGTGAGGAAGATCGAGATGGACTATCCTGGTGGCCTCTTCGCCCCCCTGGGAGAGATCAACAGGCTGAGGCGAGAGTTTCTGGAGGCTGCTGAAAAAAAGATCGCAGCCACCTTCAGGCCCTTCGACGAAGAGACGAAAGTGGCGAGGGTGAGGCTCAATGGGTTTTTTGAGAAGAGAGGGGCGGTCCCCAAAAGATCTCCTTCGGCCAAGTCAAAGCCCTCGGTCTCGGCGTACGCCAGCAGCCTGGAGACGGTCTCTGGGGCTGTCGAGGGAGGATGCCGTCGGGTCTACTTCGAGCCCGATATCGGAATCGCTGATGGTAGAAGGTGCCGACCAAAAAAGACCGGTCCCGGCGAGCTTTGTGAGACGCTCCGAATGGCAAAAGAGATCTGCAATAGCAGCGGCGCCGACTTCGTCTGGAAGTGGCCGAGGATCGCAAGACGCCGGTATCTCGACTTTGCAAGGCCGCTGCTGAAGGGGGTTGACGTAACAGAGGTGATGGTGGAGGGGGTGGGGCTCGCCGAAGTGGTGAAGGCCGAGGTCCCCGAGATGATGGTCTCGGGGTCAGTGGGCCTGAACGTCTGGAACGGCCTCGCCGTTGAGACGCTGTCGCCCAAATTCTGCAGGCTTACCCTCTCACCGGAGCTCTCCTATCGGGAGATGGAGGAGCTTTTGGCCGCCGTCCCGAACCGCCCGGATCTGGAGGTCCTGGTCCAAGGGAACGTCGAGGCGATGGTGGCCGAAAACTGTCTTCTCTCTTCAGCTCTGGGGTGCGATGTCGTCGCAGGGGCTGGGGAGGCCTTCTGGGGGATCGAGGACGAGACAAGCCGCGTCTTTCCCGTCAGAAGGGACGGCGAATGCAGAACCCGCATATATAACGCCGTTGAACTCTCCCTGATAGACGAGATGCCAAGGATAGTCGATCTTGGGGTTGAGTCGATAGCCATCGACGCTCGGGGCAGGAAAGCGACGTACGCTAAAAGGATGGCCGAGATCTATGGAGAGGCTCTGGTGGGAGGTGACCTCGACCGTCTCAAAAGAGAGGCAAAAGAGCTCTCCTTCGGCGGGATCACAAAAGGCGCCTTCCTCCGCGGGAGGAACGAATGATGCGGATGAGGCAGAATGGTGAGGAGAGGACGGAGATGTGTTGACGATGGAGGAGAGATCCTTTACAAAAGGGCGGCATGAGGCTCTCCGCCCTGACTATCGAAGCGGCATCTGCTGCGTCTGCGGCCACCTCCTATCAAACCACCTCAAGGACGGGGACGGCTGGAGGTGCAACGAGCGTGGCCTCGATGGGAGGCAGTGCGAGTGCTCCCTCCGGCCGATCCTGACGGGGACGGAGCGGGAGAAGGATTACTATGACCTGGGGTGGAGGATGAACGTCTCGGAGCGGGAGATCTGGGAGTTCAAAAAGAGGTTCAGGGACTCCTATCGAAGATGGTAGCCGTTCTCGAAAAAGGGCGAGGGTCCTAAGACTGATAGGGCCCCGTCTCGATAGAACCGTTGATGATCTCGTCGTACTCCTCCTGGCTCAGGACCAAGGGCATGTAATCGACCCCGCGCCGTTCCAGGTTGTTCACGAAGGCCCGCAGATGGTTTCTCGACCCCCTCATCAGAGACTCGTAGACCATCGTGATGTCCTCGTTATCGGTCTTTTCGAGCTGGTCTTTCAGGTCCTGGATGTCCGTCTCCTCGATGATCGCTCCGACCCGAAGTGCCTCCACCTCCGACGAGCTGCCCTGGGCCACCAGGTCGTCATAGAGGACCTGAAGGTCGGCGTTTGAGAACTTCCCGGCTTCCAGGATCGGGTCAGAAAGCCCGTACTTGTCCATGAGGACCTTTACCGATTCCATGTGGGTCTCTTCGGCATCGGCGATGTTCTCGAAGACTGGAAGGTTGTACTGGTCATCGAAGGTCCAGTAGACGTCCCTCGCCAGCTTCTCTTCCTCCCTCATGTAAAGGAGGCCCTCGCTCTCGCTCTCGTTGAGGTCGGCCTTCGGCATAGCGGCGACGGCATCCCGGATGGAGACGACGTCAAAAAACGTGGCGCTGTTCTCGTCTTGGAAAGCACCCCGCTCGGAAGGCGGCATGGCAAAGGCCGCGCCGACCAGCGCCGTGGCGACGAGGACGACCGCCATAAAACTCTCTTTCATGATATGTAGATAGGATGAAATATTGTATATAAGTTGCCCCACGTTCGGCCTGACCAAAGTTCTGGTCTTCTCCAAACGGCCTAAGCCTTCGGCTTTCAGATCCTTTCAGCACCTTTCTCCTTCAGTCAGGTCAGAAGGGGACGATCCCGTCGTAGATTTCGGCCCCGAACTCCAGGGCCTCCTCCACCGAGGCCTTGTCCTTCATCAGAAATATCCGCTCGTTCTGGGTTTCTGCGTGTTCGATGGAATTTTTCAGGATCGGGGCGTACTTGCTGGACTTGTCGAGGCTGACGACGTACCCTGCCAGGTCGCTGACGACAGAGCAGTCGAATCCCCGGCCCGCAAGCCTTCTGAAGGCCTCGTCCCTCTCGTGCTCGGTGAGAAACTCGAACCGATAGTTATCGCGGCTGTAATGGTCTGCTAGCTCCTTGAAGATCTCCTTGTCCCCGAAGAACTGCTTGAAGGTCCAGATCCTGCCGACCCGAAAGACGGTGATCTTCGCCCGCCGCTCAGTAACGTCGAAGGTGCTGGGTTTCATGCTCCAAGCTGAAAGGGCGGTCCATAAAAACGATGCGCTCCCGGCCCCCAGCGACGGTGGATAAGCCAACGGCTTTGGCGGAGATCTCACCTCTCCATCGCCCTCTGCCTGAGGTCCCGTGGCATCTTCTCGATGGCGTACCGGAGAGCGGTCCGGGGCATCGAAGCCTTATTTTTCATGATGTAATCAAAGACCTCTTGCTTATGCTTTTTGCTTGCCTCCTTCAGCATCCAGCCGTAGCCCTTCTGGACGAGATCGTCATCGTCTTCGAGGAGGAGGTCGGATATCTCGAAGATGTCTTCGAGAAAGTCGCCCTTCCGGGCCGGGAGGATCAAGGTCACCGCCGCCGCCCGCCGGAGCCACCTGTTATCCGACCCCGTCCAGCTCTTGAGGTTTGAAACGAACTCCGGGTACATCTCGATGAAGGAGCCGAGGGCGTGGTTAGAGAGGGTGTCGCACTTGGCCCAGTTGTTGACGTATTGGGTGAGCCACCTCTCAAAGAGGGAGAAGTCAGCGGGTTCGTACTTCTTTCTCTGGGAGTAGGCCCACTCGAAGGCGATGGCCGCCTCCTCGAAGTAGTCCGACTTCAAAAGCTCTTCGCATATCGAGAAGATCTCCTCCTTCTCCAGGGACTTTATCTCCCGAAATCGCTTTTTCGCGATATCCCTCACGACGGAGGCCTTCACGCCGTGGAGCAACACCTCCTCTTTGAAGAAACGCTGGCCGCTCTCCCTCGTCTTTTCGTCGGCGCACTCCTCTAGGTCTCTTCTGACGGCGATGACCACTTCATTGTTCATGGTTTCACTGCTGTCTGAACCGACACATATTTTTTTTGTTATCTGACCAGATCAAGCTTCAGCCCGCCGAAAAAGCCGGAAACTTGAAGCCATCGGAGAAAGGGCTTTTTAGCACCCCGATCGATGGACTTGAGATGACCACCCCTGAAGATAAAGAGAGGGCAGCAGCGACCATCGATCCATCCTCATTGAAAGAGGCGAAGGAGGCGATCGCCGTCGGATGCCAGCCATTTCTAAAAAGGCTGGACCGGCTCGAAGGGGGGCTGATGCGGGTCAGGTCGGCCCAGGACGTAAATCGCTTCTCTCGGGCTTTATCGATGTACCTTCTCGCCTCCCTCCCCCTCAAGCCCGTGTTCTGCCCCTTCTGCGTCCAGCACTCTGGTGGCACCCGCTGCCAGGGGTGCGGCTACGCCGAGACCCACGGCGGGAGGTGCGACGCCGACGCCTCGGCCTTCGGCCAGCTCGTCGAGGCGGTCATCGATCTCGCCAGTGAGATTCACGAAGTCCGAGAGAGTCCGTCCGTCCCGGCCATCGATCCCGACGAAGCCAGAGAGCAGCTGAAAGATTCCATTGAAAGGTCGAGGGGGGCGGCTCGGGGCTTCCTGGCCGCGACCTCAGAGGCCTCCGTATCCGGGTTGATGGAGGCGAAGCGGGTCTACATCGAGTCGATCCTGAAAGCGCTGCCCGTCGATCTCATCGGATCTTCTGAGGTTTTTCACTCCCTCGAAGTGGTCGGGTCTAAGCTGGAGCGGTACTGGTGAGATCTGACCGCCTTGAAAAGCTATAAATCAAACTTCAGCCAACATATAAAGAAGGTGTGGACCGTGGACATAAAAGAGACTCTCCGGCAGTATCCGTGTATCGTCGTCTTCAGCCTGTTCCTGCTGATCATGCTGATAATAGTATTCTACACCAAATGAGGGGACGGATTTTTCGGTCCCCAGCCGATATTTTCCAGGATATAGGCTCAGATTTTGATGTGGTCCATCCTCCTATTATTCTTTTGGTTATGTAACGAAAATAGGTGAGATCTGAATCGTGGAATTGGAGACCCCACAGGAGATTATTACTTCAAGAGAGCAAAGGGTTACGAATAACCCCGCCAGTTTGGTCGGGATTATATGAAACCTCGCATATTTTTTTCTCATTTAAATCGATATATTTGCGACTGCTGATACAGCCTGACCAAAATAGAGGCTTGATGCGGAGAAAACGATGGTTTTTCCTCCTGCACCTAGAAGCCCCCCTGCCACATTGGTTTCCCATCATGTCGTCGTAGATTTGGGTGAAGTTATGACTAGCGATAAGACTGGCGACCTTGAACGCCACCTTTTAGCTTCTGCGACCAAAACCTGCCCATCTGGGCAATTCCATCACCATCTCACCGCTTTTTTTTGGCATGTGGGCACCCGTTTTTCCGCCACTCAAAATTAATCTTTGGATCTACATAGTATCTTTTCTTATACTCCTCGCGGCTGTAACTCTTACCATTTGCGTCTTTCCATGATACGCCATCAGTTCCTATCGTAAGGGACGCCTCAGGACCGGTGAAGAGTATGCACGGAAGCCAAGTTTTCGATTCTTCTTCCACCGGCTTCCAATCGTCTTCAGGGAGATTTACATATCCACAATTAGGACAGGTCAGATCTATAAGTTTCTTATTTTTTATAGCTGACTCTACATATTGCCGGCTTATTCGATTTACTACGTTGCAATTACTGTTCTTACATGTCCAATAAAACCAATCTGTATCCATTTCCCACACCTCATAATTTAATATTGCAAATTGCTCTTCATACATATAAGTTTTTTGGATACGAGAATAACATTGTGCAGTCTCGGATGGTTTGACTTTATATACAGCTCCATCCTATCGAATTTGTTTAATTAAATTTAAGAAACGGATTAAGTTGCAATAAAAATGAATCCCGCCCTCAGCAGATATATAGCTACCGAGGGCTTAGGTTGTAAGCTAATTCTACACCTCTATCTCTTGCCACTGATATTTGTTTTCTCCTAGGATTTTCACAGATGTGTTTTTGAGACCTTTTGAACTATTTATATACATCTGCGAATATTTACCTAACGGGAGTCCCTCAATAGTTGTCACTGTCTCACCCCACGTTTGCGAGAGTGATTCTTCGTCAGATTGTAGCGCTGCTTCTGCTGAGGTATTAGCCGCGCTATCCATCATTTCCATCAAGAGATTCGGATTCCATCCTATAATTCGTTCCGTTCTCTTTACGTCGTCAGACAGATTCGACTGCAAAACAAAGTTTCCCTCAACTTCGGTTTCTGCAATTTTGCTTTCTGTCGTGCTATCATCGTAATAGTCCCGTTCCAAAACTCCTTCTGACAGTTTACCCTTCTTTACATCGACTGAGTAGTCCGTTTTAAAGCCAGAAGCAGACTGATCGATAGAACATACGGATGTGATATTCGAACTGGAATAAATATCCACGTAATGCTCAAGCAATCCGTTGTTCATATCTACATAGTAGCGATTTTTTTTCTCATCGATGGTGCTGTTCAGATAATAGTTGGATATCAGCTTTGTCGCGTCTTCCCCTAAGCTCAAGTTTCTAGTGTATTTTTGTTCGCCACACCCAACTACAGCGTCCTTTGCAGCATCGGTAGTCGTTCTTGCAGAGATATTCCCGCCACCCACAACTTCAATTTTTTCATTGAATTGTAGGGCAGCTACAGCCCCACAAATCACCATCAACGAGATCAAGATGAAGATTTTCAGCCTCATAACAACATCCCACCAACTTCTATGTTCTTTTCCGCACACATTCTGGAGCTCTAAAGCACTATTGGCTAGTCTTATCGAATCATTCTGGCCAATGCGCCTTGAACATGACTCAAGTTCTTCCAGGTAATTTTTAACCAAATCCCTTCAAACTATATATTATTATTGGCTGAGTCTATCGGCATTGATGCTGTGCAGATCCAGAGAACATATTTAAGATCGGCTCATTCGCACATTGAGAAAGCGTGTGAATAATATCCAAAAGTTTATTTTTTCCGAATACCTCGCCATTCTGCTGCGGAGTGGGCCACCACTATTTTGGCTTGCATGGACGGCCGTAACTTTCAGTTCTCAGCTCTCCTGCCACCTTCCTCCCGATATTTTAGTCTCCGCATTCGCCGATTCGATCTACTCGGACGCTGATCCTGCCATGGACCCCGACCCGTACGATGTCACTTTGGACTGTGGCGCGGATTGGGATAGGAACCTCACCCGACCTCCGCAAGATCGATAGCTTCGAACTGGCAGTATCACAGAAATTTGTAGTGGAAAGTCTTATCAATTCAGATCAAAGATGACATCGGTGATCAAACATGATTCTGAACCCAAATCTGAGAGGACAGGTCCTGCCAATGCCGGTCGTCCTCATATCGACGATCTCGAAGGACGGAATACTAAATGCCGCACCCTGGGGCTGCATCATGCCGATTTTGAGGCCGCTCGACAAGATCGCCATCGCCTCCTGGCTGAAAAGAGACACCCTCGACAACAGCCGAGAGACAGGCGAGTTCGTCGTCAACGTCCACACCGTCGAGATGACAGAAGCGGTCGACACATGCGCTAAGAGCTTCCCGCCAGAGGTGGATGAATTCAAAGAGGCAAGTCTGTCTCTCCATCCCTCGACCAAAGTCAGGCCCCCAGGAATCAAGGGATGCGTCGCCTGGATGGAGTGCGAACTCGTCGAGGAGATCCTCAGAGAGAATTTCTCACTGATCGTGGGGAGGGTAGTCCACCTAGAGGGCGATGACGACTTCTTCGATGAAAAGGGTGGTATGGACTTCGAGAAGGCTAAGCCCATGTCGATGATCATGGGTCCCGACGGCGCCTGCTACACCCATCCGACCTCAAAGCCCTGATGAAAGCTGGAACAGTGCTCTGCGATGAGATCGTGATCCTAGATCAGGAGAGACGATAATAGGTCATGCCCTCGACGATGGCGTTCGTATCAGCAACGAGCTAGAAGGCCTAAAGTATCCTCCTCTTAATACTCTTTTTAAAGCTTTATGATTCATCCGTCCATAGTAGCCCCCAAGCCTCCACCGGACCCAAGATAGATCTTTTGATGATCAAATTCTTACTGATTTTTATTCATATTATTTTCACCAATAATGATAAATAGAACTAATAAATCCTAGATTCGTATAATTTAGTTACAAATTTGGTGGTATAGACTATGAACAAAATAAACGAAATAACGAGAGAAATCGTAAGATTGCCCGTTCTCCTGCTTCTGGCGATCTCGATCTCGGTATCCTTCGCGGTAGTTCCCGCCGTCGGTTACGAGCTGGTGGTTCCCGGCGATCAGGACGGCGACTTTGTGGTATCGGACGAGGAGCTGGAGGTGGCCCAAAGCTCCTTCGACAAAGGGGACATCACCGAGGAGGAGATGGAGGAGATAGAGCACATCCACGACAACTATCCTAGGACTGTCGTCGACACCGAGGGGCGGGAGGTAGTATTCTACAAGCCGGTAGAGAGGATCATCACCCGAGAGACCGACACCTGCCGGATCGTCATAGCCCTCGGCGACGGCGATAAGATCGTCTCCTCAGAGCAGGCCGTCAAGTCGTGTCTTTGTCCCACCACCTTTGGGACCTTCGAAGAGGGCTGTCTCGAATGCTACCACACGATCCTCGGTGGAAACCTTCCGGATCTGCCCGAGACCAGCACCCGGTACGACATCTACTACGAGCAGATGGCCACCCTCGACCCTGACGTCATCATCACCTCCAGCGTCACCAACGTCCAGGACTTCGAGAGCAAAATCGGCTGTCCCGTCGTGGTTGCCGGAGGAGACGGCTGGATCTACAGCCGCGATGACGGCCTCTACGGCCAGATCGAGACGATAGGCGACGTCTTAGACAGAGAAGATGAGGCAGAGGATCTGATAGGTTTCGTCGAGTCGGAGATCAATATGATCAGATCGGTGACTGATGGCATAGCCGACGATGAGAAGCCGAAGGTCTACTTCGCACCCAGGGGTGCCAAGCTCGGCTTCTACGATCCGAAGGAGGGGCGCGACTTCACCAGGACGTTTACGGAATATGACCCTATGGAGATAGCTGGCGGCAAAAACGTCGCCGAGGGGGCTGAAGGCTACGAGATCAACGTCGCCGTCGAGCAGATCATAGCCTGGAACCCTGATTACATCTTCGTCGCCTGTAGCACTCCAGAGGACGCTGAGGTCATCAACTGGATCATGGAGTCTCCAGACCTTCAGTCAATAGCTGCAGTCCAGACTGGAAACGTCTACAACTGTTTCTATCCTCACTGCAGGGGAAGACCTCCAGACAGAAGCCTCCTCAACATGGTCTACATGGCCAAGATCCTCTACCCTGAGAAATTCAAAAACGTGGATCTTGAGGCTGAGGGCAACAAGATCTTCGAGGCTTTCCTCGGCGTGGACGGCGTATTTACAGAGTACGCAGACTACTTGGTCTGGCCCAGGGAGTACCTGAACTCGCAGTAAATTTTAAGATATTTTGGGGGCTGCGAGAGACGTCCTCACACCCCCCATACGATTTGAACAGATCGACAAAGAAACACCACGAGCAACTGGAAAAGATAGGTGGCTAGCTCAGGTCTCGGCCCCAACAATTCCATCGCAGACATCGATAACATACACCGGCGAACTCTCGATTCTCATCACGATGATTTGGAGATGATAACCAGTGACAATTGGAAATATTCTGGATTTAGGAGGTATTTGATTTGAATATAGCTTCAGGAAAATGGTTTGCAGCAGGGCTTTTTGCCCTTATTTTAGTGGGCTGTGCCATGGCATCCGAAGAGGATGACCAGGTATCGGTATACACGATCGCAGGCGGTGACTCTGGGTTTCCTGCGCCTTATTCTCACTACCCGAGAGGTGGCGGGTACATCTACATGAGCTTCATCTTCGACACTCTGATCTGGAAGAATGAGACAGGATACGTCCCGGCCCTCGCTGAGAGCTGGGAGATGGAAGGGGATGACACCTACATCTTCCACCTGAGGGATGACGTCACCTGGAACGACGGTGAGAAGTTCACCGCTGACGACGTCGTCTTCACCATCGATTACACCAAAGAACACCCCTACGTCTGGGCTTCCACCGCCATGGTGGACAGCGCCGAGAAGGTGGACGACTACACCGTGAAGATGCAGCTTTCAGAGCCCTACGCCCCCTTCATCGATGAGGTCGGCGGCACCCTCCCCATCCTGCCAGAGCACGTCTACGAAGGCGTGGACGACCCTGAGAACTTCCAGGACGATGCAGCCGCCACGGGCACCGGACCCTACACTCTTGCCGACTACGATAAGGTCCAGGAGACCTACCGGTTCGTCGCCCGAGACGACTACTACGGCGGATCGCCGAAAGTTCAGGAGCTTAGGATCGTCAAGGTCTCTTCGGAGATGGCACCTGCGGCCCTGGCCCAGGGAGACGTCGACGCCGTCTCGATCCCCCTGGACATGATTGAGTCTCTCGAAGACCAGGGCTTTTCGATACTGACATCCTCTGCCAACGGCTGGGCCTACAAGCTGATGATCAACCATCAGAAAGAGCCGATGTCCGATGAGAGGTTCAGACAGGCCCTCGCCTACGCCATCGACAGGGATCAGCTGGTGGAGATCGTCGGTCGTGGGAGAGGTCTTGCCGGAAACCAGGGATCTGTGCCGCCTTACCACTCCTGGTACAACCCCGATGTCGAACAGTACCAGCACAACCCCGACAAGGCGAGAGAGCTTCTTGACGATATGGGCTACAACGGAGAGACTATCGAGCTTCTTACCAAAGGTGGAAGCGTCGAGTACGAGCGGATCGGCGAGCTCATAAAAGAGGATCTGGAGGTGGTGGGAATTAACGTCGACCTCCGGGCCATGGACTCCAAGACTCTTG
>Ga0116164_10001128_pt1 | contig 20564 bp, 18 predicted proteins | sample AD_UKC109_MetaG_FD_89888 | JGI IMG/M metagenome (GOLD analysis project Ga0116164, IMG submission 89888) | Active sludge microbial communities of municipal wastewater-treating anaerobic digesters from Hong Kong - AD_UKC109_MetaG | ecosystem: Engineered > Bioreactor > Anaerobic > Digestate... | reverse complement strand
TTTGCCTCTCGCCCCTTGGGCTCGCGGGCGGCAAAACGCACAAAGAAACCGCCCCAAAGGGCGATCCGTCGCGGCGGATGAACCGCCGCAGCCGGAATATATGGGTTAAGGGCTGCGGCCCTTAACAATCCCAAAGACTTTATTGACAAACTGACCTCCCGCAATGATTGCGGGAGGTTTTTTCCGGCTCTGTTTGAGATTAATAATTGTTCAGATTTTCTTTGTTGAGGATTCCTCCGAACAGGGTCAAAAAGGCGATCCGGACGTCGAGGCCGAGCGTCCAGTGCTCGATGTACCAGATATCGTGCCGGACGCGTCCCTCGATGGACGTATCGCCGCGATAGCCGTGCACCTGCGCCCAGCCGGTGATTCCGGGCCGCACAAGGTGCTTTAGCATGTAGAGCGGGACGGTCTCCCTGAACCGGTCGACGAAGTGCGGCAGCTCGGGGCGCGGGCCGATGAGGCTCATGTCGCCTTTCAGAACGTTGAAGAGCTGGGGCAGTTCGTCGATGCTGGCCTTTCTGATGAAGCTTCCGAATTTCGTTTTGCGCGGATCGTCGGGCGTCGTCCAGGCGGTGTCTTCCTCTTCGTTGACGTGCATGGAGCGGAACTTGTACATGGTAAACAGCTTTTTGTTTTTACCGACGCGCTGCTGCCTGAAGATTACGGGACCCGGGCTGGACAACCGGACGCCGATTGCCGTCGCCACCATGATCGGGCTTGCCAGCACGATCAGCACGACCGACCCGGCCAGATCGGCCAATCGCTTTATGAGCGCGTTGCCCGGATAGTCCAGAGGCACCTTGCGGGTGCTGAGCATTTTGCAGCTGCCGATCGATTCAAGCGAAGTGCTTGACGGAATATAATCGTTGCAATACGGGACAATCGAAAGCTTTGCGCCGTGCGTCTCCGCAGCCGAGACGATCTGCGGGAGCAGAGACAGTTCGTTGAGGCCCAGCGCGGCCACGACCTCGTCGAGTCCGGCAGCGCCGAGGCGGCGGTCGCCGGCTTCGGCCCATGTGCCGAGATATTTCGCGCCGGAAAGCGTGCCGCTGCGGCCGATATAGCCGTCTATCGTATAGCCGTAGCGCGGGTATCTTTGGATGGTGTCGACATAGCCTTGCGCGAGGGGGCCGCTTCCGATCAGCAGGACGTGCTTGAGGTTATACCCTTTGCTGCGATACATGGAAAGCAAATATCGAACGGCCATGCGTTTGGCGAGTACGGACGCGCTCTACAGGATGTAGAAAAACACAATAACGCCGCGGGAGAAATCTTCAAGACGGAAGACATACAGCAAAGCGGCGCCGGTCAGGGAGACGATGGTGTTCAGCACAAGCACCCGCTTGACATTATGTCCGATCGGCTTGGCGCGAATGGAGTCGTAAAGCCCGACGAGCTGATAAAGGAAAACGGTTATAAACGAAAGGCCCAACGCAAACCAGAAAGACTGGGAAAACGCAAGGGCAATATTGCCTGTGTCCTTGCGTATAACGATCAGCCACAGATACACCGCGGCAATATAGGAAAACATGATCAGGCAAAGATCGATGAGACGGTTTATGAAATTCAGCAATTTCTGCCATCGCTTAATCATACGGTCAGACACATCCTCCTAGATTGACTTTGGTAAAACGAACGTGTAAGAGCATTACTCTGGCTGGCTTAACGGCACGCTGAAACGGCGGCGACGTCGCTTCGGCGCGAGCGGAAGATGTATCCGGCGGCGATCATAAACCAAATCCAGACGATATTCGGCATCGATCCTGTGAAGAGGAAGGATTCCATCATAGATTCGGCCAGCGCGAATATCACGACCGCGGGAACGATCCGGATGCTCAAAGAGCCGGCGTCCCGCATGTTGCGAAACGACAGGCGCGCGCAGGCGACAAACAGCAAAGCAATGAACGCAAGAACGAGAATCAATCCGGGAATTCCAAACGCGATCAATATGGCGAGCAGTGAATTATGGAAATTCCCAACCGGGGAGCCTTCCGGGAAATATTCCGCCATGACTTCTCCGGAAACAAGCGGCGTCGTCCCAAAGGTGAGGATTCTCCGCTGACCCATTAACCCTTTGAGTACCGCGAGCCAGATGCCGGTCCGGGCGTTGAACGTAATCGCGTTGGACAAGCCCCTTGATGAAATGGCCTCTTCGGAAGACGCGGATTCCGTATCTTCCGGAGCGGCTGTTTCTGCGGCGGCCGCAGCATCCTCCGCATCGGCGGTTTCCGTGGCGGTATCTGCGGCTGCGGTTTCCGTAACGGATTCTGTGACGGATTCTGTGACGGTTTGCGCCTCGATGATGTGGCTGCAGCCCGTCCGGATGAACACCGTTCCCCAATAGAACGCAAAGATGAAGACGAACGAAAGAAAAAGGCTTAGCAAAATCCGCAGGGAGGCGTTCCGCCTGCGAAGGAGCACGACGTTCAGGACAAGGAAGAGTTCGAACCCGAGCGCGAGCGCCGTACTGACGATCCCCGCCCGGCTGTCGGTAAGCGCAAGCGCCGAATAACAAAGCACGAGACAGACGATCCACGCGATCCGCATCAGCAGACGCTTCGCCTTGATAAGAAGATATCCGATCAGAACGATCGCCGCGCCGCAGATCGGCGCAACCGTATTAGGATGGCAGAACATCCGGAGCCGGTGATCCGACCCGATGCCGAAGACCTCGTCCGCAGAGAACGGGCTGACGCCGACGCGCCCCGTCAGCGCATAGAAGAGCGCGGCCGCGCTAAGCAGAGACACGGCGATTACAAGAACGACGGACAGAGCCGTCAGTACTTTTTTTGCGTCCTCAAAACGAAACGCGTATGGAATGGAAAAGCAGAGGAACGTTGCAACGCAGACCGTGTGGAACCAGGAACTCGACAGCGCGGCGTCGACGCGCCAGCTGTTCACTAGAACGACAAATACCATCCATGCGAAGATAATGGCGAGCAGCCTGACTTCGGCATAGGCGGTATACCGGCGCGTATAGACAAGCAGGGCAAGCATGCCGATCGAAGCCGGAAACAGCAGATACGTCAGGACCATAACGGCGTATGTCAGGCCGAAATACTGGAACACACAGGCTAAAACGCACAAAAGCGTCGCCAGAACGCCAAGAAACTGCCACGCAAGGATGTTTCCTGGGGAAAAAGCGAATGCTGGGATTTCGTTATAACGACCACCAGCAGAAGTTAACCGGTTCATGGAAAATAGTCCCCCTCAAACAGCAGCCACCGATTATATGCGAAGGCTGCGTTGCAGATGCGGCGCAACCGAGCCAGTTGCTTTCAGATGAAAAGCCATCTGGACCAACCAGGGCTGGCGACATGTAACCGGCAGGAAGTTATGCGCTGACACAAAGTTTTTTCAGTATACCACAATCTGCTTCAACAGTATATCACAATCTGTTGTTGATCGCCCGGTATTGAACCAATCCATACACAAATTTAACACTTTACGGTAAATCGATCGACAGGCGTTTTACCGGGACGCTTTCAAAATTGTTGACACATGTTCATTATCTGATAAAATTGTTTTCATGGTTAAACCAAAAGAAACGATATTGCGACCGGCGTTTCACGCCGATGGAATTCCGGGGAAACGGAACGGAAGAGTGAAGAAGGTGCGCGAATGGCTTTGATTTTGCCCGTATTGTGCATTCTGGTTACAACGGCAGGAGCGTCCACTTTCTTTCAAAGACGCTTCGAGCGGATGTTGCCGCTCGTTATGCTGGGCATAACGCTCGCGCTGTATGCATTCGGTTTGTTTTCCTTTATCCTTGGCGGATTTTATTTCGTTATTGCGGCATCGGCGGCGGCGCTGCTCTATCTGATCGTTAGCTTTGCGAAAAGCCGGGGCCGGATGCGGCAGTATGCGCTTACGCCCGGCGCGGCGGTATTCGTGCTGTTTGCGCTCTTTGCGTATTTCGTGTCCCGAAACAGGCTCGTCGTTGCCGGCGACTCGTTTTCCTACTGGGGCTCCGTTGTAAAAACGATGTATTATTACGGCGTTCTCGGCAATACGGCGGGCGTTTTCGCGCTGTATCCGCATTATCCGCCGGTCGGCTGCCTGAGCGGCTATTTTTTCGTGCGGTTCCTTCCCGCGTTTGAAGAAGGCGCGGTCATTTACGGCAAGATGCTGCTGACGTTTTCCCTTTTGCTGCCGCTGATGCGGAATACGTCGTGGCGCGAACCCGTAAAATGTTCCGTATACGCGGCGATCGCGTTTTTTGCGCCGTACTTCTTCTCGCTCGGCGGAAGCGACAGCATCTACACGGACCTGATGGTGGACGGTTTAATCGGCCTTGAACTCGCCGGAATGCTGCTGATCTATTTTGCGCGCGAAAAGGACGACGGTCCGATTTTTGCGGCGGTCGGTTTCGGAATTTACGCCGCGGCCACCTGCCTGACGAAACCGTCCGGCCTCGGCGTCTGTCTGATTGCAATCATTGCCGTCGGCATGGACTATCTGCTGTTCGAACGTAAAAAAAGAACGAGATTCCCGTCGCTTGCGGACAACGCGAAGAAGCGCCGCATAGCGATTGCGATTCCGCTGTTTGCGCTTGCGCTTGCCTATCTTTCCTGGCAGGCGTTTATCGCGATCAAACTGCCTTCGGCAGTTCGCCACGGCCGTTACGACGGAAACATGCTGACCGTGATTGCAGAGGCGATGCGGCAGCCGCTTACCGAAAGCGGGATCGCCTGCATCAAAAACATGATGCTGCGGTTTACGACCATGAACGAGACGGGCGCCGCGTTCGGCGCGCCGGTCGTCGTCGTCCTCCTTGCGCTCGGATTTCTGGCCATCCAGGTTTACCGTGCGGAAAACGGAACGGACAGAAAGCGGATGCTGAGCCATGTGCTCGTGCTGTTCGGATGCATCGTGCTGTACTTCCTTTCGATGCTCTTCATGTATCTGTTCTATATGAACGAAGTCGAGATGGCCACGCTTGCCTCTTGGGACCGCTATGTCGAAACGATCTTCCTGGGGATCGGCGTTTATTTGCTGTTCCGGTGGCTGCTGCAGCCGAACGTGCGGATGCGGACGGCGTATCTTGTTATGGCGGCCGCCGTTCTGGCCGCGCTGCCGGTCGTTGCGGGCCAGCTTTCCGCGGGGGCGACGCAAACCGAACGGGAGCCGTACCAGGCGCTTGAAAGCGCCGTGCAGCAGATGGACCCGCAGGAAGACAAGGTGTTCATCGTAAAGGAGACCATCCTCACGGACAGCGTCGTGCGCTATCTCTGCATGCCGGTCGCAACGCAGGAGGACGCGTTTGTCTGCGACGACGAGCTGGCCTCTACCGACGCGCGGCAGTTTGCGGCGCTGACGGAAGGCTGCACGTACCTGTACATCTGGTCGCAGAGCGAGGAATTCGCCGTCCGGTACGGCGAACTGTTTGCCGACGCCCCGGAAGCGTATCACCTGTATCGAATCGAACGCAGCGACGACGGGGAAATCCGCCTGTACGACGTTTCGCTGCAAAGCGCGGCGGGGTAACGCGCACGAAACGCGACCGCCCCTTAGAACTTCCGTGTGAAACGTTCGTGAAGCTTTTGCGGCGGGCTTTCCGGCGACGCAAATCGGAGATATAATAAAACAGAACAATACCGAACGCAGCATCGACACGGATTTGCCCGCAGGCGGGCAAATCCTGTTTGACTGTACCGCGGAAGAAAGAAGGTTCGTCCGACGCTATGGAAGCACTCCCGGAAACAATCCTGCACCGCCGATTGATGCTGATCGTCAACCCTGTCGCGGGACGGCGCCAGGCGCTCCGGTACATCCCGGAGATCACGCGCATCTTTATGGACAACGGCTATTTCGTGACCCTGATGGTGACCAACGCCAAGCGGGACGCGACGTGGCTTGCGGAACGCTATGCCGCGGATTTCGACGCGGTCGTCTGCATCGGCGGCGACGGAACGCTCAGCGAGACGGTCGCGGGCGTCGTGCGGTGCGGCGCGCCGGTCCCGCTCGGGTTTATTCCGGCGGGCAGCACGAACGTTTTTTCGTCCTGTCACGGCATCTCGTGCGACATTCTTGCCGCGGCAAACGATATTGCGACGGGAACGGTCAAGCAGATCGACCTGGGCTGGTTTAAAGAGCGGAGTTTTGCGTTCATCGCGGCGTTCGGCGCATTTTCCTGGACGTCGTATACGACGCCGCAAAACCTGAAGAACGTGTTCGGACCATCGGCGTATTTTTTCGACGGCATGATGAGCCTGCCGAAGATCAAGCCGATCCATATGAAGATCACGTCGGACGGCGCCGTGCACGAGGGCGCGTATCTGTTCGGCGCGGTCAGCAACATCTATAGCTTCCCGGGCCTTTTAAAGTTTCCGGCCGGCGCGGTGCAAACGGACGACGGCGCGTTCGAGGTCATTTTGATACGCGAGCCGGGCTCGCTGCTCCAATGGCAGACGGCCATCAGCGCGGTGATGACCGGAAACTTCGACACGGAGGTCATCGAGTTTTTCCAGAGCGGGGAACTGACCATCGAGTCGGACGAAAAAGTCGCCTGGGCGCTGGACGGCGAATATGAGGGCGGCGGCTCCGGCGAGACGATCGAGGTGAAAAACCAGCAGAAGGCCATCAATCTGATCGTTAAAAAAAGTCAATAAGCATTTAAAAACCAACAAGGCCCTCGCAGCAGCGTAAAACTGCGGCGAGGGCTTTGCTATGCCGCCGAATCCGTAACGGTATTGTGACCCTTTTGTGAAACTACCGGCGGGATGCCCCATTTCCCTTGACAGGAGGCGAAAACAACGATAGCATTCAAGCGTATTAGTACAAGTAATACACTGAATGCGGACACCTTCCGCAGGGGGGCACATTGATGAAACAAAGATTATTCGGACGAACACTGATATTAATGATGTGCGCAGCGCTGATTGCGGCGGCGCTCCCGATGCGTTCCGCCCGCGCCGAGACCGCGCTGGCGACAGGATACGTGAACGCGTCCAAACTGAACCTGCGTAAAGGCGCGGGCACGAATTACGATATGGTCGACACGCTTTCGCGCAACGCGTCCGTCAACGTATACGAAGTTAGCGGAATGTGGCTGCGCATCGACGTTCCCGCGACCGGAAAGAGCGGGTATGTCTACGGGAAGTATATCACCGTCAACGGATCGAGCCTGTCGGCATATGCGCTCGGGACGACGACGGGCAAGGTGCACCTGCGAAAAGAGGCGACGTCGAAAAGCGACAGCCTCGCAATTGTGGACAGTCGGTCGGGCGTGACCATCTATTCCGCGGACAAGACGACAGGCTGGTATAAACTGAAAGTGCATTCCACCGGCCAGGAGGGCTATATTTCGCCGAGATATGTCGCCATCGTATGCAAAGTGGAAGGGTCAACGAGTTCCTCCGGCAGCCAGAGCGGCGTGATCAACGCAACGAACGTGAACTTCCGCACGGGTCCGTCGACAAGCTACGCAAGCCAGGCGAAGCTGCAAAGAAACGATGCGGTGACGGTGACCGGGACGTCCGGCAACTGGTACCAGCTTACTGTGACGGCGACGGGCAAGTCCGGCTACGTGTACGGCAAATATGTTACTTTGAGCTCGGATAGCGCGACGCCGACCCCGACGGTTACGAGCGGAAGCGCGGGAATCATAAACGCGACCGGCGTAAACTTCCGCACAGGCCCTTCGACAAGCTATAAAAGCCAGGGCAAGCTGAACAGGAACGAAGCGGTCACCATTCTTGGCACGTCCGGCAACTGGTATAAGCTGACGGTCAATGCAACGGGCGTACGAGGATATGTGTACGCAAAATATGTCACAATCAGCGCTTCGAGCTCGTCCGCAACGCCAACACCCACGCCGGCCGCAACGGGAAGCACGGGCGAGGTCAACGCGACCGGCGTGAATTTCCGTACGGGCCCGTCGACACGGTATGTCAGCCTCGGGCTGCTCGGCAAGGGGACGAAAGTGACGGTGCTCGGCACAAGCGGGAACTGGCTGAAGGTTACGCTCCAGTCGAGCGGGCAGACGGGCTACATCTTCGGCAAATATGTTACGCTGCTTGCGGCGACGCCAACACCCACGCCGATACCGACGCCCACGCCGACGCCAACACCCACGCCGACGCCGACGCCAACGCCTACACCGACGCCAACGCCTACACCCACGCCGACGTCGACGGACGGGGCGACGCCGACGGATACCGCAGGCGAACCGTAAAAACAGCACACAGACTTCATGCGGTCAGGCGCAGCCGAAATCGTACCGGTTGCGCCTGATTTTTTGTCGTCACCCAAAAGGAGGACGGACGGCGGCGATGGAAACAGAAGGTCCGCTAACGGAAAGCAACGCGTTTTGACAAAGCGATAGCGACGTGTTACCATGAGCGCGGACTTGCCGCGGCCGCAACAAAAACGCGCGAAAACCAGCGGCGCCGGATGGAGAAAAACATGAAACAGGAGCGCGCTTTCCCACGCGCCGTCATTTCGAAAAAAGCGGAGGCTTCCGTCCGCCGCGGGCATCCCTGGATCTACGACGCGGAGGTGACGGGCGACCTTGACGCGGTCCCAAACGGCGCGCTCGTCGACGCGTTCAGCGAAAAGGGATCGTACCTCGGCACGGGCATTTTAAGCAAGAAGAGCAAGATCCGCATCCGCCTGCTTTCGGACAACGCAAACGAACGGTTCGACGAACTGTTTTTCAGGCGCAGGCTGCGCTATGCGCTCGACTACCGCAAAACGGTCATGGGCGACGACTATGACTGCTGCCGGCTGATCTTCGGCGAGGCGGACGGCCTGCCGGGGCTGACCGTCGACCGCTATAACGGCGTGCTGGTCACGCAGGTGCTCTCGGTCGGCATGGACCAGAGAAAGGAACTCCTGTACCGGCTGCTGACGGAACTCCTAAAAGAGGACGGCGTCGACGTAACGGGTATTTTCGAGCGCAACGAGGTATCGATTCGCGGGCTGGAGGGCCTCCCGCTGTAAAAAGGCTGGTACCGGGCGGAATTCCTGCCGGAGCCGCCGGAAGCGCTGCTCGAGATCACGGAAAACGGCGTCCGTTACGAGGTGGACGTCGAAAACGGGCAGAAGACGGGATTCTTTCTGGACCAGAAATATAACCGGCTCGCGGCGGCGAAGATCGCGCGCGGAAAGCGCGTGCTGGACTGCTTTACGCACACCGGATCGTTCGCGCTCAACGCGCTGAAAGGCGGCGCGGCGCACGTCACCGCCGTGGACGTTTCCGATGCGGCGATCGGCCTTGCAAGGGCGAACGCGGCGCGAAACGGCCTTGAGGAAAACATCGATTTTCTGACGGCGGACGTGTTCGACCTGCTGCCGAAGCTGATCGGGGAACACGCGGTCTACGACATGATCATCCTCGACCCGCCGGCGTTTACGAAGAGCCGGAAGACGATCTCCGGCGCGGAGCGCGGCTATAAGACGATCAACTACAACGCAATGAAGCTGCTGCCGCGCGGCGGTTATCTCGCGACGTGCTCGTGTTCGCACTTTATGGACAACGAGCTGTTTATGCGGATGCTGCTTTCTGCGGCGCGGGACGCGAACGTCTCGCTCAAGCTCGTCGAGGCGAGACGCCAGGCGCCCGACCACCCGACGCTGATGAACGTGCCGGAGACGGACTATCTGAAGTTCTATCTGTTCCAGATCGTTTAAACATCCATACAAAAAATGCTTCCGCCTGAAAAAACGACGGAAGCATTTTTTTAGCCTGTTATGCGTGATATATGTTATTTTGCCGTGGTGAAACGGTAGATCGTCTCGGAATCGAGCACTTCGCCCGCGTGCAGGACGATGCTTGGAAAATTCGGGTGCTCCATGGCGTTTGCAAAATGCTGCGTTTCGAGGCAGAACGACGGGCGTGAACCGTATTCGGCTCCGTTTTTGCCGCGCATGCCGGTGAAGTCGAACGCCGTAAAGAGCTGCACGCCGGGTTGGTCGGTATAGGTCTCCATAACGACGCCGCCCTGTGGATCGGCTGCCCTTGCGGCGAGCGCGAGCCCGCCTTTTTTGTTGTTGAGCACGAAGTTGTGGTCGTAGCCCTGCGCCGCGTCCATGTATTCCCCGACCGCGCCGATATCCCGGCCAATGGGTTTCGCCTTCCGAAAATCGAGCGCGGTCCCGGCGACGGGGACGATCTCCCCGTTCGGGACGATGTCGGAATCGATGCGGGTAAAGCGGTCCGCGTCGATCATCAGCGTTTGATCGAGCACGGTGCCGGCGCCCTGGCCGGCAAGGTTGAAATAGGAGTGGTTCGTGAGGTTTACGATCGTATCCTGATCGGAAACGGCGAAATAGCGGATGGAGAGCGCGTTGTCGTCGGCGAGCGTATAGATCACCGTGACGGTAAGATTGCCCGGGAAGCCTTCGTCGCCGTCCGGACTCGTCAGCGTGAACACGACGGAATCGTCGGCTGCTTTTGCCGACCAGTTCTGTTTGTCGAAACCGATCTTGCCGCCGTGGAGGCACTGCGCACCGTCGTTGGCAAACAGGCCGTATTCCTTGCCGTTGAGCGTGAAGCGCGCTTTTTCAATGCGGTTCCCGACGCGGCCGATCGTTGCGCCGAGGTACATTTTGTTTTTGCGGTAATCCTCGAGCGTGTCGTAACCGAGCACGACGTCGGTCAGGCCGCCGCTGCGGTTCGGCACGAGCAGGCTCTGCAGGGTCGCGCCGTAGGTGATCACGGCGGCGGACGCTCCCGATTTGTTGGTTATGGTGTAGCAAAGGACGCTTTCGCCGTCCGGCATCGTCCCGAATACGGTTTCGGTTACGCTCATGGCTTTTTTACAATTCCTTCCTTATCGTGTAGATGCGATGGGATCCGGATTCCATCGCTTCGGTTATGTTAAATTTGATTATAACATATTCGCATACCGCAGGAGGCATGTAAACGAAAGAAAAAAGCGGGTCTTACCATTGTTACCGCTCGGAAAACCTTCCGGCATTCACAAGCGCGCGGCTTTGTGGTATCATAGCCCCATGGAAAAATTAGCGCCCGAAAAGGCGGATATTTCCGCACGGAAAACGGATTCCGGGGCAACCGGCAGACGCACGATCGAAACCAAGCACATCGACGTCCTGGACGGCATCCGCGCGCTGGCGGTGCTCGGGGTGCTTTGGTTCCATTTCTGGCAGCAGAACTGGATCATGCCGTATCTCAAGCTTCCGTTTTTAAGGGTGCTCGGCCTGCCGACGACGATCAGCCTGGACTTTTTGCCGCGCGCGGGGTTCCTGTTTGTCGACCTGATGCTGCTTTTGTCCGCGTTCTGCCTGTTTTTGCCATATGCGCGGGCCGCGCTGGACAAAACGCCGCTCCCGCAGACGCGCCTGTTTTTCAAAAAGCGGATCGCGCGCATCGTGCCGAGCTATTACTTCAGCGTGCTTGTGATCCTCTTTGCCGTGTCGATCCCGTCCGGATCGTACCGTTCCCTGCAGGCTTGCCTCGGCGACCTGATCCCGACGCTGACGTTTACGCAGACGTTCTTTCCGAACATCCTGATCGGGACGAAGCTCAACGGCGTGCTCTGGACGGCCGCGGTCGAGATGCAGTTTTACCTGTTTTTTCCGCTGCTGGCGCGGTGGTTTACGAAGAAGCCGGTCTGGACGTATCTTGGCATGGTTGCGGTTTCGCTGCTTTACCTGCGCGGGTACGTTCTGAAAAACCCGGATTCGATCCGGGTCACGCTGAACCAGCTCCCGGCGTTTTTCGGGGTGTTTGCCAACGGCATGGCGCTTTCGTACCTGTTCGTACTGCTTTCGCGGCATATGAAGCGCAGCTTTTGGATGTCCGCGCTCGCGCTCTGCGGGCTGGCCGCGGGGCTATGGCTTTTGACCCGCATGCTCAAGGCCGCGCCCGGCGTCGACCCGGTGACCCTCTGGCAGGCGGAGTACCGCTTCCGGCTGTCGCTCGTGTTCGCGCTGATCGTCGTTTCGTCGGCGCTGACGTTTCGGGGCGTGCGGTTTCTGTTTTCCAACGTGGTCATGCGGTTTTTGGCTGCGATTTCATACAACCTGTACATCTGGCACCAATGGATCGCCGTCAAATTCAAGGAATGGCGGATTCCGTACTGGAGCGGCGACACCCCGCCGAACATGACGGGTGATCGCGTATGGCAGTGGAAATATACGGCGCTGATCATGGCCGCGGCGTTTACGGTGGCAATTTTGGCGACATACCTTGTGGAAAAACCGCTTGCGAAACGGATTTTGAAGCTTCGCACGGCAAACTCGCGCGAGCCGATGATCTCCGTATGGACGGAGGAGCTTCCGCAGGAAGACGATAGTGAAACAATAGACCGAAAGGATACAGGCAATCAACCGGATGAGTAAGAAACCGACAGTAATGAAGTACCGTTATGTTCCCAAAGGGGTCTGCGCGCGGCAGATCGAGTTTGAAATCGAGGACGGAAAACTGAGGAACGTGGTGTTCTGCGGCGGCTGCAACGGCGGCCTCAAAGCGGTCGGGAAGCTCGTTGAAGGCAAACCGATCGAAGAGGTGGTCGCTTTGCTGAAAGGAACGACCTGCGGATACAAAGAGACCTCCTGCGCGGACCAGCTGGCGCGCGCAATCGAGGAAGCGCAGGAAAAGCAGCGCCGCGCGGGCTGAGCGGCCTTCTCCGATAATTATCATATGCAAACAACGGCGCGCCGCCGCGAAAACGACGGCATGCCGGGGGACGGTATTCCCAACATAAAAAGAAAAGGAGCGAACCAGCAGATGATCATCATTGCCGGTGCAACAGGATACGTCGGCAAGTATCTTGCCGTTGAACTGACGAAAAAAGGGCGGGACGTGCTCGCCCTCGGGCGCAATCCGAAAGCCGCGGCTTTTTTAAAGGAGCAGGGCGTTCCGTTTATGGAATTCGACCTTCTCAACGACGCGGATTACGAAAAGCTGCCGACGGAAAACATCGAGGCGATCGTCAATCTCGCCGTCTGCCTGCCGGAGCATGAAGCGCCGCTGGAGGCGTTTTTCGACGTGAACATGACCGGCAACTACAAGCTTTTGGAGTTTGCGCGCAAAAACGGCGTCAAGCGCTACGTTATGGCGAGCACGCACAAGGTCTACTGGGACATCACGCGCGACACGCCGATCACGGAAGAGGACCTGCCCTGCTTTATCGGGCCGCATTCGCCCTATATCATCAGCAAGATCGCCGCGGAAAACTTCCTGCAGTGGTACAGCAAGGATTTCGGCATGGACTGCATCGTGCTGCGCTTTACCGGCGTGCACGGGTTCGGCGCGCTGATGGGCTTCCTCGAAAAGGACGGCAGCTATACGCGCACGGCCATCGAGGTGTTCATCGACCGCGCGCTGGAAGGCAAACCCATCGAAGTATGGGGAGATACGAGCATCAAGCGCGACCACATCTACATCAAGGACGTGCTCGGCGCAATCGAGGCTTCGGTCGACGCGCCGGACGGGACGAAGGGGATCTACAACGTCGCAAGCGGCAAGGCGCACAGCCAGCTCGAGGACGCGATGGCCGTTGCAAAGGCGTTTGCGACCGACAAGGGCGTGAGCAAGATCATCCTCAAGCCGGACAAGCCGAGCCTGCGGCGCGGATATTCCTACAGCATCGAAAAGATCAAGCGGGACATGGGCTGGACGCCGAAATACACCGACCTCGAAGAAATGTACGCCGACTACCGCAAGGAATGGGAGCAGCGCCTTTATAAGAGCTATCATTTCATTAAACCGGAAGACAAGCCGACGATCTTTGCGTAACGGCGCCGTTTGTCCGATAGCGTAACCGGATTTTTTCAAAAGCGCAGCGCTCTTTGCTGCGCTTTTGCTCTGCGGGCGCTCTGCGGCGGATTGTGAAATTGAAATTGCAGGGTGAATCCGATATAATAAACCAGACGTTGATTTATGGAATGTTCTTTTATTGTTTTTCCGTGTGGAGAAAAACAAAGTGAAGTCCGTTTGGCCGCCGTTTTTTATTTTAGAAGGCGGCGCCAAACACAAAACGAGAGGATCGAAAACGTACTATGAAGGTTGCTGTCCTGCAGTCCAACTATGTCCCCTGGCGCGGTTATTTCGACATCATCCACGACGTGGAGCTTTTTATCTTTCACGACGATTTGCAGTACACGAAAAACGACTGGCGCAACCGCAACAAAATCGTCACCGAAGGCGGGACCAAGTGGCTATCGGTCCCGGTCGGGACGGACGAACACCGGCTGATCCTCGACGTGAAGATGAACGATGCGTCCTGGCAGAAAAAGCACTTCGACATGCTGAAGGCATCCTATCGCAAAGCGCCGTTTTACGAGAAGCTCCGGCCGTTTTTGGAGCACGTCTACCTCGAAAAGAAATGGGAATACCTCTACGAGCTCGACCGGTACCTGATCGAGACCGTTTCGCGGAATTATCTCGGGATTGCGACGAAGTTTGCCGACAGCCGGGATTTCGACTTCCGCGGGGTCAAGCACGAAAAGCTCTTGACCATGCTGCAGTCCGCGGGCGCGACGACCTATGTCTCCGGCCCGGCGGCGAAGGACTATATTCAGGCGGACGATTATAAAAAAGCCGGGATCGAGCTGATCTGGAAGGATTACGCCGGCTATCCCGACTATCCGCAGCAGTTCGGCGCGGGCGATTACGCCGTGTCGATCCTGGACCTGATACTCAACACGGGCGACGAAGCGCCCTATTACATTTGGGGATGGAGAGCATGAACAAAACATTGGTCAGCCTCGTGATTGCGTGCTATCGCAGCGAACACACCATACGGACGGTCGTTGACGAGATCGCAGCCACGTTTGAAAAAAGCGAAACATACGACTATGAACTGATCCTGGTGAACGACTGCTCGCCGGACGGCGTCTGGAACGTGCTGCGCGACGCGGCGGACACGAACGAGCGCGTCACGGCGGTCAACCTCGCAAAAAACATGGGGCGCATTCCGGCGCTGATGGCCGGCTTCCGCTTGAGCAGGGGCGATATCGTCGTCGTGCTGGACGACGACGGGCAGTGCCCGATGGACCGCGTGTTCGACCTGCTCGGGCCCGTTACGGGCGAGACGGATTACGACGTCGCCGTCGCCGACTATCCGGTCAAGAAGCAGGGCTTTTTCAAGGGCATCGGCAGCCGGGTCAACGAGCGGATGACGCGCATCATCCTCGAAAAACCGAAGGACGTCCGTTTCAACAACTTCCTCGCCATGCGGCGGTACGTCGTCGACGAGGTCATGCGCTATGAAAACCCGTATCCGTACCTGACGGGGCTGCTGCTCCGCACGACGCGGCGGATCGTCAACATCCCCATGGAGGAGCGGGACCGCCTGTACGGCGGAACGACCTATACCTTTAAAAAGCTCGTCGCGCTTTGGATGAACGGCTTTACCGCTTTTTCGGTCAAGCCGCTCCGGATTGCGACCGTGTTCGGCTTTTTCACGGCGATCGTCGGGTTTTTATGGGGGCTTGTCATCGTGATCCGGAAGATCGCGAATCCTGCCGAGATCATGGCCGGCTATTCTTCGCTGATGGCGGTCATCCTCGTCGTCGGCGGGGTGCTGATGCTCATGCTCGGCCTGGTCGGCGAGTATATCGGGCGGATCTATATCAGCATCAACCGCTCGCCGCAGTACGTCGTGCGGGATGTGTATTACGGGAAACTGCCGTTTATTGAGACGGAGGACGACGAATGAGCCTGGAGAACGAAATGCAGCCGGCGCCGCAAAAGCGCGCAAGCTTCCGGCTGATCCTCCTGCTGCAGATGGCGGTGCTGCTGTTTGCCTGCAGCACGCTGTTGTCAAAGTTCGCCGCGCAGCATGCGATCCTGAGCTGGCCCTGGATTCTGCTCTACGGCGCGGGCGTTTTCCTGCTTGCCGTCTATGCGCTCTGCTGGCAGCAGTTTTTAAAACGGATGCCGCTGGTCACCGTTTACGCAAACCGCGCGAGCGCGATGTTCTGGAGCATGATATTCGGCGCGGTGATCTTTCACGAATCGATCACGTGGAATATGATCGTCGGGGTGCTGGTCATCTTCGGCGGGATCTATCTGGTGGTGACGAGCGATGATTGACGGATTTGCTTTTAATTTTGCAATTATGGTCTTCGGCGTGCTGATTGCGGCGCTGAGCCAGATCATTCTGAAAAAAGCGGCGATGAAGCAATACGACACCGTACTGAAGCAGTACCTGAACGTCCCGGTGGTCTTTGCTTACTTCATCTTCTTTTTATCGTCGCTGTGTTCGGTGATCGCGCTGCGCGTGCTGCCGCTTTCGCTGATGCCGGTATGGAATTCGTCCTCCTACATTTTCGTAACGCTGTTTGCCTACCTGATCATGAAGGAGAAACCGAATAAAAAAAAGCTGGCGGGGCTCGGCGTGATCCTCGTCGGCATTGTGATCTTTTCGCTTTAACGGAGTAGCAGATTTATGAAAAAACTTGGCGCGCTGATCAAAAAAGGATATGGAAGCGAGCGGTTCCGCTGGTGCTTTGCGATTTTTGCGGCGCTGGCGCTGATCGCGTTCGCGGCGGCGACGCGTACCATCACGTTTTACGACAACGACGACCTGAATGTCGCCTGGGCGCTTGCGGGATACCGCAGCGGGACACCGTCGTTTTCGCATCCGTTTATCAACTGCATCATGGCGATATTCGTCAGCGGGCTTTACACCGTCCTCCCGCAGATGCCGTGGTGGCTCCTCGTGCAGCTGGCCGCCGTTTTGCTCGGCATGGCGGCCGTGTTCGCGTCCCTTTTAAAAAGCGGATATCGAAACGGCGTTCCGCTCGCGCTCGTGCTCGCGCTGATCGTTGCGATCGGTGCGGGGCTGTACTTTTACGGGATCGTGCTCGTGACGTTCACGCTGTCCTCGGCGGTGATCGGCGCGGGAGCGGCGGCGCTGGTCCTTGCGGCGGACGCAGGCGACTCGCAAAAGGTGCAGCGCAGGTATCTGACGCTGGCCGTCGTCCTGCTTGCGGGCAGCCTGCTTGTGCGCAACTCGTCCGGCATCGCTGCGGCCTGCTTTGTCGGCGGCGCGCTGATCTACCGCGCGGCGGAAGCGGCAAAGAACGGCGAACGGGAAGTGAAAAAACGCACGCTGCGCTTCCTCGCGGCTGCGGCTGCGGTCGTGATCGTCCTTGCCGGCGTCAACGCGATCGGACGGAGCGTCCAGAACCCGGACGGGTTCACCGCCTACGACGAGGCGCGCGCGTCGTTTATGGACTATCCGCACGACAGTTACGGCGAGAATCCGGAGCTGTACGAATCCGTCGGCTGGGACGGGACGCTGTATTCGCTGGTTTCCAGCTGGTTTTACATGGACGAGCGCGTGACGACTGACGCGTTCAGCGCCATTGTGCAGGGCTCGGAGTTTGCGCAGATGGGCTTTGGCGGGCGCGTTTCAAACGGCTGGAGCGTTTTGACCACGTTCCTTGGAAAATATCCGCTTGCGATCTATATCGGCACCATCGTCGGCGCAAGCTGGCTTGCCGCACTGGGACTGTTTCTGTTCAACCGGAAGCGTGCGCTCGCGTTTGCCGCGGCCAGCGCGTTCCTGCTCGGCGCCTGCGCGCTGCTTTTCTACCTTTGCTATACGGGGCGGATCAACCTCCGCGGCTGGATGTCGGTCTGCATCCCGGCGGCGTCCGCGATCTGGCTTTGCGGTTTTGCGCTGTACCGGCCTGCCGAACAACCAAAAGAGAAGCCGGCAACGCGTATCGTCCGCGGGCTGATCGTCGCTCTGACGGCGGTCGTTTCGCTTGGACTTGGTTATAAGGTGTTCCGCACCGTGATGAGCTATGAATCGGACGACATGCTGAATTGCTCGCAGGCGGTCGTTTCGTATGTGCTCGACCATCCGGAAAACGTGTACATCCGCGACGTTTACGCCGCGAACAACGTCGACGCGCTGAGCGTCTATCCCGACGAAAAGCCGACGAACCTGATCGACTGGGGCGGGTGCGACATGAACACCGCCGCGCGGGAAAAACAGCTGAGCGTCAACGGCCTGAACAGCACGTTTGCAAACGACCTGTTCCGGCTGGACAACGTCTATTACATCGGCGACCTGAACGGCGACTATGTCGGAAAGCTTGTTAAATATATGACGGAGGACTGCGGCGCGACGGGGTATACGGTCGTTTCGACGATCATCGACAGCATCGTGGTCATTCAGTTTACGTTCGAGGCGGATTGATGGACGAACAGCGCACGCAAAACAGCATGCTCGCACGCGCGTGCAAAACAAAATCCGGCAGGATGCTCACAAGCGCGCTCCTGACGCTTGCGCTGGTCGGCCTGACGGCGGCGCTGTTTCCGATCACGTTTTTGACCAACGACGACACGAGCATCATGTATGCGCTCGCGGGCTACTATACGGGGAGCCCGTATCCGGTCCACGGGTTTATCGGCCTGCCGCTCGGGTATCTTACGAGCGCGCTGTATTCGGTTTTGCCCGGCGTGCCCTGGTGGCCGGTGCTGCAGCTGCTTGCGGTCGGCGCGTCGGCCTGGGTCGTCTTTCTTGCCATTCTGGGAGAAGGGCGGCAGCCGCTGTTTTCGCTCGGGCTGAGTCTTACGCTTTATGCAACGGTGTTCGTCTATGCCGTGGCGCGGCTTTCCTTTACGCTCACGGCCTGCATGCTCGGCACGGCGGGCGTTGTGCACCTGCTCTCCGCGGACACGCGCGATCATATCGGCGTAAAGCGCATGCGCGGCATATATGCGTCCAGCCTTGCGCTGATGGCGCTGTGCTTCCTGTTCCGCAATTCGACCGGCTATTCGCTGGCCTGCTTCTGGGCGGCGGCGGTCGTCTACCATGCGCTCAACGATTCGTTTTATCCGGAAAAACCGGAGAAGAAAAGAGCGCTGCTTCGCCTGGGCGGTTACGCGCTGACGGGCGGAGTGCTGTTTCTTGCGCTCGTGCTGCTCAACGGCTGGGCATATACGAACCTGAACCCGACGGAGTACGCGGCCTTTGAGGCGGCGCGCGGAGAGTACATGGACTTTCCGCACGTGACGTATGAAGAGGACCCGGAGTTTTTTGCTTCGATCGGCTGGGACGAGGAGACCTACGACCTGGTCGAACAATTCTGCTTTCTGGACGAAAACGTAACGGCCGAAGCGCTGAACGCGATCGTCGAACATACGCAGACGGAACAGACGGGCATATCGGCGCAGCTTTCCGGCGCGCTTGCCTACGGCGAATCGTTCTTCCGCGGCAACGGCCCGGCGGAATACATGCTGGTCTTTCCGGTTTTGCTGGCGCTCTGGTCGCTCGTCTGGTTTTTCCGCGAAAAACGGCGCGCGATCGACGTCCTGATCGTGGCGGGCCTGGCGCTCGGCGCGTTTGCGCTCTGCTTTTATCTCTGCATGAAGCAGCGGCTGATCGTCCGCTCGTTCCAGGTGATCGCCGTCCCGATGGCGGCGGCCTGCGCGCCGCTTGCGCTGCGCATCCGCGCGGCGAACCCGCCGCAAAGAAAGCATGCGGCAAAGACGGCTTTACGCGGGGCGCTGATCGTTCTGACGTTGCTTGCCGTCTGCTGGAGCGTCACAAAAAGCTGGCTCTGGCTGGGGACGTACGACCCCGCCGAGCTGAACGCAAACGTGCGCACCGTGGAGGCATACGCCATGGAGCATTCGGACAACGCCTATATCTACGCGCCGCGAACGCTAAAAAACTATGAGGCGTTTAAAACCTATCCGGACGAGAAACCGACCAATCTGATCGACTGGGGCGACACGGGCATGTACTCCGGCTGGAAGACGCTCCAGATCGAGCAAAACGGGATCGAATCGTTTTCCGCGGAGATGTTCCGGCAGGATAACGTCTTTCTGATCGGGAAAACGGACGCAAGCGACCTGCAGACGCTATTGGGCTATCTGCAAAAGCACGACGGCGCGAGCGGGCTTGAAACGCTCGACACGATCGGGACGGACTATGCCGTGTTCCGCGTGGTGTACTGAGGGCGGTTGATGGAAGTGAAGAAGAAAACGCCGTACGCTTCCGACGGCTATATCGTAAACCAGGGTAAACTGACGGACATCCGCTACGGTCTGCGCAAAAGCAGCGCAAACGGCTGCGGCTGGATTGCGGCGTATAATTTTTTAAAGCAGCAGGGGGAAGACGTTGCCGAGCGTCGCGTCGCGGACGGCCTTGTCCGCTGGACGGTCTTTCGCGGGCTGTTCGGCACGGAGCTGCTCCATCTGTGGCTCTATCTCGCGCGGCGGGGCTATCGGACCGGCGTGAAGGTGACGGGAAACAAAAAAGCGGCCCTGCCGGAAGCGGCGCGCGCGGGCGTGATCTATTACCGGCACAAGCGCGGGTTCCACTTCGTTTCGTTTTACAGGGACGAGGCCGTGCCGCAGATCGGGAACGAAAAACCCCGCTTTCGCTTTTTAAACGCGGTCGCGGGGAAGGAAGACCATTATGATACAATGTCCGGCTTTTTAACGAAGCATAACGTGATCCCGTTTGCGATTATTTATTACTGGCCGCGCAGAAACGGACGTTAACCCTCCGCGAGGAGATAATCCAGCAGGATCGGATTCAGCTTGTCGGCACAGCGCAGAACAAAATCATGACTGCCCAGCGGGAAAATCACCGTGAGGCAGTTTTTGTTTTCCCCGAGCGCGC
>Ga0116164_10001127_pt1 | contig 20579 bp, 9 predicted proteins | sample AD_UKC109_MetaG_FD_89888 | JGI IMG/M metagenome (GOLD analysis project Ga0116164, IMG submission 89888) | Active sludge microbial communities of municipal wastewater-treating anaerobic digesters from Hong Kong - AD_UKC109_MetaG | ecosystem: Engineered > Bioreactor > Anaerobic > Digestate... | reverse complement strand
ATTCTCAAGGACAAGATTTCATTGAAATCAGTATTGATGCTGTTTGCCTTTTCCGCCCTGCTGACTGCCTTCTATGGATTGTATCAATACCTTACCGGAAACATTGAAGCCGGATGGGTGGATTCAGAAATGTTCACCGGCATCGTAAGGATATACTCGACCTTCGAAAACCCCAATGTGTACGGAGAATACCTGTTGTTCATGATACCCCTTACACTTATGTTTTTCTTTACATCAAGAAGGTTACTGTACAGATTGTTCTGGCTTGGAGCCGGACTTGCCATGTTTGCTGCAATGCTGCTTACAATGTCAAGGGGATGCTGGATCGGACTGGCTGCAGGGGTTTTCATCTATTTTCTGATTGCGGACAGAAGGTTCCTGTGGTTGTTTCTTGGAGCAGTGGTCATTCTTCCATTTGTGCTTCCCGAGTCAATCATGTTCAGATTGTTGAGCATTGGTAATCTTGAGGATTCATCATCCCTGTACAGGCTGTTCATCTGGCTTGGAACATTCAGGATGCTGGGTGATTACTGGCTCACAGGAGTCGGACTTGGAACCAAAGCATTCAGTGGAATTTATTCTGCATATGCGTATAACGGAATAATCGCACCCCATCCACATAATCTTTACCTGAATGTTCTGAGCGAAAGAGGAATAACCGGTTTTCTCTGCCTTGGCTTCATAACAATGAAATCACTGAAGTACAGCATTTCATCTGCACTGTCATCACGGCCGGAAGGAAAGCATATGGGTGCAGCCCTGACTGCGGCATTTACCGGTATTCTTGTACAAGGGATGTTTGACAATGTGTTCTATAACTACAGAATAGTATTGATTTTCTGGCTTTTCACAGCCATGGCATTTGTTTTTCATAATATATCAAAAAATACCACGGAGGCAATCAATGAGTAAGACAAGGGTTGTAAACATTATCACCGACCTTAACATAGGGGGAGCAGGAAAGGTTCTTCAGAATTTTTATTCCAACTGCAGCCATGAGGATTTCGAGCACTGGGTAATAGTACCCAAAGGCAGCTTATTGATTGAAATACTGAGGGACAAGGGTATAAGGGTTGTTGCATTCGAGCATCTTGAGGCAAAATCATTTTCTTTGAAATCAATAGGCCCGTTGACAAGATTATTGAAGAAAATAAAACCGGATATAGTCCACACACATGCCTGCCTGTCAGGACGCATTGCTGCTTCCCTATGCAGGAATGTGGTTGTCATGTATACAAGACATTGTGTATACGAGCCCCATCCCATTGCGAAGAGTTTCATAGGCAGGGCCCTGGGGTGGGTTGTTTTTTCGCTGTTTTCTGACAGGGCAATCGCAATAACTCCTGCGTCCATGAAGAACCTGACATCAACCGGTATCCCTGGAAACAAGGTGGATGTTCTTATGAATGGTACGGAACCCCTTCGCAGGATGACTGAAAAAAGCCTTTTGGAGACAAGGAATAATTATGGAATAGCTGAGGATGAATTTGTTTTTACAATGCTCGGAAGGCTTGAAGAGATAAAGGGACACAGATATTTTATAAAAGCTGCAAAGATTGTATCTGAAAAAGAGCCCAGGGCTAGGTTTCTTATTGCCGGAGAAGGAAATACGGTAAATGAACTGAAAAAGATGGCAATGGATATGGGAGACAGGATTATATTTGCAGGATTTATAAAGGATGTTTACAAGATTGTCAATATCACGGATGTATTGGTCAATGCATCATATGGAACAGAGGCCTCAAGCCTTGCAATCATAGAGGCAATGAGTCTTGGTAAACCGGTGATAGCAAGTGATTACGGTGGGAATCCATATCAGGTTGAAGACAATGTAACAGGATTGATAATACCGCAAAAGGACGAAACCGCCCTTGCCGATGCCATGCTGAAGCTGATGAAAGACAAGAACATCTATGAGCAGATGTCAATTAAATCCGTTGAAGTGTTCAGGGAAAGGTTTACTGCTGCCATAATGGCAGCCAATATCGAAGATATTTACAGAAAGTCGGTGAAAAAGGATGTTCCAAAGATTTCTTGATAACTACTGTAATCCCGGGAATGAACTGTTTGGTTATACATGCAAAAAGGCTTTTGAAGGGTTGGAAAAGGAAGAAAATAATAAAGACAATATATGGAGTGTTGCCGAATGGCAGGGCAAGGCTGATTTTATAAGGAAAAGTTTCATAGAATCCATAGGTGGTCTTGATTTTGAAAGATGTGATTTGAATCCTGAATACAAAGGTGACATAGACAAGGGTGAATATATTATCAGGAAGGTTATCTTCCAAAGCCTGCCCGGGTTTTATGTTACTGCCAATTTATATATTCCTAAAAATATCAAGGAACCGGTTCCCGGGATTCTTTTTTGCTGCGGACACAGCAAACCGGCCAAAGCAGAACCGAGATACCAGCTGGCTGCAATTGAACTTGCTCTCAATGATATGGTTGTTCTTGCAGTGGATCCCCCGGGTCAAGGTGAGATAATACAGATGCCTGAAAGACACGACATCGATTGGGGAGTAAGGGAGCATTCATATATAGGCCTGACATGTACCCTGGCCGGTATGAACATAGCAAGGTATTTCATATGGAACCTTATGCGTGCGGTAGACCTCTTATGTTCCCTGGAATTTGTCGATGGTAACAGAATCGGAGCCACAGGGAACTCAGGCGGCGGAACACAGACTTCATATATTTCACTTGTTGATGAAAGAATCAAGGCAGCGGCACCGGGATGTTATCTCAACGGCAGAAAACAATATATGCCAAGGGGACATGCCCATGACAGCGAGCAGAATATTTTCAATTGCATGAACTTTGGGCTTGATTACGGGGACTTCATAAGCTGTTTTGCTCCCAAACCCTTCAGGATACTTAGCCAGCAGTTTGATTTTTTCCCAATAGAAGGAACACTTTATTCTCTTCAAAGGGCAAAAAAGGTTTACTCGCTATATGATGCACAAGACAAGGTTGACATTGTCATTGACAAGGAAATGCACGGCTTGTCGGATATACTGCGACAGGGAAGTGTTGGGTTCTTCACAAAATATCTGACAGGAAAAAACCCTGCAGATGCTGACCCTTATCCATACCTTGAAACTGAACAAAATCTGCTTTGCACAGAATCAGGATGTGTCATAGGAGAACTTCCGGGAGCAAGACCTTTGGATGAAATAGTATATGAAGACTCTCTTGATAAGAGAGAGATTGAAAAAAGCATTGGAACATCAATCAGAAAAGTGTTTGAAATTTATGATTTCTCAGAAAGACCTCTCGAGAAAAGGATAAATCCCTTTGATTTTCATGGATATGCAGGAGAAAAGGTTTTCTGGCTTGATCATCAGGGAATTACAAATTCTGCAATTCATTTCAAGGGTGCGGACAATGGTTATGTTTCTTATGTCTTGTTTGAGGATGGAACCGGGGAAATTGAAGGAAGAATTGATGACATAATCCATCTGCTTGGCAAAGGTGATGTATTTGTACTTGATTTGTGCGGGATGGGTGCGGTGAAGCCTGTTCAGATTAATAACAGTGCCTTCTATGACATGTACGGAACAATGCATAAAATATGCAATGATCTGTTGATGGCCGGAAGTTCGCTCATGGAGCTTTGGGTGAATGATATCCTTCTTGCATCTACTCTGGCGGATAAGAAGATCAGACTGGTTGCATATGGGAAAATGCAGCCTGCGGCACTGATATCCACTTTTATAAACAACCGGATTGTTGAAATAGTTCCGGTCGATGAGGGAATCGATTATGAAAAGATCATGAAATGCCATGCTCCGTTCATTCCCGAACTGGAGGTCTTTGGATTTACCAGGTATTTGAATATAAATGAAATTTCAGCTGCCTTGAGGCATGAGGGTAAAATCTGATAGAAAAATACGGCAGGGATTGATATAATCAAAGCTGATAATTTTCGCGGGGGGAAAAATGGCTAAATTATATTTCAGATATGCAGTAATGAATGCAGGGAAATCAACCCAGCTTCTTCAGATAGCACACGATTATGAAGTCAATAATGGAGAAAAGATACTTGCCATTAAACCGGCCAGCGATACCAAGGCAGATAATTGCATTATTGCAAGAATCGGTGGTGACATGCTGAAGAGAAAATGCAATTTCCTGATCAAAAAGTCAGAGGGATGGCTGTATGACGAAGTAAAGAAATATCCTGAAACAAAGGTTGTTCTAATAGATGAAGCCCAGTTTTTAAGCAAGGAGAATGTCTTTGACTGTGCAAGGATTGTAACTCAGCTTGGAATACCGGTCATCTGCTTTGGATTGAAATGTGATTTCAGGGGGGAACCATTTGAGGGAAGCACATATCTTTTTGCTCTTTCCCAGGACATTGAAGAAGTAACCACCAGGGCCATATGCCGAAGAAGTGAGAAACCTGTCAAGGCCACTGTCAACATGCGACTGGTCAATGGAGTACCGGTATTCAGAGGAGGACAGCTTAGCATTGAAGGCGAGAACAATGTGGTTTATGAACCGGTGTCTCTCAAGGTATTCATGGATATGTTCCTGGCTGATGGAAATAAGTATGGTCATAACGAATAGCTGTAAGTTTACATAGATAACTGATATTTTTATCAAGGGGGGAGTATTATGTTTGGAAACAGTCTTGGAAATCTTCATTTGATGTCAAATGCCAGAACAAGGTCCATATGTGCGGAGAATCCAACGGGAGAACCCGGAAAAGGAGCCATGGCTGACCCCATGGGCGCAGGTGCAGGTTCCAAACTTGGCAAAGGCTGGAAGATAAGGCCGTGTATACAGGTAAAACCCGGAGAAACGGCTGTCCTTGCGGATTACAGCGGTTCAGGAATAATCAGACACATATGGATGACAGCCGATGACAGAATGTCAAGGGCGGGTGTCCTCAGATTTTACTGGGATGGGGAGACAAAGCCTTCTGTAGAGGTGCCTTTTGCAGATTTCTTTGCAATGGGTCATGGTAAGAGATATGATGTCAATTCGCTTCCGGTAGTAGTAAACCCCAACGGTGGAATGAACTGCTACTGGCCCATGCCTTTTAGAAAAGGGTTTAAAATAACATTTACCAACGACTATTTTGAAGAAGTCCGTGGTTTCTTTTTCCAGATAACCTTTGACGAAACAGAGGTTGAAGCTGATGCAGCATATTTCCATGCCCAATGGAGACGCTCAATGACCACCCGTAAATATCCGGAGCACGTACTTGTGGATGGAATAAAGGGTAAGGGTCAGTATGTGGGAACATACATGGCATGGATGCAGTATTCTGATTGTTGGTGGGGTGAAGGAGAGGTAAAATTCTATATGGATGGCGATGGTGAATATCCGACCATCTGCGGAACCGGTACCGAGGACTATTTCGGAGGGGCATGGAACTTTGGTGGTGATTATAAAACAACATTCGGACGGAACTATTCAACACCATTCCTGGGATTCCCGTATTCAGAAACAGGCGAGGGAAAGGTACCGAAACATAGCATGTACAGATGGCATGTAATGGATCCCATCCGTTTTGAGTCTGACCTGAAGGTGACAATGCAGGCACTTGGATGGTGGCCGGGAGGCAAATACCAGCCTTTGACCGAAGACATTGCGTCAGTTGCATATTGGTACCAGACAGAACCGCACACTGAATTCCCGGTGTTCCCAGAACTTGATGAACGCTGGCCGAGATAGGAGATGACATGCTTCAGATCATACAGGTAGTAATAATTTTTCTTATACCCATGCTGATACTATGGGCATCAAAGAGACATAAGATAATAAGGACACTGAGCCCGATTCTGATAGCATATGCCGTTGGAATTGTATGGGGAAATATTCCCGGAATACCTCTCGACAGAGGCCTCTCAGATTTGCTTACCCAGGTCAGCGTTCCGATAGCAATACCTTTGATTCTGTTCTCAGCGGATTTCATCAAGTGGCTCAGGTCTGCAAAGAAAACAGTTATATCATTTGTGCTAATGATAGCATCGGCATTTCTTGCAGCTCTTCTGGCAGCGTGGGTGTTCCGAGGGACTATAGATGAGTTCGCCAAGATTTCCGGAATGATGATAGGTGTTTATACCGGAGGCACACCGAACCTGATGGCGGTTGGTCTGATGCTTGATGTCAAGAAGGATACACTGGTATTGGTCAGCACCTGTGACAGTATTCTGGGAGGAGCATATTTCCTTCTTCTGATATCCGTAATCAAGCCTTTGCTTTCAAAGATACTGAGGCCATTCAAAAGTCTGGCAGCCGCGGAGGAAACAGAAGAAGTTATACCTGAATTTTCAACCCTTGATAAAAAAGAAAAGACCAGGGCAATCAAAGGAGTTTCACTTGCTCTTCTGATTTGTATAGCAGGACTTGGTGTCAGTGCAGGAATTGCATTGCTGCTGACTGGGAATCTTGATGTTGCAATAGTCATGCTTGGAGTAACAAGTGTTGGTGTCGGTCTTTCATTTGTAAAGAAAATCAAGGAGTTGAAATATACCTTTGATGTTGGCCAGTATCTTATACTTGTGTTTTCAATTGCACTTGGTTCCATGGTTAACATTAAGGAAATGCTCAGTGCATCACCGCAGGTGCTTGGATTCGTTGCGATTTCAATGTTCGGAGCGATAGTATTCCACCTGATCTTTGCAATAATATTCAAGATAGATGTGGACACAGCAATAATAACATCAACGGCAGGTGTATACGGTCCGGCATTCATAGTGCCCGTGGCCAATGCAATAAAGAACAAGGAAGTAATCGTTGCAGGACTTACTGCAGGCCTTGTAGGATATGCAGTAGGCAACTACCTGGGCCTTCTGGTATACGGAATCGCTTCCCTGCTCTGAAAGTAAGTCTTTTTTTTCAATTTCACCTCTCGGGTAAAATTGAAATTTTTTTACTTTTACCCCGGGGGTGAAAGTAAAAAAATGGAAAGACGGAGATTGGAAAAACGGAAAAAAAGAGCCGCTCGGTGAGCGGCTCTTTGGTTTTTAATGGGGGTTACTCGGCCATTTTCTTGTAGCCTTCGTAACGTTCCTTTGCATCCTTTTCGGTCTTTACGAAGAGGTCTTTCGCTCTTTCGGGGAATGACCTTGTGAGTGATGCATATCTGTTTTCACTCATCAGGAATTCCTGGAAGTCAGCCGTAGGTTCCTTTGAGTCAAGTACGAATGGGTTCTTTCCTTCTTCCTTGAGCTGCGGGTTGAACCTGTACATATGCCAGTAACCTGCTTCAACAGCCTTTTGTTCCTGAAGCTGCGAACAACCCATACCGGCTCTAATACCATGGTTGATACAAGGAGCGTATGCAATTATGAGGGAAGGTCCGTGATAACTTTCAGCTTCCTTTACTGCCTTGATGAACTGTGCCTGGTTTGCACCTTGTGAAACCTGTGCAACATATACATAACCATAGGACATTGCCATCATTCCGAGGTCTTTCTTCTTTATTGGTTTTCCAGCTGCTGCAAATTTTGCAACTGAACCGGTAGGTGTTGATTTTGAAGCCTGTCCGCCGGTATTCGAGTAAACTTCAGTATCGAATACAAGGACGTTTACATCTTCACCTGAGGCAAGCACATGGTCGAGTCCACCGTAACCGATGCCATATGCCCAGCCGTCTCCGCCGACGATCCACTGTGAACGCTTGATCATGAACTCTTCCTTTTCTATGAGTTCATCAACAACTGCCTGTGTTGCTTCATCGTTCTTGCAGTCTCCTGCGCAGGTTGTGAGGGCAGACATGAGCTTTTCCTTGGCGGATTTGGTAGTTTCGCCATCGTATCTCGAATCGAGCCAGCCCTGTGCGGCTTCTTTCAGACATTCGCATGCTGTGCCTTCAACCAATGAAGTACAAAGCTCAGCAATCCTGTCACGCATCTGTTCAACAGCAAGGTGCATACCGAAACCATATTCAGCATTGTCTTCAAACAGTGAATTTGCCCATGCCGGTCCGCATCCGTTTTCGTCGACTGCAAATGGTGTTGCAGGAGCGCTTCCACCCCAGATGGATGAACAACCCGTTGCATTTGCAATCATCATTCTATCGCCGTAAAGCTGGGTTACAAGTTTGAGATATGGTGTTTCCCCACATCCTGCACATGCTCCTGAAAATTCAAAGTATGGCTTTTCAAACTGGCTGCCTTTTACTGTATATTTGTTTGCAGGATTCGGTTTCTTGCTGAGTGTAAGAGAATACTCCCAGTTCTCAATTTGATTGTGCTGGGATTCCTGCGGTTTCATTATGAGGGATTTTTCCTTTGAAGGACAAACCTGAGCACAGTTTCCGCAACCGGTACAATCCAGAGGGGATACCTGCATCCTGAATGAAATTCCTTCAAGTCCTTTTCCGATTGCTTTCTTTGCTTCAAATCCCTTCGGAGCATTTGCAAGCTCTTCATCACTTACAAGTACTGGACGGATTACAGCATGTGGACATACATATGCACACTGGTTGCACTGTATGCAGTTTTCCATCTGCCACTCCGGAACATTTACAGCGATTCCGCGCTTTTCATACTGTGTTGTTCCTGCGGGGAATGTTCCGTCTTCTCTTCCGACGAAGGTGCTGACAGGAAGTGTGTCACCCCTTTGTGAGTTCATGACCATTGCAACGTTCTCAACAAAATCGGGAACATTGTAATCAGCTTCCGTTTCGTCATCAACTGCAGTCTTCCAGCTTTCAGGGACTTCAACCTTGACAACCTTTTCAATTCCAAGGTCAACGGCCTGGTTGTTCATGTTGACAACCTTCTCACCCTTTTTACCGTATGAATAAACGATTGCATCCTTCATGTACTTGACTGCATCCTCAAGGGGGATTACCTTGGCAAGCTTGAAGAATGCTGACATCATTACCATGTTGATTCTTCCGCCCAGTCCGATGTCCTCTGCAATATGTACGGCATCGATGGTATAGAAATCAATGTCATTCTTGGCAATATACTGTTTCATTGCCGCCGGAAGATTGGCTGTAAGCTCCTCAAGGTTCCAACCGGTATTAAGGAGGAAAGTTCCGCCTTTCTTGACATCCTGAACCATTTCGTACTTGTCAACGTATGAAGGTTGATGACATGCAACGAAGTCAGCCCGGCTAATAAGGTAAGTGGATTTTATTGGCTTTTTACCAAATCTAAGATGGGATACAGTGATACCACCTGATTTCTTTGAGTCATATGAGAAATATGCCTGTGCATACATATCGGTGTGGTCACCGATGATTTTGATTGTATTTTTGTTTGCACCGACGGTTCCGTCAGAACCAAGACCCCAGAATTTACATGTAACGGTACCCTTGGGCGAAGCATCAAAATGTTCGCCGGTCTTCAATGAAAGGTGGGTTACATCATCATTTATTCCTATAGTGAAATTATTCTTTGGCTTATCAGCCTTCAGGTTTTCAAAAACTGCAACAATCTGTTCAGGTGTTGTATCCTTTGAACCAAGACCATAACGTCCGCCGACAATAATTGGATTTCTTTCTGAATCGTAGAATGCACTCTTTACATCAACATAGAGAGGTTCTCCTACGGACCCTGATTCCTTTGTTCTGTCAAGAACGGCAATCTTGGTCACTGACCCAGGTATTGCTGCCATCATATGTTTGATGGAGAAAGGTCTGTAAAGTCTTACCTTCAAAAGGCCGACTTTTTCACCATTCTCAACCATTTTTTCAACTGTTTCTTCTATGGTGTCACATACGGAACCCATTGCAACAATGAGCTTGTCGGCATCTTCAGCACCAATGTAATCAAACAGATTATATGTCCTGCCTGTGATTTTGCTGATTTCCTTCATGTATCCTTCAACGATTTCAGGAACCTTTTCATAGAAATTGTTGATGGATTCCTTGGCCTGGAAGAAGATATCCGGATTCTGTGCTGTTCCTCTCAGAACAGGATGTTCGGGATTCAGTGATTTTGCACGGAATTTCTTGATGGCATCAAAATCAACCAGTTTCTTAAGGTCATCATAATCCATTACTTCGATTTTCTGGAATTCATGTGAGGTTCTGAACCCGTCAAAGAAATGAAGGAAAGGTATGCTTGATTTTATCGCACTGAGATGTGCGATTCCACCGAGGTCCATGACTTCCTGTACGCCACCGGAAGCAAGCATTGCGAATCCTGTCTGCCTTGTAGCCATTACGTCAGAATGGTCACCGAAGATTGAAAGTGCGTGTCCTGCTACGGCACGGGCACTTACATGGAAAACACCGGGAAGAAGTTCACCGGAGATTTTGTACATGTTCGGTACCATAAGAAGCAATCCCTGGGATGCTGTGAATGTAGTTGTAAGTGCTCCTGCCTGAAGTGATCCGTGGACTGTGCCGGCGGCTCCGGCCTCCGACTGCATTTCGACAACCTTGACCTTCTGGCCGAAGATATTCTTTCTGCCGTGGGCCGCCCATTCATCGACGAATTCAGCCATGTCCGATGAAGGTGTTATCGGATAGATGCCTGCAACTTCAGTAAAAGCGTAAGCTACATGCGAAGCGGCATTGTTTCCGTTCATGGTTTTAAAAACCTTGCTCATGTTATTTCTCCTTTTAGATTAAATTATCAAACGGTAAACAAATAAAATCTGAGTACCTTTTTTATTGCCACGCAACATTGTATCACAATTATATAGCGTAGAGTAGCTAATTTCCATCAAATTAGTGCATGTTTTATACATCATCAGGTGATGTAAACAAGGGTTTTCATTATTACATGACGCAGCTGGTTGCAATTGTTGTTTTGACAACCATATAGATATGAAAAGATGGAAAGAATACTGAGGGAAAGCTTGCTTCTTATATATTTCTTGCTGTCCAATGTCTTGTACAGTAGTCAAGGGGTTAAGGTACTTCGAATAGAAATAATCCGGATTTCAGGTTTGATTACATGCGGTCAAAGCTTTTTGTTTAACAATAAACAGGGTTTTCAAACGAGATTTATAAACTTTGTTTGTTGATATATAACTTCAAAAATGATAGAATTGAACCGTAATTTTACACAAGAACTGACTCTCGGATATGTCTGTCTAAATGTACAAATGAAAGAATTCAAGCAGCTTCAAGGCAAGGACCGGTGAAGGGGGCCGAAAAACTGCTGGAGGGACTTGCACAACATTCACTTGCGGGGTTTTCAGAGTGCTTTTTTAGCTGACTGTTCATTTAGTGATTGGAGTGGCGTAAGGCGACCTTTGATGAGAAGAAAGATCAATAATTTATTGATGGTTTATGAATAACAGAACAGGAGGCTGCGATGAAAGCCAAGTTATCATTATCAGATTTCCGTGTGAAAATCATTATCCTTTTTTTCTTCCTGGTACTTTTTTCAGCGGTTCAAACCCAGACGGTATGGGGATTCACATCAGGTGAATATTCATACACCGTGGCTGATGGCAATGCGACCATAACAGATTACACCGGTTCGGGCGGGAACCTGGTCATACCCTCCGATCTTGACGGATACCCTGTCACCGCAATAGGCGATGCAGCTTTTTCCGACAACTATACAATTGATTCTGTGGTCATACCTGAAGGTGTCACCAGCATAGGAAACTATTCATTCAATAGATGCCGAAATATAAAAAGTGTTACAATCCCAGGCACAGTCACCAGCATCGGGGATTCCTCATTTAACCTATGCTATTTATTGGAAAGCATAACTATACCAAATGGTGTGGAAACCATTGGTGAAAAAGCTTTCTCTTCTTGCAGCAAACTGACAAGCTTGACTATACCGGAAAGTGTCACAAGTATCGGCACATATGCTTTCTATAATTGCAGCAAAATCACAAGTCTGGATTTACTGGGAAATGAGCTTAATATAGGCAAGGACTCATTTAGCACATGCAATTCTTTGACTTCCCTGAATATATCGGACGGTGTTATAAGTCTTGGTGAAGGTGCCTTTAGAAGTTGCATTTCCCTGGTCTCCGTAAACATACCGGATAGCATTGCCAGTATCGGTTTAAATGTGTTCGGCAGATGCACATCCCTGAAAGAAATAATTGTCGATACGGCAAACCTCTGCTATATGGATGTTGACGGTGTCCTTTTCGACAAAACCGGAACAAGGCTTATATGTTATCCTGTCGGTAGAACGGCATCATCTTATGAAATCCCAACCGGGGTAACAATAATCGACAACAATGCGTTTTACTATGCGCAGGCCTTGACAGACCTAACCATTCCTGAGGGGGTGACAAGCATAGGAAACAGCGCATTCTACCAGTGCGCTCACATTACCAGCCTTATTTTACCTGACAGCGTAACCAGTATCGGTGAATACGCATTTGACAACTGCCGATCCATGGTCAGCATAAATATCCCGGATGGTGTAACCGGCATTGGAAAGCATACGTTTTATAATTGCAATTTACTTGAAGGTATTACAATACCCGGCAGTGTCACAAGTATTGGAGATACAGCATTCGGGGATTGTGCATCAATGACCAGTGTGACAATACTTGACGGTGTTACCGGTATAGATGAATGTGCATTTCAAAGATGTCTTTCATTGAGCAGCATAAACCTCCCGGATAGTATTACACATATAGGACGATATGTATTTTCTCACTGTCAATCTCTGACCAGTATAACATTGCCGAAAGAGATAACCGTCATTGAAGATGCCACATTCATCAACTGCACTTCCCTTGGCAGTATAAACATACCTGACGGCATAACCAGTATCGGGGATAACGCATTCCAGTCATGCCAGTCGTTAAGAAGCATACACATACCGGACGGCGTCACCAAAATCGGCTGGTACACATTCGCATATTGCGGTAACCTGAGAAGCCTGACAATACCGGGCAATGTCACCAGCATAGAGGACTGGGTTTTTTATGGGTGCGGAAACCTTACTGATATGATTTTTCTTGGATCCACACCACCGGAAACCGATAGTAACTGGCTGACTGGCACCAATTCGAACCTTCTTGGCCATGCATATTCCGACTCCGGTTTCCCTGGACCAGGAATGGATTTCAATGGACTCCTCATGGGAGGCTACTTCAAATACAAGTACACGACTTCAAATGGGGAGGCAACGGTCACACTCTATCTTGATTGGTTTGACCAGGTCGTGACAATACCTGACTCACTGGGCGGTTGTGTGGTAACTGCAATAGGCGACAATGCCTTCAGCGGGATGCGCCTGACGTCCATAACCATACCGGATACAGTTGTCACCATCGGTAAATCCGCGTTCAGCCGATGCACTGGTTTAGCCACCGTCACCATACCCCAGGGTGTCGTAAGCATCGGCGATTCCGCCTTCTACGGATGCACATTTCTAACTGGGATCATCATACCCGACAGCGTTGACAGCATCGGAAAGGAGGTATTTTCGCTTTGTACATCGCTGACCGGTATAAACCTGCCCGGCAGCATTGAAAGCATAGGTGATTTTGCTTTTTCCTCCTGCATGGCATTGAAAGACATCACACTGGGAAGCGGCATTAAGAACATTGGTTACGGTGTTTTCCAGAATTGTATGTCATTGACCGGAATAACCTATCCTGACAGTGTGGTAAAGATCGATAGTTTTTCATTCCTCGGCTGCACAGCCTTGACAGAAATAAATGTTGACGTCGCGAATCCAGGTTACATGAGTGTCGACGGCATAGTTTTCGATAAGACGGGCTCCACACTGGTTCAATATCCTCAGGGGAGAACAAATACTTCATATGCTGTCCCGTCCGGTGTAACCATACTGGGTGATGGCGCATTTGCAGAATGTTCATACCTTACCGATATAACCATACCCGGTGGAGTTGTCACGATCGGAAATGGTGCGTTTTTCGAGTGTTCATCCTTGTCCGGCATTACACTACCGGACAGCATAACCGGAATCGGTGATTATGCATTCCAGGACTGCATATCCATGGTGTATATAGTCATGTCTGAAGGTATCACAAGTATCGGTGACAGTACTTTCAAATACTGTGAGTCTTTGTCAGATATAACTATTCCGAAGAATGTCACCGGCATTGGCGAAAGTGCTTTCTATGGGTGCACGGTATTATCGGAAATCACCTTTCTCACACTTGAACCTCCAAGCATAACAGAAGACTCGTCCTGGCTGGATTATACAAGCGAGAACATCATTGGTCACGCATATTTCGGTGCTGGTTTCCCGGCGCCGGGAGGCAATTTCAACGGCCTTTTGATGGGTGAATATATAGAACCGCCGATATCCGAAGTCCTTCCGACTTCACCTTTGACAGTCTATACCCAGGACACATCTGTGCTGCAAATGTTCGCCGCATCCTATGAAAACCACGGACTGGTTTCATCCGCGACACTTACGGTGGATACGGATATGCCTTTGGATTTGAACACCTCAGGTTTCTCAAATGAGGTTCAGCTTTCAGTGGGCTCACACACCGTGGCTCTGACGATCAAGGATTCATCGGGAAATGAAGCGGCACAAATCTGGGAAGTCTGTGTCATACAAGACATCGAAGCCCCGTTGGTATCAGGTATAGAAGATAAACAAAAGGTCGCATCCGGGGTTTCCGTCACCATCGAAATAACGGATGTCCTCAGCGGAGTCAACTGGGATTCACTTGAGGTGTATATAGATAATAAGGATGTCCTGGCCAGGATCATCAATACCGGCGATGGTTTTATCATTCCTTCTGACTTGCTTGGCAAAGGTGAACACTCCATCAAGGTATATGTAAGCGATAACGTTGGAAATGCCGCTGTACTGAAAGGCGATATAAGGGTGAAGTAGCCAAATAATATACCAGACCTGCTATCTTTTTAATTTCAGTCATTACTGTTATACTCTATGTGAAAGAACTACAGGAGATAAGTACAATGAAGAAAAAACTGGTAATCTTCTCGTTGATAATTGCCCTTCTTTTTACCACTGCATGCAAGACAGAGATCAATGAAAACAATGATCATTCATCCGCACCAACTGAGTCTCCCCAGACAGGCAGTCCATCTGAAAGCCATGATCCGGCATCAGGTTTCTGGCCCAGCGATGTTGAGGCAAAAGGTGATGTACAGTCCCTTCGCTATTGTCTTGAAACCATTTTGTCACAAAACTCCGGAAGATACGGTTTTTCTTATCTGAATTTGACAAAAGGTGAATACCTGGAAATCAGAGGAAGTGAAAGATATATTGCGGGTCAGGCAGCTGCCATTCCGGTGAACCTCTACCTATACATGATGGTTTCCACAGGAAATCTTGGAATGGATGAAACTGTCACATTGACCGATGAGGACCGAAGGGGTACAGAAGGCAAGATTACCGAAAGTGTTTCAGGAACAACCTATACACTCAGTGAGTTGTCGAAGGCCTCAATTGAACAAGGTGATTATACAGCGTTGAATATGCTTGTCAGATATCTTGGAAGACATGATATCAATGACTACATTGAATCCCTGAGGGCTGCAAGCACTGACGTCCCTCTTTATACTTCACCCGCCGATATGGCAATTTTCTATAAAGAAATCTATGACAGGGCAAAGACGAACGGAAATGTTTTTGGAGATCTTTACAACAGCATGGCGGCAGCAGAAGACAACCGTTTGCTGACAAGGGATTTTGATGGATATGTCAATGAATATCCCAGAGGGATACAAGGACAAGAGTATGGTTTGAATGCCTTGAATGAGTCAGGGATATATCTTGAAGGCAGTGATTATATACTGTGCGTTTTTACTCAGGATACCGATGTTGAAAGCGGCGCATTGAAGATAGCCGAAGTGGCAAAAATCATATATGGATATGCCGAACTGGGAGTTCTGCCTGAAGTTGAAAGAAAAGCACAGTCAATGATTCCTGAATACATAATTGAATCAGCAAGACCTTACAGTAACTTGCTTTACGAGGAAGTGCTTCAGAAATCAAAGCCAGTTGCAAACTATTTTGACAAATCTCCAATTGAGTTCCCGGAAGCTGATGACTATGCAGGTGACCTTGGTTTGATTACATTCAGGGGTAACAATTACAGAAATGGCGGAGCTTATGGAACAGCAGACATTACTGAAGAAAAACTTGAGATAGTCTGGGAATTCAACATAGGCAGCATTTCGACACAGTCAGGTGGATACTGGCCGGGAGTTGGCTGGACCGGGCAGCCAGCAATTATACACTGGGATCCTGAAGTAAGAAAATCAATGAACATAAAAGGCAAATTCATGGAAAAGGATCTTGTGGAAGTCATATATGCTTCCCTTGATGGAAACATATACTTCTGTGACCTGGATACAGGCGAATGGACAAGGGATCCCATACATATCGGATATCCCACCAAGGGGACTGTTTCAATTGACCCAAGGGGTTATCCTCTTCTTTACACAGGACAGGGTATTGGAGAGAACGGAACGGATGTCCTTGTTCCTGCATACAGGATATTCAGCCTGATAGATCAAACACTTCTTTACGAAATAAAGGGTGACGACCCTGACTCACTTCGTGAGTGGCCGAATTTTGACTCCTCCGGCTTGCTGGATGCAGAAAATGATACGTTCTATGAAGCCGGTGAAAACGGAATAATATATAAGATAAAGCTCAACACCCAATACAACAAAGGTGACGGTAGTATTACAATTGAACCCGAACTTACAAAATATAGATACATGAATCCTTTCAGCAGCAGAATAGGCATTGAGAGCTCACCTGTAATCTATGATAATCTTATGTATTTTACAGACAATGGAGGCATGGTTGCATGTCTGGACCTGAATACAATGAAAGCCATGTGGGTTGCTGGCACACATGAGGACACTGATTCTTCACCGGTGCTGGATGTTACAGACGATGGAGTATTCATATATACAGGGAATGAGGTTGATATAAACGGTGAAGCTGACAATGGAGCAATGGTGGAATATGACTCAACAATCTCAAAGTTCAATGCACTTACCGGTGAATTGATCTGGGAAGTGAAATATCCATGTAAATTCAATTCGGTTATAAATGGTGGAGTTTTGGGAACTCCTGTAGTCGGAAGAAACGACTTGGAGGGCATAGTGGTATTTGCCCTTGCCAAATGGGGTGGAGAATACAACGGAAAGCTTGTTGCCCTTGACAAGAAAACAGGGCAGGAGGTATGGACCATTAACTCCGAAGCATATAGCTGGAGTTCTCCGACTGCTGTATATACCCCTGCAGGAAAAGGATATATCCTGTACTGTAACTTTGCCGGAAACATGTATCTGATTGAAGGAACCACCGGAAGGATTGTTGATACTGTATCACTGGGAGCAAACGTCGAAGGTTCACCCGGGGTTTACAACGATATGGCCGTAATTGGTTCATATGCAAGAAAGATATTCGGGGTTCGGTTGAAATAACAGCAAAACCAGGCAGTCACTCATTGGGGTTAGTACCCGGGGTTAGAATAATATCATCCGGATGACACTGTGCTATACTCACCGCGGGTGCTTAATAAATCATGTGCCGGGCATTATCATTTCCATATGGAAAAATTTATAAAAAGCGTATTAAGCCACAGGTTTGTAATTCTTCTCATCTGCCTCCTTCTGATGGCATTCGGAGTGTTTGCATACATCAATATACCAAAGCAGGAAATGCCCGATATAAAGGCAGTATACGGTTATCTTCAGATTACCGCACCCGGGCTAGGAAGCAACGAAATCGAGGAAAGAATAGCGGTTCCGATCGAGGACATAATTTCAAGATATCCTCGTGTGGATAATTATTCAACTGTATCAGCTGACAATGCCTGTATTGTGTTCATAGAAATGAACCTGGATGACAAAGATTCGGAGAAGACACTCGGGGAAATCAAGGAGGATGTTTATAATGCTGACCTTGATGAGAGTATAACTGAAATAGATTTTGTCACAGACCTGGATTCCGCTGAAGTGATATACGCTGTATATGGAAATGTAACCGACAAGGATCTGGAAAACCATGCAAAAGGACTTGCTGAGGCTCTTGGAAGACTTGATGATGTTGCTGATGTAAGGGTTGACTCTGCATACTCAGAGGAACTTGTCGTAAAGGTGAATACAGAGGAAATCAAGCGGCTGTCGCTGACTCTTTCTGATATTTATGGAATCATATATGCCAATGGTGTTGAAATCCCGATGGGAACAACAGAAACAGACATGCAGCAAAAGTCCATTACAGTCAGTGGTAACTATGGGTCTGCCGCTGAGGTAGAGAACCTTATAATTGCATCAGGTCCAGAGGGCATGGTCAGATTGTCAGATATAGCTGAAGTAATGACCCGGAAGCCTGTTGACACAAAATCCTATACATTCAATGGACAGCCGGCAGCCTTTGTGCAGGTGTTCTTCGAAGAAAACATAGATTTCACAGTACTTGGTGATGAAATAGAAGATACCAGGGCTGAATTTGAGAAAACCCTGCCAACCGGCATTGCCATAGGAAAGATGACCTTCACACCTGGTTATGTAAAGGACCAGGTTGACCAGGTCATGTCCAATCTGCTGATATGCATAATGATTGTAATGGGTGTTGTTCTGATTGGCCTTGGCCCAAGGAATGCAGCTGCCATTGCTCTTACGATTCCGGTTACTGTACTTACAACAATTGGTATCCTTTACATAATAGGAAGTGAACTCCAGTTGATGAGCATAGCGGGACTCATTATTTCAATAGGAATACTTGTAGACAATTCAATAGTAATCTCGGAAGCAGTACAGCACAATCTGGATATCGGGGATAAAAGGGAAAAGGCATGTATCAAGGCTGTAAAGGACAATTATATGCCGGTACTTACATCCACCCTTACAACTGCAGTTGTTTTTGCAGCACTGTTGTTTCTTCCCGGGATAGCAGGAGAAGTTGCATTTACACTTCCCCTTACCATACTCATATCAATAATGCTCTCATATATAGTTTCCATAACCCTGACACCGGCCCTCGCAAGTATGTTCTTCAAGGCAGGTAAAACGATGAAAAGGGGTAAGAAGGCAGGACATTTTGCAGGAATTGCAATGAGATGGGTATACAAGGCACATATAGTTCCTTCAATCATAGCTTTCATTGTTCTTGGTGGGCTTGTTTATCTGACCATAGACAAAGCAGAAGTTGACATACTGCCAAAGACTGAGAGAAGCGTTGCATATATTAATTATGAATACAAGGAGTCCGGTAACAGGGAAGGAGTTGTTCAGTTCGCATCTGATATAGAAGAGATAGTGAAAGCACAAGAGGATATTGATGATTATGCCTACTCTGTTGGAGGCGATCTTCCAAAGTTCTATATCTCCCTTCGCACATTGAACAACCTTCCCAATGTCGGACGTTTCTATATTGAATTCGATTGTGAGCCGTCTGAGCTGGATGAATATATAAAGAATCTTGAAAGTGACCTTGCTGAACTTGATGACAGGGGCATTATCCTCGTAAACAGGCTGGAACTCTCCACATATGCCGCTCCGGTCCAGATTGTTCTGTCTGATGGTACATATGAAGAGTTATTGGTTGCATCCAGGGAGCTGTACACTGAAATCCAGGCTCTTGGGAGCTTCAGATACGGTGAACTGGTAGCGCCGGATTACAAGGCAGATATAACAATTGACATAGACCGGGACAAGGCTGCACAAAATGGGCTGACGCTGCTGGACGTTGAATCACAGGTCACAGTTGCCATGAATGGTATTTACGGGAAGCTGTACAATTCAGGAGACAGCAGGATGAATCTATGGGTGGAACCTGATGATTCTACACAAAAACAACTGGATGAACTTGATATCAGGACAGGCGACGGAAGGTGGATTCCACTTTCTGAGATTGCCGGTATCAATGAGGGCGAGAGTCTTGAGTATATACGAAGATACAATGGCCGGCCATCTGTTATCATCGAAGCATACAATGACAAGAGCAGCAACACCTATGAACTTGAAGCGGACATTGCGAAGCTCATTGATGACCAGGATAGCGGGCTTGATGCCATGTACAAGGGAAACAATGAGATAATAAGCGAGTCCCTTTCAGGGCTTGCAGTGGAACTTATAATCGCTGTAATATTGATATTCCTCATAATGTATTTCCAGTTCAAATCCATGCGTCAGCCTCTTATGGTACTTACAACCATTCCGCTGTCATTCATTGGCTCGCTTGTTGCAATCATTCTTTTCAAGGAGAAAATAAGCATTACAACACTGCTTGGTATTGCCGGGCTTGTCGGAATAGTTGTCAACAATGGTATCCTTCTTGTTGAATATATCAATGTACGTATGCAAAAAGGGGACAGTGTGAGAAGCAGCTGTGTAAAAGCCGTAACCAGACGGATAAGGCCCATAGCCCTTGCAAGCCTTACAACCATTCTCGGAATAATCCCCCTGGCTTTGACCGGAGGTGATTTCTTCAGGCCAATGGCTGTTACATTCATGGGAGGAATGATGATCTCCGCCTTGCTGGTCCTTATAATAGTTCCGGGACTATATTACATAACCTATCGTAAAAGGGACAAAAAGAACATATAATTGATATATGTGTAATAGACCGAACTTACTTATTTTCAATCCGGACCAGTTCAGGGCTGATGCATTGCATCACCTTGGATCAGAAGAATCAATTACCCCTAATCTTGACAGGACGGCATGTACTGACGGTGTTTCATTCAGGAATGCATTCTGT
>Ga0116164_10001125_pt1 | contig 20598 bp, 21 predicted proteins | sample AD_UKC109_MetaG_FD_89888 | JGI IMG/M metagenome (GOLD analysis project Ga0116164, IMG submission 89888) | Active sludge microbial communities of municipal wastewater-treating anaerobic digesters from Hong Kong - AD_UKC109_MetaG | ecosystem: Engineered > Bioreactor > Anaerobic > Digestate... | reverse complement strand
ATCCCTCATCAACTTCCGTCCCTATGCGAAACATTTCCTCGCTATGAATAAGCCACCGACCATCAAGGATGCATCACACGGAATGTGGAGGAGGCTATGGGTTATAAACTTTACCAGGATATTTAAACCACAAGAGATTGACAAATTGCTGGAAGGCAAGCTCAGGCAGGAATTGTCGGGCATCTTCAACTGGGCGCTCGAAGGGTATTGGAGACTCAGAAACAGAGGCTTTGTATTCGAGGAATCAGCTTCCATGAGGCTCGACAAGAAGGACTATCGCGACAGCACTGATTCTGTGAGGAGCTTTGTTAATGACAACCTGGAGTACTCAGACAATCCCAATGACCGTTACAAGTTCAGCGACCTGTATGACAAGTATAAGGCGTATTGCATTACTGAAGGAAAAAAGGACATCGAGTCCAGACCTGAATTCAAAAAGATCCTGATTAGCCTAAATTTTACAGTTGGTAACTCAACAAAGGATGCTAATCAGGTGTTCGTATTCAATGTATGTCTCATATCATAGGATAGAGCAGATAAGAGTATGCTTTCCCCTTCCCCAAAAAATAAAAAGAAATAATCTATAGTGATGGTCTATTGTGATCATGGATTAAGGAATGCTTAATGAAATCTAATGCTGGTTAATCTGAGCAGGACAACTGATAGAAAAGCTCTATGAGTAAAGATTAAGAGATTAAAAAAATATACTTACTGATAAAATTATAAGATAAAATATAAATTATATATAATATTATATTAGATGCCAGTAATTCTCATTAATCTTAATTTTTAGCTGTAGATTGATTCCTATAGTGGATCTATCAGATTAACACAGTCTTTATAAATTAATCTTATTTTATCTGAGCCATTCTAGTTGAGTTGTTAGCATGGATATCAGTCATAGAACATATATGATTATTTCTTTTTATTTTTTGGGGAAAGGGAAGATATCAACAAATCTATAATTTCTATTAGTTGGGCAATATCCTTACATATGAGAGGTCATGCTTTCAGACTTTTCAAGAGATAAGGTCCACACAAGGCAACATCCTTAAAAGTTAAACAACAGTCATACAGAGACAGTCTATCTGAGCCTTTCTCCGAGCCATACGTAAATCAAAAATAAAATTCCAGGAGGAAAAAGCAATGAAGAGTTACGAATGTTTAGATTTCGAAAAGATCAAGGCATTGGCAGCAACGGTAAATACATGCGAAGAGTTGGTTGACAAGCTACAGCATGATTTGAAGGAATACACTTTGATGAGAAACATCCCAGTAAATTTTCATAACATTAGAAATGTAGCAATAATGTCAAAGACGATCGAGGATATAATCAAGTGCCTCAAGATGGACATAGAACTGCTGGAAGAGATGAAGGCGGATGAGGTTATACTCCTGAGTGCCCGTCATATTAAAAACGAAACGTTTTGTTACATGTGCACATTCAACTCTGAGAGCAGTGAGAAATATAATTTCCAATCAGTCATATGGGATGATGAAGATGAAGAATGCGTGGAAAATATTATAACAGATATCGAGGAGAAGATAGGTCGCTCACTCAAAGATGACGAAGATTTCTACACCTATGAGTTCGAAATGAATCTTCCTAAAAATATTGGTACCATGGACGGTTTGATCGCATATATGAAAGGTAAAATAGTTCTTTTAACAAGTATGATGAATGATGGCGTATATCTTCCTGAAGATTTTCTTTGCGATTTCGAGCATGGGCACTTAATGGAGTTCCGCATAAATGATCCCGAAGTGGCAAAGAAGTATGGATTCAAGAGAGCCTACGATATCACTACAAAGAAAGAAAAGGATGCAGATTATTATATGTATGAATGTGAACTCGATGACTTTTTTATGTATGTATAAAGATATCTAATCAAGGAGCCTGTTGGACAATTAATATGTAACACGTCTGGCAGGCTCCCTTCTTGTCCACAACCATCAATAACCTATCCATACTCATCCTGGGCACTCATTCATACCTGACACCATCCACAAGGATACCCCAAGCAGTTAAAACCCGTCCTGCGCGAATAAGGCGGTATTATGAAGGATAAAACAGGTGAAGTGTCCTCAGGCTCTGCAGGGTTCATGTCGATAATATGAAGCAAGGGCAAATATACCAAAGGAGCCATAATCAGTCCCATGTGCAGTTTACCGCTACGGTTCATGATCGTCCTGGCAGGCATCGCTCTGTTATGGTTCGGCAAGAGTGCCTTGGATGACGGGGTTGTCCGTGTCAAAGGTGGTCACCTGATCTATAAGGAAGATTCCCCGAACAGTTACTGGTTATTTGTGGGAACATATTTCTTTGTCGGTATTGGCGGCATTCTCTTCGCGATCTTTGGTGGTCTTATCAGATAAGGTAATTATCAGGTAGTCGATGGGTCTTGTTGGGCTACAGGTACAATCAATGGCGATGAAGGGGAGACATGATAACTGTCCAGTGGGAGGCATTTGATCCTGGTGATGAACCTGTCTGTGGCCATGGTATCGAGTTCCATCTGGATAATGCATTGGATAAGAAATCGCTCATAGCCTTCATTGATGGATTTGAGTGGCATCATGGCAGTTCAGATGAAATGCTTGTATGGATTCGCAGAGGTTTGGAGGCGACTCACCCTTATGCATATGCAACCCTACATGATGCTATCGACAAGGCTGCAGCGAGTCGAGATATTATAAGCGGCAAACTATCGAATAGGGTAGTTGCCTGGGTCAATGGGTAATATCAGTCATGGGCAGACATATCCATTGACACGCTCACCCCAAGTGTTACCCTGTCCTGTATTCAAATTACATGAGGTGCTCAGTTATGAAGAACGTGGAAATGAAGACAGAGGGCAATATCCTGACCATTACGGTCGATCTCACAAAAGAATTCGGACCGTCCTCATCGGGGAAGACCATTATCATTGCCTCGACAGAAGGGAATGTGTCTGTTGAAGGGCATGAGGAAATCAAGGTTGGATTGAACGTTTATAAGAAGAAGTAGTGGGGTGGTCTGAGCTATAAAAAATATCAACTGACATGTATTGATATTATCAGCAGATCGATCGTTTGGAGTTTCTTTCAACATTTTAGATTTATTTCAGAGAGCATAGGTCTGTTTCAACTTCGCTCTCTTTTAGCCTTTCTCCTCTGATCAACGAGTATAGATCTTTGTCTGTTACCATCAAACAGGATGACACTCCCATTGAGTAGAAGTTGACAGGCATATATTATTGAACTAATTTCTATACAATCAAAATAAGCGGAGTGAATCGAAGATGAAGTATAGCCGCTAAAGGAACTTGTCCCCAGGCCACAGACATTCGAGGAAAAGCCATCAGCTCTTCCTGAACACAGGCATTTTAGGTCGGGGATTGTACACAGCGGCTGTTTAACACCATGCATATTATCCATCGCACCTGTTCACGGGCCGCTGTGGGATCATCCCTTCCTGAATCAGCCTGTATGATGATGTAAGGTGCAAGAAATGACATATCATCCCATTTTACGTTTCGAGGACGTAAGTTTTTCCTATTCATCTAGGGCAGGTGAACTTCTCAGCGAGATAAATATCCATGTCTCGATCGGATGGACAGGGATTGTCGGCCCTAACGGTACTGGCAAGACCACCCTCCTATTATTGGCTTGTGGAAAGCTCAAGCCCGACCATGGCTTCATCGCAATGCCGGATTTATCCAGCTATTGTCCGCAACGCACGGACAACCCGCCCGAAGGGGTAACGTCTCTCATGGCCGCCAACGACCGCGATTCACTCATATTGAAAGCCGATCTAGATCTGAAGCAGGAAGACCTGCTCCGCTGGGAGACATTGAGCTATGGCGAGCGGAAGCGTTTTCAGATTGCAGCAGCACTATACGGGCAACCTGATCTGCTTGCCCTGGACGAACCCACCAATCACCTGGATTCAGACACGCGCAGTCTGCTGTACCGTACCCTGAAAAAATACAAGGGCATCGGCCTGCTCGTCAGTCATGATCGGGAATTACTGGATAATCTCTGCAGGGAATGTGTCTTTATTAACCCTCCCACTGCGATATTGCGACCGGGTAATTATTCATCAGGAGCGGAACAGGGTCAACTTGAGAAGGCCTCTGCAATGAAACGGCACAATGACGCCAGAGACAAGTTGGACAAGATCGAGCGAGAGCACGCCAGGCGGAAACATATGGCAACAAAATCGGCTCAAATGAACCCCAAAAGACACCTCTCTCCTAAAGATCACGATGCAAGGGCAACGGTGGATGGCGCAAGAGTGACCGGCAAAGATGCAGTTCAGGGAAAGTTGCAAAAGCAGCTGGACGGCCGCCTGCGGAAGGCAAGAGAAGAGTATGGTACAGCCCCAGTGAAAAAGGAGTATCCTACAGGAATCGTCGTCTTGGGTAGTGTTTGTCCGAGGGTGTCTTTGCTGATCCTGCCGGCAGGGTATCTGTCTTTGGGCGAACAGGTCCGTCTGATATATCCGGACCTGAACATGGGACATCGCGACCGCATCGCACTGACAGGTCCCAACGGATGCGGAAAGACAACTCTGATCACAAATATCTTCTCTTCTCTTTCTCTACCGGATGACCGAGTAACGTATCTGCCTCAGGAAATACGGATTGATGAATCCATAAGGCTATTGGAGGAATTACGCAGTATGTCCGGAGAAAAACTGGGTTGGGTGATGAATATAGTGAGCCGCCTTGGCTCCAGACCAGAACTACTTCTGGAAAGCAAGCTCCCTAGCCCCGGTGAGACACGGAAAATCATGCTTGCTCTCGGTCTGTTGAAAGAGCCGTGGCTGGTGATGATGGACGAGCCTACCAACCACCTCGACCTGATATCGATTGAGTGTTTAGAAAGCGCTTTGGCCGACTGCCGGTGTGCCTTATTGTTGATCAGCCATGACCGGAAATTCCTTGAAACACTGACGAAGACCCACTGGGAGATATCAAAAATGGCAAACGACAATTACGCCTTGACTATTATTTAAACAGCCCCTGAAGAACATAGGGGCATAAATGATATTTATGACCTATTCAGATAGCAATACTTTTCAGGCCTTATCCCAGGGTGTAGGACATCGAAGGGTTCCCGGTCTTGAAGATAGCAGAGTGAGATCGAAACAATTAAACTGATACATAACGGTCAATGGGCGTATTAAAGTATACCACCCTCACACAATAGCACCTATGAACCACAACTTCTTGACTTGTTCCTGGTGGTCTCTATAATCAATGAATAAGTAGAAAACATTAGGAGGAGATACATGAACAAATCAGAACTGATTGATGAACTTTCTATGCGCATGGCTCTCCATCCGAAAAAGGCAGAGGCTTTAGTAAATTCCATCCTAGACTCCATGACTGATTCCATGAAAGGCAAGCAGCGTGTTGAAATTCGTGGGTTCGGGAGCTTTGTCATGAAGGATTACAAACCTTATATTGGGAGGAATCCCAAGAGTGGTGAGAAGATCCAGGTTAATACAAAGACACTACCCTTCTTTAAAACAGGCAAAGATATGAAAGACCGGGTAAACAGCAAGAGCTGATAATCCGCTATCAGCGTGAGATCCATGTCAATTATCTAGAATATTCGCCATATCAATCAACAGAAAATACACATCATCCATGACCCTCCTCGAACAGAAGGGGATACACGTCCTGATATACTCGGCTAACTCCTGGGCAGTCTTATCAAGGTAACTGTATCCAGCGAGATCGGCAGCAAGGACTAGGTGGTTCATCGTTTCCTCACTTGTCCAGGGGCATTGGATTATATCGGCGCAGTAATCCTGTATGATTGATATTTTTTCCATCGATGGCTCCTTTATTTGGTATCGGTTGGTAATGGATATATATGGAGGGCGTTGGATATAATGGATTGGGAAATCGGCGACAAATCAGTAAAACAGGGTATGTTATGACAAGGTTCACGTGTCTCAAGGGTATTTATCCCAGCAATCAATTGTCCATTCTCTGTGGTAGGGACCAACAATTAATCTAAGGAACTATTTTATTGATTTAAATATTCGAAATAAATATTATTAACGAGTTGACTGTTTTTTTACTACACATATTGAAGAGCGGTTTATCCATAGTCCCGCCGTCAGATAAATCATGAAGATAAGGTGGTAGAAGGTGGGCGGGATTATGGATAAACCGTGGATGGACTATGCCGCGGTGGCGCTTGGCAACTGCCTATGGGTTTTGTATTTCACGGGAGGGAGCAATACAAGGCATTATGCAGAGAGTAAGTGAGCACGAGTCCCTTCCCAAAGTAATTTTTATCGACGTCTGCGATTGACGCATCCTGATAACACGGCCGGATTTTCTGTGGAAAGCGCAAAACCGGTATGCGGGGGCAAACCTGTACGGTGCCCCCGGTTGGGAGTTCCGGCACAACACCGAGAGAGGGAACTGCATTCTGGTATCTCTCACGAGGAATCAACTCCGGCTCGGCTGGTTATCCATCCTGTGCGAGAAAAGCGGGCTGGGACCTCCGATACCGTCTTCATATGCCCCTTGCCGCACTCGGGGCAGCGCACGATATCGACGCCGGTAAGCTCCAGGAGAAGCTCGCGCGAGGTTTTTGCACCGGGCCGCTCTGGCGGGTTCTGCCCGAGGCTTTCCCGTATTCCGGCAAGGCTCTGTTTCTTGATGCGGTTGGCGAGGAACCCGAAAGAGCGGATGCGCATGAACCCTTGCGGAAGAACATGCAGGAGAAAGCGCCGGATAAATTCTACGCCCTGAAGGGTCATCTCTGTGCGGACATCATTGCGGCGATCCCGGTAGCTGAAGGTGACGTTTTCTTCATCGACGTGCAGGATGCGGTTGTTGGAGAGGGCCACGCGGTGAGTGTATCGCCCGAGGTATTCGAACACCTGTTCCGCTCCGGCAAAAGGCGCCTTGGAATAGACTACCCATTCCTGGGAACGCAGCGCCCTTACAAGGCGTGAGAAGCCCTCGGGCGAGCCGAACATCCCGGCTTGGCCGGGATAGATGAGCCTGTCCGTGCGCCGGGCATGTTCGAGCAGGGCGATGAACTTCCCGCGAAAAACCTTCGAGAGCGCTTTGACGGGGAAGAGATAGGGCTTTGTGCCGCGTTTGTTCATCCAGGTCTTGCCATCGTCAGCAAGAGCTCCGCCTGGCACGACACAGTGGATATGGAAATGATCTAGGAGGACCTGGCTCCAGGTATGCAAAATCGCAAGAAACCCCAGTCTGCCGCTCAGGTTGTTGCGGCCGAACGTCAGGAGCGTCTGGCTCACCGCCGCAAACAGCATGTCCAGCATGACCGCCTTGTTGGAGAGGATGAGAGGATTGAGATCATGCGGCAGGGTGAAGACCGTGTGGAAGTACTTCACGGGCAGGACCTCGGTCAGCCGTGCCTGCAGCCAGCGAGCCTTGGTTAATGTCTGGCACTTTGGGCAATGCCTGTTGCCGCAGGAATGGTAGACCTCCCGGGTGAAGCGACAGGCGTCGCAGCGTTCGATAAACCCGCCCAACTTATGCGTGCGGCACGCCATGATGTCGCCCATGACCCTGGTATGCTCCCACGGCACGTGGTACGCCTTCCGATAAGCCTCGCCATGCACCCGGAAGATGTCGGACACCTCCCAGGCCGGAGTAGGTGATGGCATGGCGCTTCAGCATTTATCCATCGGACTCTCGACACGGTAAAACCCTTGTGCGGTGAGGTGCAGGTACACCGCCGTGGTGCTGATCTGTCTGTGCCCCATCAGCTTTTGAATGGTGTATATGTCCACCCCGTCCTCCAGGAGATGGGTGGCAAAGCAATGCCGCAAGGTATGGATTCCGCTGCCCTGGGATACCTGCGCCTTTGCACGGGCGTGGGCATAGACCTTCTGGGCGGCCACTACGCTTATGTGGGCTCCAGCCTTGTTCGAAGGGAAGAGCCAGAACAATGTCCGGTGGTGCTTGACGTATTCCTCAAGCTCTCCTGCTAGGCGGCGGGAAAGCAGGGTATAGCGGTCCTTGTTGCACTTGCCGAGCTCTACCCGTATGGTCATGCGGGAGAAATCAAAATCCGTGAGCTTCAGGCGCACCACTTCGCTGACACGCAGCCCTCCCGAATAGGCGGTCATGAGCATAAGCCGATGCTTGGGGTTGCTCACACCGTTGATGATCCGCATCACCTCTTCCCGGCTCAGGACTACAGGAAGGCGGCGGTGACGTTTTCGCGCGGGGATCGCCAGAAGCATGTCAGAGTTCTGCGTGGTGACGCCATAGAAAAATCTCAAGCCGGTCACCGCAACGCGGGAGCTGTTCCAGGCCATTTTACGATCCTGTTCCAGATGCAGTAGATAGTCCTGTACTTCTTCACGGCTCAGCGTGTCCGGAGCTCGATGGTAGAACTTCGCCAAGCCCCTCACCGCACCCAGATAACTCCTCTTCGTATGGGGTGACAGCCCCCGCAGTTCCATATCCCTGATCATCCTCTGCCGTAATTCTGTCATGCGATGCCTCCTTGTTGGGTATAGTTGGAAAAACAAGGAATTATCTCATACGGCCTTCATGAAGGGTTATGGTTTGATTGCTTGAGGCTTCTTTCTTGACTATCTTGCAATCTCAGCAACACCTGGCGTTTCCGCCCGTGGTCTTTCTCCGCGTCAGCGGTTTAGTCCATTCAGGAGAAATCTTTAGTCCTGGAAATCCATATTTCCTCACGGTATCTTCACACGCACCATACTAAGAAATCAAATTCATTTATGTTTCCATTAAAAGATTGACTTGATGGTTGGATCTGCTAGCTTATAAAAATTCTGTTTTTCCCCACCACCCATCTATGAGGAAAGGGGATATGAAACGTGGGCAGTAAAGACAAAGCGCTAAGGTCGATCATCAAGGTTCTCCTTGCGGGAGCATTCATAGGCATTCTAATCACTCTGATCTCCGTCGCGGGTTACCACGCTGCCGGGAGTCCCGTCTTCTGCATGTCCTGTCACAGTATGAAGGATGTGGGTGCGACGTGGAAGCAGTCCCAGCACAAGCAGTTCGCCTGCATCGAATGCCACCTCCCCGACAGCAACATCGCCGTACAGGTAGCCTATAAAACGAAAGCCGGATTGAACGACCTCTACCACGAAACCCTGAGGGCATACCCCGCCTCCATCAGCATTTCGTCCGAAGCCCGGGAAATCGCAGACGGCAACTGCCTGCGGTGCCATTCCTCTACGGTGCAGAAAACGTTCATGGTAGAGGGGGGAGGAGATTGCATCAAGTGTCATCACGGCCTTGTCCATGGCACGGGAAAGATTGCAGGAGGAATAAAAGTTGAATAACAAGAAAAAACTTTTGCTTGCAGGCCTGGGGATGTGCGTGATCGTTCTGGCAGCCGTGATCGTGCAATCGTTCGTCATTCAGCCCCCTACCACGATCAAGCTGGCGAAGTTGCCCGCTGGTGAATACGATCCGGCGGTCTGGGGCAGGTATTACCCTCTCGAATATGAAAGCTATAAGAAGAATTTTGAGATGGCTCCGTCTCCCACGGGTTTCGGCGGCAGCGTAAAGGAGCAGAAGTCCATCAAGGAACCCGAGATCCTCATGAACTTCAAAGGGATGCCCTTCAGTAAGGACTATTCTGAAGACCGGGGCCACCCTTATTCCCTCGAAGATCTCATGTCATCGGAGCGGGTCACGCCTGCGAGTGTCGGCTCATGCATGACGTGCAAGACACCCTATGTCAAAGATGTCTTCAAGGAAAAAGGGTGGGAGTATGCCCACCTGCCGCTGTCCGAGGTGGTCAAAGGAGCCAAGCATCCCATCTCCTGCGCCAGCTGCCATGACCCCGCCACCATGAAGCTCACCGTAGTCAATCCCGCCTTCATCGAGGCCATGCAGAGAAAGGGGATAGACGTGCGCAAGGCTTCGCGGGAAGAGATGCGCAGCTATGTCTGCGGCCAGTGCCATTCAGAATACTATTTCGAACCCAAGACCAAGAGGGTCGTCTTCCCCTGGGACAAGGGCTACAACCCTGAGCAGATGTACGCCTACTATGAGGAAAAGCCTGCAGGCTTCGAGCAGGACTGGGTGCAGCCGGATTCGCAGGCCAAGATGCTCAAGGCTCAGCACCCTGACTTCGAGACATGGGCAGGAGGTGTCCACGGAAAATCCGGGGTATCGTGCGCTGACTGCCATATGCCGTATCAGCGCAGCAAAGGGCAGAAGTACTCATCCCACCATGTAACCAGTCCCATGAAGAATGTGCAGGGATCGTGCAGGACCTGCCACACCCAGAGCGCTGACTGGCTGCTGGAGAGGGTCAAAACAGAGCAGAACAATGTTTTTGAGCTGCAACATACTGCCGGTCTGGCTGTTTCCCGGGCACATGAGGTCATCGGCAAGGCGTCGGCAGTGGCCACAGCCGACAAGGCCGGGCTGGACAAGGCACGGGAGCTCGTCAGAAAGGCCCAGTGGTTCTGGGATATCGTGGCTGCGGAGAACGGCATGGGATTTCACAATCCCGACCAGGTCATGAACACCCTTGGCCGCTCCATCGATATGGCATACAAGTCCGTGGAAACGGCCAACAAGGCGGCAGGCACCCACTATTAAATATTCATAACGCGCTTGCTTTACCTTCCGGTCCCCGCATTCAGGAGCATATCGCTCCTGCTGCAGGACTTTGCACTGCCCTGCATAACCGGCATGGTCATCCCGGAACATCAGGTACGGCAATGAGCAAGCCCCGGATGTCATATATGCGGACACGATCAAGGAGTATCTTCGTGAACAGCGATTAAGCCAGTGTGTGACCTATCCTGGCACTCATCGCTTTATAAGCGCGTCCTTTTCCAGTACTCATGCGAACTATTTGCCCAGGGAATATATATTATAGCCTATCATTTCTAATAGTTATATAATCTATAAAAAATAAGGAAAATATGTTGACAGGTCAATGGTATTTAGGTAATTAAATACCATAATAACAATTAAGGGAACAGTATGAGACATTCAAGCATGACAAAGTTATCGGAAGCAACGGCATTGGCCGTCCATGCCATGGTCTTTCTGGCATCTGCCCCGGAGCATTCCTGGTCGGTCAAGGCAATGGCGCCGATGCTGAAGGCCTCTGAAGCGCATCTTTCAAAGGTCATGCAGCGGCTGTCCACAGCAGGGTTTGTCTCTTCCGAAAGGGGGCCGAAAGGCGGCTTCTTGCTCTTGCGCAAAGCAGAAGATATCAAGCTGGTCGAAATTTATGAGCTTTTCGAAGGGCCTATACAGCAAGGCGGATGCCTGCTGGGTATGGAGAAATGCCCGCTCGGTGGCTGCAAGATCAGTGAGTTCCTGGGAAAGATCAATAAGGAAGTAGGGGAGTATTTTTCCAAAACCACATTGGCTGATATCAAAGTCGAGGGGCTGTAAGATGAAAAAGATCAGAAAGATTATAGAAATCGATGAGAACAGATGCACCGGATGCGGACTCTGCATAACCTCATGCGCAGAAGGCGCTTTGAAACTGGTAGACGGCAAGGCAAAGCTGGTCAGCGATGTGTACTGTGACGGCTTGGGTGCATGTCTTGGCGAGTGCCCGGAAGGTGCGCTCAAGATCATTGATCGGGAAGCGGAAGATTTCAGCGAGGAAGCGGTGGAAGAACTCAAGACCCACCAGCATACCGCCCCGGTACTACAAACCATGCCCTGCGGCTGCCCGTCATCCATGGCCATGAGCATCAGTCCCAAGAGTGCGCACGGTGAAAGCAGCGCCCCCCTTGGAGCCACGCCATCGGAATTAACCCACTGGCCCATCAAGCTGCAGCTGCTCGCTCCGACGGCCCCGTTTTTAAAGGATACCGACCTGGTGCTCCTTGCGGATTGCTGCGCGGCCTCGCAGCCGGATCTTCACAGAACCATATTGAAGGGCAAGTCTATTGCCCTGGGCTGCCCCAAGCTCGATAACATCGAAGCCCACGTTGTCAGGCTCTCAGAAATACTCAAGTCTGCAAGGCCCAGGAGCCTGACAGTCGTGCACATGGAAGTGCCCTGCTGCTTCGGCTTCGTACAGGCAGCACTTGCGGCTGCACAGCGCTCCGGTGTGAACATTCCCATAAAGAGGGTAAAGATCGCCCGGACAGGCGCGATTCTTGAGGAAGTAAGTATTTCATAAAGCGTCACCAATATTCCTGCCCATCAATCTCATGAGAGCAAAGCGGGCTGGAAGATAAAAACAATAAACCTACAGGAGGTACACAATGTTCTGTTTCCAGTGTCAAGAGACGGCGAGAAACACAGGTTGCACGGCCGGGGGCGTGTGCGGGAAAAGCGTCGAAACAGCAGAGCTTCAAGATCTGCTGATTTATGTATCCAAGGGTATATCCCTGGCAGCCGAGAAGGCGCCACAGCCGCTCGACCGGAAATACGGCCGGTTTCTGCTGGATGCGCTCTTCGCCACCATCACCAATGCGAACTTCGATTCCGAGAGGATCATCGAATACATCAGGCAAGCGCTCGCTATCAGGGATGAGCTCAAGGGCAAGGTCGGTATCACGACCGGCCACGATGCCCTGACCTGGACAGCCACCGATGCGGCTTCACTCAAAGCCAAGGCTGCCACGGTAGGCGTGCTAGCAACCGAAAACGAAGACGTTCGCAGCCTGAGAGAGCTGCTGACATACGGCGTGAAGGGAATTGCGGCTTATGCCCATCATGCACTGGCCCTGGGTTATGAAGATGACGCCATCTATGTGTCCGTCGTCGAGAGCTTGGCTGCGACCACCAAGGATCTTTCAGCGAATGATCTCGTCGGCCTGGTCATGAAGGCAGGCTCCACGGCGGTGAAGACCATGGCCTTGCTCGACGAAGCCAACACCAAGACCTATGGCAACCCGGAAGTGACCAAGGTCAACATCGGCGTACGCAGCAACCCGGGCATCCTCATCTCCGGCCATGACCTCAAGGATCTGGAACAGCTCCTGGAGCAGACCTCGGGCACAGGCGTGGATGTCTATACCCACAGCGAGATGCTTCCAGCCCACTATTACCCGGCCTTCAAGAAATATCTGCACTTCGCGGGCAACTACGGCAATGCCTGGTGGAAGCAGAAGGAAGAATTCACCTCGTTCAACGGACCTATCCTTATGACCACCAACTGCATCGTGCCTGTGCAGGATGCGTACAAGGACCGCATCTTCACGACCTCCATCGTGGGTTACCCCGGCGTGAAGCATATACCGGCAAAAGACGGCAAAAAGGACTTTTCCGAGATCATCGCGCTCGCCAAGAAGTGCCAGGCACCCACTGAGATCGAGACCGGCGAGATCACTGGCGGCTTTGCTCATGCACAGGTACTCGCCCTGGCCGACAAGGTTGTGGATGCCGTCAAATCCGGAGCTATCAAACGCTTCGTGGTCATGGCCGGTTGCGATGGCCGCCACAAGACCAGGAGCTATTTCGAGGACGTCGCCAAGGGCTTGCCGGACAGCACCATTATTCTCACCGCCGGCTGCGCGAAGTATCGGTACAACAAGCTGCCACTGGGCGACATCGGCGGAATTCCCCGCGTGCTCGATGCCGGGCAGTGCAATGACTGCTACTCTCTGGCCGTGATCGCACTTAAGCTCAAGGAAGTCTTCGGGCTAGAGGATGTCAATGACCTGCCGCTCTCCTTCGATATCGGCTGGTACGAGCAGAAGGCCGTGGCCGTTCTCCTGGCGGTGCTCTCGCTAGGCTTCAAGCACATCCGTCTCGGACCGACGCTGCCTGGTTTCCTGTCACCGGGCGTGGTCAAGGTCCTGGTTGATACCTTTGATATCAAGCCCATCACCGACCCGGCCACCGACGTTGCAGCGATCATGGCAGGCAAGTAATACAAGAAAAGATATACGGGGGCAGTACGTTCTCTGCCCCCTTTTCCTTCCTGCCTGCATACAAAGGGGCGCTTATGGATAAGAAGAGGGAGACTGATATGAAAAAGTATGTTTGCGAAGTATGCGGTTATGTATATGACCCCTCCGAGGGCGACGAGGAGGGTGGAATTCCGGCCGGGACGGCTTTCGAGAACTTGCCGGAAGGATGGATCTGCCCTCTGTGCGGACTGGGGAAGGACGTGTTCGTTCCGGAATGAACCTATTTGAGAAAGGTAAGAAAGAAAGGCATGAAGGGCGTATACAATGTACCGCCTTATATAAATTAATTTTGGAGGTTTGTATGGAAAACAAGGCAACTATAACGGGTTTGATAAGTTTCTTATTTCTGCTGACGCTCTTTTTTACCAGCAGCGCATTAGCTCATTGTGATAGCATGAGCGGCCCTGTCATATTGGCGGCGCAAAAAGCACTGGATACCGGGAAGGTCGATCAAGTACTCGTGTGGGTACAGAAGAAGGACGAGGGAGAGATCAGGAAAGCTTTCAAGGAGGCCTTGAACGTCCGGAAGCTCGGTCCCCAGGCAAAAGACCTTGCGGACAGATATTTTTTCGAGACCTTGGTTCGTATCCATCGAGCCGGAGAAGGGGCTCCATACACCGGTATAAAACCAGCCGGTACAGACCCTGGCCCAGCAGTGGAAGGGGCGGACAAAGCCATCGAAACAGGGAAAGTGGACAGTCTAGTCAAAATGATCAATGATGAGGTCGCGAAAGGGATCAGGCAGCGCTTCGAGCATGCCATGGAGCTCAAGGAGCATGCATCTCACAACGTGGAGGCAGGCAGGGCTTATGTGGGCGCGTACGTGACGTTCTTCCACTATGTGGAAGGCATCTATGACAAAGCCGCTACCGAGGGCGGGCACCACGAAGAAGGGAGCGAGGCAAAAGCACCTGCTAATAAACACGAGCATTAACATCAAGGACTACGGAAGGAGCATGCTCCTTACGTAGTCCTTAGCAGAATCAAAGGGGAAAGGGGGTTGCCCATGAAACCGACAGAAGAACTTATCCATGAGCACGAGGTGATACTGCATGTATTGAGATCTGCTTCGGATGAAGCTATCAAGATGAGCAACACCTCTGTTATAAGGCCTGAGCTTGTAGAGATGATGCTCGACTTTTTCAGGAACTTCGCAGACAAATGCCACCATGCCAAGGAAGAGGCACACCTGTTCACCATGCTGGAAAACAGGGGCATGCCCAAGGACAGCGGCCCCATCGCGGTCATGCTGAGGGAACACACCGAGGGAAGGAGAAGGCTTTCCAACATCGCAGGATTGCTCCCTGCCGCAAGGCTCAGAGACGAAGACGCAATACGTGCAATCTCTGAAAACCTCGTCGCATATGTGAGCCTTCTTGAGAATCACATCGCCAAGGAAAACGGCGTGCTCTTCCCCATGGCGGACCGTATCCTTTCTGAGAAAGACCAGGAGGATCTGGAGAAGTCATTCATCAAGGTAGAGAAAGAGGAGACCGGAGAAGGCGTTCACGAGAGGTATCATGCCTTGGCCCATTCGATCTCCGATTATGGAAAACCAGCTTGAGTATGTGGCACGAACCTCATGCAGCCTGGCGTGTGATAATGGGTACGAGCTCACGTCTGTCCTCTGCAAAGAGACCGGCAGACTTGCCGTATGTTTAAGGATATGGATCTTATTAATAGCTGAACTTTTCCCGATTGACGGACTCCTGAGGGACTCCGATCTTCTCCAGGGCGGCCAGTGTGGCCTCCATCATGGGTGGTGGCCCACAGAGATAGAAAGCTGCATCGGTGGTCACCCCCCGGCGTTTGAAGACCTCGTCATTGAGCCGTCCCTGCTCATAGACGATGCGCGGGAATCCGAGGTCATGATATCCCGGAGCATTTTCATCAAGGCTCAAAGCATGGACAACCGTGAGATTGAGATCCTGGGACAGTGTTTTAAGTTCATCCTCACAGATATTACCGTCCTTGCTCTTGTTCACCCAGAAGAGAAGCACGGCATTCCCGGCATGGATGTTTCTGAAGTGCCTGAGCACGCTCAAAAACGGGGTGATGCCTACGCCGCCAGCAATCAAAACAAGAGATGGCTTTGCATCAATATCCTTGCAGAATGCGCCAAGCGGTCCCATGCACTTGATCGTGTCGCCGGGTTTCAGCTGGGGGATTGAGCTGGTGAAAGCCCCTTCCTTTTTGATGGTCAATCGCAGAAACGGTTCTTCCGGTGCACCCGCGAGCGTGAACGGATGCGGTTTGCTCCATTCGCCGCCCTGCATGATCCTGATGGAAGCGAACTGGCCAGCCTTTCTGTTTCGGAATTTATCGTCCGATGTCTCCAGATAGAGTGAGATGATGTCTTGATTTTCAGGCACAATCTTGATGACTGTGCACATGTTTTTCTGATCCTGCGGTGCAGTTGCGTCCATATTACTATCTCCTCCTAAACTCTTGCTGCTATATATGCCCAGAGCTTTTCTTTTCGAGTATACCTTTTTAAGAACCTATACTCAATAACGAGCCAAATGATGAATGCGACATTAAGAAATGGTCCCAGTTTCAAGATAGGCCTATAAGTGGACCTAAAGGAGAATTACCTGGTTTCGACCATTGGTCTTAGCCTGATACAATGCTGTATCGGCTCTAGATAATAATTCGTCGATGTTTTCCCCGGCGTGATATTGACTAACACCCAGGCTTATCGTGATTCGCAGCAAGGATTTATCTTCGAGCCGGATTTCTGCTGCCTCCACCTTGCACCGCAAGCGTTCAGCCAGCTTCATAGCTTGGTTTGCGTCTGTCTCTGGTGAAATTATAAAGAATTCCTCTCCTCCGTAACGGCAGGGCATATCATAATCCCGAAGACAGGACCGTAAAATGGTAGCCAAGAATTTCAGCACGAGATCACCGGCACTATGTCCGTACGTATCATTCACCTGCTTGAAATGATCAATATCAATCATGATAATGGAAAGAGCTTTTATATTTTTATGACGGTCACAACGCGCGAATTCGCCCTCGAGTCGATTGAATAATTCGCGGCGGTTCAAGAATCCGGTAAGATGATCTGTTGTTGCCATCTCGAAAAGTCTTGCCTGCACGGCCTTGAGCTTGGGGATGAAAAAAGCAGCGACTGACAGGATGATAAGAATGGTCAGAACAATAATACCAATCGTTGCAATAATCAGAAATATGCTGTTGCGATGCATTTTTTCCAGGATAAACGTGGCCGGGATACTGACTCCAATGGCACCACGTATATCTCCAGGTTTATATCCTTGCCGGGCATGACAGCGTAAGCAGGATTGTTCGGTTATCAGCGGAGCTATATAGCGAAATACATTCTCTCTGCCTCTTGTCTCTATTGAGTAGTTTTCCTTAGCTCCCTTTTCAAATGCCTGCAATGCCTTCCGTTCAAATGCATCTGGAACATTATTGGGATTCAACGGCTTGAGGCTGGTGATCTTGAATGACAGCATGCCTTTTTCTTCGGTTAGCTCAGATAACTCACGGGTTACAAGGGAAGGATTCTTCAGCGTGTATATTTCCCCATTGATGTCTCTGACCACGACCTTAAGCCCTGGGATCAACTTGAGGTATGGATTAATCTCATCACCTGCTTTCAGTTTTACATAAACGCCGCCATGTTGGGCAACCCATTCCCGCATTATTACAACTTCCTGAAAAGCAGCTCTTCCTTGTGCAACAAGTTGATCCTCTATAAGGGTGTTGACCCTGTCGATAAAATACCAGAACACAAAGATAACGACCAAGCTAATAACCAGACAGATGATGCCCAAATAGCGCCACGCCAATGATGCACTGTATGCTAATGGGGAGTCTTTCCTCATGAAGACAATAATCGGCAAGCACGCATCTGATATAAAAGATTTGTTATTGATGTTGGTTTGTATTGGTTTAATGCAAAAGGGAGCTGGTTTTGTTCTAATGAGGTGTCTAAGAGTCTTTTAAAAATATGATTTGAATATTGATGGGGCGTCCTGCTTTTTAAGCGTTAAGATATTGCCCATTAAATAAGTTTATTGCATAAGAACAAAAGCATTACGTGAAACTGACTAAGCCTTTTGATAGGGTGGGGTAATATGGATTACCTGGACTAAAAATTCCTCATTAAATATCAGGACAAGTGGATGACAGGTCAAAGTACCTGTTTTATCGTTGCTATGAACTCCTGCCCGATTGAATATAACTGTAATGCATTGAATTGCCTGATCTTATGATGTCCATTCTAAAGCTATACTTTTTGTAATAAAACAACAACTTATGCTTCTGGCACGACACAGAAAGTTTCATCGGTAGACAAAAACCTTAGATTGCACAAAGATCTCATTACCAATGCAAAGAGCCCTGTTTCTTATGATATTTTTTAGTCCGACCTCATATCCCAAAACACACCAAACAGCCGAACACCTCCTGGGAACATCATCTTTAACTCACTATATCATCAGGTTATAGCTACATGGGGTGTTCGGTGGTCAATAAAACACCAAATGAACACCTGCTGAATAATCGATCACCGACCTTATCAGACCTAATACCCCGCCAGCTATATATATAAATTCATGAAACCAACCATTGCGTAATTCCATTCAGAGAGGGGGATCTTGTCATGAACACCTATCAGTAGGGCATCTACGGCTATCTAATCAAAATATCCAAATATGAAAGGAGAATGAGCTTTGCTTAACCAATGCGTACTCACAGGCAATTTAGGCGCGGACCCTGAAGTCTTCTACAACTCCGAAGGGAATCCCGTGACATCGTTCAATCTGGCATTTCAGTCATCGAAAAAGAAAACCGGATGGATCAAGGTGGTGTGCTTCCAGAAGCTCGCTGAGATCGCATCGACCTATCTCCACAAGGGAGCAAGGATCGCAGTCATTGGAACACTCGATCAACACAAATGGCAGACGGATGATGGCACTACAAAGTCCATGTTTCAGGTCATAGCCTCGAGTTTGGAATTCATTCGGACTGATGGCAGGGGATTCAAGGACGGTGAGGGTTCTATGGACGACGTTCCATTTTGATTTCAGGCTACCAGGAGAGGAGGGGGTTAATGGCAATACAGTATAAACTAATTCTTCAGGCAATCGATGTGATGGCAAACGTACTGAGCGCCATCGCAGAGGCATTAAACGGAAGGAGGAAAAAAGATGACGGCAACAGAAGCGGCAAAAAGAAATGAAAAGTCACAGTGGCTCAAAGTATGGCAAATGGACTCCACGAACTTTTATGTGGAGAGCGAGGATGGCAAAATCGCCTATCGGACGAGTGTAACCGACGATGGGTTTTCCTGTGCCTGTGGGGATTTCATGAGCAGGTCAAAGAACGATCTCGAGTTCCGGTGCAAACACATCCTGGCGGTGATGAACTCTATACCAAGGGACCAGGTAATGGAGGCTCAGCTCCTTGAGAGGAGGAAACCCAAGTTGGATGAGCGCTTCATCAAGACCATCGATGGCAAAGATTTCTGTCTCTACAGCGGACTCCTGGATCTCGCTCACCAGAAGAATCTCATGTCCATGGACGTGGAGCTTCTCCAGTTCCCGAGTGAAGAAAATAAATATACCGCCGTATGTAAGGCAGTGGCGAAAACTGCCTCTGGTGGGGTCTATACTGATATTGGTGATGCCAATCCAACAAATTGTAACAGCAAGGTTGCAAAACACCTGTTAAGAATGGCCAGCACGAGATGTAAGGCGAGGTGTCTCAGAGATCTCACTAACATTGGCATGACCGCTCTTGAGGAATTGGGCGACATATCTGAAGTGCTCACCGATGAAGATCCCCAGGGCAAGGCTCCTCAAGCAAGGAAAGACAACGTGAAGAAATTCCCTGCCAGGAAAACCAATGAGGGTCAGAAAAGCTCTCCTGAAACTGAATCTCAAGAGGCGTCAAATGAAGCGGCCAAAGCAGAGCAGACAGGCGAATCCACACAGACCGGAGACAATCGGACAAATCAGACATCTCCCGCAAACCCTGCCGATACCGATAAAACACCGCGTCCCAGACAGGCAACGAAAAACGGCAATAGCAAAGGAAATGGCAAGAGTAAACCTGACCAGGTCCCTATGATGTCAGAGGCCCAGAAGAACGCCATCTACAATCTTTCCAGGCGGCGGAATATATCGGTCGAGGAGCTTGATAACCTGGCAATGAAGACCTTTAACGCATCTATGGAGAATCTCACGTCCGCAGACGCTTCTCTCTTCATCCGCACCCTTCAGCAGGCATCATAAGCAATTCCCTGTAACACCGTATCATTCGCTCAAAGCTATAAAACTGGGACAGGATACATGCGTCCAGAGGTGTGTCCTGTCCTTGTCCACTCACAAAAGCGCCAGATCCGGCGTTTTTCACAAAACAAGGAGGTTAATAAGCATGGCATTAAGCGATTTGAGAGCAATGCCTCATCTCTCAGCATCATCCATTGGGGATTATATCGACTGCGGTCTCCTCTTCAGGTTCGGCAGGATTGACAAGCTGAAGCCAGGAAAGAGAGCCGATACTATGGAGTTCGGAAGCTCGATCCACAGGGCATTGGAAGATATTTATCAAAACAGAATGGTCGGGATAGAACTCAGTATCAAGGAGATCCACGCATCGTTTGAGGAACATTGGACACGGCTTGCATACGGCCAGGATGAAATTCAATACTCGGAAGGCAAAAGCTTTGAGACCCTGCTTCTGGAAGGGAAAGAACT
>Ga0116164_10001116_pt1 | contig 20703 bp, 11 predicted proteins | sample AD_UKC109_MetaG_FD_89888 | JGI IMG/M metagenome (GOLD analysis project Ga0116164, IMG submission 89888) | Active sludge microbial communities of municipal wastewater-treating anaerobic digesters from Hong Kong - AD_UKC109_MetaG | ecosystem: Engineered > Bioreactor > Anaerobic > Digestate... | reverse complement strand
GTCCCGGGCACCGTGGCCAGCTGGTCGCCCAGCAGTTCCTCGGCGGAAATCGGCTCCGCCAGGGGAACCAGCTTGATGTTGCGGTACATCGAGAAGCCGGTGCCGGCCGGGATCACGTGGCCCATGATGACGTTTTCCTTGAAGCCGTGCAGGTTGTCCTGCCGGGCCAGGGTCGCGGCATCGGTCAGCACGCGCGTCGTGTCCTGGAAGGACGCGGCGGAAATGAAGCTTTCCGTCTCGAGCGAGGCCTTGGTGATGCCCAGCAGCAGCGGCGACGCCTCGGCGGGCTTGCGGCCTTCCTCGGCCACCTTGCGGTTGACCTCGAGGAAGGTCTGCTTCTCGACCTGCTCGCCCCAGAGGAATCCGGTGTCGCCGGGTTCGGTGATCCGGACCTTGCGAAGCATCTGGCGCACGATGATCTCGATGTGCTTGTCGTTGATTTCCACGCCCTGGAGGCGGTACACCTCCTGGACTTCGTTGACCAGGTACTCCTGCAGCTCCTGGGGCCCGCAGACCTCCAGAATTTCCTGCGGCACCACCGGCCCTTCCGTCAGCGGCTGGCCCTTCTTCACGCGGTCGCCCGCGTACACCACGACATGCTTGTTGAGCGGAATCAGATGCTCTTCCACGTCGTCGGTGATGGGATCGCGAACCAGCAGCTTGCGGCGGCCGCGGGCGCTGCCGCCCATTTCCACCAGGCCGTCGATCTTGGCGATCTCGGCGGCATCCTTGGGCTTGCGGGCCTCGAACAGTTCCGCCACGCGCGGCAGGCCGCCCGTGATGTCCTTGGTGCGGGCCTGTTTGCGCGGGGTCTTGGCGATGACCGAACCGGCGGTGACGGTCGCGCCCTTGTCCACCACCACGTGCGCCCCGGCCGGCACCGTGTAGGTGGCCAGCACGTTCTTGCGATCGGCCGGATCCCGGATCAGGATCTGCGGGTGGATTTCATCCCGGTGCTCCAGGATGACCAGATCCTCCATGCCCGTGGCTTCGTCAATCTCCTTGCGGACCGTCACGCCGACAATGAAGTCGCGCGTATCCACGAGGCCCGAGTATTCGCTGAGAATCGGCACGTTGTAGGGATCCCACTTGGCGACGGAATCGCCCTTCTTGACGGCGCCGCCGTCCCGGACGGGCAGCACGCTGCCGAGGGGCACCGTGTAGCGTTCGAGTTCGCGGCCGTCCTTGTCGTACAGACCGAGCATGCCGCTCTTGTTCAGGACGATGTGGTTGCCGTCGGGGCCCGGCACCGAATACAGCTCCTCGTACTTGATCACGCCGTCGTGCTTGACGACGATTTCCGGCTGCTTGAAGGTGCTGCTGGCCGTGCCGCCGATGTGGAACGTCCGCATCGTCAGCTGCGTGCCGGGTTCGCCGATGGACTGCGCGGCGATGATGCCCGTGGCCTCGCCGAGGACCGCGGTGCGGCCGTTGGCCAGGTTGCGGCCGTAGCACTTCGCGCAGATGCCGCGGCGCGACTCGCAGGTCAGCACGGAACGGATCTTGACGCTGTCGAGCTCCGCCCGGCGGATCTTTTCCACGACCTTTTCGTCAATCTCGTAGCCGGCGGCCACGATGATTTCGCCCGTGCGCGGATCGCGGATGTCGTCCACGGTGGTCCGGCCCAGGATGCGCTGGCCCAGCGGCACCAGCTCCTCGTCGCCCTGCATGATGGCGAAGACCTCGATGCCGTTGAGCGTGCCGCAATCCTCCTCGACCACGATCACGTCCTGGGAGACGTCCACCAGCTTGCGGGTCATGTAGCCCGAGTCGGCGGTCTTCAGCGCGGTGTCGGCCAGACCCTTGCGGGCGCCGTGCGTCGAGATGAAGTACTCCAGCACGCTGAGGCCTTCGCGGAAGTTCGCCAGAATGGGGCGCTCAATGATTTCGCCCGAGGGCTTGGCCATCAGGCCGCGCATGCCGGCCAGCTGGCGGATCTGCTGGCGGTTGCCGCGCGCGCCCGAATCCACCATCATGAACAGCGGGTTCACTTCGCTGCGCGACTCGTTGTATTCCATCGCCCGGAACATCTGCCCGGCGATTTCGTCCGTGGCGTGCGTCCAGATGTCGATGATCTTGTTGTAGCGCTCGCCGTCGGTGATGACGCCCTTGCGGTACTGGGCTTCCACTTCGAAGAGGGACTTGCGGGCCGCCTCGATGGTTTTGGTCTTGGCCTCGGGCACGATCATGTCCACGATGCCGACGGAGAACCCGGCCTGGGTCGCGCCCTCGAAGCCGAGATCCTTGATGGCGTCGAGGGTCCGCACGGTCTCGTCGTGACCGGCGACCTGGTAGCAGTGGCGGATCAGCTCCTCGAGCTTCTTCTTCGGCACCGGGGCGTTGAAGAAGCCCATGGCGTCGGGCCAGATTTCGTTGAAAAACACCCGGCCGACGGTCGTGGTGATGACCGACTGGTCCTTCACCCCGTACTTGGTCTCGGTCTGGTGGTCGGGGTTGCGGAAGCGGATGCGGTCATGCAGCTTCAGCGCCCCCTCGTCGAAGGCCGTGTGCACCTCCTGGGTATCGCCGAACAGCGGCAGATGCTCGATGGCGGCGGGATCCCGGGCCTGGCGGGAACGCAGGCGGGCCTGCTGCGAGTCCACCGTCAGATAGTAGCAGCCCAGGGCGATGTCCTGCGTGGGCGTCGTGATGGGCTTGCCGCTCGACGGCGAAAAGATGTTGTTCGGGGCCAGCATGATCAGCTTGCTTTCCATCTGCGCCTCGATGGACAGCGGCACGTGCACCGCCATCTGGTCGCCGTCGAAGTCCGCGTTGTAGGCGGTGCAGACGAGCGGATGGATCCGGATGGCTTCGCCTTCGATCAGCACCGGCTCGAACGCCTGGATGGACAGCCGGTGCAGCGTCGGCGCGCGGTTAAGCATGACGGTATGGCCGCGGGTCACCTCTTCGAGGATGTCCCAGACCTGATCCTCTTCGCGCTCGATCATCTTCTTGGCGCTGCGCACGGTGTGCACCACGCCCATCGCCTTCAGGCGGCGGATGATGAACGGCTCGAACAGCACGAGAGCCATCTTCTTGGGCAGGCCGCACTGGTTCATGCGCAGGCCCGGGCCGATCACGATGACCGACCGGCCGGAATAGTCCACGCGCTTGCCCAGCAGGTTCTGGCGGAAGCGGCCCTGCTTGCCCTTGAGCATGTCCGACAGCGACTTCAGCGGGCGGTTGCCGGCGCCGGTCACGGCGCGGCCGTGGCGGCCGTTGTCGAACAGCGCGTCCACCGCCTCCTGCAGCATGCGCTTTTCGTTGCGGACGATGACGTCCGGCGTCTTGAGCTGCAGCAGGTTCTTCAGGCGGTTGTTGCGGTTGATGACGCGCCGGTACAGGTCGTTGAGGTCGCTGGTCGCGAAGCGTCCGCCCTCGAGAGGGACGAGAGGCCGCAGGTCCGGCGGAATCACCGGCAGCACCTGCAGGATCATCCACTCCGGCCGCGTGTGGCTGGTGCGGAACGAATCAATGATTTTCATCCGCTTGGTCAGCTTCTTGCGGGTCTGCTTGCTGCGGGTGTTCTCCATCTCGGTTTCGAGACGGTCGAGTTCCTCGGCCAGGTCAATGGCGGCCAGGATGTCGCGCACCCCTTCGGCGCCCATGCGGGCCGTGAACGAATCCCCGTACTTGTCGAGGGCTTCGCGGTACTCTTCCTCGTTCAGGAGCTGGCGGGCCTCCAGCGGGGTGTCGCCGGGATCCACGACGATGTAATCCTCGTAATACAGCACCCGCTCGAGCTGCTTGGCGGGCATGTCCAGCACCGTGGCCAGGCGGCTCGGGGCGCACTTGAAGAACCACAGGTGCGACACCGGCACCGCCAGTTCGATGTGCCCCATCCGCTCGCGGCGGACGCGCGCCAGGGTCACCTCGACGCCGCAGCGGTCGCAGACGATGTTCTTGTGCTTGATGCGCTTGTACTTGCCGCACGAGCACTCCCAGTCCTTGGTGGGCCCGAAGATCCGCTCGCAGAACAATCCGCCCTTTTCGGGCTTGAACGTCCGGTAGTTGATCGTCTCGGGGTTCTTGACTTCCCCGTGGCTCCACGACCGGATCGTCTCCGGCGACGCCAGGGTGATGGTCACGTAATCGAATCCCGGATGGGATTCCGTATCAAAGATCGGCTTGGCAGGAATGGGTTCCACCGGGGGCCTCCTCTATCTCACGGTTAACTGGTTGCAGGTTGCACGCACGGCCGGGCGATCAGTCCTCTTCGCGGCGCTGCACGCGGATGTCCAGCGCCAGGCTCTGGATTTCCTTCATCAGCACGTTAAAGGACTCGGGCACGCCCGCCTCGAGCGAGTTGGTGCCCTTGACGATCGACTCGTAGATGCGGGTGCGTCCGGCAACATCGTCGCTCTTGACGGTCAGCAGCTCCTGGAGGGCGTAGGCGGCGCCGTAGGCCTCCATGGCCCACACCTCCATTTCGCCGAAGCGCTGGCCGCCGTACTGGGCCTTGCCGCCCAGCGGCTGCTGGGTCACCAGGCTGTAGGGGCCGACGGCGCGCGCATGGATCTTGTCGCTGACCAGGTGGTGCAGCTTGAGCATGTACATCACGCCCACGACCACGCGCTGGTCGAACGGCTCGCCCGTGCGGCCGTCGTACAGCACCGTCTTGCCGTCCTCCGGCAGCTGGGCCTTCTTCATCAGCTCCCAGATCTCGGATTCGGGGCAGCCGTCGAAGACCGGGCTGGCGGCATGCAGGCCGAGGACCCGGCAGGCCATGCCCAGATGGGTTTCGAGCACCTGGCCCACGTTCATGCGCGACGGCACGCCCAGCGGGTTCAGCACGATGTCCACCGGCGTTCCGTCCGGCATGAAGGGCATGTCCTCCTCCGGCAGAACCCGCGCCACCACGCCCTTGTTGCCGTGGCGGCCCGACATCTTGTCACCCACGCTCAGCTTCTTCTTGCTGGCCACGTACACCTTGACCTGCTTGATGATGCCGGTCTCCGCGTCTTCGCCGCTCTCCAGCCGCAGCGCCATGTTCTCGCGGTCGTCCTTGAGCTGGGCGAACTTCGAGCTGTACTCGCCGATGATGTTGCTGATCTTCTGCTGGATGGGGCTCGGATCAATCGCAATCACGTCGTAGGCCGCCGCCAGCTTGCGCAACAGCGTCTTGGTGATCTTGCGGTTGGCCGGAATGATGATCTCGCCGGTTTCGCCGTTGACCACGTCCAGCGGGATCTTTTCGCCCAGCAGGATGTTCGACAGCGCATCGGTCAGGTTTTCGGTCAGCTCCGCCTCGCGCTTGTCGAAGTCCTCCAGCATCTGCTTCTGCTGCTTGCGGCGCTCGTTGGCGCTCATCTTCGTGCGCTGGGGCAGGTCGCGCGACGTGGTCTTCACGTCCATCACAATGCCGTAGGTGCCGCTGGGCACCGTCAGGGAGGTGTCGCGCACCTCCGCCGCCTTCTCGCCGAAGATCGCCCGCAGCAGCTTCTCCTCCGGGGCCAGTTCGGTCTCGCTCTTGGGCGTGATCTTGCCGACCAGGATGTCGCCCGGCTTGACTTCCGCGCCGATGCGCACCACGCCGTCCAGCCCCAGGTTTTTCAGGGCCTCTTCGCCCACGTTGGGAATGTCCCGGGTGATTTCCTCCGGGCCCAGCTTGGTGTCGCGGGCGCCGCACTCGAACTCCTCGATGTGCACGGACGTGAACACGTCCTCGGCCACCAGGCGCTCGTTCAGCAGGATCGCGTCTTCGAAGTTGTAGCCGCACCAGGGCATGAACGCCGCCAGCACGTTGCGGCCGAGCGCCAGCTCGCCGCCCGCCGTCAGCGGGCCGTCCGCCAGGACATCGCCCTTCTTGATCTTCTGGCCCTTCTTGACGATCGGGTGCTGGTTGATGCAGGTGCCCGCGTTCGAGCGGGTGAACTTGCGCAGCTCGTAGGATTGATAGTCTTCCTGCGGCGTCTTCTTGGTCGGCATGGCGCCGTCCTTCGACACCACCACCTTGTGGGCCGACACATAGGCGACCTTGCCCGCCTCGCGGGCCAGGATCATGACGCGGCTGTCGCGCGCCACGCGCCCTTCGATGCCGGTGGCGACATACGGCGCCTCCGCCTGCAGCAGAGGCACGGCCTGGCGCTGCATGTTGGCGCCCATCAGCGCGCGGTTGGCGTCGTCATGCTCCAGAAACGGAATCAGGCCCGCCGCCACGGACACCACCTGCTTGGGCGATACGTCCATGTAGTTGACCCGGCCGGCCTCCACCTCCAGAAACTCCCCGCGCCAGCGGCCCGCCACCGTTTCGCGCTCGAACGAGCCGTCCGCATTCAGCGGAGCGTTCGCCTGCGCAATCACGTAGTTCTCTTCCTGGTCCGCGGTCAGGTAGTCCACCTGCGCGCTGACCTTGCCGTTGACCACGCGCCGGTACGGCGTCTCGATGAAGCCGAACTCGTTAACCCGCGCATACATGGACAGCGACGAAATCAGGCCGATGTTCGGGCCTTCCGGCGTCTCGATCGGGCAGATGCGGCCGTAGTGCGAGGAATGCACGTCGCGCACCTCGAAGCCCGCGCGCTCGCGGCTGAGGCCGCCCGGCCCCAGGGCGCTCAGGCGCCGCTTGTGCGTCAGTTCCGCCAGCGGGTTGGTCTGGTCCATGAACTGGCTGAGCTGGCTGCGCCCGAAGAAATCGCGGATCACCGCGGCCAGCGCCTTGGGATTGATCAGCTTCTGGGGGGTCAGCTTCTCGGCCTGCTGGTCGAAGACCGTCATGCGTTCGCGCACCAGGCGCTCCGTGCGGGCCAGGCCCACGCGGCACTGGTTCTCGACCAGTTCGCCCACGGTGCGGATGCGGCGGCTGCCGAGATGGTCGATGTCGTCGATCGTCCCTTCGCCCCGGCGCAGCCCGATCAGGTACTTGACCGCGGCGACAAAGTCTTCCTTGTCCAGCGTCCGGCTGTCGTTCTTGGGGTCCAGGCCCAGCTTCTGCTGGATCTTGTAGCGCCCCACCCGGCCCAGGTCGTAGCGGCGCGGATCGAAGAACAGCCGCTTGAGCAGCTGGCGCGCGTTCGACGTCGTCGGCGGATCGCCCGGCCGCAGCTTGTGGTAAATGTCCTTCAGCGCGTCGTCCGCGCTGGCCGCCGCGTCCTTGCGCACGCTCTTCAGCAGCAGCCCGTCGTCCCACGAGACGTTCACCGCGTCGAGCTTCGCGATGCCCGCCGCCTGCAGCTGCTTCAGCAGGTCCTTCGTCACCGGCTCGAACTTCTTGACCAGGATGCTCTGGCTGTCGGCGTCCACCACGTCGGCCTTGACCACGCGGTTCTCCAGCTGCTCCGGCTTCGCCTGCGCCACCGGAATCGTCTCGAACGTGTAGAACAGTCCCAGCAGCTCCTCGTCGCTGCCGTAGCCCAGCGCCCGCAGGAACGTCGTCGCCAGGAACTTCCGGCGCCGTTTCTTGCGGTCCAGATAGATGTTCAGCAAATCGGAGGTGTCGAACTGCACTTCGACCCACGAGCCGCGGTCCGGAATGATCCGGAACGAATGCAGCAGGGTGCCGTTGGCGTGGACGCTCTGCTCGAAGCAGATGCCCGGCGAACGGTGCAGCTGGCTGACGATCACGCGCTCGGCGCCGTTGACGATGAAGGTGCCCTGTTCGGTGATCAGGGGCACTTCGCCCATGAACACCGTCTCTTCGCGCACCTCCGCCTCGCTCTTGAGGCGGAAGGTCACATGCAGCGCCGCCGTGTACGACTCGCTCTCCTTCAGGCATTCAAACGCCGTCTGTTTCGGCGGCGTGATTTCATACTTCACGAAATCCAGCAGGCATTTCCCGTCGTAGCTCTCGATCGGGAACACCTCCTTGAACACCGCCTGCAGACCGACGGACTTGCGCTTCAGGGGCGCCAGGTCCATCTGCAGGAATTCGCGGTACGAGCGGGTCTGGATCTCGATCAGATCCGGCAGCTCAACCACATCGCTCAACACGCCAAAATTGATTCTTTCCACCATCGGTTCACCTGTGGGCTGGGGGTGAAAGCCTCGAACACCAAAAGACAGGCGCACCCCGGACACGCCAAAGGCGTCCCGGGGCGGCCGTCACACGACATGTCGGGGGCTACTTGATGGTGACTTTGGCGCCGGCCGCCTCCAGCTGCTTCTGGATCTTCTCGGCCTCGTCCTTGGCGACGTTTTCCTTCACCGGCTTCGGCGCGCCCTCGACCAGGTCCTTGGCTTCCTTCAGCCCCAGGCCCGTGATCGCGCGGACTTCCTTGATGACCGCGATCTTCTGCGAGCCCGCGCCCGTCAGTTCAACCGTGAACTCGGTCTTCTCTTCCGCCGCCGCCGCGCCGCCGCCGGCCGCCGGGGCCGCCGCCACGGCCACAGGGGCCGCCGCCGAAACGCCCAGACGCTCTTCCAGCGCCTTCACCAGCTGCGAGAGCTCCAGAACTGAAATCGTCTCGATCCAGTCCACGAATTCCGCCATCTTGCCTTCCAATTTCACTTCATCGCTCATGGGTTTTGATCTCCTGATCCTTGTTTTTTAAATCCGTGATCCTCAGTGCCGCCGGCCACGGGCCTAGGCGGCGTTTTTCTTGTCCGCGGCAGCCTTGAGCACGTACACCAGGCTCGCGAGCTTTTGGTTCATCACGCCAACCAAATTCGACATCGGGGCCGCGATCGTGCCGACCAGCATGCCCTGCATGACCTTCTTCGGGGGCAGCGTGGCCAGCGCTTCGACATCCGCCGCCTGCAGCACCGCGCCGTCCATGCGCCCGAGCTTGACGACGGGCACCTTGTTGGCCTTGGCGAATTCGCGCAGGGCCTTGGCCGCCGCGGCGACGTCGCCCGCGCCGAAGACCAGCGCCGTGGGCCCCTTCAGGCCCGGCTCGATCCCCTCGTAGCCCAGTTCCTTGGCCGCCACGCGGAACAGGCGGTTGGGCACCACCTGGAAGCGCGCCTGCGTCTCCTTCAGCGTCCGGCGCAGCGCCGCCGTCTTCGCCGTATCCATTCCCGTGAAATCCGTCAGGAGGACGAACGCCGTGTCCGCCAGCTGCTCCTGGATTTCCCTGACAATCGCTTGTTTTTCCGGTCTCATCTTCGGGTCTCCCAGCCTCAGGCGAATTCGCGCGGATCCAGGCGCAGGCCCGGGCCCATCGTCGAGGTAATCGTCGCGCGCTTGATGAACACGCCCTTGGCCGCCGAGGGCCTCGCCGCGTTCAGCGCATCCACCACCGCCTTGCCGTTCTCGCGCAGCGCGCCCGCCTCGAACGACATCTTCCCGAAGGGCACCATCACGTTGCCGTGCCGGTCCATCCGGAACTCCACGCGGCCGGCCTTGCAGGCCTTCACCGCCGCCGCCGTGTCGTCGCTGACCGTGCCGGTCTTCGGGTTCGGCATCAGGCCGCGGGGACCGAGCACCTTGCCCAGCTTGCGGACTTCCTTCATCGCGTCCGGCGTGGCCACCGCCACGTCGAACTCCGTGAACCCGCCCTGGACCTTGGCCAGCAGGTCTTCAAAGCCCACGTGGTCCGCCCCCGCCTCGCGGGCCGCGTCCGCCGCCGGGCCGCTGGCGAACACCAGCACCCGCACCGTCTTGCCGGTCCCGTGCGGCAGCGTCACCGTCCCGCGCACCGCCTGGTCGCTTTTCGTCGGATCCACCCCGAGCCGGAAGGCGATTTCCGCCGTCGCGTCGAACTTCGTCGTGGGATGGTCCTTCAGAAACTGAATGGCCCCCTCCATCGTATAGAGGGTGTCGCGGTCCGCCTTGGCGGCCGCCTGCGTGTATTTTTTGCCGTGAAACGCCATGTCGCCCTACTCCACTTCAATGCCCATGCTGCGGGCCGTGCCGGCCACCATGCGGATCGCATGGTCTTCATCGTCCGCGTTCAAATCCTTCGCCTTCACCTTGGCGATCTCCGCCAGCTGCTGGCGGCTCACCTTGCCAACCTTGTCGCGGTTCGGCACGCCGGACCCCTTGGCGATCCCGGCCGCCTTCTTCAGCAGCGACGCCGCCGGGGGGCTCTTCGTCACGAACGTGAAGCTCTTGTCCTGATAGACCGTGATGACCACCGGGATGATCATCCCGGCTTCCTTCTGGGTCGCCGCGTTGAATTCCTTGCAGAACCCCATGATGTTCACGCCCTGCTGGCCCAGCGCCGGGCCCACCGGGGGCGCCGGGTTCGCCTGACCCGCCGGAATCTGCAATTTGATGATGCCTGTGACTTTCTTTGCCATAATCCGTCCGCCCGGGGCTATTCGCCCCTTTCCACCTGCCAATACTCCAGTTCCACCGGCGCCGTCCGGCCGAAGATCGAAACCGATACTTTCAGCTTCCCGCGCTCGGGATCCACTTCCTCGACAATTCCGCTGAAGCTCAGGAACGGCCCGTCGGTGATCTTCACCGACTCGCCCGGCTCAAACACCACCTTCGGCTTGACCCGCTCCTTCTTCTCCTCGATCTGCTGCAGAATCTGATCCACTTCGTCCGGGCGCAGCGCCACCGGCCGGTCGCCGCCGATGAACCCGATCAGGCCCGGCGTCGCCTGGATGAAGCTCCACGGCTTCTCCATCAGCTGCCGGGGCTGCGCCGTTTCGTCGTACAGCGCCATCTCGATCAGCACGTACCCCGGGAAAAACTTGCGGGTCTGCGTCGTGCGCTTGCCCTGCTTCACCTCCGAGACCTTCTCGGTCGGAATCAGCACCTCGCCGATGTAGTCCTGCATCTCCTCGATCTGGACCCGCCGGGCGATGTTCTCGCGCACCTTCCCCTCCTGTCCGGAGAGAGCGTGCAGCACATACCATTTCTTTTCCATGACGCCTGTCTTCCCCGCCTTACTGGATGACCCAGCGCACCAGCTGCTGCAGGACCATGTCGCACACCGCCACGAACCCCGCCAGCAGCGCCACCGACAGAATCACCACCACCGTCGAGTCGAACAGCTCCGGACGCGTCGGCCAGGCGCACTTCTTCAGTTCGGTTCCCACCTCGCCGAGAAAGCCGCGAAACCCGCCTATCGTTTCTGCAATCCTGCTCATGTCTGTGTGCCTTTGCGTTGGCCGGCCCCCGCCCGGAATGGCAGGCCAGGAGGGACTTGAACCCCCAACAACCGGTTTTGGAGACCGGTGCTCTGCCAAATTGAGCTACTGGCCTGTGGGCTGTGCCGTCGGGATCGTCCGCCTACTTCGTCTCGCGATGCAGCGTGTGCTTCCGCTCCGCCGGACAGTACTTCTTCAGTTCCAGACGCTCCGTCTTGGTCTTCTTGTTCCGGCTGTTCATGTAGTTGCGCCGCTTGCATTCGGTGCACGACAGCGTGATGATTTCCCTGGGCATGGTTCCAAACTCCCGTCCGCGGATGCCCCCGGGGCGGCGGCGCCGCCCCGGGAATCCCGGTCCATTGGTCTTATTCCACGATCTCCGCCACGACGCCGGCGCCGACCGTGCGGCCGCCTTCGCGGATGGCGAAGCGCATGTTCTTCTCCATGGCGATCGGGGTGATCAGCTCGACATCCATGTCGATGTTGTCGCCCGGCATCACCATCTCGACGCCTTCCGGCAGCGTCACGTCACCGGTCACGTCCGTCGTGCGGAAGTAGAACTGCGGGCGGTAGCCCTTGAAGAACGGGGTGTGGCGCCCGCCTTCTTCCTTGCTCAGCACGTACACGCTCGCCTTGAACTTCTTGTGCGGCGTGATCGAACCGGGCTTGGCCATCACCTGGCCGCGCTCCACGTCTTCCTTCTTCAGCCCGCGCAGCAGCGTGCCGATGTTGTCGCCCGCCTGGCCCTGGTCCAGCAGCTTGCGGAACATCTCCACGCCCGTCACCACCGTCTTCTGCGTCGGACGCAGACCGACGATCTCGATTTCCTCGCCGACCTTGATGACGCCGCGCTCGACGCGCCCCGTCACCACGGTGCCGCGGCCTTCGATCGAGAACACGTCTTCGATCGGCATCAGGAACGGCTGGTCCAGCGGACGCACCGGCTCCGGCACGAAGGTGTCAATCGCGTCCATCAGCTCCTGGATGCACTTGGCATCCTCGCTGTTCGGATCGCTCGACTGCACCGCCTTCAGCGCGCTGCCGCGGATGATCGGCGTGTCGTCGCCCGGGAAGTCGTACTTGCTCAGCAGCTCGCGGATTTCCATCTCGACGAGGTCCAGCAGCTCCGGATCGTCCACCGTGTCCACCTTGTTCAGGAACACGACGATCGCCGGCACGCCCACCTGGCGGGCCAGCAGGATGTGCTCGCGCGTCTGGGGCATCGGCCCGTCCGAGGCGCTCACCACCAGGATCGCGCCGTCCATCTGCGCCGCGCCCGTGATCATGTTCTTGACGTAGTCCGCGTGACCCGGGCAGTCCACGTGCGCATAGTGCCGGTTCTCGGACTGATACTCCACGTGGCTGGTCGCGATCGTCAGGATCTTCGTCTTGTCCCGGCGGCCCTGCGACTCCGAGGCCTTCGCCACTTCGTCGTAGCTGATGTAGTTCGCCAGGCCCTTCAGGCTCTGGATGTAGGTGATCGCCGCCGTCAGCGACGTCTTGCCGTGGTCCACGTGGCCGATCGTGCCGACGTTCACGTGGGGCTTGGTGCGTTCGAATTTGTCCTTGGCCATGGAGTCGTCTCCCTGTTGTTTTCTTTTTAAACTCTCGCGCCGTCGCCGGCGCCGCTTTCTCTCTCCAACATCCGGTCGCGCATCTGGAGCCTGCGAGCGGGATTGAACCGCTGACCTCGTCCTTACCAAGGACGTGCTCTGCCAACTGAGCTACACAGGCACGCTCGCGCGCTCCTCCCGCCGCCCGGCTGGACAAACGGGCACAAGACGCAACACTCCCGCTCCTTTAGGATTCCCGTAGAGGCTCGGAAAGCGCTAAATCTTGTGTCAGACGCTATCTTTTTCACCCGAAACCGCTTACCGGCAGTCCCGAATGTCGCCGCGCATCATACGGATCCCCGCCCCCCTGTCAACTGTTTTTCCGATTTTTTTCTTTTTTCTCCATTTTCTCCGTTTTTCCCCCGTCATCGGCTGTCCCGGTCCCCCAACGCCCCCGTCGAGCCCCCGGCCCCCTGCGAACGGAGAGTGGTTCAGTTGGCTGCCCTTTTTGGAGTGCGGCGGCATGCCCGCCCGCCAGCGGAGGGACGCCGCGCACTCCAACATCAGCAGATGCATCCCCCCAGTGTCCCTCTGTGGAACTCTGCGCCCCTCTGTGGTTTCATTCCGACCTCGGACCTCGTCCCCCCCTGTCCTCTGTCCCCTGTCCCCTGTCTCCTGTCCCCTGTCCTCTGTCCCCTGTCCTCTGTCTTCTGCCCCCCTCTTTTTCTGGTTTTCTTCCGCTTTTCCCGTTTCCCTCCCCGGCGGTTTGGATTAAGATCTGTTTAGAGAACAGTCCATGAACACCGATTCCAGCCCGGCCGGTCCGGCGGATCCCTTGCCCCCGCCCGGAGATCACCCGGATCCCCAGGTCACCCTGCGCGGCGGCCACGCAGCCTTCCCGGCCTTTGAAATCGATCCCGATCGCCTGCCCACCGAAACCATCGGACGCCACGGCCGTTCGCTCCGCGTGGATTCCCGCGGCGATCTGGAAGACAGCGCGCCGGATCCGGTTCCCCGCTATGAATGGCTCGAGCGGATCGGCGCCGGCGGCATGGGAATCGTCGGACGGGCCGAGGACCTCGCCCTCAAGCGCGAAGTCGCCCTCAAACTCTGCCGGATCGAAGGAGAGCCGGGCACAAGCCAGACCCTGGCCGCCACGGGTGAATTCACCCACGAAGCCTTCATGACCGCCCACCTCGACCATCCCGGCGTGGTCCCCATCTATGCCCTCGCCCGGGATCCCGACGGCCGGCCGTTCTTCGCCATGAAAAAGGTCGACGGCATCCCGTGGAGCCACCTGCTCCATCCCGATACCGCTCCGGAGGCTTCCCGGCCGGCGGTCGAAGCCCGCGCCGGACGCATGGATTGGAAAGACCACCTCGCCATCCTGCTCAAGGTCTGCGACACCGTCGCCTACGCCCACAGCAAGGCCATCCTCCACCGCGACCTCAAACCCGAAAACATCATGATCGGCGAGTTCGGCGAAGCCTACGTCATGGACTGGGGCCTCGCCCTCTTCTTCGACGAGCGCAACGAATACCGGCGCTTCCCCGACCTGACCCCCCAGCTGGCCGGCACGCCCGCCTATATCGCCCCCGAAATGGTCCGCGGCCAACTCGCGGATCTCGGCCCCGCCGCCGACATCTATCTGCTCGGCGGCATCCTCCACGAGCTGATGACCGGCCGGCCGCCCCGCCAGGGCCGCGACGTCATGGACGTCCTGCGCCAGGCCGCCCGCGGCGACCTCCCGCCCCTCATCCCCCAGGCCCTCCTCCCCGGCTGGCCCCCGACCCTCCTCCCCGTGGCCGCGAAAGCCCTCTCCCCCGATCCCGCTGGACGCTATGCCGACGTGCGCGATTTCCAGCGCGATCTCTCCGACTGCCTGACCCACGCCGAATCCATCGCCGTGACCCGCCGCGCCCGCCAGGCCCTCGACCGCCTCCAGGCGGAACTCCTCCCCGCCGAGGCCCCGCCTTCGTCCGACCGCCTCCGCGATCTCTCCAAGGACGACGCCTCCCTCGCCTACGGACGCCTCTCCGAATGCATCGGCGGCTTCCGCCAGGCCCTCGCCCTCTGGCCGGACCACCAGGACGCCCGGCAGGGCCTCGCCGACGCGCTCAGCCTGCACGTCCGACTCGCCATCCGCCAGGACGATCTGACCCTCGCCCGCGCCCAGCTCCGCCTGCTGAACGAACCCGGCCTGCCCCCCACCGGCCCCGGCCCCGACCGCCTCGCCGCCCGGATCGCAGAACGCCAGACCCGCCTCCTGCGTTCCGCCCGCCGCGTCCGCCTATGGCGCACCGCCGCCTCCGTCTTCGGAGTGCTCTCCTTGGGCGGCCTGGCCGCCATTGCCGCCCTCAGCTTCCGGCAGCGCACCCTCGCCATCCGCAACGAACAGGACATGTTCGTCGCCTCCGTCGCCGGCTGCGCCCGCTCCGTCGGCCAGTTCATGCTCGGCATCGAACAAATCACCCGCCTCTACCAGCAAACCGCCGTCGAGCTCCTGACCCTGCCGGCAGACCAGCTGCCCTGGCGCGAACCCACCCCCGCCGGACGCGACGGCTTCTATTACGATGAAGACTTCGCCGATCCCGCCGCCCGCCCTCCCGGCATGGCCCCCAACCCCCGCTATCAAACCCGGATTTCCATGGACTATCCCACCGTGGTCCGCGCCCCCTGGGCCCGCGGACCCGACACCCGCCCCGCCGTCGAAAACGCCGCCGCCCGCCTCGGCCGCCTCAACCGCCTGTTCTCCCGCGTCCACCACGTGCGCTCCGATATCCTCTGGTCCCTGGCCGGATCCGAAACCGGCCTGCTGCTCGGGTTTCCCGGCTTCGCGCGCTACGGCGACAAACCCGACTACGACCCCACCCGCCGCCCCTGGTATCTCGCCGCCATCCATGCCCCCGACAACCGGCCCGTGTGGGGCAATCCCTATGCCGACGCCAGTACCCGCGTTCTCCTGTGCAGCTGCGTGGGCCGCCTCCGCGTCAACGGCCGCTCCGTCGGCGTCGTCGGCGTCGAAATCACCCTCAATACCCTCCAGGACATGCTCCGCGATTTCTCCGGCGATGCCGCCGCCCGCCGCCGCGGCCTGCTCATCCGGCCCATGCCCGAGCCCGATCCCGACGGCGGCCCGCCCCGCACCGTCCACCGGATCGTCGTAGATACCGACCATCCCCGCACCGCCGAAACCTGGAAAACCCGCCTCGAACTCCAACCCGTCGAGGAAGCCGGCGACCTGCTGCACGCCTGCTGGAGGGAAATCGCCTCCCGGCGCCTGGCCCCCGGCGAGTGCCTGGAAATCTCCGGCGCCCGGGTCTCCTACCAGCCCATCCTCGACGGCCAATGGATCGTCCTGGCCATCCTCGAACAACCCTGACATTTCACCGCCCCGACCGGTTTTCCGGATTTCCTGACCCCCTGTCATGTTGAGCGAAGGCGCGCAGCGCCGCAGTCGAAACATCTCAAGCGGCTCCCCGCAGGCAATCGGACGCTTTCTGGAGGGACGGGTTCCACCCCGGCCGTTTTTCCGGATTTTCCACGCCATGGAAACTGTTTTCGCCGGTTTTCCACGCCATGGAAAAAATGTTTCCACACCGGTGGAAAATCCCTCCCCCGACGAGCCATTCGGTTTCCCGACCTCTGACCTGGGCGCATCCCCGTTTCATGGACCGCCCGGAAGTGAAACGCCGCGGGGCAGTTGGCTGCCCCTTTTGGAGTGCGCGGTCATGCCCGCGCACTCCAAATCAGCAGATGCGCCCCCCAGTGTCCCTCTGTGGAACTCTGTGGCCCTCTGTGGTTCATTCGCCCCCTCGCCCTGCCCTCTGCCTCTCCCCCCCCCCTCCGGATCAGCGGCGTTCTTTCGGCGCGTAGTGCGTATGCAGCAGTTCGTGCGATTTGTGCCCGAGCGGCTTGCCCAGGAAATCCCGGTACAGCTCCTGCACCGCCGGATTGTCATGCGACTTGCGCAGCTTCTTGGATTCGTCCTCGGCGTAGATCGCCGAGATGCGCTTCAGGCGGACGGAGTCGTCGGTCATGCGCGGCTGGCCGCCGCCGCCGATGCAGCCGCCGGGGCAGGTCATCACTTCGACGAAGTGATAGGCCGCCTCGCCGGTCTTGATTTTCTCCAGCAGCTTCCGCGTATGGCCCAGCCCGTGGGCCACCGCCACCTTCAGCTCCACGCCCTCGAGGAACGACCACGACGGCTGCGCGCGCTCGATTTTCAGCGTGGCCTCCTTGAGGCCTTCGAGCCCTTCGATCGGCTTCACGTGCAGGTTTTCCGCCGGCAGTTCCCGGCCCGTCACGATTTCGTACGCCGTGCGCAGCGCCGCTTCCATCACGCCGCCCGTGTTGGCGAAAATGTCCGCCGCGCCCGTGGACAGCCCCAGCGGGGCGTCCATCTCGCCGTCCGGCAGCTCGGTGAACGCCAGGTTGGCCTGGCGGATCATCCGCGCCAGTTCGCGCGTGGTCAGGACGTAGTCCACGTCCTGAACGCCGCTGGCGTTCATCTCCGGCCGCTGCGATTCGAACTTCTTGGCCGTGCACGGCATGACCGACACCACGACGAGATCCTGCGGCTTCACGCCGATCTTCTGCGCGTAGTAGGTCTTCGCCACCGCGCCGAACATCTGCTGCGGCGACTTGCAGGTGGACAGGTGATCGAGGAACTTCGGGTAATAGGACTCCGCGAACTGGATCCAGCCCGGCGAGCAGCTCGTGAACATCGGCAGCGCCGCCGTCTTGTCCTTGTCCACCAGCGCGCGTTTCAGGCGCGTCAGCAGCTCGGTGCCTTCCTCCATGATGGTCAGGTCGGCCGCGAAATTCGTGTCGAACACCGCATTGAAGCCCATCTGGCGCAGGGCCGTCGTCATCCGGCCCGTCACGCGCGTGCCGGGCGGATAGCCGAATTCCTCGCCCAGCGCCGCGCGGATCGCCGGGGCGGTCTGCACGATCACGGTCCTGGCCGGATCGTCCAGCGCCGCCCAGACCGCGTCCATGTGGCTGCGCTCGGTGATCGCGCCCACGGGGCAGACCGCGGCGCACTGGCCGCACTGCACGCAGGTCACCCCGTCGAGATCGCCCGCGAACGCCGGACCGATCACCGTGGAAAAACCGCGTCCCTGCGGGAACAGCGCGCCGATGCCCTGCACCTCGTTGCAGACCGCCACGCAGCGGCGGCACTTGATGCACTTGGCATTGTCGCGCACCAGCCCCGGCGTGCTGTCGTCGCGCTTCGCCGCCGCCCGCGCGCCTTCAAAGGGCACCGTGCGGATGCCCATGTCGCTGGCCAGCTTTCGCAGCTCGCAGTCTTCGTTGCGCTCGCAGGTCTGGCAGTCGCCGTCGTGCTCCGACAGCAGCAGCTCGACCACCTGGCGGCGCGCCGCCCGCGCCCGCGGGCTGTTCGTCCAGACCACCTGCCCGTCGGTGCAGGGCGTCGAGCACGACGCCATCAGCGTCCGCGCCCCCTCGACCTCCACCAGGCACACCCGGCACGCGCCGATCGGCTCGCGCTTCTCCAGAAAGCACAGCGTCGGAATCCGGATGCCGGCCGATTTCGCCGCCTGGAGGATCGTCGTGCCTTCGGCCACCTCCAGCGCCTGCCCGTTGATCGTCACCTGGATCATGTCGCCGCTCCCCTGACCTTGCCGGTCTTGCCGTAGTCGCACCGCAGGCACCGCCGCGCCTGCCGCCGCGCCGTGGCCTCGTTCCACGGCTGCTCCACTTCGTCGAAGTTGTTCTTCCGCCGGTCCAGCGCGATGAGGTTCAGGTCCTCCCGCGGATAGGGCGCGGGATCGGCGTCCGGATCGTAGTCCGTCGGCACGTCCGCATAGCCCCGCCAGAACGCGTGGTCCGCGCCCGTCAGCATCCGGTCCATGCCGGCCGCCGCGCGTTCGCCCGCCGCGATGGCCTCCACGACCGACGCCGGCCCCGTGGCCGCATCGCCGCCCGCGAACAGCCACGGCACGGACGTTTGGCCCGTCACGGGGTCGGCCTGGATCCAGCCGCCGGCCGCCGCCGCCCCGGTCTTGCCCAGCACCGCCGCCGCATCCAGCCGCTGGCCGATCGCCAGAATGGCCTGGTCGCAGGGAATCGTCTCGCGCGCGCCGTCGGATTCGGCCCGCGCCGCGCGCCGCCCGCTGCGGTCGAAGTCGCCCAGCGTCATCCTCCGGCACACCAGCCCGGCCACCTGGCCGTTCTCCACCACAAACTCCTCCGGCGCGCACAGCGTGCGCAGCGTCACGCCCTCCTGCTGCGCCTCCTCGATCTCCTCCGCGTAGGCCGGCATCTGCTCGCGCGTGCGGCGGTACACCACCGTCACCCGCTCCGCGCCCAGCCGCAGCGCCGTCCGCGCCGCGTCAATGGCCGCGTTCCCGCCGCCGATCACCACGACCTCCCGGCCGACCGGCGCCGACCCGCGGATGTTGTACCGCCGCAGGAAATCCATCGAATCCACGACGCCCCGCGCATCGCTGCCCGGCATCTGCAGGGCGAGGCCCTCCGGCGCGCCCACGGCCAGGAACACCGCCTCGGCCCCTTCATCCCGCAGCTGCTGCAGCGTGAAATCCTTTCCGAGCCGCTGCAGGGTCCTGATCTCCACCCCCAGCGATTCGATCATGCGGATTTCGCGCGCCAGGGTCTCCCGCGGCAGCCGGTAGGCCGGGATCGCCTGCACCAGCATCCCGCCCGGCCGCGGCTCGGCCTCGTACACCACCGGTTTGTAGCCCAGCCGCGCCAGGAAATACGCGCACGTCAGTCCCGCCGGCCCCGCGCCGACGATTGCCACCTTGCGCGCCGCGTTGGCGGCGTTCTCGCGCACCTCCGGCTTCACGATCGTCACTTCCTGGTCCACCATGAAGCGCTTGATGCCCCGGATCGCCACCGCCTCGCCGTCCAGCGACGTCCGCCGGCAGTGGTTTTCGCACGTATGGAAGCACACCCGCGCGCAGATCGCCGCGAAGGGATTGCGCTCGCGGTGCAGCTTCAGGGCTTCCGCATAGCGGCCTTCCGCCGTCAGCGCCACGAACCCCGGCACATGCACCCCCGCCGGGCACGCGCTCAGGCACGGCGCCAGCACCAGCGACGGACACACGCCCGCCGCGCAGTGCTTGTCGCGGATGTGCTGCACGTACTCCTCCCGGAAATGCCGGATCGTGGACAGCACCGGATTCGGCGCCGTCTGCCCCAGCCCGCACAGCGACGCCTCCTTGATGAACGCCCCCAGCTTTTCGAGGCGCTCGATGTCCTCCATCTCCCCCTCGCCGTCGCAGATGCGCTGCAGGATCTCGCCCATGCGCTTCGTGCCCACCCGGCAGGGCACGCACTTCCCGCAGGATTCCTCCTGCACGAATTCGATGAAGAACCGGGCCACGTCCACCATGCACGTGTCTTCGTCCATCACGATCAGGCCGCCCGAGCCCATGATGGCGCCCAGCTCCTGCAGGCTTTCGTAGTCCAGCGGCACGTTCAGGTTCTGCTTCGGAATGCACCCGCCCGACGGCCCGCCGATCTGCGCCGCCTTGTAGGCCTTGCCGCCCCGGAGGCCCCCGCCGATGTCATAGATCAGCTCGCCCAGCGGCGTGCCCACCGGCACCTCCACCAGCCCCGTGTTCTTCACGCAGCCGGCCAGCGCGAACACCTTCGTTCCTTTGCTCTTCGGCGTGCCCCATTGCGCGTACCACGCCGCGCCGTTCCGCACGATCGCCGGCACGTTGGCATAGGTCTCCACGTTGTTCAGCACCGTCGGCTTGCCCCACAGCCCCTTCTGCGCCGGAAACGGCGGCCGCGGCCGCGGCTCGCCCCGCCGCCCCTCGATGGATGCGATCAGCGCCGTCTCTTCGCCGCACACAAACGCGCCCGACCCCATGCGGATGTCCAGGTCGAACGAAAACGCCGTGCCCAGGATCTTCCTGCCCAGGAACCCGCAGGCCCGCGCCTGCTCGATGGCCTTCTTCAGCCGCGCCACCGCCAGGGGATACTCCGCGCGGACATACACATAGCCCTGCGCCGCCCCGATCGTGTAGGCCGCAATCGCCATGCCCTCGATCACGCTGTGCGGATCGCCCTCCAGCACGCTGCGGTCCATGTACGCGCCCGGATCGCCCTCGTCCGCGTTGCACAGCACGTACTTCCGGTCGCCCGGCGCCCGCCGGGTGAACTCCCACTTCAG
>Ga0116164_10001114_pt1 | contig 20750 bp, 20 predicted proteins | sample AD_UKC109_MetaG_FD_89888 | JGI IMG/M metagenome (GOLD analysis project Ga0116164, IMG submission 89888) | Active sludge microbial communities of municipal wastewater-treating anaerobic digesters from Hong Kong - AD_UKC109_MetaG | ecosystem: Engineered > Bioreactor > Anaerobic > Digestate... | reverse complement strand
GCGATTGTGTGCAAAGGCGTCCGTATAGGGGAAAACTCCATTGTGGGAGCAGGGGCTGTGGTGACAAAGGATGTTCCCCCCAACGTGATTGTGGCAGGGAACCCCGCGAAAATTGTGAAAAAACTTGATCCTGAAAAGGTCGTTACCATGGGTGCCCTGTACGAAAAAATTAACCGGAAAAAAGAGGCCCGGAGAAAAGGGAACGGGAACAGCCGGAAACCGGGGGTCCCCTGGTGAAAATATGCATGCTGTGCTACCGGGCAAATCCCTTCTGCGGGGGGCAGGGAATATATCTGAAATATGTGGCGGAGGCCCTCGTGCGCCAGGGCCATGAGGTCCACGCCATTGTGGGCCCTCCGTATCCCCTCCCCATGAATGGAGTGACGGTGCATTACCTCCCGAACAGCGGGTATTTCGTCAGGAAGGGCCTCGATATCATCAACCCCGAATCCCCCTTTGATATTTTTTCCCCCCTGAACCTGTATGAATATGTGAGCACCAGGTACAGGGCGTTTTCGGAAATCAACGCGTTTAGCTTCAGGGCGTATTACAAACTGAAGGAGCTGCTGAAATCGGAGCGGTTCGATGTGATCCATGATAACCAGTGTCTCGGGTACGGGTTTCTTCTCATGAAGCAGCTGGGGGTGCCCCTCATTTCCACCATCCACCACCCTCTTACCATTGATCTGGAAAATGTACTGGAGCGGGGGGTTTCGTTTAAAGAAAAGGTGAAGGGCGTTTCCTTTTATCCACTTGTTATGCAGCGTATTGTATCAAAACGGCTTGACCATGTTATTACCGTTTCCGGGGATTCGAAACAGAAAATTAATGAAGCCTTCGGTGTGCCCCTCGAAAAGCAGACTGTGGTATATAACGGCCTTGACCGTACCGTCTTCAGGGTGCTTCCCGGCGCGAAGAAAAAGAAGGGAAAAATTATTTTCGTAGGAAATGTGGAGGACGGCAAGAAGGGGTTCGCGTATCTTGTGAAAGCGCTTAACCTGGTAAAGGCCGATGTGAAGCTTACCGTCGTTGACGGCGGGGCGCCACACAGGAAGATAACGTCCCAGCTGATAAAAAATCTGGGGCTTCAGGAGAAAATTGAATTCACCGGAAAAATTGATGTCGGCGCCCTTGTGCGGCATTATAATGAATCGGAACTGGCAATTGTCCCTTCCGTGTATGAAGGGTTCGGGTTCCCCGCAGCGGAGGCCATGTCCTGCGGTGTGCCGGTGATAGCAAGTGACGGCGGGGCCCTGCGGGAAGTCGTGGGGGACGCGGGAATTGTGGTGCCGGTGCGTGACCATGAAGCCCTTGCCTCGGCGATTGATTCCGTGATGAATGACAAAAGGGACCTTGCCCGTATGGGGAAGAAGGGAATAGAGCGCGTTGCAGCCTGTTTCAACTGGGACAACGCCGCGAAGGAAATGGTAAGGGTATATGAAAAGTTCCTGTAAAAGAAGAATGTGTATGATATGCGGCGGGATAGTATTGACTATGTCCGTTCTTCAGTGCGCCAACAGCGCGGTCAATGTGGCGCAGTTATACGGACCCACCAGTGCGGAAAATTATCTTTCCGGAAAATTTGATCCGCTCCGCCATCCACTTTTCGTGAGGCTGTCCGATCTGGGCATTCCCTGCGACCGGCCCCATTATCTGCGCAGGGACACTGCGGAGGCGTTGAAAAAAATGTACACCGCCCTGAAGAAGGACCTGCCCGGAGTGAAGTTCTGGGTGCAGAGCTCCACGAGGAACTGGTTCTCCCAGAAGTCGATCTGGGAGCGGAAGTGGAAGTTCTACAAAAAACAGAACCCCGCTCTCCCGGACAGGGAGATTGCGCTCCTCATTCTCCGTTATTCATCGATGCCGGGCACCTCACGGCATCACTGGGGCACCGATTTTGATATCAACATTCTGCGCAATGATTACTATGGGAGCGGTGAAGGGAAAAAACTCTATACATGGCTCCGGGCAAACGCGGGCCGTTTCGGGTTCTGCCAGCCTTATACCGCGGGAAGAACCTCAGGGTACGCCGAGGAGCGGTGGCACTGGTCCTACGTCCCCGTCGCGTCGGAACTGCAGCGTCAGTGGAACAGCTATTTCCGTGAGGACCCCTCCCGTATGGCGGGACGGCATTCGTTCCTGGGATTTAAGTCCGCTGCGGGCTTCTCACCGGTGTATGTGAACAGCATTGGAGGGGGTTGTACCGGAGAGTAGCGATTTCCTTCTGTAACCTGCGTACCCCTCAATTATCCGGCTTACTGCATTGCCGCACTACGTAAAACCATACCGTGATATGGCCGGTATATGACCAATCCGGCCGTTTACACAAAATTGAATTCATTGACAAAACCTGTATGTGCTGTACTGTTCCTGTAATTTCAGGTAGAGGGGGCATACTATGCGTTTTGTAATTATCGGTGGTGACGCGGCGGGGATGAGCGCCGCGAGCAGGGCCGGACGGCTCCGAAGGGACATGGAAATAATTGTGTTTGAACAGACGCAGGATGTGTCTTACAGCGCCTGCGGTATGCCGTACAATATTGCCGATCCTGACGCTTCCATGGACACGCTGGTGGTAAGGCGGGCAGAAGATTTCAGGCAGAAGCAGGGGGTTGATCTCCGCCTTGGTCACAGGGTTGAAAAAATTGACAGGAAAAACCATGTCATTTCGGGGAAAAAAGAAAACGGGGAAACCTTTGAATGCGCGTATGATAAACTTCTCATTGCCGCCGGAGCATCCACAATAGTGCCTGATATACCCGGTATCAATAACGAAGGGGTGTATGCGCTGAAGAGCCTCCATGACGGCAGGGTAATCCGGCAATATATTGCAGAGGGTAATGTAAAAAAAGCTGTCATTATCGGGATGGGGTATATCGCCCTGGAAATGGCGGATGCCCTGCGGAAACGGGGTGTTCATGTGACGATGGTAAAGCCCCGGGCGAGACTGCTGCCGTGGCTCCACGAAGATCTCTCGAAAGAAATATACCGTGAACTTGAGAAACACGGTGTGGAGCTCTATGCGGGACATACTGTGAAAGAAATCAAAGCTTCAGGTTCCGGATTAACAGTGGTCTGTGATGACCGGATTCTGGAGTGCCAGCTGGTAATTCCGGCGATCGGAGTGAAGCCGAACAGCGGGATCGCTGCCGAAGCAGGCCTTGACACAGATATCTTTCATGCGATCTCCGTGGACAGGTACGGGCGTACAAATGATCCGGATATCTACGCCGCCGGTGACTGTGCTGACGCCTTCAGTGTTGTGACCGGGGAAAAAGTCTGGGTGCCCCTGGCGCTTCACGCGAACCGTTCCGGGCGGGTGGCGGCGGAAAATATCTGCGGTGAGGAGCGTCCACTGAGCGGAATCGCCTGTTCAGCGGTGTTTAAGGTGTTCGGCCTTGAAGTGGCAAGGGCGGGGATAAATCCCGTTGAGGCACGGGCCGCGGGATTTGATCCGGTTGAGGCCGTAATTGCTTCACGCAGCAGGGCCCACGGGCACCCGGGTAATACAACTATACATGTCGCCATGACGGGAGACAGAAGCACAGGTCGCCTCCTGGGGGCGCAGATGGTGGGGGAGGAGGGTGTTGCGCACCGTATTCACAGTGTCGCTGTGGCGCTCCATAATTCCATGAGTGTAAAGGATTTCTGGCAGACTGATCTTGCCTATGCCCCTCCATTCGGGCCGGTATGGGACCCGCTGCTGACTGCCGCGGGGCAGCTTTCAAAGCAGATGGAGAAATAATAAAATAAAATTAGATAAAACTAATAATATTAGATAAAACGAGATATTTTCTTGACAAGTAATGCAGGTATGCTATATGGGATAGTAATGTAATAATAATCCTGTACTACAATGTTATAATGCTGCTATGAACATACGTTTTATTTCAATCGGGCTGCTTCTTTTTTCATGCATGACATTCTGTGTGGCAAAGGAAGTGTATGATCCACATGTCGGGACCGGTGTTGATATTTTCTGCAAGTCGATGTATGCTTTGGGAGATGAAACTGGGACCTGTGAATATTGCCCTCATCCTGTGATAACAGTTGAAGAGGTAACTTGTATCATCGACAGGTCTGTTCCGGAAGGTGGAAGCAGCAGTATTCCGGTGCGTGCCCCTCCTGTATGATGTAACCTTCCAATTATATACGAACCGTCGCTGTTCGTATAGCTGCCATGTAATAGAATCAACAGGAGTATGCAGCGGGATGAATATACCCGGTGCTGCAGGGTGAAGTATGTCCTGAACAAAATATAACAGGGAGTATGTCTATGATGTATCTGGTTGAAAAGGGTGGGCCCGTTATGTGGCCAATTATTGCATGTGCCTTTGTATCAATTGCAATCATCATTGAACGGTGTATCTATTTCTTCAGCACCGGGGTCAATTATGAAAAGTTTAAACGTATCCTTATGGATAATCTGCAGAGGTTACGCATCAGTGAAGTGAATCTTGAACACCGGGAAACGGGAGACGCAGAACGTTCTTTTTTGCGCAGGCTTGCGGAAGGATTTTCATCACTGAGATGGAACAGGAGCCATTACGTGAAAACTGTTAGGGTTTACGTGGATAATGCCGCGGCGGGGACACGGAGCCGTGAAGAGGCGCTCCGTAGAACAGGGTCCGAGGAAATTGAAAAGATGGAGAAATATTTCCAGGGCCTCTCGGCGATCAGCCACGTGTCCCCTCTCCTGGGGCTCCTGGGAACGGTGACGGGTATTATTGCCTCATTCAACGTGATTGCGCAGATGGGTGGGCAGGTCGATGTGGCGGCCCTCGCGGGAGGGATATGGGAGGCGATGCTGACTACCGCTGCCGGGCTTACCGTTGCAATACCGACACAGCTCGCATATCTATATTTTGAAAAAATTGTCGCCGCACGTGTGAATCGAATGAGTTATACCGTCACCTATATGAATGAATTTTTCTTCAACGGATGTCCGGAAAAGATACGGGCATGTGAACGGACGGAGAGCGGGAAAAAGAGGGAGCTGTTCTCTCATGAAGCTGATGTCGAGGAAATCGTAAAAGACGAGGTCTGCTGATGGAATTTATCAGGAAAAAAAGGTCCCGTCCCCATATTGAAATTACACCACTGGTGGATATTATTTTTCTGCTTCTGGTGTTTTTCATGATCAGCTCAAATTTTATCGAGCCCATGATACGGATGGAGCTGCCGAAGGCGATGTTTGAGCAGAAACTGGAGAAGGTGGACCTTGTGGTGACGGTGGACAGGAATGAAACTATCTACATCAATAAAACGCCTGTGCTGAAGAAGGACCTGCAGGTAACGCTGCAGGAGAAAATGCTCAGGATGAATAAGTATGATGTTATTTTCAAAGCGGACAAACGTATCAGCTACAATACCTTTGTTGAAATACTGGATATTTCAAAGATAGCCGGAGCCACCAGCTTTTCTGTCGAGCATACAAGGTAGTAACCCGGGAAAAGGAAGATGAATATATGAGCATTTCCATGACAAGAATGTATCATGCGATAGAAAGCGGGAAACTGCTGTTCCCTGTCCAGTTACTTCTCATACTTGCTGTTACCGCGGCGGTCCTGATTTCAGGATTATCGTGGGATGATAATCCTGAAGTGATAACAGCAGATGCGCCGAAAGCAATACGGTACGAGGTTATACGGGTTTCGGAAATCCCGAAGGCCCTGATGGAACAGGAGGCGGAAAAGGTCGCCATTGATAAGGATTCCGACACTCTTTCTGTTGAAGATATCCGGAACAGGTATTTCCGGTATATTGTAACGAAAATTGAACAGGCGAAAATATATCCCCTTTCTGAACAGAAAAAGGGTCATGAGGGACGTATACTTATGAAACTGTACATCGTGAAATCGGGAAGCGTGAGAAAAGTAAGCATACTCAGGCAGAGCAGATACAGCGGCCTCACAAGGGCCTCAATTGACAGTATAAAACGGGCAATGCCCTTCAGGCCGTTTCCGAAAGGTATTCCTGATGATGAACTTATTGTCAGGCTGAAAATGGATTTCTTTCTGGAGTAATTTTTTTTGCACAAAGAGTTAGTTAGAACTAATTTTATTAGAAAGAAGGAGGAGTTATGAGGAAGTTTTTTTTATCAGTTATTATCGCGTTGTGTAGTGCGGCAGCTTTCATGGCGGGGGGGTATGCACAGAATTTCCAGGTGGAAATTGAAGATACCGGCAGAACCCGGAGCGGGGAGTCCATCAAAGACGCGAATATTGTTGTCACCGGCACAAAAACAAAAAAGGTGCTGCAGTTGTCGCCGGTGCGGACAGAGATTGTTGATAAAAGTAAAATTGAAGCAAAGGCGGCCAAAAATCTCTATGAGGCAATCAACAATGAACTGGGAGTGCTTGCGGAAAACAACTGCCAGAACTGCGCGGCGACCGCGGTACGGCTGAACGGCCTTGACGGACGATACAGCCAGATACTGTTTGACGGGATGGGAACGGTTTCTTCCCTGGCGGGAGTATATATTCTTCAGCAGATACCGGCGGAGATGATCGAGCGGGTGGAGATTGTCCGTGGCGGCGGGTCGGCGCTGTACGGCAGCGGCGCGATCGGGGGTGTCATTAACGTAATACGTAAAAAGCCTACAAAAAATGAAGGCAGTGTCGGTTACAGGTATGACTGGATAGCCGGTAATGTTGACGGCAGCCGCGATGTCGTTGGAATGCATACTGTCTCCGGCAATATCTCAGTGGTGGCGGATAACGGAAAAGCCGGCATCGCGATGTGGGGGTCCAAAAGCGACAGGAACGCCTGGGACGCCAATGATGACGGCTATTCTGATCTTCCGGAGCAGCTCAACAAGGCCATGGGAGGAAACGGGTTTATTACAATAATGGAGGGGATGGAGCTTTCCTTCGCGGGGTCGACTATCTACGATGACAGGAGGGGCGGTAATGCATTGAAGAGCGAACCGTTCAGCACGGACGTTAATATTGCTGAAGCGGCGGAGTGGAACTGGGACAACGCGGAAATCCGCCTGGACCATGAAGTATCGAGGTATCTCAACTATTCAATCGCGTACGGCTATTCCGGCACACACCGTCATTCATATTATGGCCCGGCGGGAAACGACAACCTCAGTGAAGATACTGCGTTGTTCGGGAACACGGAGAATGATTTTCATGTGGCGGGGATGACGGTGAACATCATACCTGTATCAGGCCATACCATTACTGTTGGCGGAGAATACTCTGATGACGAACTGCGTGATTCCAACCCGGGAATGAACCGTGAGCTTAGTGAGCATTACAAAACCATCGGCATGTTTGCCCAGTATGACTGGGACACGCGGTTTTTTGAAATTGTTGCCGGTGCCCGTGGGGACAAACACAACGAGCTTGACGAGTGGGAGTTCAGCCCCAGGGCGAGTGTGATTTTCAAGCTTACACCTCATATCCGGTGGCGGAACACCGTGGCAACAGGATTCAAGGCGCCCCAGGTTTTTGACGAGGACTTTCATATTGAGATATCACTCGCGGGGGGAGGCGCTACCAACCACCTGATAGTGAATGATGATAACCTTGAGGCGGAACACTCACGTAGTTATTCTTCGGATATCAGTGTTGATGCCCATGCCGGGCGTTTTGGATTTGAACTGACTCTCGGCGGATTCTACACTGCGATCGAGGATGCAATGGCGGTCGATTACGCCAACGGGCAGACTGTCGGCACTAACACGTACTATACCAGAAAAAACGAGGACGGAATAACAGAGTTTTTCGGCGGTAACCTTCAGCTGGAATTGTCTTACGAGAACCTGATGAAGTTTACATCGGGATGGACATACCAGGTCGCGCGGTATGAGAATGACCAGGTGTATGATAACGGCAGTTTCAATGAAGTGCCGAAAGTACCTGAGCTGTACGGGTTTTCAATGGTACAGCTGTTCTTCGGCGGCCTGCAGTTCGCGTTTTCCTGCCAGTATATGGGAAAACAGTATGTGGTCTATGAAGGGACAACAACGGAACTTCGTGAAACCGGCACTTTCGTTGTGCTGAACGCCCGTGTGGAATATAAATACATGGTTGACAATCAGCGTTATGTGCAGTTGTATACCGGGGTCGATAATATCACTGATGCCTATCAGGAGGACCTCCCTGTGGGCCAGGACAGGCCGGCCGGATATCTGTACGGACCGTCAAAGCCTCTCACAATATATGCCGGCGCCCGCCTCGGGTTCTGACAGAGTATTTAATAATTACTGAGGGCCGACTCATGCCGGCCCTCGATATTTTTTATGATGCGGATAATTGAAATCATTTAAACGAATTTCTGCTCCGGCGCAACCGGCGAATGGTGCGCCGGAGTAATTAGGCTTTAATTTTTTTAGATCATTACGGTGCAACGGTATATACCATTTTCTGCGTACCCATGAACTGCGCGGTAAAGGTAAGAGGCAGCTGGTTTTTGCTGAAGTGTTCAGCTGTCACAGGCCTGACTGTTTTAAACAGGAAACACTGCTCGTACATCGTTCCGTCACCGGACCATTTAATGGTAGTGTCAAGCGTCTTTGCGATGATATCGCTGCCGGCAGCATCCACGAAGGTGAATTTAGCCGCTCCCTTTTCACGGTGTACGGGTTTGGTATGACGTATGCGGAAGAGAAAAAACCTGTTGCTGCTGTAGTTGAAGTCCTGCAGGCTGGCGATGATTTTGTTTTTCTCAGCAAGGGATTTGGTGCTGTCCTCGATGATCCCTTCCCTGGTGTTTTTCATGATAAAATTGAAATATGTTTCTCCGGGATCTTGAAAATCAATCGAAATCAGACCGATCTGCTGTTCAAGCATGGTTTCGGATACCCGCTTTTCGGTGTTATGTATTGATACCGAGGAGCAGCCCGCAGTTATTATTACAGCGCATAACAGAGTAATGATGCTGGATCTCATTGGAGTTCTCCTTTATTTATTGTATTGTAATATTACATGGTCTATCATTGATAAATGTCAACACAAAATGCATGGCTGGTGAAGATTACGGTTGCTTTATGAAAGGAAAAAATATACGGTAACACGACAGCAGAAACGGCGTCGGGTCGCGTGGGGCGATATTAATGCATGTTTCACCCGAAGGTTCGCGCCGCTGCATGGAATTATATCGACCCCGAAAAAATGATACCATGAAAACGGCCGCTTTCCGGTAACGACAGCCGTAATTCCATGAAGCAACGATGGAGGTACGATGATGCACAGGATGATAATAACCTCGCTGTGCCTGACCATGGTGATAACAGGGGCGGCAGCTGCAGCGGAGAATCCCGATATCACCCGGATCAGGGCGCTCTACGCCGAAGCTCAAAAGAAGGAGTGCGGATCGGGATGTGAGCACCACAATTACAATATTACTCTGAACACCATGATGCCTGCAACAGGACTGCAGACAAAGAAAATCCGGTTTACCCTGAGCGCAGAGCAGGCCAATCCCCGTGAGGACCCGTATCTTTTCCTCCGCCGCCTCCACAAAGTGACGGTATCATGGAATATTTCAGCCTCTGCGCAGTATACTGTGGAATACCTGTATGACGAAAAGGAGCGCCCGGTGTTCTTTTTTCACCGTGAAGCTGCTGTCGGGGGCAATAGTGAAAAGCGGTTTTATTTTACGGGAAACAGGCTCATACGTGTGGATGCGATTCCAGGGCCGGCACCGGAAAGCAGAGCACGCTATATCAGGGAACGCGGTTTCAGTGATAACGAAGTGCGGGAGGCCCGGGCAATACTTCACAGGGCGGTCCGCTATAGAAAACTTTTCAGGACCCTCGGGGAAGCCGGTGAATGGAATTAATAAAAAAAAAGAATTTTTTCAGAAAAAAAAGTTGACTGGTGGTCTATTTTGTATTAATGATTGTTCATTAACAAAGTCTTGTAGCATATGGCATGACGAAGAATGGGGATGCTTTTGAAAAGAATTACATCGCGCCAGCAGTTATTGATATTAAAAGGGCAAAACAGGAATGGGTGAAAAGAGAAAAAACGGTACACAGCGGGAACTGATCCTTGAACAGTCAAACAGGCTTTTCTGGGACAAGGGGTATGCGGAAACAAGTATGAGGGACATCGCGAACGCCTGCGGGTTCAGGCCGGCGAACATCTATAATTTCTTTGAATGCAAGGAGTCGATTCTCTTTGAAAACCTTCTTCAGGAGATGATTGAAATAGTCACCCCTGTGCGTCACCTGAAGGACGACGAGGAAGCGGATCCTGTTGAAGCCCTTCGCTTTTTTATTAAAAATCATGTCGCACTTACGCTCGGTGAGAAGAGTTCCTCGAAGCTCCTTTTCGATGTGGGGTTGAAGAACCTGTCGGAGCCGAACAGAAAGAAAATTATCAGACTCAGGGACGAGTACGACGCTATCGGCGAGGCGATTATCCGCAGGGGAATTCGGAAAGGGGTATTTGCCCCTGTTGACGAGAAGATCGCGGTGTTCAGTATTGCATCGATCATTGCGCGCTCCAGGATATGGTATTCACCGAAAGGAAAGTATAAAGTGGATGATATCGTTGATTTTATTTTCAATTTTACAATGAACGGCATCAGTGCGGAAAAAAAATGATACTGTGTATGTATTTTTCACACATTATTACGATGAATATTTTTGTTTTGCCTGAATAGTTAATGGTCGTTCATTAATATATTTTTGATCAGATGTAAAATTGTACACAGCAGGATGATAAAGGCTGTAATATAAAGCGGGAGATGAGACATGGAGTATGAAAACCTTCTGGTGCATCACAAAAAAGATACCACGCATATTGTGCTTAACAGACCTGCGGTGCTGAACGCGCTGAGCCGTTCCCTTGTGGAGGAACTTGGGCACGCAGTCGGGATGATCAAAGATGATGGTTCCGCAAGGGTGCTGATCATTTCCGGGAGTGAGGGGAACTTTGCCGCGGGGGCAGATGTGGCACCGATGGTCGATTTGTCGCCGGCTGAAGCGGAGGCGTTCTGTTTCAACGACGTCTTTAATACTCTTGAGGCGCTTCCGGTGCCTGTTATTGCGGCTGTATCGGGATTCGCCCTGGGGGGCGGAATGGAGCTTGCCCTGGCGTGCGATTTCAGGATTTGCGGTAAGGATGCGAAGATGGGGTTCCCTGAAATCAAACTGGGTATTTTCCCGGGGGCCGGAGGGACACAGCGCCTGCCCCGGCTTATTGGAGTCGGGCGTGCCAGAGAGATGATATATCTTGGCGGGATCATCGATGCGGACACCGCGCTGCAGTATGGTTTGTGCAGCCGGGTCGTTCAGGGAGACCCCGTGGAAGAGGCTTTCCGGATGGCGGAGAAACTGGCGTCCCGTCCTCCTGTTGCACTTGCCGGCGTCAAGGGGGTTATCAACTTCGGCATGAACGCGGGGCTCAAAGAGGGTATCGCGTTTGAACAGGGGGCATGGGCCGACCTGTTTTCGACAGCTGATCAGAAAGAAGGAATGAAAGCATTTCTGGAAAAACGGAAACCGGATTTCCAGGGGAAATAAGGAGGGGACAATGAACAATGTAGTCATCGTTGCGGCGGCGAGAACGCCAATAGGGAAACTGGGGGGCGCCTATAAGGACAAAAGCGCCCTTGATCTGACGATCCCGGTCATGCAGGGACTGGTGGAGCGTGCAGGATTTGATCCGTCAATAATTGATGATGTGATATGGGGATGCAACTATCAGAAAACAAACGGCGAAAATAACCTTGCCCGGGTGGCGCTGCTGAAAGCGGGACTGCCTTTCACCGTGCCGGGCATTACTGTTCATCGGAACTGTACCTCGTCGATGTCTTCAGTGCAGATGGGGTATTATCAGATACGGTGCGGCGAAGCCGATGTCATCATGGCAGGAGGCACCGACAGCATGAGCGGCGCACAGTATACGGTGGAGAAGATGCGGTATGGTTCAAAGATCGGGCATGTGGAGCTTCGTGATTCAATGTGGGACTCCCTGACCAATCTAGGAGTTGGACCGGCGATGGGGATAACCGCGGAAAACCTTGCTGAAAAGTACGGGATCACACGGAAGGAACAGGATGAGCTTTCACTCCTCAGCCAGCAGCGAGCGGTCAACGCCATCGACAGGGGCTTCTTCAAAGACGAGATAGTGCCCTTCACAATAAATGGAAAGAAAAAAACTGAAGTCATTGATACCGACGAATTCCCCAGAAGGGACGCGAGTATTGAATCTCTTTCGGGCCTCAAGCCCAGCTTCAAAGAAGGAGGCACTGTTACTGCAGGCAATGCTTCAGGTATAAACGATGCCTCTGCCGGTGTGATCATGATGTCGGAGGAGAGGGCACGGGAACTGGGAGTACCGGTGCTTGCAAAAATTACATCAACAGCTACCACCGGCGTGGAGCCGGAGATCATGGGCATCGGGCCGGTGTCGGCATCGACGAAAGCACTGGAAAAGGCGGGGATGACGCTCTCTGACATGGAACTTGTGGAGCTGAATGAGGCCTTTGCGGCGCAATACCTTGCCTGCGAGAAGGCCATGGGGCTTGACCGGGAAATTACCAATGTTAACGGCAGCGGTATCAGCCTGGGCCATCCTGTAGGGGCGACGGGTGTACGGATTATTATTTCCCTGATCTATGAAATGAAACGGCGAAACCTCCGCCGGGGACTGGCAGCACTCTGCGCCGGGGGCGGCATGGGGACGGCCGTCGTTGTCGAGAGAATTCAGGAGGGAGGATAATTATGGCACTCAATCCGCTGGTGGATTCACGCGATGTCAGGTTTGTGCTCTTTGAGATGCTTGATATCGAACGGCTCTGTGAATATGAGATGTTTTCAATGTTCGACCGCGACATGTTCGAATCGACAATTGAACTTGCGGAAAAAATTGCCGTTGAGAAAGTGTACCCGGTCAACATGACGGCAGATAAACAGGGCGGCGCGCAGTATGACCCGGAGACGTCTATGGTAACTTCCCCGCCGGAGTTCCGGGAGGCCATGGCTGTTTTCAATGAAGCATGTTTCGCGGGGCTTGCGGTTGGTCCTGAATGGGGCGGTTCCGGAATGCCGGAGGTACTGTACCGCTGTATTCTTGAATATTTCTTCGCGGCGAGCCTTGCCTTCACCATGCACGTGACCCTCTCCGTGGGTGCGGCAAATCTTATCGACTATGGCGCTTCAGAGGACCTGAAACGTCTGTACCTCGGCAACATGGTGTCAGGGAAATGGGGCGGGACGATGTGCCTCACGGAATCCGATGCCGGCAGTGACGTCGGCGCTCTGAAGACGAAAGCGGTGAAGCAGCCTGACGGGACGTACCGCATTACGGGGCAGAAAATTTTCATCTCATCCGGGGACAACGATATCTATGAAAACATGGTCCATCCGGTCCTTGCGCGAATCGAAGGGGACCCGCCCGGAACGAAGGGAATCTCTATCTTCCTGGTGCCGAAATTTATCGCCAATCCTGACGGTACCATCGGCAGGCGTAATGACGTGGTGTGCTCCGGAATCGAACACAAGATGGGCATCAAGGGCTCCGCGACCTGCACGCTGAATTTCGGTGATAACGGTAACTGCGTGGGCTACCTCATGGGAGAGGAACGGAAGGGCATGAAGATCATGTTCCACATGATGAACGAGGCCCGTACTGATGTGGCGGTTGAGGCCCTAGGCGTCTCAAGCTCGGCGTACATGCATGCGGTGACCTACGCGAAAAACAGGATACAGGGTGCGGATGTAACGAAAAAGGACGGATCCGGCGTTCCGATAATAAGGCATCCCGACGTGAAGCGGATGCTCCTGTGGATGAAGGCGAATGTTGAAGCGATGCGCATGATTACACTCTATGCCGCGAGTTTGTCGGACATCGGCCACGGCGCCGGGGGTGATGAGGCGCGGGAGGCCCTTGAGCTTCTTGATTTCCTTATCCCCATCTGCAAGGCGGGCAATACGGATCTCGGCTGGCTTATTACCGGAGAGGCAATCCAGGTGTACGGCGGATACGGGTACTGCTCGGATTATCCCGTTGAGCAGCTCGCGCGTGACTCAAAGATCCTCGCAATTTATGAAGGCACCAACGGTATCCAGTCTATCGACCTCACGATGAGAAAACTACTCATGAATCCTGACATGGCGCTGTACCGTCTGTTCAAAAAAAAGGTAATGGCCACAATAGAACAGGCGCACGGAGTTGTGGATACGACGTTAATACAGGCATTAATTGAAGGACTTGAGCGGATGGATGAAACAGTTTCCTTCCTCGTGTCAATGAAGGACTCCGGAAAGATGGAGGCAGTCTTTGCTGCCGCCACGCCGCTGCAGCAGGGATTCCGGATGCTTGCCCACGGATGGATGCACCTCTGGTCGCTTTCGGCAGCCATGCCGAAGCTGAAGGAACTTGCCGGGAGCCTGGAGGGTGCTGAACTTGAAACAAAGGTGAAAGATAATCCGGAGCTGGCCTACTATTACGGGAAAGTACTCTCCGGCAGGTTTTACCTGGGAACAGAATTCAAAAAATTTAACGGCATCCTGGATTATATCCTGTCCGGAGAAAATGCTGTGGCGGAATCTTTCGCGGAAATATTTACCGGGGCCCTGGAAGAATAGGAGTTCTCCGGGAAAAAACAAAATGGAGGAAAGGGTATGGCGATGAAATCATCAAAGGAATATATCGATAGTCTCAGGAAGCTCAACCTTGTGGTGTACATGTTCGGGAAACGGGTTGAAAACGTGGTGGACGATCCCATCATCCGGCCCTCCATGAGCGCGGTTGCGATGACCTATTCCCTCGCGATGGACCCGCAGCATGAGGACATCATGACGGCGAAGTCCCATATTACCGGAAAGAAGATCAACCGGTTTACCCATATCCACCAGAGTGTTGATGATCTGGTGAAGAAGAGCAAGATGGGGAGGCTCCTGGGGTCCCTCACCGGGTGCTGTTTCCAGCGGTGCGTGGGGATGGATGCCCTGAACGCCCTTTCCATGACGACCTTTGATATCGATAAAAAATACGGCACACAGTATAACGAACGATTTCTGAAGTACCTTGCCTATGTGCAGGAGGAGGACCTTGTGTGTGACGGTGCGATGACCGATCCGAAGGGTGACAGGTCGCTGCCCCCGCACAGGCAGTCCGATCCCGACATGTTTCTCCATGTCATAGAAGAAAGGAACGATGGAATTGTGGTGAGCGGCGCGAAGGCCCACCAGACAGGGGCTGTCAACTCACATGAAATTATTGTTATGCCGACCATCACCATGCGGGAGGAAGATAAAGACTATGCCCTGGCTTTTGCAGTACCGAGCGACACGGCGGGAATCACCTACATAATGGGAAGGCAGTCCTGCGATACCCGGAAGCTTGAGCAGGGAACCATTGACCGGGGGAACATGGTGTTCGGTGGCCATGAGGCGCTCATTGTCTTTGACAATGTATTTGTTCCCTGGGAGCGGGTATTCATGTATAAGGAACATGATTTTTCCGGTCAGCTCGTGGAGCAGTTCGCGTCGTATCACCGCCAGAGCTATGCCTGCAAGGTGGGAGTCGGGGACGTGCTCATCGGCGCAGTGCAGACCGCGGCGGAATACAACGGCGCGGAGCGGGCCTCCCATGTGAAGGACAAAATTGTCGAGATGAACCATCTCAACGAGACCCTCTATTGCGGCTGTATCGCATGCGCCTCCGAGGGGCACTGTGAACCGAGCGGCACGTATTATGTCGATACGCTCCTTGCCAATGTTCACAAGCAGAATGTCACAAGGTTCCCCTACGAGATAGCACGGCTCGCCCAGGACATTGCCGGCGGACTCATGGTGACATGCCCTTCGGAAGCTGACCTTGATTCGCCGGACGTGGGGAAATGGGTACGGAAATATTTTGCCGCGCGGAACGGTGTACCTACAGAGCACCGTATCCGAATATTGCGTTTGATTGAAAACATTACCATGGGTACTGCGGCAGTGGGATATCTTACTGAATCGATGCACGGTGCCGGTTCTCCCCAGGCGCAGCGGATAATGATTTCAAGGCTGATTAATATCAAAAAGAAGCAGGAGACGGCAAAACGGCTGGCGGGAATTGCCGGAGATAAGGATGCCGGCAGCGAAACATGAAAGCAAAAAATAATAAATCAGCACTCGTGGTTGAAGGCGGGGGAATGAGGGGAGTGTTTTCCGCCGGGGTGCTTCACGCGTTCGGGGAAATTGGCTTTAATCCCTTCGACCTGTATATCGGCGTGTCGGCGGGGGCGTGCAACCTCGCGTCGCACCTTGCGGGACAGAACGACAGGAACTTCGATATTATTATGCGGTATTCTTCAACAAAACAATTTATCAACCCGTTACGATTTTTACGGGGCGGGCACTATATGGACCTTGACTGGCTCTGGGATGTTACCATACGCGAATACCGCCTGGACCTGAAGACAATTTTCACTAGTCTCGCCAGGGATAAGAAAGAATTCATTGTTGTCACCACCTCCATGAACTCAGGCAATGTGTTGTATCTCCGCCCTGATGAAGAGACCCTGGAAGAGTATCTGAAGGCATCAAGTTCGCTGCCGGTCCTGTACCGCACTATCCTGAAAATCGACGGCGAAGAGGTCACTGACGGAGGTATTGCCGATCCGGTCCCGGTCATTGAAGCGTTCCGGCGGGGCGCCCGTACAATCACGGTGATACGGTCACGGCCCGCCGGGTATATAAAGAAAAAAGAAAGGTTCGGATTCCTCGTGTCCCGCTACATGAAACAGTATCCGGGTTTTGTGGAAGCATTCCGGAGAAGGCATGCGGCGTACATGGAGGCAGTGGATTTTATCAACAATCCGCCGGATGGTGTGGTGGTACATGAAATTACTCCGGACAGCACAGTTGCGATGAGCAGGACAACCAAAGACAAAAAATCGCTCAGCGCGGCGTACCAGGCCGGGATGAAAGAGGGAATGAATTTTTTTAAGGCCGGCAGGAGCGGAACGCCGGCAAAGTAGTACGGGGATGTCAGGGCAGATGATACAGCATGATTTCTGCTTCGGATTACCCGGCAGTGTTAATAAATAATAGGGGGGCAGTTATGGAAAGATTTCCGGAAAATTCAATCGGGACGTTGCTGCAGAACCAGGTGGAACGAAGGGGCGATAACGCCTGTGTCGCATACAAAAAGAACGGTGCCTATGTTGACATCTCCTGGAGGGAGATGGATGCGATGATACGCAGCCTCGGGCTGTATCTCATATCCATCGGTGTTGCGAAGGGAGACAGGGTTGCACTCTTCTCGGAAAACAGATATGAATGGTGGGTAGCGGACCAGGCGATCCTTTCCATCGGGGCAGTGAACGTTCCGGTGTACGCCACCAATTCGGCAGAGGAGGCGCGCTATGTGCTGGACCATTCTGAATCTATTGCGTGCTTTGCCGGGACAGGGGAGCACCTCGCGAAGGTGCAGAGTATCAGGAAATCGCTGCCGAAACTTAAAACGGTGATAGTGTTTGATGAACTGCCGGACCAGCGTGATGGTGCCCTTCCGATACATGAAGCGTACAGAAAAGGCGATGAGTATGGCAATACAGGTGAATTTGACGTGAGGCTCCGCGGGGTGGGGAGGGACGACCTTGCCACCATAGTGTACACCTCAGGGACAACAGGCGATCCAAAGGGGGTAATGCTGTCCCATGGAAACATCCTTGCGAATATACGGCAGTCAATAAAGGACTACCTCCCGATACTAACGGTGGATGAAGTATATTTATCCATGCTTCCCCTTTCTCATGTACTTGAAAGAACATTAGGGTACTATCTCCCGATTTCTTACGGCGCCAAGGTGGCCTTTGCTGAGAACATCCAGACCGTGGCGCAGAATCTCGGGGAGATACGGCCCACAATCTTTTACAGCGTACCACGGCTCTTCGAAAAAATTCACGCCGGTATCGTTTCCCTGCTGTCAGCGGCGCCGCCGAAAAAACAGAAGATATTCAACCTTGCCATGGAAACGGCGCGGAAGAACCTTCCCTATGTGTGCGTGGGAAAGAAACCGGGGCCTTTACTCGGCATAAAAGTGAAAATTATGGAGAAGCTGGTGTATTCGAAACTTAAGGCGCTCCTCGGCATGGACCGCCTTAAGTTATGCCTTTCCGGGGGCGGGCCCCTTTCGGTGTCAGATGCAGAGTTTTTTATCGGCATGGGTATCCTGATTTATGAGGGTTATGGACTCACCGAGACGTCGCCGTTACTTTCAGCAAACTATCCGGGGAATATCATGCCGGGCAGTGTGGGGCAGGGTATAGAAGATACAATAATCCGGCTGTCCGATGAGGGCGAGATACAGGTAAAGGGGCCCCAGGTCATGCCCGGTTATTATAAGGATGATGAAGCTACTGCAATGGTCTTTACGGAAGACGGATTTTTTAAAACCGGAGATATAGGCCGGATGGATGAAGAGGGCAGACTCTACATTACCGGCAGAATCAAGGACATTATTGTTACTTCCGGTGGAAAAAACATCTCCCCGCAGAATATTGAGAACTGTCTGCGGGAGTCCCCCTATATTGAATATGCATCGATTATCGGTGACAACAGGAAATACCTGTCGGCGTTGATCGTCCCTGCCTTTGAAGAGCTGAAAAAGTGGGCCCTTCTGAATGGAGTCAGATATAACGATATAACGGGACTTGCAAACAATGAGCGGGTGCGGGGGATGTATGAGGAGGAAATACAATTACGCATGAAAAACTTCTCGCGGGTTGAACAGATCAGAGCGTTCAAATTGCTCGCTGCCGAATGGTCACAGGAAACGGGGGAACTCACGCCAACTCTGAAAGTAAAACGAAGAATTATTGAATCGAAATATGCTGATGAAATTGAACAATTATACCGGGAAAATTAATAGGCCCCGGGAAAAAGGAGGAGATAGTATGGATATCACTGATGTAAAAACTATTGCTATTATCGGCGCGGGAAACATGGGACATCAGCTCGCGGTGCATTGCGCTCTGTGCGGGTTTGAAACAACCTGCACAGATGTGAACACAGAAACGCTGAAGAAGGCAGAGAGTTTTGCCGGGAGCTACCTGAAGGGACGTGTGGATAAAGGGAAACTCTCTCCGGAAGAAGCGGAGAAAACACGGGGCAGGCTCCTTTTTACTTCAAGCCTGAAGGCGGCTGTGGAAAACGCAGATTACATTATCGAAGCGGCGGTGGAAAATCTTGCGACAAAAAGGAAGCTTTTTTCCGAGCTTGATATGCTGGCGCCTTCCCGCGCGATTCTCGCAACAAACAGTTCCCGTATCGTCAGCTCGCGCATAGCAGACGCCACAAAGCGCCCGGAGAAAGTATGCAACCTGCACTTTTTCAATCCGGCCCTGGTGATGAAACTTGTGGAAGTGGTGAAAGGGCCGCACTGCGCTGACGATACGGTAAAGGTTTCATATCAGCTCTGTGAAAAGCTCGGCAAGATCCCGGTGATGCTCAACAAGGAGATTGACGGGTTCCTCCTCAACAGGATGCTCGGGGCCCTCGCGAAGGAAGCCCTCTGGCTGCAGGAGATGGGCATCGCGAGCTATGAAGATCTGGACAAAGCTGCGGTGTACGGAGCGGGCCATCCCATGGGTCCCTTCCGGCTGATGGACCTCACCGGGATTGACCTTGAGTATATGATGCGCATGGAGGCGTTCAGGAATACCGGGGACAGGAATGATCTTCCCGCTCCGTCGGTTGTTGAGCGCTACATGAAAGGGGAATACGGCGAAAAGAGCGGCAGGGGATGGTATGAATACGGTAAGAATTAAGATTATTTTTTGAGAATACAATCTGCACCCGGTACTATCCGTGAATGGTGTTATGGTACCGGGTGTTAACACGGTTCATAAGTGGGACGATACGATACCTCACTCATCCCGCATGGTGACCCAGCCTCCGAACTTGTACCTTCGCCTGCATCTGATGCCGTCAATAAAAACCGGATTGTCGCCATCGTCGGCGAACACATAGTCGGCGGCCTTTTCCGGTGGTACTATTTCCGTGATATGACGAGCCGGCCGCCCTTCGCTGTTCAGCGCCCGTGCATCGCATTCGGGGCACACCGCCTTCGGATAGCTGCGGTATGGTTCGTCGAGCACTGCTCTGCATATTGCGCACAAGCCGGTATCAGCCATCGATGGTCAAATACCTCCCTTCCTGTTTTAGGATCATAGATTACCCGGAAATGATAATCTGTAAATACTATTTTTCGTGCCCCGGGTGCCGGGGCACGAAGCAGTGTTCATGATGAAGAACCTTAAGTGAGCGGCAGATACACTATTTATGCATTACAGATCAAAGAAGTATCCTATCTTCATGGAAAAGGATCCCTGAATTTTCCTTTGTGAAAACCTGTCGCCCGCTGCATCGAATTCCCGGGGGTTCGTGATATAATGGACCGCCGCCCAGGGATTGATGTAGAGGTTTCCGTATATACGCCATATATGACCTCCCCCAAGCGTAAGCACATAGTTGTTCCACCGGAATTCCTCCCCGGTGTCCTCATGGGAAATAGTGTTTCCCCAGTACTCAGCACCGGCACCGATCCAGAAACCGTCAAAGTGGTCACCGAACATGTAGTCCGCAATGACCGCAGCAACCGTGAGCTCCTGGTTCCCGAAACCGCTGCTCCCTGTAAGTTCCGGGGGAAGATACAGATGCCCTCCAATGGCACGCACTTTTATGTGATTGAAGGCGGCCCATCCCTGAAAGGAGAAGCCCGGTTCACCGGCAGAGGCGCTCACGATGGTTGGGAACATGTCCGCAGAAAAACCGGCACCACGGCGTGCAT
>Ga0116164_10001113_pt1 | contig 20763 bp, 18 predicted proteins | sample AD_UKC109_MetaG_FD_89888 | JGI IMG/M metagenome (GOLD analysis project Ga0116164, IMG submission 89888) | Active sludge microbial communities of municipal wastewater-treating anaerobic digesters from Hong Kong - AD_UKC109_MetaG | ecosystem: Engineered > Bioreactor > Anaerobic > Digestate... | reverse complement strand
TAACCACGTTCTAACCGCAGAAACAAAAGGGTACCTGCGGCACGTGCTATGGCCATCGCATAACAACGCATCAAAAAGGTGGGTTCAATTCCGGAAATATAGCACCGGGAATAGAACCTGCCTTTTTAGTAGTTCTTTTTCCACACAACCGGAAGCATAAATAGCGGCGTTGCGCGATTCTCATGAGAATAACACAATATATCTTACTTCTATATCCTTGTATTGCGTCTGCCGATTTCATAAAATACATTTAAATAATGGTCGAAAAAGGACCAAAATAACAAGGAGGCTTACTATGAAAAAGTCTTTCGCATTGTTCTTCGCTATTTTGCTCGCCGTAAGCTGCTTCAGCGTCTCTGTTGCAGATGAAAGCACACTGCCGTCAGGTAAAATCTGCTGGCTGTGCAACGACTATGGCGAAAGCGAAGCCAAGCTGGTGGAGGAGTACAACAAGTACAACCCGAACGTTCAGGTCGACATCGAAATTTATCCTCGGGCAACCCTGATGGAAGTCATTGAGGTGAAACTGGGCGCCGGCGACACAAGCTACGACGTATTGTTTGTGGACCAGCCCCTGATCGCTTCCTATGCATGGAAGGATTACCTTCTGCCCCTGAATGACTACTTTACCGAAGATCAGCTTTCCGTATTCACGGAAGCGGACCTGAAAGCCGGATACGTAGGGGACGAGCTGATAGCCCTTCCGCTGATGTCCTCATCGCAGGTGCTCATGGTCAACTATGATCTGCTGGCGCAAGCCGGTATCACGCTGGACGAGGACTACATCAACCTGACTAAGCGTATCACCTGGGAAGACTTCCGGGATATCTGCGTTCAATTCATGGATACCATGGATCCCGACCGGTCGAACGGCCTCTGGGCCTTCGCCTGGGGACAGCAGAACAACGTGTATCAGCTGCTCGCACTGGGCAACTCCCTTGGAGCGGACGCCATTGCAGCCGACGGCGTGACCGTTGAGGGCGTGCTGAATACCGAGCCTTGGATCAAAGCCATGCAATTCTATCAGGATACCTACATTGCCGACAGCATTACGCCGATCGGCGCCACGGACGACGAGCTGAAGGAGCTCTTCTACGCCGGCAAGATCGCGTTCTATGTGGCAAACACCATCCGTTCCAAGGCGGCGGACTTCAACATCGGCGGCATTCTGCACCCCTATTTTGAGGGCGGCGAAGTGACCATCCCGACCGGCAGCTGGTATCTGGGCATCAACAAAACAACGACGAACTTCGATTGTGCTCTGGACTTCCTGACATGGGCGGTAGCCGGAGAAGGCGCCGAGAAGTGGATGCTGATCAACAACCAGACCCCGGCCCGCAAGGATCTGCTGGAGAACGTTGTCGAGGGCAAATACGAGGGCTTTGACACGTGGCCCAAGTCCGCCATTAAGATCGGCGTAAGCGAGAACCTGAACGGCAACGGCTATCCGCGCCCCGTGTCTCCCGGGTTCCTGGAATTCGATACCGCGATGACGCAAATGTTCAAGGATATCCGCGCTGGTATCGACGTAACCGAAGCGCTCAACAGCACTGCCGCCAATCTGTAGAGTATGTTTGAGCAGTACGCGGACTAACCCGACCGCGATCCCGAAATAATCGCCGCTTTTACCGGGGGATACGCACCCGTGTGTATCCCCCGGCTTTCGTAAAGGGAACAGATGGAAAGCGGCACTAGACAAGGAGGAAGACCGCATGTCAGAAACAGTCGCTGCGGCCAGGCTCAAATCCGACGACCTCAGGAATGCAAGGCGTATCAAACTTCGAAAACGGCTGATACCCTATGCCTTTGTGTTTCCTGCCATGCTGATGCTGATCAGCTTTAAGCTGGGTCCCATTCTGGTCAGCATCGCGGGCAGCATGTATAAAACAGGGGCAAAAAACGTAAAGACATTTGTCTGGTTCCGCAATTATCTCAAGCTCTTTCAGGACAGCGTGTTCTATACCTCGCTGTGGAACACGATCCGTTTCAATCTGGTCACGACACCCATACAGATTATTCTCGCGTTTATTCTGGCGCTGACGTTCAACCAGATGCTGAAGGGCATCAAGATATTCCGCACGATCTTTTATATGCCCGTATGCGTATCCCTTTCCATGGCGACCATGGTTTGGGCGCTGATGATGAATCCGTACAACGGACTGCTCAATTCCTTCCTGGGACTGTTCGGCATACCCAACCAGATGTTTCTGGCCTCGCCGAAAACAGCCATGGCCTGTATTGAAATCATCGCCACATGGAAGGGCACGCCCTATTGGATGATGTTCCTGCTGGCGGGTATGCAATCCATTTCCCACAGCGTATATGAGGCGTCCCTGATTGACGGCGCAAACGGCTGGCAGCGCACCTGGTGCATCACCATCCCGCTGCTGAAGAACTCCTTCGGTTTTGTTATGGTGTCCAACACCATTGCCAATATGCTGTTGTTCGTTCCCATGTACGTCAATACGATGGGCGGACCCCTGGGCTCCACAAACGTGCTGATGTATGAGGCGTACAAGAGCGCCTACGGACTCAACAATATGGGGCGCAGCTATTCCATTGTGGTGCTGCTGCTCATCGTGAGTATCATCGTGGTATCCATCCAGAACAAATTTTTCAAGATCACAGAATAAAGAGGGATCATCATGCAGGAGTGTTCGATTTCCAATACAGGCAGACCGGCGGGGAAACGGAATAAAACTACGGCGCTGCTGCGCGATATAGGCAAATACATCCTGTTGCTGATTGCCGCGTTCTGCTTTATGATGCCCATTCTGTGGTTTATGACCTCGTCGTTCCGGACCAACGCGGAAGTTTTCGGCAACCTCAACCCGTTCTCGCTGAAAATGATGTTCTTCGGAACCTATACGCTGGGGAACTACCGCGATATCTTTGTGGATTATAACTTCGGCACATACGTTCTCAACACGGTTGTAGTCTGCATCATGACGGTGACGCTGGGCGTCCTCGTGGCGTCCATGGCAGGATATGCCTTTGCCAAGATGAAGTTTGTCGGGCGGAAAGCCATGTTCCTGCTGGTGGTGTTCGCCATCATGGTGCCGTTTGATGCCATTGCCATCCCGCTGTACAGCATCATCATTAAGCTGGATTGGAACAACACCTATCAGGCGTTGGTGCTGCCCACCATTGCAAACGGCATGGTCATCTTCATGTTTAAACAAACCTTCCGTGATATGGACGATGCGCTGAGTGAATCGGCGCAGCTCGACGGAGCCGGTGAGTTCGGCATCTTTTTCAGAATCATCATGCCGATCAGCATCCCCGCCATCATCAGCGGCGCGCTGATTTTGTTCATGGCGCAGTGGAACGCGTTTATGTGGCCCCTCCTGTGTGCGCGTACGGTACAGTTCAAAATGCTGCAGGTGGCTTTGGCAGACTTCAGTTTGGAGGAAGGGACGGAATGGAGCAAATTGTTCGCCGGCATTACGGTGGCGATGACAATTCCCTGCTGTATTCTGATGCCTTTCCAGAAATATTACATTCGGGGCATCGCAACGACCGGTATGAAGGAATAGAAGCTTGAACGGCATGACTGGAACCCCTTTGTTTACTGCTGTGGATTCTGATCATGCCGTTATTTTATTTCCCTGGCATCCATACGTTTGCCCGAGACATGGAAAGAAGGATCAACAATGAATCAACCCGTTCCGTTTACTTGCGCAGAATGCAAGCAGCTCAGCTGCCGCAAGGAAGGACATCCCAACATGCCCGCCAACTGTCCCATGCGTACAAATCCGGAAATCATCGAAGAGGCGCGGCGCGAATACCTGACGGAGGAGAACAACCGGTTTTTCATTCAAAGCGCCTATCTGGAGGCGGACGCGTTCGGCCGTTTTCCGCGCCTGAAGGAAACCATTCTCTTTTGCAAGCGTATGGGGTATCAGCACATCGGCCTTGCGTTCTGCTCCGCTTTCGCGGAAGAGGCCTGTATCGTATCCTCCCTGCTGCGACAGGCCGGGCTGAAGGTGGAATCCGTACGCTGCAAATGCGGAGGAATCCGCAAGGATACCATGGGCATCGAAAGGGATCACTGGGTGCATCCGGAGCTGGAGTTTGAGCCCATTTGTAATCCGATCACGCAGGCAAGAATGCTGGACAGCCGGGGGGTGGAGTTCAATATCGTCATGGGGCTGTGCGTCGGCCATGATTCCCTTTTCCTGAAGTATACGAACACGCTTTCCACCGTTCTGCTGGTAAAGGACAGGGTGTGCGGCCATAATCCGATCGCGGCCGTCTACCTGTACAAGCATAATTACTGGGGCAGCATGATCTCGGAAGACGGGAAGAAAAATGAAGGCTGAGCAGATGGCGCTTGACCGTCTGCTGGACAGGGCGCCGCAGGTACGCGATATGCTGTCCGCCTATGGGCGGCGCGTGTATTTTGCCAAGAGCGGCGTGCTGGGACAGACCTGGGAAGCCCGCGAGAAAGCCTATCGGTTTAACGCAACGCTGGGCGAGGCGCAGGCGCAGGGAAAAACGATCTTCTCGCAAACGCTGCAGGCCAGCCTGCCGGGCTTGCAGCCGGAACAGCTGTATCCCTACGCGAAACCCGCAGGCATACCGGAGCTGCGCGCATGCTGGAAAGAAAAAATGCTTTCGCAAAACCCGTCCATGCGGGCGGAAGCGCTCTCCCTGCCCGTTGTAACCTGCGGGCTGACCCATGCGCTGTCGATTACGGCGGAGCTGTTTTTGGATCCCGGAGACCCTGTGGTTGTGCATGACAAGCATTGGGGGAATTACGAGCAAATTTTTGAAGCGCATTACGGCGCAAAGATGTATAATTATCCTACCTTCGCGGACGGCCGTTTTAACCTGAACGGCCTTCGGGATACGCTCGCGGCTCTTCCGGATCACAAAGCGCTGGTGCTTCTCAACTTCCCGAACAATCCGACCGGCTATTGCCTTACACAAAAAGAAGCGGAGGACATCGCCGGGGTACTCAAAGAGGAGGCTGAGCGCGGACGGCGAATGACGGTATTGGTGGACGACGCCTATTACGGCCTGTGGTATGACCGGGAAGCGATGCGCGAATCGCTTGCGGGCGTGCTGTGCGGGGTGCATCCGAACATTCTGGTCGTACGCGTGGACGGCGTGACCAAGGAATACTTCGCCGGCGGTTTCCGCGTGGGGTTTCTCACCTTCATGGGGCAGGAAGCGAGCGTCCTGGGCGCGCTGGAAGAAAAGGCCGCCGGCGCGATTCGCGCATTCCTCTCCAGTACGTCGCGCCCTGCGCAGGAGATGGTTCTGCGCGGGTTGAAGGATAAAGCGTTTCTCAGGGATATGTGTGCGGGTGCGGAAATCCTGACGCGGCGTGGGGAATACGTACTGAAGCGCTGCCGCGAGGGAAGCCCCGGCGGATTGTGGGCGCCGTATCCTTTCCGCGGCGGATATTTCCTCTGCCTGCGCATGCAGAACGCGCCGGCTGTACGCCGGATCCTGCTGGATGAATACGGCATCGGCGTGATTGTGATGAACCAAACGGATCTTCGCATCTCGTTTCCCTGCCTGGAGATTGAGCAGCTGGAAACACTTTTCGACCTGATGGACGAAGCTGTGCGCAAGGCCCTTTGAAGGAGCTTTACATGATTCAAACGGCTATTGTCATCGCCTCGTTTGCCCTGTTGCCTTTCCTGACCGGCAAGTGCAAGATCAATATCAGCCTGGCAATTTTGATCTGCTGCGGATTGATCCACCTGACCGCGCTCCGCTCCTTGGACGTACTCTGGAACACGGTCGTCAGCGTATTCACGCTCTCCAATATCAACGCCGTCGTCGCCATCGTGCTGATCGGAGTGCTCAGCGGGTTGATGAAACAGTACGGTCTGCTTGATGATATCGTGGAGCCCGCCAAACAGCTTATCCGCAACCGAAAGGTGCTGATGGGCATAATCCCGGCGGTGATCGGCTTTCTGTCCGTGCCGGGCGGGGCGCTCCTTTCCGCCCCCTTTGCGGACGAGCTGGGGGAGGAGATGGCAATCCCCAAGCCGCGCAGGGCGGTGATGAATTTGACGTTCCGGCATGTGGCCATGCTGCTGTCCCCGTTCAGTACGTTCCAAATTTATATCGCGTCAAGAGTACCGGTGAATACATACCTGGTGATTCTACTTTTTATCCCATTCGTCGCCTTGCTTGCCATCGGGAGCGCGGTGGTATACATGCCGGGAAAAATTGCCCTGGCGCCGAAGTATGAAGGCGGGCGCACCAAAGCGCTGCGCCGCCTGTTCAAGGGACTGTCGCCCATTCTGCTGATTCTTTTGCTCAACGGCGTGCTTGGTTTGCCGATGAGCGTCGCGCTGCTTGGCGCGCTCGCGCTGGTTTGGGCGGCGGGCAACCGGGAGAATTTCTTTAGGAACACGGTTCGAAACGTAAAGTTTGACATCGCATTGATGATCTTAGCCGTGTACTTCGCACAGTACACGGTCATGGCGCTTTCGGATATCCAATCGCTGATTTCGGGCGCGTTCGTTCAAAGCAGTACGGCCGTTATGATGGCCGTGGTGATGGGCGGCTCGCTCTTTCTGGGGTTTATCACGGGGCTGTACTACATATCACTGAGTGTTTTCCTGCCCATCCTGCTGACGGTATCGCAAAGCGCACCGGAGCTTCCGCTGCTGTTTTTCGTTTGCGTTTGGGCATTTATGGGGTACTTCTATTCACCGCTGCATCTGTGCCAGTTGCTTACGGTCCGCCATATCGGCGTCAGCCAGCGCGAGGTATACCGGGAGCATATGCGGCTGGCTCCCTGGCTGGTGGCAGCCACGATCGCGCTGTATCTTTTCTATTCGCTCATTTTTTAGGAGCGGCGTACCCGTGTCTTCCGGTTTTTGGGAGGGAGATTCATGGCGTTTCTGCGGGGAAAACTGCATTTTCGAAAGCATCTCATTTTTGGCCGGCGCCATTCCTTCCGCCGGCGCGTTCTGATTGCGCTGTGCCTGGTCAGCATTCTTCCTACGCTGGTGCTGCTGATCTTCGGGTACGGCAACTGGTATAACACGGCGCTGGAATCCGTACGCGGAATCGTGAGCAATACGCTTATACAGGCAAATAAAAACATCAGCAGCACCCTTTCGCAGGTGGAAAACACCGCTATGGGCGTCGTGATCAATACCACTCTGACGAGGCTGCTGTCCGATGATGATCTGCCGACCGATCCCACGCTGCGCGAGGATGTGTACAGCGAGCTGACCTCCATCCTGCTGACCAATACAAACCTGATCAGCGCCATCTATGCGGAAACCCCCGAAACGGTGATCTTCTCCAGACTGATCAACGAAGAAAAACGCTCCGTGTACAAAATCGGGATCTACGGAACGGAATTCGAGGATATTGTGCTGGGGATGCGCTCCAGCAGCTATTGGCTGGACGGCGCGGACGTGGATCCCGTTGACGAGAGCCGGCGCTTTGAGGGCGTCGTTTATGTGCGGTGCGCCACGGCGCTGCCGGATATCAGCCGTTCGGGGTATTGCGCCATTCTCAGCATTATGATCCGCACGGCTGTGCTGCGCTCCAAGATTTCCGGCATGTTCAATTCGTATCCGGGTTCCTGCGTCATGCTGGTGGACAGGAACGACCAGGTGATCGCCAGCGACGGAGAAATTGTGGAAAGCGTCTATGACGATATGCTTGCGACGATGGAGCAGCAAACCGAGCCGTTCTACGTCAGCGTGGCGGGGCAGCGAATTCAGGTATCGTATGTCGTCAACGAGAACACGGGGTGGCGCCTGGTCAGCATGGTTCCGCTTGCGTCCATGACGTCGGATATTTACCGCAACGCCACTTTCAGCCTGGCCGCATGTCTGGCGCTGGTGATTTTATGTATTTATGTGTCCGTGTACATTACGCGTTCCATTGTGCATACGTTGGACCCGCTGACGGATACGATGCGCACCATCGAACAGGGCGACGTGGAAGCGCGGGTGCCGGAGCTCATGACGCAGGAGCTGCAAGTCATCGGCCGCGTGTTCAACCATATGATGGACCGCTATGACGAACAGGTCAACCGCAATGCGCAGCAGCAAAGCCTGCTGCTGGCCGCGCAGCTCAATGCGCTCCATGGCCAGCTTTCCTCGCATTTCCTCTTCAACACGTTGGACGCCATCAACTGGTCCCTGATGGAGCGCAAGGAATACGACATCAGCGCGTCGGTCGCGAAGCTGGGCGACCTTCTGCGTTACAGCATGCAGGATTCCAAGGAAATGGTTCCGCTTTCGGTGGAGCTCAAGATGATTTCGTCCTATCTGGATATCTGTAAGCTGCGCTTTGAGGAGCGGTTTGAGTGCTCCATTGATGTGGATCCGCGGTTTGTGGATATGGATGTGCCGCGCTTTCTGCTGCAGCCCATCGTTGAAAACGGCGTGGTGCACGGGTGCGAGAACAACGCCGGCAGGGGCCGGATCACAGTCCGTGGATTCCAGGAGGGGAAATATTTCGTGATCGAGGTGTTCAGCAGCGGCGCGCAATTCCCGACGGAGGTTCTGGAGCGTATCGACCGCCAGCGCACGCTGCCTTTGCGTCAAAGGACACATATCGGACTTTCCAACATCGTTGACCGACTGCAGATCACATACGGAGACGAATACACGATGACGATCATCAATCTGCCCGGCGAGGGTGCAATTGTCCGGCTTTTGCTGCCTGTTCCTGAGGACAAGGAGGATGAAAACACATGAAGGTTTACATACTGGATGACGAACCCAAGGTTCGCAACGGCCTGTGTGCGGCAATACACGCTTATAAACCTGAGTGGCCCATGCCGCTGACTGCCGCAAGCGCAAACGAAGCATGGGAGGATACGAGGCTATGGGAGGCGGATCTGCTTTTTTTGGATGTGCGTATGCCGGGTATGTCGGGATTTGAATTACTGGATAAGCTCAAGGAGGCGGAGCCGGACCGGGATATACAGGTGGTAATCGTATCAGGCTATGCGGAGTTCGAATATGCACAGACGGCTATCCGGCTGGGCGTGAAGGACTATCTGCTCAAACCCGTAAGCCGTGAAAAGCTGTTCGCGCTGCTGGACAGGCTGGAGGAACGGTGGAACCATTGGCTTCATGAGGAAGGGGAAATGGAGGCGCTGGTATCCGAAGCTCCCTCGGAGATATCCGTTGCGGAGGTGAAGCACCGCCTGGCGTACGCGAACCCCGTGGTACAAAAGATCGGCCGATATATTATCGGCAATCCCAGCGGCACCCTGAAGGTTGAAGAGCTGGCCGCCATGGCATTCGTACACGCAAACTATCTTTCGGAGCTGTTTAAGAAGGAGACGGGGGTCAATCTTTCCGCGTTTATTCTGGATAATCGTATTTGTCTCGCCAAGAAAGCGCTCAGGGATCCCTGCAAGAAAATCTATATGGTTGCCAGCGAGTGCGGCTTCAGCAGTCAGCACTATTTCAGCCACGTATTCCGTAAGCGTACGGGTATGACCCCTTATCAGTACCGCATCCGTTTCAGCGCGGATAGCGGTGTGGACGATCAAATTGAGGAGGCGGAACATGATTCCCCAAAAAGTAATTCTGGATGTTGATACGGGCAGCGACGACGCTGTTGCCATTATATCCGCGGTGCTCTGCGAAGAGCTGGATGTAATCGGCATCATAGCGTCTTTTGGAAACCAGGCCCTGGAATATACGCTGCCCAATACTTTGCGCGTTGTGGAGATGCTGGGGCGGGACGTGCCCGTTTATAAAGGCTTCGGCGTGCCGCTGGCGCATGACCTGCTGCCGGGATCGCGTATCAACGCCAATCCGCGCGTGATGGAAAAGGAAATCGACGGAAAAATGGTTTCCATCCACGAGCGCCGCTTACCGCTGCCGGGACCCACCATTCACGAGCAGAAGGAACATGCGATACCCTGGCTGATCCGCACGCTGCGTGAGACCAGGGAAAAGATCACACTGATTCCCGTGGGACCCATGACCAACGTTGCCCATGCCATGCGCATGGATCCATCCATCAAGGAGAATATCAAGGAAATCGTGCTGATGGGGGGCGGCGTGCAGATTCATAACGTCACCATGGCCAGCGAAATCAACTTTTATAACGATCCGGAGGCGGCAAAGATCGTCTTGAATTCCGGCGTTCCTGTGACGGTTGTGAGCCTTGACGCCACCCATAGCAGCTGGTTTGGCTATGAGGAGGCGGAGCGCATCCGGGCGATCAACAATCCGGCGGCCGATTTTGCCGCGAATATGCTGAAGCACCGCATCGATACCGCGCTGCAGGTCGGCGTGCGCAAAACGCCAAAGAGCGCCCTGCACGACGTGCTGGCCGTTTGTGCCGCCATCGACAAGTCGATCCTGACCGATCTTCGCCATGAAAAATGTGACGTGGACATCGGCAGGAGCATCGCGGACGGCGCCCTGATCGTGGATACGCGCGATACGGAAACACCCGCCTTGCCGACCTATATTGCCTATAAGGCGGATGGAAAAAAGCTGCTGGATATGCTGTGCAGCCATCTATCCAGATATTGAGGGCAATATCGGGTATCGGCAAAATTTCGGGTATTTAGATTTCGTATGGAAAAGAGAAGCAGGAGGACGAACATGGAACAGACATTGAAAAAGCGCAGGGTGATACTGGATGTGGATACCGGCAGCGACGACGCCGTGGCGATCATGAGCGCAATTTTATCCGGCGAGCTGGATGTGCTGGGCATCTGCTGCGTGCATGGCAATTTGCCAATCGAATACACGACGGACAATACCCTGCGTGTCGTGCAGCTATTGGGAGCGAACGTACCCGTGTTCCGGGGTTGCGGGTTCCCGCTGGTGATGGATCTCACGCCGGGCCGCCGCGTGAACGCGGGAGAGGTGCACGTGGATCATATCGTCGACGGAAAGGTGATGGCCGTTCACGAGAAGGCCCTGCCGCTCCCGGCGCCGACCATCCATGAAGAAAAGGAGCACGCATGCTCCTGGATGTTCCGCACGCTCATGGAGAGCGAGGAACCGATTACGCTGATCCCCGTCGGTGCGATGACGAATATCGCCACCGTTTTGCGGATGGATCCGCGTGTCTGCAGCCACATTGACGAGATTATCTGCATGGGCGGCGGGATTGACGTGCACAACCGTGCGTACCGCAGCGAGACCAATTTCTATAACGACCCTGAAGCCGCCAAGATTATGATTAATTCCGGCGTGAAAATCACGGTTGTCGGACTGGATGCCACGCACAGCAGCTGGTTTGGCTATGAAGAGGTGGAGAAGCTGCGCGCCATCAAGAATCCGGCCGCCGATTTTGCCGCCGAAATGCTGTATCACCGGATCTACGCGGCAAACCTGACCGGCGCGCGCAAGGAGCCCAAAAGCGCCCTGCATGACGTGCTGGCCGTATGTGCGGCGATCGATCCTACCGTTCTGGAGGATGTCCGCCACCAGAAGTGCGATGTGGATATCAGCGGCGGCATCGCGGACGGCGCGCTGATGGTTTCGTCCCGTTTCTGCCATAGCGTGCCAACCTTGCCCACGTATATCGCTTACCATGGCAACGGGGATAAACTCTTTTCCATGCTCTGCAGCCATCTGAGCAAATATAAGAAGCCCGTGTAACAGCGGATGGATTGATTGACAAGAAGGCAAAGGGGCTTGCTGCCTGTGGATCGCAGGCGGCAAGCCCTTTCGCTTTGCCTTGCTGTGGATATGAAAGGCGATGAACTTTCTGCCATTCCCGGGCGCATGAAAAAGCCTGCCATCCGGGTGATACGAAATTTGGATGGCAGACTGCGCAGGAGCGGCGAAATCGAGGGCAACCTCCCCCGGGGCCGTGCTCCCGCTATTCCCTCGGCACGTTCCGCTTTCGCGCAAGCGCCTGCTTGGGGATCTGAGTTCTCCGGGTAAACGTCCCGGTTTCATCGTCGGCGGATTAGCTGACTGCGATCGCGTTTATATCGCCGGATCATCCCGTGTACGACTTCGCAGTGGCTTACAGCCTGCCTTCCCTGGGGCCGATCCAGCATGCGCCGGTCATATTCACCGCTTCGGCTTCACGGATCAAATCCAGGGATATGCTATGCCGCCCGCCTATAAAATCTGTTTTCAGCCAGGTTTCCACCATATCCAATATCTCGAAAATTCCCACGGTTTTACCGCCGAGGCAAAGGATATTGGAATCATTGTGCGCGCGCGTCATTCTGGCGTCATAGGTGCTGTGGCATACGGCGGCGCGTACGCCGGGATACTTATTGGCGATGATGGACATGCCGATACCCGTCGAGCAGATCAGAATACCCCTGTCCGCTTCCCCGGCCGATACCGCCCTGGCAACCTCCGCCGCGTAATAAGGATAACGGACAATGCCCGTATCGTCGGTTCCGCAATTGACAAAATCAATCTTCTGTTCGCGCAGCAGCGCAAGAATATCGTTCTTCACCGCAACACCGCCGTGATCGTTGCCGATATATACTTTCATTTCGCAAGCGCCTCCAATGCTTCGATTCTTGCTTTTTCCTCGTTCATGCGCGCCAACAGAAGCGCCTCCATATCCGCTGCCAATTGGCGCTGGTCCTGCATGGTTTGGGCTTCGAAATTGTACTCGTCCTTACTGACACCGGTCTTTTTCCCGTAGGATGCTTCCAGTGACTGCATCCATTGTGCCGGGAATGCCTGCACGCCGCCGAACGCCCCGCAGATGGCGCCGACCATGGTTCCGATCGTATCGGCGTCGCGGCCGAAATTGGCCGCGTATTCGACCGCTTTCTTTCCATCTCCGCCGGACAGCGCAAACAGCGCAAGCGCGCAGGGGACGGTTTCGCGGGAATCGCTGATCACATCGCCGCGCAGATGATCGGCGTAATAGGCGCGCCGGAATGCCTCGTAATCCTGCAGCGTATTTGCCAGCCGCAGCGCCTCGCGGATCTCGCCGATCATCTCGATCCCGCTTACGGGATGCAGGTAATCAACCGCTGCGTCCGTCACGCTGTTTACGGTTGCGTCCGGATAAAACGCCGCCGCGACAGCCGCCGCGATCGCACATGCGCCGTCCCGGCAAAATCCGGATACGCCGCCGTGGATCAGGCCTGCCGCATCCCATGTTTCGGCGGCGGCCCGCCTTGGATCGCAGGCGTTGATGATGCCCATCGGAGAAATCGACATGGCGCTGGACGAGGAATGCATGTTGCCGCGTCCCGCGTCCACCGGCTTTACCAGTCCGTCTTCAAGCTTGTGAAACATATTGCGGACGGGAATATAGAACAGGCCATAGCTCTTTTTATTGCGCAGAAATGCCGCGCCCCATTCGTCCGCGGTTACGTGGCCGCCGCTGTGCATCAGCGCGTCCACCAAAATCAGCTTAATCGCGGAATCGTCCGTGCCGGCGCCCTCAAAGCTGTCTATCCATCCGAATTTCGCCTGTATATCGGGGTAGAGCATTCCCTCGGCGGGCGCGCCCATCGCGTCGCCGATAATCCCGCCGCAGAGACATGCATAAATCTTGTCGTATCGTGTGCTCATTCCTTGTGATCCTCCTCATGACGTATATCAACCCAGTTTCCATGTGATCGTAATCCCGCTTCATACACCAGCATAATTTCAAGAGAGTCTTCAAGCGTCCCGCTGACCGGTTTCCTTCCCTCCAAAATACACTGGCAGAACTCCATTGTTTCCGTATAAAATCCCTGTGTAAAAAGCGCTTTGTTTTCCAGTGTCGCCACACAGTTTTCCGGCTCCCATACGCGCTTGCCGGAATCAAACCCGCCGCTGGTAAAATCCCATGTTTTGTCGTAGACGAAATCCGGTATTCCGCGGTCCAGGGTTACGCGCCGGTTTTCGATTTCAATCTGCCATCCCGGGCCGAACGCGCCGTAGCGTTCACGGTTTGGCTGTATAGCCGGCGTCATATTCAGGCATGCCGTTATGCCGCTGATAAACTCCATGAAAAAAGCGCCGGTTCCATACCTCCCGGCCATGGCGCAGATCCGTTGAACGGGTCCGCCCATAAAGAGCAGGAAGGATAGGGGATGAACGCCGTTCAGCAGCCAGTTCGGCGTTTCTCCGTTTGCCAGGATTTCTTCACCGTTATCCGGAATGATCATTGCGTACTGCGCCGACAGAAACTCCAGTCCGCCAAGCTCCGCGGCAAGCTCCTTTGTCTTTCTGGCCGCGGGCATGCTCGCTTTCTTGAGTCCGACCATGCAGATGCGATCATCCCGGTGCGCGATAACCTCACGTACTTGCGCGGCGCTGACGGCGTTTGGTTTTTCCATCCATACGTGGAGGCCGTGGTCCAGCGCGTCTATCGCCAAAGCGCTGTGCAGCCGCGGGCCGACGCAAAGAAAAACGGCGTCCAGATTTTCCCTGGCATACAGCTCTTTGGTGTCGGTGTACCACCGGCAGCCGTACTCCATCCCGCAGCGCTGTGCCTGCGCGGCGTTGACATCGCATACCGCATCCAGCCTGACCGGCAAATAGTGCAGAACCGGCAGGATATTCCGATAGCTATGGGAGCCGCAACCGACGACGCCCACATGCAGCCGTTTTGGATAGTCCCTTTGATAAGACACTGAATCCCTCCTTTATCTGAGACGGGAATATAAATCATTCCTTTTTGTGCAGCACCCGGTACATGGAAGGAGAGACGCCGGTCACCTTCCGGAACACACGGTTGAGTGAACGCCTGCTGGCAAATCCCACCATAACCGAGATATCGTCTATCCGCATCTCGTTGTGTGAAAGCAGCTGTTTGGCATATTGGATGCGATAGTCGCACAGGAATTCGGTGAAGGTTTGCCCGGTCTCGATTTTAAACAGCCTGGAAAGGTAATTTTCATTGAAATGAAATTGTTCGGCAAGCTCCGTCAGGCAGAAATTGCTTTCGTTGAAATGCTGCTTCACATATTCGACAAGCTGTTTTCCGATTTTCGGCTTGTCGACAAATTCCGCGATCTGCCGGAAAAGAGAAAGGCAGTAATCGTAGGAAGCGTCGATATTCAACAGCTTGATGCACAGGTTTTGGTTCAAGCTGGAAAACGTGATCAGATTGGAATGCAGCTCTTCCGCGATACGGTTGTATACATCGAGCAGCCTCTCCATCAGCAGATAAAAATTCCGATAGGTAACCGACGAGGAAAACGTGCGATCGAATACGACTTTGAGGATCTCGGAAATGGAGGACAGCTGCTTGGTCATCACCGCGGCTTTCAGGCTTGAGTCAAACTCCGGCGGAAGCGACGGCGGTACGCTCATATCCATGCTGTGACTGTCCAAAAGATACGTATCGGACCGCAGATTGAAATACTCAAACTGCTCGCAGAGTATTTGATACTGCGCGGAGAGGGCGAGAAAGTCCTCCTGGGGAGGGCTTAACGCCAGTACCGGCTGCACATAGGAATGCGCTTTGGACAGATCATTGGCCGCTTTGTTGAAAAACATGTTGATTTTCGTGTGGCACGAAGGATCGTTGGACCCGATGATCAGCAAATACCGGAATGCGTCAATACGGATCAGGTTGATCATCCCATCGGGACTGAAGCGGGAAAACGCAGACGAAAGAACGGCATACACCATGTTGCTGATAACTTCAAAGGCATCCGGCAGGAGCGCGGATAATTCATGCGGCTTGTAATATACTTGAATGATGCCCGTCAGGTAATACCGGGTATCCAGCTGGATCACGTATTTTTCAAGCATCTCATCCAGCTCCTGCCGTTCCAGCGAATCGTCGCCGTACATAATAATTCGCCGGAGCACATCCTCGCGGACCATGTCAATCACATGGGTGAAGTCCTGCTCCAGGCGGTTTTGATTGGATTGAAGAGATACGATATGCTCCGCGACCAGATCGATTTCGTGGGTATGCCGGTTGTTTACGCGCTCGTGTACGGTGTTGAGGAGCATCTTGATCGGCTGATACAGCCTCCGGCTCAGGTAAATGGTCAGCAGAACGAAGAACGCGAGGAAAAGAACGGCGGAAGCGATAAAGCCCTGGAGGAATCGCTGCAGCTCGAAGGAATATGCATTCTTTTCAACCAACAGGAAAACATTCCAGCCTGTAAACTCAACCTGATCATGGGTCACATGATAGTCGGTATGCTCCAGTGTAACGGTATCCGTTGTCTTGGAAAGCTGCGACGGAAGAGAAGAATCGGAGGTGAAAATCAAGCTTCCGCCGGAATCGGTGATGACCAGCATCGAATGATCCGTAAGGGCATACTGCGATAAAGCGTCGGAGAAAAAGGCACAGTTCAGATTGAAGGAAATCGACGTGTTGAACAAAGAGAGGCCGTTGTCCCGCGTAAACATGGGAATGACGTATTTGACGTTGTCGGCGGTTTTTTCCACCTTGGCCATGGGGTAAAAATGGGAATCATTAATGGAATCCAGATCGCCGAACAGCGCTTCGTCAACGTCTGTATAATAAGGATAGAGGGTGTAGTACTCGTCAAACAGAAACGCGCCCTCATTGGTAATAATGCGCGAAAAACGCGGAAAATATATCAGGATCCTTTCATAATATGCGTTGGTAGCCTTGATCGCGCTGAGAATATTTTTGATATTGTTCATTTCATAGTAGCTCATAACCAGGTCGCCGTTGTTGTCGATTACGTATGGCTGCAAGGCGTTGACCACATTAAACAGCATAACGGCGCTCTTGAACAGCTTGCTCATTTCGGTGTCGATGGTTTGGGATAATCCGGACGCGGAGGTGGAGCAGGCTGTCAGAAAACTGTCCTGGATATTTCTGCTCATAATATAGTAGATGGACATGGAAATGATCAGCAGAATACACAAAAAGGGGATGACATAATATGAAACAATTTTGCGGAAATATTTACCGCGTCCGAATCGCATATCTGCCAACCCCTCTTATTTAGAATTTTTCTAGAATCTAACACAATCGGAAAAGGTTTGTCTATGAAAAACGATGAAAACAGCATGAAGTGGCCGCTTCATCATGAAGTAGCGCATGATCATGTACGAAAATGTAACATTATGACCCATAATGTGCATATCTGTCAATTGATCTTACCGATTATGTGCGAAATAATAAAATCAATTATCGGGCAGTCTATGACGGCCGCATACGATTTGCCCGATCAATCTTTTAAATTTCTAAAGGAGGAAACCTGTCAAATGAAAAAACTGATTGCTTTGGCTGTGTTGGTTGCCATGCTGATGAGCTGCGCGTCAGCGTTCGCGGTAGAACCGGGAAGCGGCGGCATCACACTGCCGATCGTCGATGAAACGGTAACCTATACTTTTATGACGTCCGAACAGACGACGATGCCTTTTCTGGATTCTTTCGTTGTGCTTGACGAACTGGAAAAACGCACGAATGTGCATCTTGACACCATGCTGGTGGCTGATTCGAACTATAAAGAGAAGCTGAGCGTTACGCTGGCTTCCGGTTCGCTTCCTGACTTCATTGCGGGCGTGAGTGTTTCCACCGCCAATACCTACGGCCCGCAGGGGATGTTCCTGAATATTTACGACTATTTGGATTACATGCCCAACCTGTCCAGGTGCCTTGCCGAAATCGACGGTCTGGATGCCTATATGTATTCCGATCACGAGCTGTATGTGATTCCGGTACAGATGTCTCCGGATTCGGATCCGCAGGGCTTTGGATACTGGAAGCAGATCCCGCAGATCCGCCTGGATGTGCTCGACGAGCTGGGCCTGGAGGTACCGACCACGTTTGAGGAGCTTTTCGATGTGCTGACCGCGATCAAGGCCGCCTACCCCGGATCGTATCCGTGGGTGCAGGGCCCCGGAGACTACGCCAACAATCTGGAGCCGATCCTCAAGCAGGTGCTCGTAGCCTGGAACGGCGACGTGCTTTCCTATCCCGATTACTACCTTTCCTATAACCACGAGGAAGGTCAATGGGCGCTGTCCGTTGAGCGCGACGGTTTTAAGGAAATGATCGAATACCTCGCCAAATGCTATGCCGACGGTTTGCTGGATCCCGAATTCCTGACGACCAACAGCGACCAGTGGAGCGAGCGTCTGCTCAACAACAAGGGCTTCTTTACCTATTCCTACTGGAATAACTCGGAACGCTATACCGCGCTGGGCCGCCAGTCCGGCGATGACGATTACCTGATGATGGGGATCATTCCTCCTGTGGAAAACGGAACGGATACCGTCGTGGTTCGTCCTGTGGCAAGCAATACCAATGCGGTCAGCGCCACGGTGGAAAATCCTGAAATCCTGCTGCAATTCATCGATTACTGGCTGTACAGCTACGACGGCACGATGATTGCCAACGCGGGCGTGGAAGGCGTTTCCTACGAGTGGGCCGACGCGGATCATACGACGTACAAACTTTTGAATTCCGACAGCGACAATCCCACCAACGAGGAGAACAAGGCGAAGTACGGCACACGGTATGGCTATATGACAGGCCTGCGGCCCGATCACCTGGGCGTTCACGCGGCGGTCAGCGATCCCGATACGAACATCTCGTATCAGCAAATGCTGTATTACAAAGGCCACGGCACCATGCCGGCGCCGATTAAAGTGTTCACGAACGAAGAAGACACGAACAATGCCAACTACATCGGCACGCAGCTGCGCGATTACATTGAGCAGTCCCTCAGCGCGTTCATCACCGGTTCGACGAGCATGGATCAGTGGGATCAATTCATTGAAACCTGCAAGATTTACCAGTCGGACGAACTTGTCGCACTCTATAACAAATAACGACTGACACAAGATCCGCCCGGAGAGAAATCTCCGGGCGGGCAATTCCGGGCAACATGCAAAAAAGGTTGTGAGACGTTTGGCAAAACCGGCATCGAAGCTATACCAACCCGGGGAAAGATGGAAATGTATCCGCAGGGATAAAATCCTTTATCTCATGCTGATCATTCCGTTGGTCCAGATTTTTATTTTTCGGTATCTTCCCATCGGCGGGTTGTATATGTCCTTTGTTAATTACAATTTTTCAAAGGGTATATTCGGCAGCGATTTTGTTGGCTTGAAGTGGTTCAATCAACTGTTTGCCAGCAGGAATTTCATCAAATTGCTGCGGAACAATCTGCTGCTCAGTTTATATTCGGTGCTGTTTTTCTTTCCGATGCCGATCCTGCTTGCATTGGGCCTGAACGAAATCAAGTGCAAACCGTTTATGCGCGCTGCGCAAACCATCACCTATATGCCGTATTTCGTATCGACGGTCGTCGTGGTGTCGATGCTCACGCTGCTGCTGTCCCCGTCCTCGGGCATCGTGAACATGATTCTGAACGCGCTGGGGATCAAATCGATTTATTTCATGGGGGATCAGCGGTGGTTCAGAACCGTCTACATCATATCGGAAATATGGCAGAACAGCGGCTGGACGGCGATTATCTATCTATCGGCGATTGTGGGCATAGAAATGGAGCTGTACGAGGCCGCGCAGATAGACGGCGCCAGCCGCCTGCAAAGAATATGGCATATCACGATCCCCTGTATTTTACCGACCATTCTGATTATGCTGCTTTTGAAAATCGGACAATTCATGGAAGTCGGGTATGAAAAGGTCCTGTTGATGTACAATCCGCAGACGATGGAAGTGGCCGATATATTCGACACCTATGTATACCGCCAGGGTATTGTCAATATGAACTACAGCTCATCAACGGCCGTCGGTCTGTTCAAAGCGCTGATCAGTTTCGTGCTGGTGGTGTCCGCGAATACGTTGAGCAAAAAAGTCGCGCAAGTCAGTTTGTGGTAAGGAGGTCCTGTTTTGAAGCTGCGTTTGATTAATGGTGATCTTCTGTTCACCTTCGTTGTCTATTTTCTGATCACAATGGCAATGATTATTTGCGTGTTCCCGTTTCTCAATATCATTGCGGTGTCTTTCAGCGGCACCGCTGCGGTATCGCGCAACGCCGTCACCATTTTCCCTGTGGACGTAACGCTGAATTCCTACCAATTTGTGCTGAAAAATAAAAACATCTGGCGTTCCTATGGGAATTCGATCATGTATACCTCCTTGCATGTGGCGGCAAGCCTGCTGGTTACTTCGCTGGCTGCGTATCCATTGTCCAAAAAAAGATTGGTGGGGCGCAAGGGGCTTTTATTCTATGTTACGTTTACAACCATTTTCCACGGGGGTATGATCCCAACCTATATGGTGGTCCGCAGTATGGGGCTGCTGAATACGACGGGAGCGATTATTATCCCGTATTGCTTTACGGTTTACAACTGCATGCTGCTGCGCAACGCGTTTGAGGGGCTTCCCAGTGAGCTGGAGGAATCGGCCAAGATCGACGGCTTATCGGATTTCGGGATCATGTACAGGATCTATGTACCGCTGTCCAAGCCGATTTACGCAACGCTGACGCTGATGCTGGCCATCACGGCGTGGAACAGCTATATGCCGGCGCTGCTGTATTTGAACGATACGGCGCGTTATCCGCTGCAAATGATCCTCAGGGACATTGTGATTAACGATGTTCTGGCCTCCTACCGTGAAATGGCGCAGGATGTGGCGGCGCTTCCTGCGGCGCAGTCGCTGAAATCCGCGACCATCGTGGTGGTCATGCTGCCGATTATGGCGGTGTATCCGTTCCTGCAGCGGTTTTTTGTCAAGGGACTTCTGGTCGGCTCGGTTAAGGGCTGACGGCGCTCAATACCAAAAGGGAGAGATCAACAGTGCGGATCGATTTTAAAGGAAACCTGGAGGATAAGCGAGAGCTTCGGTGTGCCGTGATAGGCTGCGGATCGCATGCGTTCCGCAATATATTTCCGACATTCCAGTTTACGCGAACCAAACTGATTGCAACCTGCGATTATTATGCGGAGAAAGCGAAGGCAT
>Ga0116164_10001112_pt1 | contig 20780 bp, 20 predicted proteins | sample AD_UKC109_MetaG_FD_89888 | JGI IMG/M metagenome (GOLD analysis project Ga0116164, IMG submission 89888) | Active sludge microbial communities of municipal wastewater-treating anaerobic digesters from Hong Kong - AD_UKC109_MetaG | ecosystem: Engineered > Bioreactor > Anaerobic > Digestate... | reverse complement strand
TGGGATCGAGGCCGACCAGGGGGAGAAGGTCTTCGACCTCTTCTACAAGCTGGACCCAGACTCCGAAGGAACCGGCGTGGGACTCGCCATAGTGAAGCGGATAGTTGAGGTTCACAACGGTAGAGTATGGGTAGAGTCGGAGGTGGGGGTCGGGTCGACTTTCTTCTTCACCCTCCCAACCGTTGGAAATTGATCCTCTGAGAAGTGGTGGCGTCGAAAGCTCTCTCTTGGAGCCTAGAATCTATAGCGCCCTCACCGAGCCGGACTCGGCGTTGCAAAACCCTGTTTTCTCTCTTTTACAAGATCATCTTTTTTGTACTCTCTCCACTTCCGAAGAACCTTTCTCGCGTTCATCGGAAGCTTCTGCATGCTATCGGCGTCCTTCACCATGTAATCCATGGCTCCGGACTTGAAGGCTTGAACCGCTATCTTCTCAGAGCCGAAGCCGGTGAGGATTATCAGGGGGAAACCCACCTCTTGAGGGTTCTCTGCATCTCTTGCCAGATCCAGGCCGCACCCGTCAGGGAGGAGGTAGTCTGCTATAACCAGAAACGATCTATCCTTGTTATCCTTGATCCATTTCAGAGCATCCCGGAGGTTGACCACATGATGGAAGTTCCATCTCGGCTCTTCTCCCTCGAAGAGGCGGCGGATAAAGGCGGCATGGCCCATGTTATCTTCGACGAGGACGACGGTCTCCTCGTCAGGGACCAATCCTCGTTCCGACTCTGATGAAGCTCTGTCAAGGGAAGAACGCCCGACGGATGAATAGGCTTTCATCAGATCCACCTCGCGGAGGTCGGAGGATGTGTCAAAATAATATTTGAAGAGCTGCAAGCCCCACGTGACAGCACAATCTCCGGTATAGATCGTTCCGGACCCGACGTCGTACACGCCGTCATTCCTCCAGAGCCCCATGTAAACGAAGGACTCGGTGACGATGAGCACTTGCTTTATGTCGCTGGATGTCAGACGTAGCTTGAAATTCTCGAACTTGAGGGCTTGTCTAAATTCTGGTGAAAGGGCGCCATCTTCATCGAAGAGTGTCCCTATGGTTTTGTCTGTTATCAAAAGGTCCGCTCGGCTTCCTTTTCGGAGGGCGCTCACAAATATGTCTGAATCTTTAGGAAATATCAAGGCTGGCAAAATAGCGCATATATTCTTCGATTTGGTTAGCATCGATACAAGTTTTTCATGGCACTTCAGGGGCGTGGATGGTTCCGGGTATATGATTTCCGACTGGAAGAGCATGTTCAATCTATCCAAAAACTCTGGTGGTATGCTGCTGATGTCGTGGTTCAGCCAGAAATCAGGGTTCTTCTCCAAGTTCTCGAAGACCCTCATGACATTGTCCAAAACGCTCGTTTTAATTTTGCCGAGATTAGTCAATTTGTACCCATATCGGCCTTTGGTGATCAGATCAATGTCGATCAGATCTTTGACCGCATGAAGAATAGTGGTGTTCCTGCCGCCAAGTTCCTTCTGTAAGTCATTTACATCCATCTCTTTATTTTTTAGAGATAATAAAATATTCATCCTAAGCTCTGAGCTTGCAAACACCCTTACTTGCTTTACCAGATCTCTCTCGTTCATGCTGATGCGTTCCTTTTTTGTTATCGACCGTAAACTTTGAGGAGCCGTGAATACCCGAAGGCAAGTTAAAAATCAAACAGGCCGGCATCCTTACGCAACCAGGTTTACAGCTAAAATGAATGGGCCCCTTCATTTGTAGCTTGCTGCCCTTTTAGCATCAGCATTTAAGTAATTTGCTATGAGATGGCGACCATTAGGATCTCTTGATACTTTTTCTGGCGTTCAGTTCGGCTCATCGATGGAGCATGTGGGCATGAGACAGAAGCTCTCATCAGGTCTATCGTCCTCGAATTGTCTCTCCTTTTTTAGATGGGAAACGTATATCAGCAAGTTTGGGCATAGCCTGGCGAGGTGTTCTGATTTGCCTTCATCCGAACTTCCCATACTCGTAACCTGCGGACTGCCCTACGCCAATGGTCCCTGCCACATCGGCCATCTGAGGACCTACGTGCCCGCTGACATATACGTCAGGGGCCTCAAGAAGATGGGAAAAGATCCGATATTCATCTGCGGCTCCGACTCTCACGGAACCCCCATCGTCGTCAACGCCGAGGAGAGGGGTACGACTCCGACAGAGCTTGTCACCCGGTACCACGACCACGTCGACGACGTCTTTCGGCGGATGGAGGTGGAGTTCGATTACTTCGGAAACACCGATGATCCCTCAAACCACAGCCGGACCCAATCGATCGTCAAAACCCTGATGGATGAGGGTCACATCTAGCCCCAGGAAATCCGGCTGGCTTACTGTCCCTCTTGCGATCGTTTTCTTCCCGACCGGTACGTCGAGGGGATCTGCCCTTACTGCAAGTCCCCCGCTCGGGGCGACGAGTGCGACCAGGGCTGCGGCCGACACCTCGAGCCTGGCGAGATCGAGGAGCCGGTCTGCAAGGTCTGCGGGAGCGAGGCGGAGTATCGGACCCAAAAACACTACTTTTTCAGGCTATCGGCCTTCAGCGACTTTCTCATCGATTATCTCGAGGGTCTGGGAGGCACCTCGAACGCCAGAAACTACGCTCTCGAATGGGTCAAGCAGGAGCTTAAAGACTGGTGCATCACTCGAAACCTTGAATGGGGGGTCAAGTTCCCGGGCTCTGAGGATCTCGTCGTCTACGTCTGGGTGGACGCTCCCATCGGCTACATATCCTTCACCGAGGAGTGGGCCCGCCGGGCGAACGGCGACTGGAAGATGTACTGGCGGAACCCCTCCAAAATCGTCCACTTTATCGGTGGAGACATCGTATACCATCACTGCATCTTCTGGCCAGCGATGCTGAAAGGGGCTGGCTACACCCTCCCCAGCGCCGTCGTCGTCAGCGGGATGCTCAAGATTGATAACAAGACATTCTCCAAGAGCCGGGGCTACGTCGTCTGGGTGATCGACGATTACCTGGATAAAGGGCTTCATCCCGACCTTCTCCGGTACTACCTCGCCTCATACACATCCCACACGAAAGAGCTGAACTTCCCCTGGACGGTCTTTGGAGAGAAGGTGAATGGCGAGCTGGTAGGGGCCCTCGGCAACTTCGTCAACAGGGCAGTCACATTCACCACCAAGAACTTCGATCGGTCTGTGCCCGAAGGGGAGATCGATCCGGAGGTGACGGCGAAGATCGCCGCGACGATCTCTGAGGTGAAGGCGGCCCTGGAGGAGTACGAGTTCAAGAAGATGATCGACGGTGCTATGGCCCTCGCCGACTACGGTAACACCTACTTCCAGTCGAACGAGCCCTGGAAGCTCGCCAAATCCGACCGGGCCCGTTGCGGGGCCGTCTTGAGAAACTGCCTTTTGATCGCAAAAGCCCTCTCGATCATCCTTCAGCCGGTGATGCCTGAGAAGATGGAGTCGGCCTGGAGACAGCTGGGGCTTGAGGGGACGGCGGCCGACGCCTTATTCGATGATGGGCTCGTCGCCATCGAGGCAGGAAGAAAGCTCGGAGCCCCCGAGCACATCTTCAACAAGATGGACGACGCCCTCGTCTCGGACTTAGATGGGATATTCAGGGATAGGATAGCCGCTCTCGAGGCGAAGAAGGATAAGAAGAAGGGTGAAGAGAAGATGGACGTCATAAAGTTTGAAGATTTCAAGAGGCTCGACATCAGAGTCGGGACGGTATTGGGGGCGGAGAGGATCAAGGGTTCCGAGAAGCTCCTCCGGCTGTCTGTTGATATAGGGTCTGAAGAGAGGCAAATCGTGGCGGGGGTCGCCAAAACCCATAGTCCTGAGGGTCTGGTGGGCAAAAAGATCGTAGTCCTCGCTAACCTCGAGCCTGCCAAGCTCTTCGGCGTCGAGTCCAGGGGCATGCTCCTGGCCGCAGATTTGAATGATGAGGCCGTCCTCCTTGCTCCTGAGAAGGCGGTCCCGCCGGGAACGAAGATCCGCTGAAGTCGTCTCGCAAGGTCGGCAATAGTCCATTTCGAGATCGAATTATTCGTGTCAAGCTCCAGGGATGAAACGATTAGGAGGTTTCCGATATTGCTCCAGGTTGAAAACTTATCCAAAGTCTACCAGCTAAAAGATCGCCGGGTGGAGGCCCTGAAAGGTGTGAGCTTCGCCGCCAAAGAGGGGGAGATCCTGGGAATCGTGGGAAAGAGCGGTAGCGGCAAGAGCACGCTCATGAAGATCCTCCGGGGGGTTGAAACTTTCGACTCCGGCAAGATCGAGATCGACGGCCTCGAGATCACGCCCGATCCGGCTCCGGAGACGGTCCAGAGACAAAGGCAGATCACCGCCATCCACCTCCAGAGGGACTTCGGCCTCTGGACCGAGCCCGCCCTGAAGAACGTGGCAAGGCGGATATACTCTCTCAAGACTGGCTACGAGACGATCCCCACCGAGTACGACCCCGAGTACGAGGGGGTGATGGCAGAGGCGATGGAGTACCTGAAGCTGGTGGGGCTGGAGAAGAAGGCGAACCATCTGGCCACGATCCTGAGCGGCGGCGAGAAGCAGAGGCTTCTGATCGCAAGGCAGCTCGCCAAAAAGCCGAAGCTCCTCCTCCTGGACGAGCCAGCTACCATGGCCTGCCCGGCAACGAAGCAGGAGGTTCTCGACGCCATTAAGAACGTCAACCGAGAGCTTGGGATCACCACCATCGTTGTCTCCCACCTTCCCGAGGTCCACAGGTACTTGGCCGATAGAATGATCTGGCTGGACAAGGGCGAGATCCGGGACGAGGGCGAGCCAGAAGTGGTCCTGGATAGGTTCTTGTCCCTCCTCGGCAAGGCCGCCCCCCTCACTCCCAGGCCCAACGCCCAGCCCGCCATCAGGGTGGTGGGCCTCTACAAGAGAAATTACCTTATCGGCACGGGCGTGGTGCTGGATATCGAGGACCTGAATCTGGATATCAATGAGGGGGAGATCACATCCATCATCGGGTCGAGCGGGGCGGGGAAGACCACCCTCCTCAAGATCATTCAGGGCATCGCCAGGCCCGACGAGGGGTCGGTCCTCTACAAGTTAGGCGACTCGTGGGTGGACATGGTGGAGTTCTCGCGGGAGAGGATGGAGGTCAGGAGGACCCTGGGGATAATGTACCAGGAGTTCGCCCTCTCCCCCCAGGAGACGGTCTTGGAACAGATCGGCTACAAGCTAGGGGTTAAAGGCCAAGATGTCATCGAGCACGCCCGGAAGGTGGCGGGCGACCTCGGCATAAGCGAAAAGGTTCTGGACGTCATCTACACCCTCACCGACATGACGGAGGAGGATGCGAAAGCGGTCCTGGACAAGCTAGGTCTCACCACCGAGGTCTTCGGCGAGCTCTTCCCCCGGTTTCCGGCGACGGAGGCCAAAAAGTATGCCGAGCCGGTCTTCAGAGTTCTGGACCTGGACCTCTCAGTCTTGGATAAGTACCCCCACCAGCTCAGCGGCGGCGAGAAGGTGAGGGTCTCTCTCGCCCTCCTCATGGCCACAACCCCCAAGATCCTCATCCTCGACGAGCCCTTCGGGGACATCGATCCCATAACCCTTCGGGACGTCTCCAACGCCATAAAGCGGATCAACGCCGAGTATGGGACCACCATCCTCCTCGTCAGCCATCACGTCGACTTCGTCCGGGAGATATCTCATCGGGCGGTCTTGATCGCCGACGGCGCTGTATTCATGGACGGCGACCCCGACCGGGTCTGCGACGTCTTCGTCTCCCGGTGTGACGCATCATACCTCAAGTCTTGGGCGACGATCTCGGCGGAGAAGGCCTGAGGTGGCCTCGCATGGACCAGGAGATAGCCGACATATACGACCAGATATCTGGCCATATCTCGCCTGAGGAGTTCGAGCGAAAGGTCGAGGAGAAGGTTCAGCTGATGGGCGAGCTCTGCGACCGGAGGACTGCGGCGATGCTCGTCGCCCGGGAGTTCGGCGAGGTGGAGCTGAAGATCGACCGGATCAGGCCCGAGACCGGGAAGGTCACCTTCGTCGGCAAGATCATCTCCATCTCCGAGGTCCACGAGTTTCCGCGAAGCGACGGGTCAGTCGGCAGGGTGGCAAACCTCGCCATCGGCGACGAGACGGGAACCGTGCGGGTCGTCCTCTGGGACGAACTAGTCGAGCCCGTCTCCAGGGGTGAATTGGCCGTCGACCAGACCTTCAGGATAAGGGGCTTCACGCGAGAGGGGTATTTCGGGACGGAGGTGACCGTCGACCGGGGCGGCCTTGAAGAGGTGGAGGCCGAGATCCAGACGAGGGTGGAGCCTCACAAGATCTCGGAGATCAGAGCCGATATGGGCGAGGTCACCCTTCTCGCCAAGGTCGTCGATCCCGGAACGGTCAGGGAGTTCGCGCGACGGGACGGTTCCGTCGGCCGGGTTCGGTCCGTCACTCTGGGGGACGACTCCGGGAAGATCAGGCTCACCCTCTGGAACGAGAAGGCGGATCTGGAGATCGTGGCAGGGGAGACTCTGGAGGTGATGAACGCCCTCTCAAGGGAGAGGTACGGTCAGGTCGAGATTCAGGCTGGCGGCTATTCTGTTGTGAGAAAAAGCGACGTTGCGATCGAGTATCAGGAGAAGATCACCGCCATCTCGGATCTTGCTCCCGGATCGATCTACAGCATCACCGGCTTTGTCACGGGCCTCGGCGAGGTCCGGGAGTTTGAGCGGGACGACGGGACCGTCGGGCGGGTCGCCAACATCTACGTCTCAGACGATACCGGACGGGTGAAGGTCGCTCTCTGGAACGATCACGTCCAGCTGATCGATAACCTCGACCTCGGCTCAAAAATCGAACTTCTCGATTGCATGGCAAAAGACGGCTGGAACGGTGAGCTGGAGGTCAGCTGCGGGTGGAGCACCAGGGTTACTTTCGCCCCGCCCTAGTAAAGAGGTTAAAGTCGAAGAGTCTCCTTTTGTCCATTCGGGACTGATTAAATATGGCTGAAATACTACTTGAAGATCTCCAAGGGGTGGGTCCGGCCACAGCGGAGAAGCTGAGGGAGGCGGGTTTTTCCAGCGTCGAAGCCTTGGCCGTGGCCTCGCCAGCCCAGCTTGCGGCCTGCGCCGACGTCGGCGAGTCGACGGCCGCCAAGATCATCGCCTCAGCAAGAGCTGCCGCGGACATCGGGGGGTTTGAGACTGGCGACCAAGTGATGGAGAGAAGAAAGCTCGTCGGGAAGGTGACGACCGGCAGCGAGACCTTCGACGCCCTGATGGGAGGTGGGTTTGAGACCCAGTCGATCGTGGAACTTTACGGAGAGTTCGGGTCCGGTAAGACTCAGGTGGCCCACCAGACGGCGGTGAAGGTCCAGCTTCCGATGGATATGGGGGGACTCGACGGTTCTGTGATAATAATCGATACTGAGAACACTTTCAGGCCTGAGAGGATCATCCAGATGGTGGGGGGGCTTTCCCCTTCGGAGGACCCGGAACATCCTTGGGACCCTGAGGAGTTCTTGAAGAACATCCACGTCGCCCGAGCCTACAACTCAAACCACCAGATCCTCCTCGCCGAGAGCGCCCTGGACCTAGCAGAAAAATTGAAAAAATCAGGAAAGCCGGTGAGGCTTCTCATCGTCGACTCCCTCACGGCTCACTTCCGGGCCGAGTACGTTGGGCGGGGCACTTTAGCCGATCGGCAGCAGAAGCTGAACAAGCACCTTCACACTCTGATGCGGTTTGCAGATCTGAACAACGCCGTGGTCATCGTGACAAACCAGGTGATGGCAAAGCCCGACGCCTTCTTCGGAGACCCTACAAAGCCGGTGGGAGGCCACATCGTCGGCCACACCGCCACCTTCAGGATATACCTCCGGAAATCGAAGGGAGAGAAGAGGATCGCAAGGCTGATAGACTCTCCAAACCTCCCCGACGGAGAGGCGGTCTTCTCGGTGACGACAGGAGGTTTAGTCGATTGATCCGGGCCGTCGCCCTCGACATCGACGGGACGATCACCGACGATAAAAGGCATCTGTGCCCAGAAGCGGTGGAGGCGATCTCGAAGCTGAACACCCACACCCAGGTGATTCTGGCGACGGGGAACGTCCACTGCTTCACCCGGGCCGTGGCGGTGATGCTGGGAACCAGTAGGACCTTCATCGCCGAGAACGGCGGCATCGTATCCTGGGGCGAGGGTGATTTGGAGCTGTTATCCGATCCATCGATCTGCCAGGAGGCGTACCGCCGTCTCAACGAGGTCTACCCCCTTTCTAAAATGGACTCGAGGTACAGGGTTACCGACCTCGTCGTCGAGTCGAACTTCAACGTCTCTGAGGCTGCCACCCTTCTGGTGGCTTCGGGCCTGGAAGCAGACATCGTCGACAGCGGCTTTGCGGTCCACATAAAAGATCGAAGGGTGAACAAGGGCCGGGCCCTCAAGAAAGTGATGGACCGGCTAGGCCTTCGGAAAGATGAGGTCGCCGCGGTGGGCGACAGCATAAGCGACCTCCCGATGTTCAAAATTGCGGGGTTTCGGGCGTCAGTCTCAAACGCCGTCCCCGAGCTGAAGGCGGAGTCGGATTACGTCTCGAAGCTCAAGTTCGGCGAGGGGTTCTGCGATATCGTGGATCAGATGGTCCATAGAGAGATGTTCTGACCCATCTATCGTCCAACCGAGCCCCCCCCTCTTATTCTTCCTCCATCCCCTCTTCCATGCTTTTCAGTATCCGAGCCCAGTTCGTCTCGCAGACGATCCACCAGCCCAAAGTCTCCTTGACAAACTCTCTCGCTGCGGGACAGAAGGCGTCGACGGCCAGGTTGTAGGGCATCTCCTTGAGGGGTGGGTGGAGTGGGTAGCGGGTACAGGTGAGGGGCCTTGCCGGATAGATGGTGCATCCTTTCTCCGGGTCGTAGAATGGGCAGGGCTGCTTCAAAGCCCAGACCTTGGCGGTCCTTTCATATCTGCAGAGGCTTTTGAGCCTCTTTCTCGACCATCCGAGATGCCTGCAGATCCGGTCCATGTCGTCCCTGTCGAGGTAGAGGCCGGCGCCGGGAGTGTAGCAGCATCTGCCGCAATTCTTGCACCTGAACCTCTCCCAGAATAGGTTGGCGCCGTAAGATGTATTATCGGGGTCGCCCCGGTCTTTGGCGGGGAGGGGCAAGGCGATATCGAAGGGCTCGGTCTCGCCCCGGTCGATGGTTCTGTGCTGCTCCTCTCGCTTCAAAACCGACCAGTGGGGCCTCATCTCTAGGAGCTTCTGATGAAGCCCCCGTCTCTTCTGGTCGGCGCACTCCTGGGCACAGTGGATGTGGCAGAGCCTCTTAGCCTCGGCCAGCCCCTCTTCGGGTGAGGTTTTTCTGCGGGTTTTTGGGGGAAGCTTTTGGGAGATGGAGATCGCCGCCTTTGGTCGAAGGTCATATTCGCCCGGATTCCGTAAAAATGTTTTATTCTGCCAAAGGGGCCTAAAAGCGTCGCGCCTGGAGGAGAGATCTGCCCAGCTCGCGGGCCCTTTTCATCTCGTCGGCGTCCTTTACGACCTCGCCCTTCTCGTAGGCCGTGGCGAGGATCTTTCCTGCAAACTCCATCCCCAGGTAGTCAAAGGACATCCTGAACATCTCCATGAGAGGGCCGCAGCATCCGGGACCCTCTTCTGAGGGGACCACCACGACTCCCGCCTTCCCTCTGAGTTTTCCGCTGGCGATGTATGGTCTTAGCCTATCGATGAAGAGCTTCATCTTTCCGGTGGGGCCGTACCAGTAGATCGGGGTTCCAAAGACTATCACGTCGGCCTCCTCGAGCTTCGGATAAATCGCTTTCATCCCGTCCTTCAGAGCGCAGGTGTAGTCCCCCTTCTTGCATCGGCGACAGTCGAGGCACGCTTCAATCTCGACGTCGTAAAGCCCGATCTTCTCTGTATCGTCGCCTCTGGAGCTGCAGCCCCTGAGAACCTCGTCGACGAGAATGTCGGTGTTTCCCTCTCTTCGAGGGCTGCCGATTAAAGCCAGCGTCTTCATATGTAACACCGCTCGCAGGCTCACTTCTTCCACGCGATCTTATCGCCCTTGATCTTGATTACGCCCTCCTTCTTCAGCGTCCGGGCGATCTCTTCGGCCACGGCCGTCCCGTCCACCGCCATGACGAAATCCTCCATATCCTCTTCGAAGACGAGGAGTCCCCTGAACTCGTCGAGGTCGATCTTGTTCGAGTCTCCTGGCGGACCGAGAAGTCGCTCGATCGTCATGCCAATGGAGGTGACCATGTAGTACTCTTCGGGGTGCTCGTCCAGGAACTCGTCGTCGACGTTCTTGGCGAGGGGCGTCGTCATCTCGTCCAGCCGGACCTCGGTTTGCTTTTCGAGATGGACCGACAGGACGGACCTCAAAAGCTCTTCGTCGGGGTCGCAGTCGTCGGGGTCTACCGGGATTCTGAGGAGGGGATCGTCCCCCAGCTCGCCCCTGGGGTCACCCTCCACATCGATCTCGTTCAGCTCGAGGGCAGAGTCCAGGAACTGGAGGGCTTCAAGCTTCTCCAGAAGGTAGGCTGCTCGTTCCATCATCTCCTCTGGCGATCCGCCCTCCTCTTCTGAGGCGATCGGCCCGCTTTTCAGGATCCCGGCCGTCTCCTCCTTCTTCTCTTTCCAGGAGGGGTCTAGAGCCGAAAGGTATCGATCTGTGAAATCCTTGGCATCCGCTCCCTCGGCTAGGGCCATCTTCAGAGCTCCGATATATCGATCGTAAACTTTGAAATCCTCCACTCGTTTTCGAAGCTCGCTCTCCCTCCCCTCCAGGTAGACGGCGCTATCCATGAATGCGGTGATAGATGGCTTGAGTTCAACCCTCACACCAGCCTCTTTGAGATGGGCAGCGATATCAGCCGCCTCAGCCTCGTCGTATTCTCCGAGCTTGAACATCATAAAATAGTACGCCAGGGTTTTATTTAACATGTATGGCCGGATCGAGAAAATATATGATGAAGGACCCGTGAAATACTCAGGTCGGTGAGGGTCCTTTCATCAGGCCAGGGAAAAGCGAAGCTGGACAAAAATCTAAAAAGATGGACTCATATCAAGATTCAAGCTGGGAGATCTGGGGGAAGGGCGACACGTTGCCTTCTCTCCCCCAGATGCTCCAGCCATCGGCCTGTATCTATCACCTCCGGTATCTTTGATCAAGAGGTCCCTTTCTTCGCCACTGGTGGCTTCATCAGGAGGAAGGCTATGATGATTCCAACGGCCGCCAAGAAGATGACGTACGGGAAGACTGCGATGAAGCTGCCAGATGTGTCTTTTATCCACCCTGCCAGGAACGGGCCCACCAGAGCACCAGCGCCGTATGCCAGGAAGACCATTCCGTAGCAGCGCGGGTAGTCACCCACACCGAAGAAGGATGCAGTGGAGGTAGGCGCGATGGCGAGCCAGCCGCCCAGGCATCCCCAGAGAATGGCGAAGGAGAGGATGTATATCGGTGCGGTCTGGATCTTCCATATCAACAGCGACGCGATTATGATCAGCACGAACGAAAGAATCGCCGCGTTTTTCGGGGTCAGTTTATCGGTGAGGGTGCCGAATACCGGCCTTCCGCCGCCGTTGAATATGGCGAAGAATCCGACCGGCGAGAATCCCAACAGCAAGGCTGCTACGGCTGCGGTTCCCACCTCTCCCGCCACGTCTGCAGAGATCGAGATGGCCATAAGGCCCGCAAGACACCCTATGAAATAGCAGAGCCAAAGGCCGTAGAAAGTCTTGGTCTTGAGCATCTCCTGCCGCTTCAACTCGCACTTCTCCGCAGCTCCGGGCTTCGGTGCAGGCGGAGCCCAGCCGGCAGGCTTCCAGCCGACGGGCGGGAAAACGAGGGGCGTTGCCAGAACCACCATTATTATGATGAAGGCTATCCCGAAGATCCGGAAAGTGCTCATCACGCCGCTGGCTGCGATGAGGATGTTCGCTATATTTGCGGTGAAGAATGCTGAAAACCCAAAACCGAGAACGGTGAGCCCCACCGCAAGCCCGCGCCTGTCGGGGAACCATCTTCCGGACATGGCTACGGGAACCCCATAGGCTATTCCGACGCCGATTCCGCCGACGACGCCGTAGGTGGCGACCATCATCATTATGGAACTGGACATCGATGCCAAAAGCCATCCGAGTCCCGTCAGAGCCCCGCCGACGATCACGACTTTGCGGGGCCCATGCTTCTCGATAAAGCCGGCAGATAATGGCATGGCGATCGCGAAGCACGCAAGAAAGATCATAAACGGCAACTGCAGATCTGAAGCGCTCACCTCTGGACCAGAGGTCTCAAGAAAAACTTTAAGCGGCGCTTTGAAGACGCTCCAAGAATAAATACTACCGAGACAGAGATTGATTATCATGCCGATGATGACGAATGCCCATCGGCCCTTTTCAGCCTCCATACCTAATATGTGTGTACTTTCACCCATCTATTTAACACCCCGCAAGTCAAAAGCTCAATTTTTCGAGACGACATCGCCCGTTCATACATACTGTTGAAAGATTTCTCCCCACATCGTCTCCCTCCCAGAGGACGTCATGCCAAAGATTTGTGGGGCTATTTTATAAGCGCGGCCTATCTATTTAAAATTACCGCTAATTATCTCGATTATACATTATGCATATCGAATATGGATTTTCTCCTCAGACTTTCAAGACCAATTATATCCATCTTGATGTCTATTTTTCCCTCAGTACTCAGCAGATAGTGTTTGATAACTAAAAATTATCTTATTATGTTTGTGCAGTGTGTTTTTATAATACGTCTCGTTATGATAACTACTATTGTTTTTGATGATAATATCTTTTATCTTAGAAGGTATGTTGGTGATTGGTGAGTTTGGATGATTAGAACCAACCCAAAAACTTCCTGGAACAATGTCGAATCGATACCCACCATCGCCAGCACTTCTTACGTTGACGAGGCTGCCACGATCATAGGAGACGTAAAGATCGGAGAGAGGGTTTACGTAGCTCCCGGAGCCTCTCTGAGGGCCGACGAGGCGACGCCGATAACCATCGGGGACGAGTGTAACGTTCAGGATGGTGCGGTCTTTCACGGCCTTGAGGGAACTAGCATCGAGTTGGGGCGGAAGGTGAGCATCGCCCACGGTGCGGTGGTCCACGGTCCCCTAAAAATCGGTGACGAAAGCTTCATCGGCTTCAACACCGTCGTCCACGCCTCGACCCTGGGCAAAAAGTGTTTCGTGAGCCATCTGGCCCTGGTGGTGGGCGTGAAATTGAGGGATGGAAGCTTCGTCCCACCGGGGGCGGTCATCGACTCCCAGGAGAAGGCCGACGCCCTCGGACCGACGCCCGATAGCCTGAAGGGCTTCAACGACGAGGTAGTGGGCGTCAACACCGAGTTTGCCGATGTCTACCGCATCAAGGGGAAATCCTGTAGACCTCTTTGATTAAATGGCCGGGAGGTGGCGAAGTCGCGTGCCCAATTTTATAAATTATCTGGTCCTCAGTCAGAGCCCATGACCGGGTTGATCATCTGGTGAAGAGCTTCGGCCATATCAGCCCTAAGTTTGACCAGGCCGTCTTCTCCCTCGTCGTACTCTAGGACGTTGGCCCCGATCAGCTTTGCGGGGAGCTTCGGACAGCTGCCACGCCGGCAGAGGACTAGTGATTCTTTCCCGACGGTGTGGGCGATCCCAAGCTCGTACATCACCAGGGGGTCTGTGCTCGTCAGGTCCACCACCACCATCCGTGACCTGCATATGTCTCTCCAGATCGCCTTCAGCTTATCCTCGTCGTCCTCGAACTCCAGTGCCCTCCGGGGGATGGGCCTGCCCTCTCCAAGGCCGGCTTTACCGCCCCGTCGTATAGGTCGTCGCCCTCGTCGGTGAGGGGGACCAGGACCGAGGCCGTCCGGTCGTCCACGATGTAAGAGGCGTGGCCGAAGAGGGGCCTGATCTGCATCAGGCTCATGAGGTTGATGGCCCTCTGAACCTCCGATTCTACGTGGGTTAGGGCTATCACCCGGAGGATATCGCGCCTATTCCTCTCGCTCTCGTCGAGGACCACGGCAGGAAATACGATTATGTAGGGATCCTCGTACCCGAACTCCCACCGCGCGCTGCTCAGGGCCTTCTGCTCGGAGATCTGCTTATCGGGATGGTAGGTGTACATGGTGGAGAGAACACCGGCATGGTGCTGGGCCAGGATGTAGAGGGTAGCCTTGTCCAAAACCGCTACGATGCTGCTGGGGTTTTGGCTCCTGGCGATCCCATTCTGGATCTTTCGCTCCTCCACCAGGTTGTTCACGATACCCATGAACTGATCCAACAGGCCGTCCACCTTTTCTATTAGGTCGGTCGGCATATCCCCGCCTTTGATTCTGTCACCCGACTGCATCATGATCATACACCACAGGTTATAACGATCTGCAGCGTATAAAGTTCTTCGGTGGCGGTTCGCCATCCGGAGAAGATAGAACCGGGATCAGACCGGCCGGATGGTGGCTAAAACGGGACTATTCAAGGGTTCCGTCCTAACTTTCTGGCCCGATCCCTGATCCAGCGCCAGTGAAGGGCTATGTGCAGGACGATAAGAGCCACCAACAGAAGGCTTGTACGGTTGTGGAGGTTCAGCCAACCCTGGTGGGACAGCCCCCAAAAGAGCGACTCTGAAACGAGCCCCCGGCTGCCACGAAACCCGTACCCTCCGCCGGGAAAAACCTGCCATAATACCAGGCCAGATATCGTTGACGCCAAAAAGGCAAAAAAGGAGATGACATCGACCAGCAGGTTTTGTGCCGTTCGATTCATCTCAAGACCCTATCCATCTACTTGACCGGTCCGATTGGGAGGACGGTTCTGCCGTAGACCTCGTTCAGCACCTGGGCGCATGCGGCGTATATGGCGGTGAAGCCGCAGAAGATCCCCTCGTAGCCGGTGATCGTGGCGATGGTGGCGCTTCCGGTGTAGTCTCTGATGGCCAAAAGCCAGAAGAGGACCGTCAGGGAGAGGAATACCACCTGAAGAGCCCTATTGATCTTCAGGGTGCCTATGAACATGTAGAAGGTGAAGAGCCCCCACATGAAGAAGTAGGCGATCAGCGCGGTCTCCTCAGGTTTGTCCCACCATCCGAATTTGGGCATCAATAACAAAAATACCAGCGTAAGCCAGAAAAGCCCATAAGAAGTAAAGGCCGTAGTGCCGAAGGTGTTCCCTTTCTTCCACTCCATTATTCCGGCGATGATCTGAGCGATTCCGCCGTAGAATATTCCCATGGCCAGGACCATGGTGCCGAGCCCAAACCAGCCCGCATTATGCATGTTCAATAGCACCGTCGTCATGCCGAAGCCCATCAGACCGAGGGGCGCCGGGTTTGACGTTCTGTCCTTTATGTCGACAGGGCCAAGATGCGTTATATCCTTCGCCCTTCCTCCACCCATTTCTGCTGCCATGTTAGTTCCCTCCTATTTACCTTACAGGCCGAAAGATTCGACAGAATCTCTTGCAACCGCATTGCATATATCCTTTTCCATTTTTAAGGTCGATCCTTATCATTGAGCATATAATTTCCGTCAGAAAACCCACATATTTCGCGACGATAAGTGAAGTTTCTCCACTTCTTTCGAGCAATAAGTTCAAGAAGTGTTGCCAAGTTCTCTTTGAATCCTCGGGCCGGCACTTTGGACATATTGAATTTCGCAGGTCTCTCGCGTGATAGCGTCGCTGATCATGGTGCTGAATGTTCACAGATAGATTTACTAAAGATGGCGCACCTTGGTTGGATCATGTTCCCTGGCATCGGTGGCAAGGGGGTAAGCCCCAAGAAGATGAAGCAGATGATGAAGCAGATGGGCATCAACATCGAAGAGATCGATGGCGTCGAAGAGGTTATCATCAGGACAGGGGACCGGGAGATCTTCTTTTCGGACGCATCGGTCACCGTGATGGACGCCCACGGCAACAGGTCTTACCAGGTGGTGGGCACCGCCCAGGAGAGGTCCCGTGAGGTCTCGATACCCGACTCCGACATCGATCTCGTTGTCGCTCAGACCGGGTGCAGCCAAGATGAGGCGAAGGCGGCTCTCAAAGAGGCCCATGGGGACCTGGCAGAGGCGATAGTGAAACTCGGATCGGGCTGAGAACTTTCGGCTATACGTTCGACCAAGATGCGTCGGGTCGGAAGGACGGGCAGGAGGACTAAAGTTGGATCAGGCCAGAATAGAGGCGGAGCTGAACCTGTTGCTTTTGAACATCGTCGAGATCCAAAAGGCGGTCGAGGACGGCCTCGAGCGGCTGCGAGAGGAGGGGAAGCTCACGATGGAGCTTGAGACGATGGTTCAGAACGTCGTAAAAGATGTCGATGGCTGGACTGACCAGTGCACCGCCACCTCAGAGGCAACTCCAGTCCTGCTCCGGAGGATGCAGGTCCAGATGGAGCGGCTCAGCAGGATAGAGAGGATCATCGAAGACCTGGGAAGGTAGAATCGGTGGCGAGGATTTCGATATCTTCCATGTTCCTCTGGGATATGGACCCTTGGGACATGGCCGATGTCATCGCCGAGGCCGGCCTCAAAGAGGTTGAGTTCTGGGCCGAGACCCCCTGGTACTGGGAGGGGGAAAGGCGAGAGGAGCTGGCTGAAGAGATCAGAAGTGCCTTCAGCGGGCTGAAGATGACTCTTCACGGACCCGTCATGGACCTCAACCCCTCCTCCTACAACGACCTCGTCTGCCAGGCGACGATCGCCGAGTCCCTTAGGGCGATAGACCTGGCGGCGTTTCTGGGCGCAAAGGTGGTGACGATCCATCCCGGCAAGAGGACGGCGAAGCGGCCGGTGAGAGATACGGAACGGCAGAAGTTCTGCAAGTACCTGGACGCCTGCCTTGGCCGGGCAGAAGAGAGGGGCGTCCTCCTCGCCTTAGAGAACCTGGAGCCCGCTCCCTGGAGCATCTGCGCAGAGCCGGAGGAGATGGTCCGGTTTTTGGACGAGTTTCTCATCGGCATGACCCTGGACATATCTCACGCGACGCCCCCCCTCTCCAGAGCCATCGCCTTCGTCGATCACCTAAAATACCGCATCCTGAACGTCCACGTCAGCAGTACCAAAAATGGAGTTAGACACCTTCTACCCAGCGACGGCTCGGTGGACCAAGTTCTAGAAGCTCTCCGAGATGCCGGATACGGCGGTCCTATGACTCTGGAGTTGGACGACAAGAAATTTTCCAAGACCTTGTCGAAAGATGACAAGGTCAGGGTTTTGAGGAACGAGCGACTCCATCTGGAGTCGGTCTGGCTCTGATCTATGCGAACTTTGTAGATCTCGACCTGATCGTCGCGATCAAGTGCCCATCAGCCCATCATCTCGTGCTTCTTGAAGAAGGGTGTCTCTTCTGTCGCCGGCTCGCCTGTGAGGAACTCCATCATGGAGCTGGTTACGTATATTTTGGTGTCGATCTGGCTATCGTTGACGGGCTGGTCGAGGAAGGCGCTCTGGCTCGCCGTTGTGGTTAGATTGGTATCAATCTGGCTGTCGTTGACTGGCATATCGAGGAAATCGCTCTGGCTCGCTGTCGCCGTGAGATTGGTGTCGATCAGGGCATCGGTGTCGTTCACGGTATTATTGACTGTGTTGTTCAAGGTATCATTGATCGTGTTGTTTGGTGTGTTGTTCAGGAAATCCTCGAGGGCCGTGGGGGCATCCACCTCGGAACCAAGGCTGAGAGATTCTTGCGCCTCCTGGCCTATCACAGACCAAACCTGTAATAGAGCAAGAGCTGCAATCATGAATGCGAGTATCTTTCTCATAATACCGCCCTTATACACCGGACGTGCATAAATCTTTCCGTCTAAAAGGCTGATGGCTCGGTGGACGCCTAGGAGTGGAGCGCGATCTTCAATAAAGGGCGCTACGGGCTTATTTCATTCGTCACAGGTTCCTTCGTTGGCCACTCTCTTCAGCTTTTCCGTCGATGCTTCGGGATGCTCGCTGAGATATCGGGCCACCTTCGGTCTGTGGACCAAGGTGCAGTCGACGCAGCTCCAGAGCCTCTTGCCTCGTTTCGTCTTGATGAACCTGCCAAGCTCCGGATCTTTGCAAGGGTAAAGGGGGCAGAAGCAGTGGGTGCAGTCCTGCCCTTCGAGATGGTGACAGGGATAGTACTGGCACTCGCCGGCTTTGACATTGGTGACGGGCTCGTCGGCAGCAGCTCGGATGCCGCATGGGTCGTCGGTGACCAGACCATCGGCTCCAAGCCTCTTCATCCAGCGGGCTTTATCTGGATCGTTTATCGTCCAGGGGTAGACCTCGAGCCCTTCACGATGGGCCTTCTTGAACAAGTTGGGGTTTGGGATCCTCGGAAATATGGTGTCGGCCTCAGCCCACAGGGCCAGATCCACCGGGTTTATGGGAAGCGATGAGATGATGATGCCCGTCTTGATCTCGGCCAGGTCCTTGATCTCGCGGACCGAGGCGTGATAAAATGAGGTGACGATCGCATTTCGTCCTTTCAGCTCTCGAGCCACGAGATCTTCGAGCCCCTCTTCTTTCATCTCGACGACAATCCCGAGGTCCAGCTTCCCGGCGAGAGCTACCGCTTCGGCGAGGGTGGGAACAGTCTCCCCGAGTCCCGCGTCCAGAAGTCTGATCTCCTCCAGGGTCAGTTCCTCCACCTTGCCCGAGCCGTCAGTGGTCCGGTCAACTGTCTCGTCGTGGATGACGACGAGAATGCCGTCTTTTGAGAGGCGGACGTCCACCTCCACAAAATCGGCGCCGCACCTTTTGGCTGCGCGGATCGATTTTAGGGTGTTTTCGGGGGAGACGGACCGCGCACCGCGGTGGCCGATAACCGTTGACATCGTGCCCAGCTCTTGCAGGAATATATATATCACGTTTTCCACAGCAGAGGTCTTCGAATTTTATCCCCTTCAGGGCAAGAATTATACCATAGGGCGGCTCAAACTCGGCAGGAATGCTTGACAATCTCGATAAATTCACCTGTCTGAAGAGGGGCACTGCGGGGTCGATAAACATCGATCCCCTCCAGCGAGGGGGCGTTCTGACCCCGGAGGCGAGAGAGGCGATCGTGGAGTGGGCCGACGGCTACTCGGTCTGCGACTTTTGCACCGGATCCCTGGAGGGGATTCAAAACCCGCCCATCAAAGAGTTCGTCCACCAGGCCCTCCCCGAGTTTCTGGAGGTAGACCAGGTCAGGATAACCCACGGGGCGAGAGAGGGGATGTTCGCCGCCATGCACGCCCACTGTGAGAAGGGAAGCACGGTGGTGGCCGACGGAAACGCCCACTACACCACCCTTCTGGCAGCAGAATTGGCGGGCCTGAAGGTGGAAAAGGTCCCGGTCAGCGAAAAGCCAGCTTATCGGGTAGACCCGACGGGTTACGAGGATGTGATCCAGAGGGCGAAAGATCGCGGCGAAGAGGTCAGTATAGCGGTTCTCACCTACCCGGACGGAAATTACGGAAACCTGGTGGACGCGAAGGCGGTCTCGGATATCTGCCATCGCGAGGCCGTCCCTTTGATGCTCAACGGCGCCTACTCGGTGGGGAGGATGCCGGTCTCCACCAAGAGCTTGGGCGCTGACGTCATCGTCGGGAGCGGCCACAAGTCGATGGCCTCTTCTGGTCCGATAGGTGTCCTCGGCGCGTCCGAGGAGCTGGGGGCGCGGATATTTCGAAGATCTGAGCTGGTGCCCAACAAAGAACTGGAGATGCTCGGCTGCACCCTCCGGGGCGCAGGGATCCTGACGATGATGGCGAGCTTTCCCGCCGTCGTCGAGAGGACGAAGCGCTGGGACGAGGAGGTGGAGAAGGCACGCTGGTTTGCGCGAGAGATGGAGAAGCTCGGCATGACCCTGATGGGCGATCGTCCCCACAGCCACGACCTCATGTTCTTCAAGTCCGAAGTTCTCTACGAGATATCTCAGACTGCGAAGAAGGGACGCTACTTCCTCTATAGGGAGCTGAAAAAGAGAAATATCTTCGGGATAAAGCCCGGCCTCACACGGCAGTTTAAGCTGAGCACCTACCTCCTCTCCCGAGAGGAGCTGGAGATGGTCCTTTCAGCTTTCGAGGAGATCGTTACATCCCACTCCAAAGCATAAGCTTTATGAGATATGGCCCTCGTATTGGGGACTGAGCGGCTGTGGTCCAGGGGTTAGGACATGAGCTTCCCAAGCTCGTAGCCCGGGTTCGATTCCCGGCAGCCGCACCTTTTCTTTTGAATGAAATTATCGACTGCTAGATCATTGATGGTCGATAATTTTGGAGTGACACTCTGAGCGGATTTGGCCTCTCTAATGCGTTGTTTGATATCTGAATTAGACACGAATCGCAAACATTTCAAACTATCATTTCTCACTACCCGCAATTTTCGAGTTTTTTAAGGGGCCGATATAACGGTAATTATTATATGCTAGAACTGCACATATCCATATAGGTCAAAATTGGCTTGAGGTGGCATTCTTGTGCGGGGTTAATCTAGTAGATATTGTTGTTAGGCTTAATCGGCGATATAGCTGCAGCACTCAGCGGGATCTCCGTAGATGGAGGGTGTTCGAATGGGACACTTGAACAAATATGATAGGGCGGAACTGTATCTCAAGTCTTTTACTCGTTCCACGGTACGGACGAAGGTGCTTCTAAGCCTGTTAGATGGGGCGATGTCAGCGAGCGAACTGGAGAATAAGCTGAATACAAGGATAACTACAATTCTCCACGCTATAAAAGAGATGGCCGAATTGGATTTGGTGGATAAGAATACTCAGGCTTCATATTATTTAACAAATTTAGGTAAAATGGAGGGGTATCGTCTCATACATGCAATTAACT
>Ga0116164_10001110_pt1 | contig 20837 bp, 14 predicted proteins | sample AD_UKC109_MetaG_FD_89888 | JGI IMG/M metagenome (GOLD analysis project Ga0116164, IMG submission 89888) | Active sludge microbial communities of municipal wastewater-treating anaerobic digesters from Hong Kong - AD_UKC109_MetaG | ecosystem: Engineered > Bioreactor > Anaerobic > Digestate... | reverse complement strand
TTCGTGAAAATGATGCTTGTCTTCAGTCAGGATGCTGTCTGTTATAGTTTCCATCCGGAGTTCCTTCATTGTGGGTTTCAGTTTCGCCATTTTCAAGGTAAACTGTCCCCATAGATAATAAGCTGTTCCGTCATCATCAATGAAAACGTCCGGATCAATTTGGTTGTAACCTTCCGGATCAATGGGCACGCCGCCGGTAAAAGGCCCAATCGGACTTTCAGATATAGCCACTCCTTCTGCAAAATCGTGGTCGGGCTGGCAGTAGTAAAGATAGTAAACTCCGTCTTTGTAAGCTGCTGATGGAGCAAAAAGAACAGTTTCATTGTAAGGGACACCATCACCTTCGTCTTTGGATGTAAAAATGTTCTTCACCAACTGCCAGTTCAGCATATCAGCAGAAACCAGTGCATGGTGGCGGTGGGAGCAATAATAATCGCAGCTCTCATCCACCGAACCATAAATATACATTTTACCATCGTTCCATACCCTCGCAGTCGGGTCGGCAAGGTAAACACCGGGAGGGGAGATGGGGTTTTGAGCAGATGAAAGCATCGCGGCTAAAACCAAACTAAAAAATGCAAGAGCTGTTTTCATCTAAAGTTTTATTCAGCAAAATAAAACATTTTGTATTATTTTCTAAAACAGTTTTGTTTTCTCTGCTTTTTCAGATGTCTGGTGCGCATTTAAATCCTGCAACCCGGCTCAGGAATAAAATTTAAAGATTAAAACCGGAGTGATTAAAGGTTTTGCTTTGCTGTTAATCCTCAATTGTTTGGTTAAGAAAGAACTTTTTCACCAAAAAATCCTTTTTCATTGTCAACCGCTCAAATCCCCGCCACACACTCTGCTTCGATCAGGCAGCCGAAGTGAAGTATTCCAACCGGAACCACGCAGCGCACCGGTTTGTGTGCTCCAAAAAACTGCATGTAAACCTTGTTCACTTTGTCCCATAGTACAATATCCGAAATATAGATCCGCATCCGGATCACTTTCTCGCGGGAGCTTCCGGCTTCTTTCAGGATCAGTTCAATTTTTTCGAGAACCAGTTGTGTCTGCGCTTCGATGCCGGCAGGGATTTGTTTTGTTGCAGGATCAACCGGCAGTTGCCCTGAAATGTAGAGTGTGCCGTTGTGCTCAATACATTGGGAATAATGGCCGTTAGCGGGCGGGATTTTTTCACCGGGAATAGTTTTCATTATTTGAGGCATGATTGGATTAATCAATATCAGCAGGAAGACCGAAGGCATCTGCCAGCTCATTCATTTGTTCCTGTGAAAGCCCCTGTGGTTCGAAACCTGCTGTGCGGGCAGCAAGGTAAATCTTTGCTGATTTAGTAAGAGTATCCAGCAGGTCGAAACAATGCATAATGTCATCGCCGACAGTCAATGCGCCATGTTTTTCCCACAGCACTACATCGTGCTTTTGGAGTTGTTTAATGGTAGATATGGCTAAATCCGTTGTTCCGGTCAGTGCATAAGGCACAATCCCGATTCCTTTCCACAGCAAAACCCTGGCTTCTGGTATCATTGACCAGATCATTCGGGTGAGTTTTTTTGAATCGAGAAATGGCGGACAATGCGTTAAAGCAATGAGTTCGGTGGGGTGAGTGTGCAGCACAACACTCCTTTCATTTCCACCGGCTTTTAAAAAATTGTGAATACTCAGGTGAGAAGGTAGTTCGGAAGTTGGTTTAACTGCTTTTTCCGAAACAATTGCTGCACTTTTGCCATCATCATTAACCCTGAAAACAGCTCCATGATCAAGTGGTGATTGTGCCACATCGCGCATTCGCTTCCCTGTTCCGGTTACGTAAAAAAAATCACCGGCAATGGCAGGATAGGTCTCATCAAATTCATAAACTGCTGAAAATACCTGGTCATTCGGCGCAGTATTATCGAACAGCAGTGAAAGATTTACTGAAATATTGCCTCCGTTGGCCTCAGCCCACCCCCTCTGCCACAAAAATCCGGCTACTTCAGCAATTCGTCGGAACTCTTCCTGAAGTTTTGTGTGATTTTTAATATCCATGTTTCTCAATTATTTGTGTGCCTGTCAACTCTTTACAAACAGTATTGTAGGATTATGCCTGAGAGGAAAAGGCTAAATTCCGTGCACAAAAATCAATTCTTTTCAGGAACTCCTGCCGTATTGCTTTTTTACTGTGATGCCAGGAATTTTAATAAAAAAAACCGGATGAGAATGAATCATTTTTTCCGGTTTTGTTAGTCTCCCCGGAAGGATTCGAACCTTCGGCCCGATGATTAAGAGTCATCTGCTCTGCCAACTGAGCTACGGAGAGAATTTTTGCAAAATTACAAAATCTTTGTAAGTTTCATATTTTGTCAGTTAAAATAGCAATTGCAGGGAAATAATTATTTTAGCAAGTCATCATCAGCCAATGAAATCAGGTAAAGAATTTTATCCGTTGGGGGGTTACAGGGCAGTATGGGGAGCCTCTATACTCAGTATTACTGTGGTTCTTTTTATGCTGGGTTTATTGGGGCTTTTGGTTTATCAGGCCGGGAGTTTGTCAGATTACGTCAGAGAAAATATTGGATTACAGATTGAACTTTCGGATCTTGCAGATTCCAGTCAGATCCTTGCACTCAAAAAGGAACTCGACACTATGCCATTTACCCTCCGGACAAAATTTATTTCGGGGGAAGAAGCTGCTGATGAACTTGCACGGGATTTAGGGGAAGATTTTGTGGGATTTATTGGTTATAATCCTCTCCCGAATGTGATTGAGCTTTATGTAAAAAAGAATTTTTCAACTCCCGTTACAATTGCGGAAATCCGTGAACAACTTCTGAATGATCCTGTGGTGCAAGGAGTCAACTATCAGGAATCGCTGGTGGAATTAGTAAACCGGAATATCAAAAGGATAGGACGGATGCTGTTAATATTTTCAGTGATGTTGCTTTTTGTATCAGTGTTGCTGATTTATAACACCATCCGACTGGCTGTTTTTGCGCGCCGGCTGATCATCAAAAGTATGTTACTTGTGGGTGCTACACAGGCTTTTATCCGAAAACCGTTTCTGATGACCGGACTTTTACAGGGATTTATCAGTAGTCTGCTTGCAATCGCCTTGCTTTGGATGTTTGTCTTTTATGTTAAGATAAAAATTCCGGAGTTGCCTATTTTCAATAATCACTCCGTTGTCTGGCTTTTATCCGGCGGGATAATAATTGCCGGGATTGTAATAGCATGGTGTTCCAGCTTTTTTGCCGTAAAAAAATACCTCAATATCAACTCAGAAGATTTATATTGAGTAATTTTACCCCGTTTTTTTATGATTAAATAATTATTTGACAATGAAAGAAAAACCTGATAGCAGTCAAAAATCAAAAATGAAACCAGGAATTACCTCCCATGTTCCCCAGGAAAATAAAGATTCAGCCTTTGTTTTTGAAAAAACTAATTACCGGCTGTTGCTCATCGGCATCGCTTTTTTGGTGGTCGGGTTCTTACTCATGATAGGCGGCAGCAGCAACAGCCCCGACTATTTCAACTACGAAATGTTCAATTTCCAGCGTCTCACCCTTGCTCCGGTTTTGCTTATCATTGGTTACGCAATCGGCATTTTTGCCATTATGAAGCGTCCTTCCGGATCAGACAAAAATTAATTAAAATCAGATTCCTTTCATGAACTGGTTAGAGGCAATTTTGCTTGGTATCATACAGGGACTTACCGAATTCCTTCCGGTAAGCAGCAGCGGACATCTTGAAATCGGGAAAGTTATTCTGGGCGTCGAAGCTGAACGCAGTCTGATTTTTACCGTGGTTGTGCATGGAGCAACTGTTCTCAGTACAATAGTGGTTTTCTACCGCGACATCCTTCGATTAATAAAAGGATTGTTTGCATTGAAATGGAATGATGAAACCCGGTATGTGGCCAAAATCTTATTATCCATGATACCCGTTGCAATAGTGGGTTTGTTTTTCAAAGAAGAGGTAGAATCGTTTTTTACGGGAAATCTTGTTTTTGTAGGTTCAATGCTCCTTGTTACCGCTACCTTGCTGCTTTTTACCCATTTTAAAAAATCCAATACCCGTCAGATTACTTTTTTGGATTCCTTCATCATTGGCATTTCACAGGCAATTGCTGTACTTCCGGGAATTTCCAGATCGGGAAGCACAATTGCTACCGGTCTTATGCTGGGTAATAAAAAAGCTGATGTAGCAGCATTTTCATTTCTCATGGTTTTGATCCCTATCATTGGAGCCAATTTTAAAGATATTTTGGATGGTGAAATGGCGGGAAGTACAGCTATTAGTCCAATGATCCTGCTGATTGGGTTTCTGGCAGCTTTTGTGTCGGGGCTGATCGCGTGTAAATGGATGATCGGAATTGTGAAAAAAGGGAAACTGATTTATTTTTCTGTCTATTGTTACCTTGTAGGAATAGTGGCCATACTATCCGGCGTATTATGATCTGCAAAACATCTTCCATTCCTGAACCTGATTTCGAAAATGGTGAAGTCCTGCTGATTAACAAAGCTGTTGACTGGACTTCGTTTGATGTGGTAAACAGCCTGAAAATCTTTTTACGTTTTGAGTTTGGATTAAAAAAAATAAAGATTGGACATGCCGGTACGCTCGATCCAAAAGCATCAGGACTGATGATTGTCTGCACCGGGAAGCAGACCAGATTCATTGAAAATTACCAGGCACAGCATAAGGAATATACCGGCAGTTTCACACTTGGTCTGACAACGCCGTCGTGGGATACCGAAACCGAACCCGATAAAGAGTTTAGCATCAGCCATATTACTCCGGCAATGATTCAGCAGGCAGCAAAACAGTTTACCGGAGAAATGCTTCAGACTCCACCGGCATTCTCGGCAGTGAAAATTAACGGAAAGCGTGCCTACAAATATGCACGTGATCGGCAGGAAGTGAAAATGAGGAAACGACAGGTTGAGATTTTTGAGTTCGAGATAGTTAACATTGAAATGCCACTGGTATTTTTTAGGGTGAAGTGCAGCAAAGGCACCTATATTCGTTCGTTGGCCTATGATTTTGGGGAATTTCTTGATAGCGGGGCTTATCTGTCATCACTTCAACGAACAGCCATCGGATCGTTCAGGGTAGAAGATGCCCTTACAATACCGGAGTTTAAAGAAATTTACGGGAAAACTCCTAAAAAAGCCAGTCAGTAGTTTTTTACTGGGAAAGTATTCGTTATTAATATTTTTGTAAAATGACAGGCAGTCTTTGAAACCAATGTATTCATCTGCATTCAGAATAAAACCGGGAGAATGATAAATAACATACCTGAATTTGGTGCTATTTCAGAACCGCGATTTGAGTTCCGATCATTCGGGCAGAATTTTGACCGGGTACACTTTCGCATGGCACGCCTCTCATCACCTGTCCCCGAAAAGTTTTGGGAACGCTTTTCAGAGGAAATTTACATTATTTCCCAAAAGATTGATAGCAGCAACATAAAAATCCGCGACCTGAAACTGGATATCAAAACGCTTGTAAGGACTGTTGAAGGGCTGGAGCAATGGAACCCGGTTTTCAAAGCTACATTTCCGCTGACAGCCGAAATGCTCAAAGATGTCGTTTTTTCGGATTTTATTGCCAAAAATCTGAAACCTGACCAAGCACTTTATCATCCGGATGAATTTTTAAATCTGATTCAATTAAATCCTGATCTTCAGGCTGTTCGTGTTCGTAAGCAACGTTTCGGCTACCTGGTCAACAATACCATTTGTGAATATGGGATCGTGCTGATTAATGGTGCACGGGTAGTAACAGTAAGTACAGAGTCGGCAAAAATAAAAGACATTCAGCAAACACTGAAAGATCTGGAACTCGAAAACGTTGAAAACATCAACTACCTCCAGGCTATAAAACGGGTAACAGGAATGATAGCAAAACCACTGGCAAACGAAGATTAAATATAAGTTACCGGCCACCGATGAATATTTTAAGATTCGGAGCAGGTAAACATTAAAATATGTATTATGGCACAGGAAATCGAACGAAAGTTTCTCGTCACAGGTGATTTCAGACCCTTTGTAACCGAAAGTGCACGCATGGTTCAGGGTTACATCAGCTCCGTACCGGAACGCTCGGTCAGAATCAGGATTTATGGCAGTACAGGCTATATCACCATCAAAGGTTTAGGCAATACTACCGGAATAAGCCGTTACGAATGGGAACGCGAAATTCCGTTAAATGAAGCTGAAGACCTTCTCAAAATTTGTGAACCCGGAATTATTGAAAAAACACGTTACCTTGTCCGGTCAGGGGATCATACTTTCGAAGTAGATGAATTTTATGGAGAAAACAAGGGGCTGGTGATAGCTGAAATTGAGCTGAAATCCGAATCCGAATTTTTCGAACGGCCCGACTGGCTTGGTGAAGAGGTTACCGGAGATGTTCGTTATTACAATGTTATGTTGATGAAGAATCCTTTCAGCAAATGGGAAAAAGATTAAAAATCATTTTCGATAATATTTTGAATAGTTGTGTAATGATAACTAAAGTCTCTTACCCGAAAATTCAGTTTGGGAAAATATTATGGGAAAAGCCAGGTTTTAGAAATGATATTCAGTTCATTAACTTTTAAAACATGAAAAAGTTTTTACCTTTTATTGTTGTCTTGGGTATCATAGGTTTTGTTTTGAATTCACCGGTATGCGGGCAAAAAAAATCAAAAAAAATGCATCATGATCCGCATGAAACCATTGATGTCAGGATAGTAACCGGCATTCCGGAAATCCTTTCCGAAAGCTCAGGTATTGCAGTAAGCCATGCCAACAGCATCTGGTCGCACAATGATGCCGGCAACACCAACGAACTGTTTTGCTTCGATACCACCGGAACAATAGTTCGCAGCCTCCTCATACTGAATGCCACGAATGTTGACTGGGAAGACCTGACTTTTGATGATCAGGGGCGATTGTACATCAACGATGCAGGTAATAATCTGAACGACCGTACCGATCTTAAAATATACAGAATACCCGATCCTGAGACAATTGTTGGCACGGTTGCCGAGGCTGAGATTATTGAGTTCATTTTTGAGGATCAGTATCAGTTTCCACCACCCGAACCCAATTTGAATTTTGATATCGAAGCCATCTTGTGGCACACCGATTCACTCTATCTTTTTACCAAAAACCGCAGCAATCCACAGAACGGAATTTGTAAAATGTACCGACTGCCAGCCCTGCCGGGCAGCCATATTGCCAGACTGACCGGCTCGCTGTTTCTTGGAAAAAGCAACAAAGAAGCCAGGGTAACGTCGGCAGACATCAATTTTGAAACGGGAGAAGTGCTCTTACTTACCAACAGCAAAGTTGTGTCACTTATCAATTATCCGTTTAATAATTTTTTCGGGGGTGAAATCAGGGAGTTTTACTTTTCGGACAGATTGGGTCAGGTGGAAGGAGTTGATTTTGTGGATAATAACACTTTATATTTAACTGAGGAAGCCAGTAAGAAAAGTGCCGGATTTTTATATGAGGTGCACTGGCAGCCTGCAAGTAGTGTTAACCATCTTCAGCCCACTGATTTGATGATCTATCCTAATCCTTTCACCTGTCAGCTTAAGATAGATTCTGTATTTGGCAGTGAGTTGGAAGTGGATATCTGGGATATCCAGGGTAAATTCATAGAACCGCTTGAACGTACCGGAAATACTTTTTCACTTGAACACCTTAAACCGGGTGTTTATTTTGTAAGGGTGAAGCTTGGCAACCAAAGCATTGTGAGAAGAGTTGTAAAATACTGAAGCTGTTTTGATTTATTGCTAAAACAGCCTGAAACAAACTCCCGGAAACTTTTATTGTTGACAGGAAGCAACCGCACAACAAATGATTGCAAGAACATAATCAGGGAATCTTTTCCGGTATTTTGGAAGATTGAATTTTAAGTTGTTATTTTGTAGATGAAAAACAACCAGAATATTTAAAATCTTACATATTATAATTAGTTCACTATTCAAACATTTTAACATGAACAGAAACATACTTCATTCCATTCACCGTGTAACAATTGCACTTGTGCTTTTATTTACCGGTATCGGCCTGAATGGCCAACAACTTGTTGCCTACTGGAATTTTAATGAAGGAGCAAATGGTACTCCGTGGAATGCCCCCATTGCTTCGAGTGCAGGGGCAGGAACAATTACGGCAGGAACATGGACCTGGGGCGACATCAATTATACCGACGGATTTTCGGGAAGTTTACAGAATGCTTTGTTTGGCGATCCTTCAGGAGCTTCTTTAAGCCTGAAGGGCGATGCCATGAACGGCAATTACATTCAGTTTGAATTCAGTTTATCCGGGCTCGAAAGTCTTGAGATCAGCTACTGGACACGGAAAACTTCCACCGGTTTCAGCAATAACCAATGGTCGTGGAGCAACGACGGGGTTAACTTTACTGATTTTGGCGATCCTGTGAATCCTACGTCCAACACATCCGGAGAGGTAATTACACTATCAGTACCAGCAGGACTGAACGGTGCTGCAAGCGCTTATCTGCGCTATACGCTTGACGGAGCCTCCAGTGTAACCGGCAATAACCGTATTGACAACCTGCAGTTAAATGCCATAGAACCTGGGGCAATTTTACCACCGTCCAGCCTGGATGCTCAGGCTGTTAGTACTACCCAGATAAATCTTACTTGGGAACTCAACAGCAACAACGACAATGTCCTGCTTGCCTGGTCAGCCGATGGCACTTTTGGCGAACCCGCCGGGAACTACAATGTTGGTGATCCGATTGCAGGTGGCGGGATAGTTCTCTATTTCGGTACGGGAACTTCATCAGAACATACCTCACTGAATGCCGGTACAACCTATTATTACAAAGCCTGGTCAAAATCAGGAAACGAATATTCAATCGGTGTTACTGCCAGCGAAACTACTTTCCCCGATCCCGCTGTTACCACTCTTCCCTATACCGAACCTTTTGATGAAGACCTTGGGATTTGCTATGTTTATAGTGTTTCGGGAGATTCTAAAACATGGATTTGGAGTACTTACGAAAACAACGGCATGGCCAGTATAAACGGATACAACTCAGGAGATGTTGAGGAGGACTGGCTGATTCTGCCTGCTGTGAATTTTAACGAATATGTGGATGAGGTGCTTACCTTTGAAAGCTGGTGGAGATATGGCATTGATAATGATAATAATTATCTGAAACTGTTTTACTCAGCTGATTATTTCGGGACCGGTGATCCTTCTGCAGCATCATGGACCGAATTGTCTTTTACACGACCAACTGTCGAACAAACCTGGACCGGTTCAGGAGATATTGACCTTTCGGCCATTAACGGCGAACAGGTTTACATTGGCCTCAAATACCGCTATGAACCCGGGAATTACCGATGGTGGGAAGTGGATAATTTTTCCATTAGTGGAATTCCTGTAGGTTCAAATGCCACGAAATTAAGTGTCTCCAGTGTAAACAACGGAAATCCCCCATCGGTAAACACTCCTTTTCCTGTAACTATTACTGCACTTGACAACAACAATGTTCCTGCAGCTGTAGCAAACGATACTCAGGTAACGCTTTCACTTGCCACCGGAACAGGAACGCTGGGCGGGACACTTACGGGGATGATCCCTGCCGGCCAGATCAATGTTGAAATTCCCGGTGTAACTTACAACATAGCAGAAACCGGAGTTGCCATTACGGCTTCAGCTTCCGGTCTTTCTTCCGGAACCAGTGAGCCTTTTGAAGTGCTCACTGCTGCCGACCATCTGGTATTTGTCGATGTGCCTGGATACGGTCAGATCAATACACCGGTAGCCACATTCATGGTAGAGGCACGTCGTTCGGATAACTCCGTTGATTTGAATTTTACCGGAAATATTACTCTTTCCAAAGCAAGCGGTTCGGGTAATATGACAGGTACGCTTACCAGAGCGGCTGTGGCCGGTGTCGCCGAATTTGATGATGTTCAGTTTGATGCTACCGGTTCTTACACCATTCAGGCATCGGCAAGTGGTCTGAGCGGAGCGGTAAGTCCTGCCATCATCATTCTGGGAGTGCCACAGTTAGAGTCACTTCTCTTGCCAAAATACATGCAGGGAGTTAACGGTTCAAATGAGACCCGTGTACCTTATGCGTTCAGGGTTACTCTCGAAAATCTGCAACCCGGAGCCACTTACCGTTATATCAACCAGGTAGTTACGTCCGCTGATTCCCCAACGACAAACGGTGCCGGAAATGCTGTTTTTGTAGTACAGAATGGAGATTTTTACCGTACAGCAAGTGCAAGTTTTGAAGATCCGGGAGCATACGGAGAATTTACCACCGACGAAAACGGCAGCTATTCCGGCTGGTTCATCAGCGAACCTACCGGTAATGCCAGATTTACGCCCGGCAATTATGTGAAAATGCGTATCCGGCTCAACGACGGACAGGGAGGAACTACTGCCGAGCATTATCTGACCACCGCCGACAGTGCTCTCGTTATCAATTACGGTACTGAAGCCGACCCCCTGATGGGAACAGGCATCAGGTGTATTTCGCTTGCCACACCAAAATCGTTTGCCTTCATTTATGATAATGAGTCAGGTACAGGACGTCCAGTTTATGGAACCAGCATAGAAACTACCGGTGTTGATTTTACGCAAATACCGCAATATGCGCAGTTTTACAGAGACGAGGTATCAGGTTTTGACGGCGCCTGGGGTGGCATTGTTCCCAATGTGAATGCCCAGGGAATAAAATTAATTCAGGTGCGAAGTCTTAATGACGGCTCAATTATTGGCGAAAATGTATCATCAACCGGTATCTGGGGAGACGCAAATACTGTCAATCCCTCCGGCGGTCTTGAAAATGTTCTGGTAATCAACTTAATTGAGGATCCAGTAGTGTTTGTCAATCCTTCTTCTTTGAGCGGGTTCACTTATGTTTACGGTGAAGGGCCGTCAGCTATTCAGACTTACAATGTAACGGGTCAGAATTTGCTGGGATCAGGATTTATTACTGTGAATGCTCCTGCCCATTATGAAATTTCACTGGATGGTCAGTCGTTTACCAATGAGTTACAGTTGGAATACCTGAGCGGAAATTTGGTTAATGAACCTGTAATGGTATATGTAAGGCTGAAAGCAGGGCTTGAAATTGGAAACTATTTACTTGAAATCATTGCCCATACAGCTTCAATTATCAATCAGGTTAACGTTGTATGCAATGGTTCTGTTACTGCACCGATAGTGCCACCCGTAATCACTTCATCCATTCTGCCGCAATACATTCAGGGAGTAAACGGAACCAACAACAACAGGGTACCTTATGCTTTTCGGATTACTATGTCTGATCTTCAGCCCAATGCCACTTACAAATACATCAACCAGGTGGTGAATTATGCGGATTCACCAACTACCAACGGCGCCGGAAATATTATTTTCGTGAAACAGAGCGGATCGTTTGTCCGAAGCACCAATCCCAGCTTTGAAACTCCTGACAATTATGGCGAGTTTACAGCCGATGCATCCGGCAGCTATTCCGGATGGTTCATCACTGAGCCAACAGGTAATGCACGTTTTACACCCGGAAATTATGTCAAAATGCGTATCCGTCTGAATGATGGACAGGGAGGAACTGCAGTTGCGCATTATCTCACTACTGCCGACAGCGTGAAAGTGATCGACTTCGGTACACAGGCTGATCCGACTATGGGCACGGGCATTATGGGGTTGTCCTTTGCTGAACCAAAGACCTTTGTTTTTCTCTATGATAATGAAGGCGGAAACGGACGTCCTGTTTATGGTACAAGCATCGAAGCCACAGGAATTGATTTTTCAAATATTTCACAATATGCTGCATTTTACCGTGATGAAGTAGCCAGTATTGATGGCTATTGGGGTGGAATTGTGCCCAACATTTTGCCAAATGGTATCCGACGTGTCGAAGAACGCTCTCTGGACAACGGAAACATTTATAATTCACACACCTCCTCCAACGGAACATGGTTCAATACCAATACCATCAATCCTTCAGGTGGTCTGGACAATATTCTTGTTATTGATCTTATCACAGCTATCGAATCGCCTGAAGCTGAAAATGAGATAACAGCTTATGCTGCTTCGGGTCAGATTATTATCAAAACAACCTCTGTTGAGCAGGCTGTTGTTCAGGTTTACAATGTGATGGGACAACCGTTAATTTTCAGAGAATTCTCGGGAAGCAATCTGTATTCCCTCACACATTCGATGAAACCCGGTGCTTACATTGTACATATTTCTCAGGGAAACAGGTTATACAATGTAAAAATCATCGTCAGATAATTAAATTGAATAAATATGGAGGCCGGTTAGCAGTGCCGGCCTTTTTTATTTTATCACCAGTCGTTTGCTCAGCATTTCATTTTCAGAACTAACCTGAAGAAGGTAAATACCGGAATTCAGTTCCACGACCGAAATGCTTTGACTTTTGTGTTCAACCGGCAGGCTTTTAACTATTGTGCCATCCATCCTGAAAATGTTCAGCCACCCGGTTTTGAAGTTCGGTTTACCGATTGTAAGAAGGAAGTTGTCATTTGCCGGATTTGGGGAAACCTGTAACGGAGAATTGTCTGCTGGCTGAAATGGTTCAGTATTGGAAAGTGTTACGGCTGAAATCACCGAAAGGCCGTTGGTCACAAAAAATGGGTGTTTTTGAGGAAATTCAGGGTCAAAAACAGGTTCCAGTCTGTAATTTTGTTCTGTTCCGGTGGTTGCTGAAAGTGTAAAAGGTTCAAATTCATTCAGTCCGTCTTTAACTGAAGTAGTCGGATCGTTTCCGTACAGCGTAAGTGTGGTAAATTTTTCATTCCATATTGTTGATCCGTAGCATTTTCCATCTTTTCCGCGGGCTTCAATCCGGTCGCCTTTATTTAACTGTCGGTCTGATGCTGTCAGCGCAATGATGTGGGTGAAAGGAGTGTGAACGATTGAAGTATCCTTCACAGAGGTCGTTCCTGAGAAATTCACACTTTTGTTGTTTTCAGATGGTTTTTGGCTGCAATTCTGAAATTCAACCACGGCATTGTTTAGCATCATCGCAAGGTAAGCCCGTCCGGGGATCAGGTCCCCGAGTGTATTAATCCCGAAAGCAGGCCAGTAAATCAGGTCTCCGGCAATTTCTTTCACCACAATTACCTGGTTGATGATCTGGCTGAAAAGAAGTTCGGCCGGCATGTTGCATTTGCTTAGCACAGGAAGGTAATTCCAACCCTGATTTAATGAGCAGCTAAGTTCTTCAGGAGGGTTTCCGGTTAACAGCAACTCAGTGTTGCAGATGTTTTTAATGCTGTAACCGCTCGTTTCATCCCAGTAACCCAATGTGTTGGTACCGGCAGATGGCCAGTAAAACCCCGAAAAATTCTGCAAAATCACAAGCTCCTGGTTTATGGGATACAACATGTGTGTTATCAGTGGATTTGTCGGAAGAATGTTGGAAGAGATGCCACTCCAACCTGCAGGGATATCAATAATTTGATAATCTTCCGAGGCAGGTTTACCCCACAGGATAAAATTATTGAAGGTTACCATTTTGCCTTCATCAGCACTCATGTTACTGCCGCTAAACCGGATACGGATTCTGAAATCAGGGTTGTCATTAACCAGCATAAAAGTTCCTATACCCTGTTGATCCTCACTAAGACCGTGGTCCGGTGGAAGCGGCGGGGCACAGGTTGCGGAGTCGGTAAAATAAATTTCGAAAAGGCTGTAGTCATTGCCGAGAGGGAAAGAGTTGGTTAGCATGCCGGTGGAAATCCACTGCGGATTTTCTTCCGTAAGGGCATAATCGATCAGCAGATTTTCAGCAGCACCTTCGTCGCGGGCGGCGAAACTGAATATCAATTCACGAAAGCCGGTTGATGGCAGTCTGAAGATCAGTGTATTTTCACCATCAGCAGAAGTGAAGGGTTGTCTGATCTGTATGCCGGTCATACCGCTGTTCTGATACGAAATATTGCCATTAACCTCAGGATAATAATTCAAAGGTGTTGACGCATCATGCCGCTCCAGAGATGCTTTTCGCCATTGCGGATGAAACGGATTGAACGGATACCCGGTCAGCGCCGACACAAATTCAAGCTTCCCGCCTGAAAACTGGCCATAAGTGGAATTGATGGTTTGCAGCGGTGTTGCAGTTGGAAGATCATTCCCAAAAAACCAGGCATGAACCACAAAGCTGTCATTGTCAGGAGGCAGTTTTGGATTATCCGGTCTTACAACAGCGGAAGTCAGCATTAGCAACAACAGCACGACAGGGTACAGGTGGAATTTCATGACGGTTGATTTTGGTTTTCGGTTACAAATTTACACAACAAAATTTTAAAATCATACTGCACAGTTTTTTAACTGAGATAGGCCAGTTGAATGGTTCTGCGGCTGCGTTGTTCGAGCAAAACTTTCTTTCCGGCAATCAGGCTGTTTAATTCCGGTTCGTTGAAATTTCTGATGGTGAGCAGCTCCAGTCCTTCGTTATAACGGATGTCGAAATCATTCCGGAGAATACCGAGCAATTCTTCAAGTTTGTGACCGGGATGATTGATAATGATCGAAAAACTGATGGCTGAATTTTGCATAAGATTGACTTTGATATTCAACTGGTTGAAAATTCCAAAAAGCAGGTGCAATTTGTCTTCGGCGATAAACGAAAAATCTTTTGAAACAAAAGAGATCAGCACCTGGTTTTGTTTTTTTATCAGAAAAGGAACATCCATTTCGCCGGGTGATTGGTTGTTGATGAGTGTGCCACCGGATTCAGGATGAAAGAAAGATTTGATTCTGAGCGGGATGGATTTATTTTGAAGGGGTTTGATCGTTTTGGGATGAAGAATTTTAGCTCCGAAGAATGCCAGCTCAATAGCGTCGTAATAGGAGATATGGTCAATTTTCACAAGGTTTTGAAATATTGCAGGGTCACCGTTGAGCAGACCGTCAACGTCTTTCCACACGATCACTTCACCGGCATTCAGGCAAAAAGCAAGGATGGACGCCGTAAAATCAGAGCCTTCTCTTCCCAGGGTAGTCATTCGTCCGTCAGCAGTTGCTCCGATAAAACCCTGGGTAATAATTATTTTTTTTTCATCTGAAAGTATAGGAGCAGCCACTTTTTCTGTGATCCTTTTTTCGGTCTCACTCCAGTTAATGGCAGCATCCCTGAATCGCGGGTCAGTAACGATGATATCACATGCAGGTACCAACCATGGATCAAGTCCGCTTTCGCGGAGATAATTGCTGACGATGGTCGTCGAGAGCAGCTCTCCTGAAGGGACTATTCTGTCGTAAAATTCGTCGAACGGACAATTTGTTTCTTTAGTCAGCGATTGAATGCGATTGAAAATCTCCTGTATTTGTCCGTAAACCGGATGATGAGGGTCAGGAAAAAGACCGCCGGCAATTTCCAGATGATAACTCTTGAGGTTATCAAGCAATATTCCGGTGTCAGGGTGATTACCGAATGCCGCAGTGGTGATTTTTTCGAGTGCATTGGTTGTTTTTCCCATTGCCGAAAAAACAAGTACCAGCTGTTGTTCAGCATACCGTTCGAGAATACTTTTCACATTTTTAACGGCAGTTGTACTGTTTACCGATGCGCCACCAAATTTGAATACTTTCATGAATAATGGTTTGGGAAATGTAAAACGATGTATTTAGGTATGCGGTATGCAGAATAAGCTTAATCGGTAGTTAACGGGATGTGATTATTCCACTGTTTTGCTGATGACAATACCATGTTTTTGTAAGCGGTGTTTCAGCGAATCGCGTGAAATACCCAGCAAATCTGCAGCTTTTATTTGGTTTCCTGCAGTTTGTCTGAGTGCTGTTTCGATAATCATTTTTTCATTTTCATCAAGGTTTAGGGTGTCGGATACGGTTTTGCTGATGGGATCATTTTTAATCATGAAATCGTCAATGGTAAGTTGCCGGCCGTCGCTCAGAATGAGCGCCCGTTCGGCCATATTGCGCAGCTCACGCACATTGCCCGGAAATGCATAAGACTTCAAATGGGTAATCACATTATTGCTGATTTCGGGGATGCTTCGTTTCTTTTTGCTGCACAGCACTTCTACGAAATGTTTGAGAAGCGGTTCCACGTCATCAGGTCGTTCGCGAAGGGGAGGAATATGAAGGGTAAAGGTATTGATCCGGTGAAAAAGGTCGAGCCTGAATTTTTGCTCTTCAATAAGTTTTTCGATATCTTTGTTGGTGGCTGAAATAATTCGCAGGTCAACCACGATTTCTTTACCGCTTCCGACCGGTGATATCCGGCGTTCTTCCATTGCCCGAAGCAGCTTGGCCTGCAGAGAAAAGGGCATATCGGCAATTTCATCCAGGAAAAGTGTTCCGCCGTTGGCCAGCTCGAAAAAACCTTTTTTGTCCTCTTTGGCATCGGTAAAAGCACCTTTTTTATGTCCAAAAAATTCACTTTCGATCAGGGTTTCAGGAATAGCAGTGCTGTTTACCGGAACAAAAGGTTTCTTTTTCCGGTTGCTGGCATAGTGAATGATGCGGGCAAGAACTTCTTTTCCGGTGCCGTTCTCACCGGTGATCAAAACACTCGCATCCTGATCGGCCGCTACCCGCATGGCCATTTCCGTTACTTTTCTGATACCTGCACTGATCCCGATAAACTCACGTTCGATGCTGGATTCCAACTCGCGGGAGATCAACGAGTAGTGGTTTTCAGCATTCTTCAGCGCATTGGTCAGATGCAAATATTTTCCTGTCCGCTCAATGGCAAAAATAATTTCGGAAATGTTGAAGGGTTTGCGCACAAAGTCAATTGCTCCCTGTCGCTGTGCATCAATGACGATGTCGATGTCTTCCTGCCCGCTCACCATGATTACTTCTGCAGTTGCATAATCCTGTTTGATTTTTTTCAAAATCTGAATTCCATTTATATCACCGGGTAACATAAAATCGAGCAGGACAATATCTATACTCCGGCTTGCCAGTATTTTAAAAGCTGAAGCAGAACCATTGGCTTCAAATACATTGAATCCCCTTTTGGATAAATGATGGGCGAGCTGTGAAGTGATCCTTGTTTCGTCATCCACAACAAGGATGTTTAATGGCTGGTTTGTCATAGATCAGAATTTTCGAACAAATTTATGAAAAATAATAAACAGCCGGCCTAAAATTTTCGGGATTCTGCTATGTCAGCATTTACATTTGATACGCAGGAATACGGATGTAAAAAGCAGAACCTTTTCCTTCTTCACTTTCCACCCAGATGCTTCCCTGATTAAGTTCGATAAACTCTTTGCAGAGAATAAGGCCAAGACCTGAGCTGGTTTCTCCTTCAGTGCCTTTTCTTCCTTTTTTTTCATCAACCGAAAACAGCAATGGTTTAATGGCTTCGGGTATTCCGATCCCGTTGTCGGCAATGCAGATGTAAATACTCCAGGGGCTGTCCTTAGATGCTTTTACGGTAATTTTTCCATGCTTCGGTGTGAATTTAATAGCGTTGCTCAGGAGATTCCGGATAACGGCTTCTATCATTTTCTCGTCCACCATAGCCATGATTTTTTCGTTTAATTCGGTTTCAACGGTTTGACTTTTTTGTTGAATGGCGTCGGCATGGTTTTCGATAATTTGTTCTGTTAACCTGTTAATATTGACAATACGGGGTTCTGGTTTTATCAGTCCGCGTTGCAACCGCGACCATTGCAGGAGATTTTCCACCAGTTTAAAGGTTGTTTTTGCCGATTGGTGGAGGCCGGTCGCCATTTCGGTCATTTCTTCCAGCGTGAAGTCCATTTCTTTATTTGTCATTATTTCGGTTAAGCTGATAAGTGCATTGAACGGACTGCGCAGGTCGTGAGAAATAATGGAGAACAATTTATCTTTGGTCGAATTGAGCTCTTTAAGCTTTTCGTTGGTATTTTGCGTAAGCAGTTCCATTTTGTTTTTTTCGAGAGCATCTGTAACAATGTTCGAAATTACCTGCAGGAGCTCAATTCCTTTATCGTCGATGGTGCGTTTTTCTCTGATGGCTTCATAACCCATATAGCCCATCAGGGTTTTATTTTTTACCATTGGCAGCAACAGGATGGATTTCACCTGGTGGCGTGCCAGCGCAGTCAGGTCGGCAGTGATTTCGCCGGAAGCCGGGGAAGTGTCGGGGATATAAATTTTACGACAGTTCCTGATTTCGTTGTAAAACCAGGGCAGTATCTTACACGGAAAATTCTGCACATAACCTTTAACAGGCTCAATGTTGGTGGCACACCATTCGTGAGAAGTGGATATGTAACGGTTATCATCTGAAAACCTGAAAATATAGGTCCGGTCAATCCGGAGAAACTTTCCGCATTTGGTCAGCATCTGTGTGATGATGTGGTCGATGTTTTCCGGATTTGTATTGATAAAACCGGTCGAAATATTGGCAATCAGCCGCTGAAAACTGTTCTGGATCATGATTTGCTGCTGCGACATTTTGCGCTCGGTGATATCAACGATGATAGCAGCCAGATGGGTTACATTTCCGTTTTCATCTTTTATCACCGATACAGACAAATCGCTCCATACTACTGATCCGTTTTTGCATACATATCGTTTTTCAATCCGGTATTTGTCAATTTCACCCGCAACAGCGCTGCGAAAATACTTTTGACTTTTCTCAATATCGTCAGGGTGGGTGATGTCAAAATTAGTCATAGATCTGAATTCTTCGGGCGAATATCCCAGATATTCGGTCCACCAACGGTTGAACATTACATATTTACCGGTAGTATCGGTAATACTGATGGCCAGGTTGACCGAATCGAAAATGGCACGCAAACGGGCTTCACTCGTACGAAGTGCTTCTTCTGCTTTTTTCTGTTCGGTGATGTCGCGTACGGTTGTTTGGATGATTTTTTTGCCACCAGCCTGAATGACATTAAGCAACACAATGGAATAGAACAATTCACCGTCAAATCTCCGGTGCATCCATTCAAAGTATTGTGAACCACTTTTTACCGCCTGATTCAACAGTTCATTGCTTTTTTCCATCGACTGCCGGCCGTCAGGCTGAAATTCAGGTGATACTTTACCCGGATGCATGCCGATCAGATCTTTTTCGGAGTTGCACCTGAATATCTCAAGGGCTGCCCTGTTCACACTGGTAAAGGTGAAATTTTCGGCATCAAGCACCAGCATGGCATCCTTCGATCCTTCAAATAAACCACGGTAGCGCTCCTCACTAAGTTTGAGCGAAACCTCCGTTTTCTTTCGTTCGGTCAGGTCTATTTCCACACTGTATAGTTCTTTTTCACCGGCGAGATTTGAGATCAGGATCGAACTTGAATAAACGTGGACAAAAGTACCGTCAGCTCTTTTAAGCAGGAGCTCTGACGAGGGATTCACCTGATCTGTTTCAAACCACTTGTTGATAACCTTTGCCATTTTTTCCCGTAATTCTTCAGGAAGGATCAGGTCATCGAGTTTTTTGCCCAGTGCATCAGCAGCAGGTATGCCATAAAGGGTTTCGCTTGCCTTGTTCCAGAAAATAACTTTCAGCTCTCTGTCATAGCCCTGCACCGCAACCTGAGGAATGTGCTCAAAAAGTGTCCGGAACCTTTTTTCACTTTCTTCCAGGAGCTGTTGCATCCGGCGGGATTCAGTGATGTCTTCCAGTGTCTCGGTCACCGCATATACTTTTCCCGTATGATCTTTCATCGGGTTTGAAGTGATCTTAAAACAACGTTCACCTGAGGCGGTAATTCGCTTTTGCGTGCAGACAAATGATTTCCCTTCTTCAAAAGTCTTTAATATATGACAATTGCTGCAAGGACTATTAAAATTCCCCGTATCGTCATGCGCCTCAAAGCAATATGGATTGTCGCTGATGGTGATATCAGGAAACCATTGCTTTATCTTTCTGTTTACTTCAAGTACTTTAAGTTCGGGCGAGATCATGACAACCCCGATGGATAAATCGTTGAGCAAGGCTTCGTACTTATCTTTGCTTTCGACGATAATTTTCTCGGAAAGCTCGCTGCGTTTGTTGTTCACATACAAAAAACCGGTGGCCGCAAGGAAAATGGTAAAATAAACCACAAAAAACGGTAAAGGATGATGCATCGGAGCAAGACCGAAAAGTGCCAGAATGAAAATAGAAAATATGCAAACAAACAGCACCAGATTGTAAATCGTTCCGACTTTTGTTCCCTTAAACTGATAGGAAACATAAGGAAAAAGAAAGGCCCACAAAACTCCTGCACCACGCGTTCCTCCCTGATAAAAAAGATAAATCAGTGTGATTCCCGAAATAATGAGCAGCCAGTCAGCCCATCGTGAAAAATTCCTGTTTTTAAGGTAAAAGCCGTAAATGCTTGAGATTGTCGTGAGATAAGCAATTGAAACCCAGACATTGAGATAGGTTTTGTTGTTGAGATTCAGAATAAACATCCAAACAGCAATCAAAGAGACCAACATAGTGATCAGGAATGCTATCCGGTCATTTTTTTTGCTTTCTTTGTAATTGGCACCTCCGCTCATTTACAATAAATGGTTTGTTTTCAATAAATTAAACTTAAAAGGGACAAAAGCAAATAACCTGATGTACAATAGCTTTTAAAATTAAATTCCAAAAGTACTTTTTTCTTAACGATTATCAGGTTAATCATTATTTTTGTTGCATTAATAATTGAGCACATGATCGAATGAGGTACTTATGAGTAGGAAGGACCCGGGTTAAAATTCCGGGAAAAACAGGGAAAAAATGGTACACATTTTTTATTGAAATATCTTCTGGAAGTCTTGTGCCAATTGGTTTTGAGTTAGTTTGCCCTGTGTAACTGACAGGGCGGTGCTTTGCCCGAAGAATGGATTTTTGCCAACGCTTTCAACACACTTTCAGCAGGATTTTTATGG
>Ga0116164_10001108_pt1 | contig 20866 bp, 16 predicted proteins | sample AD_UKC109_MetaG_FD_89888 | JGI IMG/M metagenome (GOLD analysis project Ga0116164, IMG submission 89888) | Active sludge microbial communities of municipal wastewater-treating anaerobic digesters from Hong Kong - AD_UKC109_MetaG | ecosystem: Engineered > Bioreactor > Anaerobic > Digestate... | reverse complement strand
TCAGCAGCCGGGGGATATAGCTGAGGTATTCGCGCATCCGGTTGTACATCTTGTCCGCGTCGTAGAACGGGTAGAGGAAAAACAGGAAGAAATTCGAAAGGTTGAATACCACCTCGTTGATGGCTTCCAGATAGAAAGGATAGCGGTACCGGGCAACCAAGTCAGGTTCGGGTGCCTGGTCGGCGATTTGCCGGATCAGCTCCGGGTCGTCCGGGAAGTGGGACTGTGCCGACATGCCTCTGCGTTCCACGGTGATCCAGTCCGGTCGCAGATAACCGAATTCATAGCTGACGGCGATCAGTCCGACCTCTTCGGCGAGTTTGATGGCGATCCTGTGGTAGGGCAGGCGGTCAGCGTAATAGAGGACATGAGTGACGCCCTCGTGCACGATGAGGTCACGGAGATATTTCTCCCAGTCACGCAAACGGCCGCGAAAGTTTTTTGCCGGCCTGCCGAGCCAGTACAGGAAGTCGCCGGTGCAGAGATTGACCCGCAGTGCGCGGTGTCCGCGTTGCTCGAGTTCGTCGGCCAGGTGGCGGGCGAAGTGGTTGGGTGGTCCCTGCAGGAACAGGAATACTTTACTGGCGTTGTTCTTACGATCTACTTCGCGCATGAACGTCTTCCGCTGGTTCCCGTTTTTGCCCGAACCGACGTGGCCGCAGCTAACCGCCGTATACTGACGACCAACGGCGCGACGTACAAGCAAGGCAGGGTATTGCTGCCTATCCAGGCCGGGTCGGACTGGTCCCTGGGTGACCAGGCATCCGTTGCCGTGGCAATTCAGAGCGAGATTGGGGGTTATTGGGATGTATTCGATGGACTCGCCAGGCGGGATCCTCTGGCCGAGGCTGCTGTCGCCCAGGGCCGCGACGGTTCGCTGGATACTGGAGCGTATGGCCAGGACCGAACGCCAGGCGCCGGCTGCGCGCGAGGCGTCACAGATGGTGCAGTTGCGTGCCTTGCTGATACACGCGATGAACCAGGTGCCTTTCTACAGGGAAAGACTGAGTGCGGCCGGCTTTCGCCCCGACCGGCCGCTGACCCGGGAGGTCTGGGACGCGATTCCGATACTTACGCGACAGGAAGTGCAGGCGAACGCCGATAGCCTCAAGGCGAGAGCCATTCCTACCGGACATGCACCGGTCCGGGAGAGTACGACGTCAGGGTCTACCGGTATCCCGCTACGCGTTCTCAAGACGGCGGTTTCCGGCCTTTTTTGGGACGCGGTGACGGCCCGAGAGATTCTGTGGCACGAGCGGGACCTCTCCCGACCCTGGCATAGCATTCGTTTTGTCAAAGACCTGTCTGCGCAGTTTCCAGAGGGGTCGAAGTCGGACACCTGGGGGCGTGTCGCTGCGGTACTCGGTGCTACCGGCGGCGGTTTCGGCCTCAATATCATGACGGACCCGGGCGATCAGATTGACTGGCTGCAGCGGAATCCGCCCAACTACCTGTTGACCTACCCTTCGAACCTGCAGTCACTGTTGGACGAGACAAGGTCGCACGGACGGCTGTTTCCTGAGCTCCACCAGATCATCACCATCGCCGAGTCGGTTTCTCCCGGCCTCAGGGAGCAGTGCAGGGAACAGTGGGGTGCACAGATCTGCGACGTCTACAGTGCGACCGAAGTCGGGTACATGGCCGTTCAGGCACCCAAGGGCGATCATTATCTGGTGCCGGACGAGGTCGTGCGTGTAGAGATCCTCGATGACGCCGATTCGCCGGTGGGTCCTGGAGAGATCGGGCGCGTGGTGGCCACGCCACTCCACAACTTCGCGATGCCGTTGATCCGTTACGCGGTAGGCGACTACGCGGAACGCGGGGATCGCTCTCCCTGCGGTCGCACGCTACCGGTCATCAACCAGATCCTTGGTCGAGTGCGCAATATGCTGTGGTATCCGGATGGGAGAAAGACCTGGCCGTTGTTCTCCGACCGTCGTTTTCGAGATTTTGCACCGGTGCGGCAGTTCCGGGTCATCCAACGCACGATCGACAGCCTGGAGTTGCAGATCGCCGCCGATCGGGGGCTGAATGCGGGGGAGCGCGAGGCGCTGGCTCAGGTGCTTCGGGAGAGCATCAACTACCCGTTCGAAATCACCGTCACCGAGCATGCTGAGATTGCGCGAAGCGCGGGCGGAAAGTACGAGGATTTCCGAAACGAGGTCTCGCCGGCGTGACCGGTACCTTGATCAGTGGGCAAAGCGTGGTGCCTGGATGTCTTCGAGCTTTCGCGCATCCAGTTTTGCCGCGGTCTCTTCGATCCAGGGTTCGACCCAGCGATTGATGCGAACCTCGAAATCGTTGCGTACTGTCTCAAAGAGCCGGCAAGCGAGGTCGAAATGCTGACGGCTCGAATCGAAATCGTCTTGTCGGGCGGCCATCGCAGTTAGCACGACCCGGGCGTTCAGCCGCTCGACGGGATAAAGCGGATGCGTGCTGTCTGCGGCACGCTGCAGCCACCCACGTGCTTCATCCAGCTGGCCCTGATGATAGGCGGCATAACCGGCAAACCAGGGATAACGGGGAACGTCGGGCTCTTTTTCCATCGCATAGGCGAGGCGCTGCCGGTAGAACTGGCGCTTCCAGGCGTCTTTACACCCTTCGGGTCGGTGCTCGAGGACGACCGCTTCAGACCATTCCACGATGCCGCCGTCACGGCGCACGGCGGTCTGTGCATTCTCATGCTCGATATGCGACATGGTCACGCCACGTCGAAACACGGCGCACTTGTAATCGTCGAAGGTCTCGCCGTGTTCGAGGAAGTTGCACCAGCGCAGAAACAGCCCGGCCACTCCCTTGGGCGGTGGATTCTGCCGCAGCAGATGGAGTCCACGGGGGTCCAGCCGTTCGTCTGCGTCCAGGCTGAGGCACCAGTCGGTATTGAGCATGGCCAAGCCCTGGTTGCGCAGCGCCGATTTGCTGAAAAACGCGCCGGCGTCGCGGCCCGCGTCGATAGGTTCTACGCCGAGTTTCTCGCGCAACAGCTCCTGGGTACCGTCGGTTGACCCGTTGTCCAGCACTACGACCTGAGCCAACTGGTCGAGAATTGGCGCCAGGGCGCCCTCCAGCCGCTGTACCTCGTTTTTGACCAGCATCACCACGCCGATATCCATACGCCATTCAACCAACCGACTTATCGGGTTACTGCTGATCGGGTGTTCATTATGACCGCAGTCGGCGTGTCGGAAAACGTGCATTTGCGAGATGCGCATCCAGTCGCCGGCTCAATCCTGCGCGACACAGCTTTAGCTCAGGAGCAAGTCAACGGCAACGGGCTGTCAGGCGGCGCAGCCGGTGTCCCGTTGCAGGCTGACCCCGGAACCGCAAGCGCATACAATAGGTCCCCGCCGTCACCGCGATAAGGAATGCATGGCCAGGTCCTTGCTTGACGTCGCGTGTCCTGAATAGCCATTTTTCCGAATCAGCGCCAGCACATACATGTTGAAACAACTGAACTTGGTGGCGATCCATGAGACTGCGCCAAAGTGTTTTCTGTGCGTCAAGAACGCAGCCACCAGGATCCCGTACTTCCTCGATTACTATCGCCGGTTGGGCGTTGGTACGTTCTTTTTTGTCGACAACGATTCATCGGACGGCTCGCGTGAGCTTCTTTTGGCCCAGCCGGATGTGGTCCTCTACTGGACCGATGAAAGCTACCAGGAAGCGAATGCCGGGCGTCGGTGGACTGACGAACTGCTGGACCGGTACGGCGCCGACAGCTGGTGTCTGACGCTCGATATCGACGAGTTCCTGCTGTTTCCCTTTTGCGAGGCGATCGACCTCCCGACGTTTTGTCGATATCTCGAGGCGCAACGGTACGACGGCCTGTTTACCGTGATGCTCGATTTCTACCCCGGTGGTGATCTTGCAGACGCGGCATACGCTGCCGGAGACCCGGTGTTCGACGTTGCGCCCTGTTACGACGATGTGGAGCGGTACCGCGTGCATTCCGATACCTATTTTCCCTACTTCAATGTCAGGGGGGGCGTCCGGCAGCGGATCTTTTACGCCTCCTGGGGCCACATGGCCGGCCCGCCGCAAAAGAAGATTCCCCTGGTTCGCAATCACGAAGGATTCGCGTATCACTACTCGACCCATGGTGTTACGCCGCTTCGGCTGGCCGATGTGACGGCGATCCTGGGCCATTTCAAGTTCTTCGCCGATTCCGGCGAATACGTGGATGCCGAACTAAAGGGCAGGGACAGGAAGAACCCGGCCGACTACGTCCGTTACCGGCGCGGAATACGCGAGAACGAAAGTTTTTTTTCCAATGATGTCAGCAGGCGATTCGATAGCTCCGTGACCTTGCTGGACGAGGGATTCGTCGCTGTTTCTGATGCCTACCTCGACTTCCTTGTCGCTGAGGATGAAAGGGGAGAGTCGACACGCCTGTCCCAGTATCGTCAGCGCATCACCGACGAGCGCAAGAACCGGCGCAGAAATGTCGCGGAACTGCGCGACCTGATCCGTGTATGGCCGATCATGAGTGCTCTGCAGCCCTGCGCCGGCAGCGGCCCCGGCGAAGATGTCACCCATCGATACCTGGATGCGCTGAACTACGTCAACAGTTCGAAGGACAACTATTCGCTCGCCTTCACGCTGCCGCTGCGGCGATTCCTTCGACGTCATAGGCTGATCAATGCCAAGGCAATGCCCGAGACCATGGGTTCAGACTACACGCTGAAGGAGAAGATCCGCTTCACCTATGACTCGGTGTGGTGGGATCTCGCCGCGCCGGTCAGACTGATAGGACGGTTCTATGACCACCTGAAATGGCGATTCAGGCGTTGAGGCTAGTAAAATGGAAAGCCGATTGAAGGGCACTGGCGGGTGGTCGGGGCCGGGTGGCGGTTTGTTGAGTTTCCAGGAGTGTGGACAAAGTGTTTAAGAGGGTCTTTCGGAAATTGCGTTCGCTGCTTCCCTGGTACGCTAGGCAGAGGCGCAAGTCTGGAAGAAAATCTGATCAGACCTTCCCGGCACAGCTCGGTCCGTTGAGCCTCATCAGGGCAGGGGTCATCCCGAACCCAGAGGAGCCCGTCATCGTGGCGGCAATGCGCAACGAGGCCAAAGCGCTTGTGGAGTTCTTCGACCATTACAGAAAGCTAAAGGTTCGAAATTTCGTCTTCGTCGACAACGAGTCAACAGATGACTCTGTCGGTATCTGCAATGCTCAGGAAGATCTGAACGTAACGATATACAGCACATCGCAGTTGTATCGGGAATCACGCTCCGGACTCGACTGGACGAACGCGATTATTGAACATCTTAGCCGCATAGACGACTATTGGATCTTGTTTGTTGACTTGGATGAACACTTGGTTTTTCCCGGTTTCGAAGAGATATCCCTGCGCAAGTTGGCATGGTACCTGAGAAAACATAGGTATGATGCCTTGTTTACACCGATGGTTGACATGTACCCGAATGCGGATATTCATTCGCCTGACTACGACAACAGTTTTGCGAGTTCAAAATACTATGATGCCAGTGGCTATGCATTTGGCAAGGCAGCACGATTTCCTTTGTTTCAGCTAACCGGCGGTGCGCGCCGCAGGTATCTCGAAGATTCGCGAATATCTTTGAAGAAGGTTGCATTCTTTAATACAAGCTCGAAGTCATTGCCGGAAATATCGGCACATGCATATACATTAAGAATGGAATTGGCACCCGTAACCGGTGCGCTTCTGCACTATAAGTTTGCGGCGTCTTTTGTGGAAAAGGTCTCATCCGAGATTACGGAAAAACGAAGGACGCAGGCACAGGACTACGAGCTTTACAACAAACAATTGTCACGGGTCTGTAACCTGTATGATGAAACGATTAGCCACGAGTTCACAGGATCACTGTCGCTGATGGAAGATAACATCATGTGGGTGAACCCCGGGTTCCTGAATCACTTTGGCAAACATATGTCGGCGGAGATGAAAGAGCGTGCCCAGGCGTTGTCTGCGAAAGACGTAGATCGATCTCTTGATCAACTCTTCGATATCATGCCGGTTTTCAGCAGCTCTTCAGCAAGGTACTAGGCGAATGATTCCATGCGTTTTGATATCCGAGCAACGGACCGGGAGCAATTTGTTGCTTGGGCAGCTTTCGCAACACCCTGATATCACGAATTTTAGCGAGATCTTCAATCCGAAGCAGGTGTCGGCGATACCACATGCGCTGTCTCGCGAAGAGTACATGGCGCTCAAGGCGAGAAACCCGACTAAGCTACTGCATGACCACATTTTTCCGGCTTCGGAAATAAATGGAAAGCCACCGATTCATATTTTCAAATTGCAATACCACAATATAAAATCAGCCAACGGTAAGCGGATTATGGAGCTGTTGACGCCGTTGTCCGAGGATCTGCAGGTTATTCACTTGATTCGTCGTAATGCTTTTGAACGTTATGTCTCAAAACTCAATGCGGAGAAGACTTCAAAGTATTTCGTGAGCAAGGGTCGCGAGCAGCCGCGCCCGCCGGATCCTTATCCGGTAGCCAGGGGAGAGGCGCGACGCGCAATGCGTCACTATCTCGACGACGTGAATATGATCAAGAAGATGGTCAGGGGATGGCCGCACCGTTTGACAGTGCGCTACGAGGAATTGGTTGCCCAGCGTATTAAGACGATCAATCAAATATTTGAGTTCCTGAGTCTGGAGCCCATTCGCCCGGAAGTCCGGTCACAGAAGCAATCAATACCAGCGCGCTTTCAAGTTCGGAACTATGAGAAATTGAGAGAACACTTCCGCGAAACCAGGTTTGGTCGCTTCTTCGAAGATGGTCCAGGTTATTGACGGCCGCGCTGATTGGTCCCTTGGGTGGATTCGAAAGCAGATGGGTAGGAATACAGACTGATTTAGTATGGATCGTTCAAGAACATGCAAAGCGCAAGTTTCCCTGGCTGGACCGACCGTTAGCACAGCACGAGGCGGGCAGAAAAGATGAGTATCACATTGGAGAAGAAGCGTCTGCATTCGGGCAGGAACGGTCGGGTTTCATGCGTGGTGGTTTGCCACAACGAAATGGAAAAGATAGAAGCGTTCTTTGAGTTCTATCGCGCGGCCGGCGTCGAAAGTTTCTGGTTCATAGACAATGGTTCAACAGATGGCACTTTGGAGTTCTTGCTGGACCAGCAGGATACCTCCGTGTTCCAGACATTCTCGTCGTACGGCGCAGACAATAAAGGGCTTAAGTGGAGTCGCCGGCTGACCGACGAATACCTCGACGGTCAATGGGTGCTGACTGTAGACGTGGATGAGGTGTTCGTTTGGCCTGGCTACCCGCAGGTAACGTTGAAGGAGTACCTGTCCTACTGCGACAAATTCGGTATAGAAGGAACCATGAGTGTGATGGTCGATTTCTTTCCCGTGCCGGGTGCTTGGGGAAGTTTTCGTGGCCAATCCGATTTTCTGAGTGTTGCACCGACATACTGCAAAGACCCGTTCAAGGTAACCAGGGCCAGGCACTTCCCCTTCTTCCAGGTCAAAGGTGGCGTACGTGCTGTGATGATCGGCAACATCACGACCAGTCCCGTGTTGCAGAAGATGCCGCTGATGAAGTGGCGGAAGGGTATGTATTACTTGAAGAGTACGCATTACTATTCTCATGTCCGGCCTATGAGCGACATGCTTTGTGTACTGGCGCATTTCAAGTTTTCTGCCGAATCGAGGGATAAGTTTGCGTTAGAGATTGAGCGTGGGCAGCGCTGGAACAAAGGCATACAATACAAACGCTATCTCAAGGGTGTGGAAGGCGGACTGGACCACAAAGTCACTGATGCGCAAATTGGTCGATTAGACCACTTGGCGGAGTTGCACCAATGCGGCTTGCTCAAATTGACACCGAGATACGCACGGTATTTGAAAGACAAATGCAGGAAGGATGCTGCATTCGTTGACGCATTGCCGTTGACGCAAGACGTGGGATTTGGTGGAGCCAAAGCGTATTGGTCTGTATTGAGTCGGTTAAATAGCAGCCGTGCAGCCAATTTTGTCGACCCCTCGTTCGCCTATGATGTCGACGATGTAGAAGTTGTTTGAGACTCGGCCCATGAATGTAAAATGCGGATGGCCAGAGGATGGCACTTTGCGTGGCTACCAAGCCTTGTCTGATGTCAATACCCGCGACATTCCTTGAAATTGATGGCAATAGATGTCTCGGGGAAGTGCTTCTGCATCGCTGTGAAAAAACTGCCGTCTACGAAAAGTAGAGATAATGGCGTTCGAATCGTTACGAGTAATCTAACTTTCTTCCCTCCTAAGTCTCAGGTAGCATCAGCAATAGTTCGGTTTTCGACAACTGAATTTTCTTCTCACGCGCATGAAGCAACGCATTTGGAGTTATTGCTTTGGATCAAGAAATTCAGGATTTGAATCAAACCATCGTAATTTGGACGACGCGACAGGCCGGTGGCGGAAAGCTGTCGCGCAGTCTCACGAGCTCGTATGGGTTAGAGCATGTTGAAAGTCATAGCTTGGATGAGAAAGGGAGCTTTGAGCGTGCGTTGTCGAGATTGCTGGAGACCAAAGCCAGACAGCCGATCAAGCAAGAAGCAGATCGCTTGTGTGGGACGGGGGTGGTATTGATCCACTGCCTGGATTGCGTTCCCTGGGAAAGTTCGCTGGCGTTCTTTGATTCGTTACGCTCGCGAAACTGCAAACACGTGATTTTGTATCGTGAGTCGTCTGCAGATAGACTACTTTCGCTACATGAAAAATTCGGTCTTCAGGCAGGTCAAGCTGAAAGGTCGACAAGTAAGGACCTCTTATCTGTTTTTCGCCAAACAAATGAATCGAAGGCACCGAAATCGACACAGGTCTTGGGCTCGGTTGAAGATATGTGTGCCAAAGAAGAAGTCTGTATTCGATATCTGTCCGATATCTATCAAATGCTGGATCAGCACAAGTTGGATAATTTCGCGATATCGTATGAACAGTTGTTTGAAAGCCCGAAAAAGCAGACACGACTGTTCGCGCTGTCACTGATTCATTTTCTTGGTATTTCGGAAAATCTCGTCTTTGACCGCGTAAGTTCACATGACGATTTCATTGCTGCATTGTTAAGTGCACGAAGCCGAATTGCACCTGCAAAGGAAACACGGCGCTTTGAGCTGGATAAGTTGAAAGATTGTCTTGCATCATTAACGCCGTTCCGCCCGACCAATGACAGGTGTGATAAAGATTTGGCAAGGTTTGAAGCCCGTTCGCAATTGATTAATGTTCCATTTCCGAAGGGCGAATTGCAGCGACTGCGTGCACGAAGGTGGATTCTGAAATACGCCAAGACAGGTGGCGTAGGGGCGGAATTAGGTGTATTTCGAGGGCATTTCTCGGTATTCATTCTAAAAGCGCTGCAACCGAAGATTCTTTATTTAGTAGATCCATGGACAATTAGCGGCGAAACCTACAAGTGGGGCATGGACTCAGAATATACAGCCTTTGGTAAACTGACCCCGCGAATGTCATTGCAGGACACAAGAGCGAGGGTCGGCATGCTAGGTTCGGACTCCGATGTTCGAATCATTGAGGGGTGGGCGGAGAAATTTCTTAACGGTCTTCCTGAGAAGCTTGATTTTGTCTACCTGGATACCAGTCACAAGTATGGGCAGACAATAGCGCAACTCCGTATTCTCGATGAAAAGATCACAGACGACGGGGTAATCTTGGGCGATGACTGGGTGCCTGACCCTGGTCACAAGCATTATGGCGTCTTTCAAGCGGTACAGGAATTTGTTGCAGAAAGAGACTGGGAGATCATCGCTGCCGGCCCTGCCAACCAGTGGTGCATCAGGCGAAAAGGCAGCGGCACACCGAATCCAGCGGTCGAGATGACCCGGGCCGAATCAAAAGAAGTTGACTGAGTTCGTGTGCCACCGCGGAACCACAATCTTGCCGCGATTGACGCGTTTTCTGTCTGGGCCAATCCAAGAATTGCTGTGCCGCATTCGGCTAATCTCGCGAGAGCGCATGCAGCAGCATTTCTGGAAAAGGTCGCCGGCGGCGGCTGTCCCTGCTGTTTCTAGCTTGCTCAGAAAGCGCAGGGCACTTTTCTCAACGATCAATATCCAGGGCTGTCTTCGAAGAACTGCGCGAAAGGGGTCGTGTGAAAGCGTTCGCGCAGCACCGCGTAGTTGCGGATCTGGAATCGCGCTGGCAGTGACTGCTTAACCGATTGGACCTTCGTCCGCATAGGCTCGACACCGAGGAACTCGAACACTTTTTGGACTTCGCCGACTCGATTGGTGACCAAATCCTCATAGTAAATTTTGTGCCTTAGCGGGAATGAAGCAAACGCCTCGTCCATTTGGTCGACATCGCTTAGGTATTTTCGCATCCCACGATCTGCGATCTTATAGGGTAACGAGTAAGGATCCGGGTCGTCGGGCTTTTCTTTCTTGGTTGCGACAAAGTATTTTTCCGTTTTCTGCGCGTTTATTTTCGATACGAGCCGCTCCAGGGCATTCCTGCGCACGAGGTGAATAACCCGGACTTCATCGCGCAGGGTCTGCATGAGCTCCAGTAGTCGGCCGCCAGCATCGCGGCGAATATTCTGGTACTGAAGCTTAATCAGGTGCACTGGTAACTGGTTGTTGATCGCATCACGCGAGAAGATGCTGGACTTCAGAAGGCTCAGCGGATCCGATCGCTTTCGCTCGATGTATTCTTCTTTAGTCATGTCGGTCGGACAGCCGACAGCCTGCTTCTTGCTGAATACTTCTCCAAAGCTTTGGATCTTCGGATGTTGCTCCAGCTGCGACAACAGGAAGTTGCTGCCGGTGCGTTGTTCGGATAGGACAATTGCCGGACGCATTTCTCGATTCCTCATATGATTCTGAGAATGCGCTATTTGCGGCGCACCCGGATCATCGTCAGACTATTCGGTTCTATTGTAATCCTGTCTGCGGCCTCCGCTTGGCCGACCTTTTCATGCAGTCCGGATTCCGTCAGCGTGACTATTTGGAACGCGCGGTACTCGCTTCGGTCCTGCGTATCGGAAGCGATATTGATATGAACAGGCGCGTCTTTCTTGTTCAGCACATACACGAGGTATTCACCAATAGTGTTGGCTTCAGTGCTCATCGTAATTACGCCATCGGGCGAAAACTGTGCTTGGAGCAGGTGCCTGCCTTGCATGTGTCTGGCTAGGCGGAACACGTCGGCAACCGGGTTTACCGTGAAATCCCTGGCAGTATCGAGCACGAAACGGTTGTTGGTTTCGGCGCGGATTGGAGAGTGCAGGCTGTAAAATGCGGCGACTTCGATGTTGGCGGCCACCAGTTGCAGAAGGATCTCTGCCTGCATCAAGGCCGTGCGGAACGGCGTCTGTTGCGGATCTTTCTGCCATGGGCCGGGCGCGATGTTCCACTCAAGCGCTGCGAGCCGAATGTTTGGATGACCTGCTTTCGCAGTCAGTTCTTGGAACGAGCGATTCTCGTCCATCAACGAGTATCCATCATAGGCGAGCGCAAACTTCTTGTCGTAGAAGTCGAATTCCATTGGGGTCCGCTCTTTCCAGGTCTGCCATGTGCCGTTGCGCCAGCCCCATTTCCAATGGGTATCGATGTAGTCGATGTTCCGCCCTGCCAATTTGATTAACTTGCGCAATTGATTGGTCTGCCGGCTCGTTCCGCGAAACCGGCTGTCCCAATTGGCGATAATCTTCGCTTCGGGGAAAATGGCATGGATCAGAGGCACGTAGCGGTTGATGTGCTCCGCATAGGAGTCTGCGGTCCAGACCTTACCGTCACCATTCGGATCCCGATTGTGTTGGTTGCCGGCGAGGTAGGTTTCGTTGTCCAGGTGGATGTACCCGACCTTCACGCCCTTCGCTTTGAAGTGATTCAGCAGTGACTCGGCCTCCTCGAGACCCGCGTCGATGGTTTTCCATTCTGCTGCGGAACTCAGGTTGATGCCGAGCATTGCCTGCGCGCCCGTTGCGCGGAGCAGTGCAATGTATTCGTCTGCGTCCATGTACTCTGCCGGATCCTTATCCTCCCGCTTGTCGTACTTTGGATTCCAGACGTCTTCCCAGCCGTTTCCCGTTAGCTGGTTCCAATGGTAATAGGTGGTGACAGTGCCACCAGGCCAGCGCAGGAAGGTTGTACCCATATCGATGATCAGGCCAGGGATCATGCCCGAAGTATAGAGACGGTCCGACTCAAAAGGATAGATAAGATGCTGCCCGAATGTCATGGGACTTATTTCGTGCAGAACCTGGCGCGCGTCGATATGCAGAGTGATATCCGCGTTTGTAATGCACGACGCACATAGAAGAATCAGAGAGAGTACGGCCCCACGGCGATTCCGGGAGTCGCTTTTATGCGATATTGAGCACATGGATGTCTAGGTGTCTCGGGCGGCCTCGGTTGACTGTACCTGGCCTTGGGGAAGGCGTTGCGGCATAGGACAGAGGTCCTTCAGCAACGCGTAGTCGCCACGGCAGAAGTCTTGCAGCAGCGAAAAAGAACTATCTGACAGATCATCGAGAGTGAGCTTAATGGCCGATGCCTGTTCGCGTGGAACCATGATCGGGTGCCCGATTTCGTTGGACAGAAAAGCTTCGAGATCGGCCATATTCTTTAAGTGGAAGATCAAGTCAAATCGACCAACATCGTCGCCGAGAATGCGCTGGATTGGTCTAATGTGCGTTCTGATGGGCTGCGATACTCTGCGATAGTCCGCAATGTTGTGAACGAATTCGTCCAGTGTGGGCCTGATGGGCAGGCCGAGATTCGCAAGTTGCTGCGCGATTCTCGGCTTCTCAAGAACCAACTTTGACAGCACGCGATTGGAATAGGCAGAGACGATACGCTCCATTGGGTCTCGGACCAGTGCAATCTTCCGATAATCGGAGAGAGCCTCGTAGGCTTCCAATGAGAAATCTTCTGTCTTGTAGATTGCATGAATTTGGCAGCGGTTGCGCTTGCTTAGTTCGCCTGACTCCCTCCGGTTGGCACGATTGATGTCCTTGTAATCAATCTCGTTGTTAATCCTGAAAATGGCGTGTTTCATTGACGTACAGGCGATCTTGGGTATTGGGTAGTACGCGAGTTTGAGAAAAGGCATCAATATCGGCATGGCACGGGGTCTCTCAATTCAGCGTGCGCTGCTGGCGCGCGCCGTGTGGTGTTCAAGGAGGTCAATTTTGGCGATCAGATCAGTCAAATGCTCGAGAGTCAGGAAATTGTGCGCAGGTCGGCGATGGTCGCGACCGACGATAAAAAATCAGGCTACTCTCGTTCCGTGAGGTTGCGCCATCATGGTACTTTCAACAAATATCGCAGAAAACATGCGCCGTCATTTGAAATGCGGAAATTGACTGCAACGCGCAATTAATTACGTAGCTTAGTGCCTCGGGCCATGGTCGCGCTACCTTCCGGCCCGCAGGTAAAGCCATTCCAACAGCAATGCACGGCATTGCAGGCACTCCAGGTCTTCAAGGAGACGGTGGATGCCCTGCTGGTCGGTTGTGTAGCTCTGGCGATCAGTATCGCTCGCGGATGTCGGCAGTTCAGCGAGTTCGGCATGGAAACCGAAGAGTTTCTGGTTGGACGTGGAACTGTTCACCAGCAGGGGCAGGGTGATGAGTGGTTGCATACGCAAGACCAGCGTGCGTTCCGCACCAAGCTCCCTGGCGATAATGCCGAATGCGGCATCGTCCGGTGCGACACCGCGTGGACAACGCCCACCCGGGAAATCAAGTGTGGTGCGATTGACGCCGGGCCGAAACATCGGCTGTGGCAGAAGCAGGCGCCCGTCCATTTCGGGGATCACGATCACCGAGTCGTCGGTTTCGGTGCGCCAGTAGTCGACACTGCCGCTGTCGTGCGTGTCCCAACGTTCGCCGACCAGGCGTATCCAGGGTGTCTCCAGCGTGGTCAAGGTTGCTGTCCTGGTCCAGTCTTTCATTCGCGTGCCCCGTCGATGCGATCGTTGCTGACGAGACCCTGAAGCAACGAAACCGCGTTTTCGTAGTCGATGTACGGCATGGCCTGCTCCACCGTCGGTCGCTCGGCCGGAAAGGCCAGGCCCTCAGATAGGCCCTGTACCAGTGTGTCCCGCAGGCGGATGTTTTTGGGTCGGTAGGTGTCGCTCAATTGCTGCCACAGGACGGGTGTGAGCAGTGTCTTGTACCCATGCGCCTTTTCACTCGATGCGTTGACCAGTGTCTTCGTGATGGCCGCCTTGGTCGCCTTGTCCAGGCTCTCGATCCCGTTCATGGCTCTGAGCAGATCCACCCAGCCGGGGTCAATCGAGTGATTGATGGGGCGGGTGAAATCGGCAGGGCGCGATGATGCCGTAATCTCAAGGGTATCGAGAAAGTCCGTCAGCAGCCCGTTGCCCGCACTCGCGTCTTCGTAGGACTTCACGATCACGCTTGTCGCCCCAAAGGCCTTGATCCAGGGATTAAGACGTTTGCGGTAGTCGAGGAGTTCGGCGCCTTCGTCAGCTACAAACTGTTCAAGACTGCGCGTTTCACGGCGCCCGGCCCAGCCCAGGATTTCTTTGTAGAACGATTCGACCCAGTGATCCTGCCGCCGCAGGTAGACGATGATCCGGATGTTGAACCCGGTCGCAAACTTCTGCCTGATGGTGTCGATGATGCGCCGGTTATGCGGTGCACTGAAGGTCTCTGACGTCAGCAGGACGTTGCTGCAGCGGGTTGCTTCCAACTCAGCCATCAGCGCACGCTCGATTTCCACAAAGCGTTCGGACTCCGGCCGCTTCAGCCACCGCGTCAGTTGGGCATGTCCCGCCGAGGCATCGTCATGCTTGCTTTTGTTCCTGGCGAGCCCGGACAAAGGGAGGTAGAAGCCACAGTCCTCCAACCATTGCCGGTTGGCGAACAGGATATTCTGCAGGTAAGTCGTGCCGGTCTTGTGCAGGCCGATGTGGATCCACATCCTGCGCCTTTCCGGCGCGTGAACATCAGTCGGCATAGTGTGGTTGGTCAATTTTCAGTATGAAGTACGGCCGACGATGCACGGCGTGCATCGACAGCGTAACGGGCCGGTTGATGCCTCAGTTGGGTTGCTGAGTCTGAAACCAGTCCCAGGTCAATCGCATTGCCTCTTCGAGTGACACGGTCGGGCGGAATCCAAGTTCGGCCTTGGCCTTGTCGTAGTTCGCGAAATTGCGTTCGACTTCGCCTTTCCTTTTGGGTTCGAACACGATGGGGTGGTTCGGTGCGGAGGCTGCCACGCGCGCCACCTCGGCGAGTTCCTTGACAGAAACCTCGCGACCGCTTGCCAGGTGATAGGCATTGAAGCCGGGTTTGGCCGCGTTGACCGCCGCCTTGATCCCTGTGCACAGGTCTTTGACGTAAAGGAAGTCGCGGGTTGCCCCACCGTCGCCGAATATGCAGATGTCATTGCCGTTCATGATGGCCTTGAAGAAGGCGGTTACGGCGCCTTTTTTGTGCCAGCTGATCGGGCCAATCACGTTGGCGAAACGCAGGGCCGTGACTGACATGTCGTAGGAATTGGCGAACGCGCAGCAATACCCCTCACCGGCGAGTTTGCTTGCGCCATAGGGGGAGATCGGTCTGGGTACGGAGTTTTCGTTGACGGGCGGTTCGGCATTCCCGATCAAGGCGCCACCTGTCGACGAAAAGACGAGTTGGCGGACCCCGTTCTTGCGGGCCGCGTTGAGGACCTTGAACGTACCCTCGGCATTGATCGCGTAGTTCTCTTCGGGCGACGCGACCGACTCAACTACCGAGCCGTATGCCGCGAGATGCACGATCACGTCGGCGCCGGCTGTTGCTTCGACCACGGCGGACTCGTCGCGAATATCGCCACGAATAATCTCGTAGGCCTGCGGATCATCGAGAAAATCGATATTGCCACGCGACAGGTTGTCAAAAATGACAATGTCGTGCCCGTCCTGACGGAGCATCGGTACCAGATTGGCACCAATAAACCCGCAACCTCCGGTTACTACTATTTTCGACATGCGTACAGCTCGATCGTGTCAGGAGTTGGCTGCGCGGGAGGCAGCTGGTTTGTTGGTGTGCACGACGCTGAGGTCTTGCATGCTTTCGCTGCGTTCCTGATTTTCCGCCGTCCAGTATGACGTGCAGAGAATCTTGTCCAGGTCACACCGCTGAGCGTATTTCTTCGCGATCTCCTGAACCTCGAGCAACAGCCCGGATTCGAGTGTCGTCGGCTGCAGGCCAAGATCGAGAAAGCACTTGTTCTCGACGTGCAGCTCGTTCTCGTCGTGTTCCTTGCGCGGGTTTGGCAGGTAGGCGATGTCGGCACCGGTAAGTGAGGCAACCAGCTCGGCGAGATCGCGGACCCGGTGGGTCTCTGTCATTTGGTTGAAGATCTTGACCTTTTCGTCATGCGCCGGCGGGTTGCTCAGGGCGATTTCGATACACTTGACGGTGTCGCGAATATGGATGAATGCACGGGTCTGTCCGCCCGTGCCGTGGACCGTCAGAGGATGGCCTATCGCCGCCTGCATGAGGAAGCGGTTGAGGACGGTGCCGTAGTCGCCGTCGTAGTCGAACCGGTTGAACAGGCGTTCGTCGATGGCCGTCTCTGCGGTGTTTGTCCCCCAGACAATGCCCTGATGCAGGTCAGTGATCCGGACGCCGTCGTTGCGGTTGTAGAAGGCGAAACACAACGCGTCCTGGGTCTTTGTCATGTGGTACACGCTGCCGGGGTCGGCGGGATAGAGGATCTCTTTCTCCACGAGCTCACCACTCTCGGTGACCACCTGCACATTCAGATAGCCTTCCGGGATCTTCATGCCGGCGGTGCCGTAACCGTAGACACCCATGGTGCCGAGGTGGACGAGGTGGATGTCGCGGCCGGAGTCAACGATCGCGCAAAGCACGTTGTGCGTGGCATTGAGGTTGTTGTCCACCGTGTAGCGCTTCCCTTTGGCGCCTTTCATCGAGTAGGGGGCCGCACGCTGTTCCGCAAAATGGATGATGGCGTCCACTTCCTCGTCACAGATCAGATCGAGCAGTCGCTGGTACTGATGTGCAACATCGATGTTGTGGAAGCCGATGTGTTTGCCAGTCAGTTCAACCCAGGCATCCAGGCGCTTGGACATCGGGGCGATCGGTGTCAGGGATTCGACTTCCAGCTCGATATCGATCTTGCGTCGGGAAAGGTTGTCCACAATGATGACATCGTGACCCACGTTGGAAAGATGTAACGCGGTTGGCCATCCACAAAACCCGTCGCCGCCAAGTACCAGAACCTTCATATCAGCCCATACTCCTTAATAGAACCATGATCCGGGCTGCCGTTGCTTAATGCGCGGCCCGGTGGAAACCCGCTAATTTTGCACCATTTTTCGCGACGAGTCGCGTTTGCCCCCGCCAGTTTCTCCTTTTCGTCGGGATTGACGGCCGGCACTGGCTGCAATCGGCGAGGGGCGACACTGTTCACCCAGATGCCGAATTAGCTGCCTCATCGTAACCGCAACCGGCCGTCCAGGTTGAGACCCGGGTTCTGATTCGCATGCGGCACAGCGCGTGGATGGCAGCCGGGCCCCGGCCCCGCACGCCGTCATGTGTGCTGTCGGTGTGGCATCACGTCGGAAAAGTATCTTTAATTCATATAGTTGCCTATCCTTCATGGCAGATCACTTTAGACATTCATTGGGGCATTCCCGTTTGCGGATCGTGGGTCCGTCCGCGCCGGGAAATATTTCAATGTTCAGTATCTGCAGGACTACGGGGATTGGTGTCGGGCAGCTCGTTGTACGACAGTTTCGGCCGATGCGCTCATGTGGCCAAGAAGGTCAGCCCGGATCGCGCAGGTAGTCGTAGATCTCGTATTCGGTGGCGAAATGGCGCTTCAGGTCATCCAGGATACTGCTTTCGAGAGAAGCCAGGATCCGCTCGGTACTGCCACCGCCAACATGCGCCGGCCGGTAATGCTGCTCGACGAATTCCCTTGGAATACCGCAGGGTTCGAACAGCTGATGGAGCGAGGTAGAAACCTCGTCAATCGGGCGACAAAAAAAGATTCGCTCCCGCTGCCGCTTCAGGAAATCGACGTCCTTGAGATGAAGCACATAGTTGCGCGCGACGTGTTTGATGCTCTTTTCGGCAAACAGGGCCGCCGATTTCATCCTCTCGTCTGTATCCGATACCAGGGCGGACAGAAAGCTCGCTGCATCCGTAAAGAAAGCAAACGCCGCGGCCTCTTCCACCGACCACAGGCTGTCGTTGGTCGGGCGCCCCTGTCGCAGCCGGCTCTGGAAACCCGAAATAGTGCGTTCTATCGGATCCCGGATCACGAAGCCGATCCTGATCCTGGGGTGCTCGCGCAGTATCGGCGGCAGACGCGCCGCGTGTCCGAAAATCGTCGGTGGGTTGTATCCCTGATCGGCCGACAGCCTGATCAGTTGCCGGATGGACGAGCCGGCCGTCTTGCCTATATGCAAAAAGCCGAAGTTCTCGTTGGTCGGCACGTCGCCTTCGGGGACTGCACGCCCTGTCCGCTGATTCATTGTTGCCGGGGCACCAGGGTCAGAGGCGGACCAGGACGCCGGCGGAAACGGCGACCTTGTACACGACATCAACCAGTTCCTTGGCCACCTGGAGATACTTGCTCGGCACCTTTGGCAGGACAAAGATGTGGTCCCCTGGTGTGAGCTTGCTGTCGGCGGCGACGACGACTTCACCATTCTGTCGCAGGATCAATATGGTCTCGGTATTCGCCGATTCGGTGAATCCACCTGACTGCGAGATGTACTGATCCAGGGACATTTTCTTGTTGTAGAGGATTGCACGCGGGATCAGGATCTCACCGGAGATCATGATGGTCTCGGTCCGTTCGGGAATGGTGATGACATCGCCATTCTGCAGACGCAGATCCTTTGCATTGCGCGGATCCTGGAGGACCAGCCGGCCAGTGGGTTCGGTGCCGCGGACGCGCTGGACGAAGTCGGCGATCAGGCGAGCCTCCACCATCCTTACTGTGGCCTCCTCATCGGTCTGAGACGAAGCACGCAGGTAGGCGCTTTCGAGCTGGCGCAGGCTTTCTTCGATGATCTTCTTCTGCTGCTCGAGAATGCTCTGGCGCCGTATCGATATGGCCTCGTAAGCGGCGAGGTCTTCCGGTACCGAGATCATGTCCAGCAATTCACCGAGGCGGGCGTTCTTGCCGACGATGAACTGTGATGGTCCTTCGAATACCCCTTCGACCTTGACCGTGATCACATCCTGGTGCGCATCACTGAGCAGGCTGAGCTTGTCGCCATCGGCGAAGTGCTCCGTCTGCGACGATGCCAACCCCAGGTAGCGGGTGTTTGGGGCGCCGGCACGTACGCCACTCCATACCACGTGCGTGGCACTGGCCAGCGGTCGCGCCCAGGCCAGCAGGCTTGTCCCGTCGACAGTCCCTTCCGTCAACTCGAAAATGGCCGCGTTGCGCACGTCACCCTCCACGCTGACGGTGTTGCCGCGTGGCTGGATCAAGACAGTATCGCCATCACGCAGTTGAATCGTCGGCAGTTTGCCGGACAGGAGGAAGTCGTAGAGATCGGCGGTGGCGATGACCTTCTGATTGCGCAGGATATCCACCCTGCGGTAACTGCCCCTGTCCGGGTCTATGCCGGCGGCACGGTCGATAAAATAAAGAATGGAATTGGATGCCACCCCCGCGTAGCGCCCCGGGTTTTTGACGAATCCGGTGACGAAAACAGCGATCGGCTGGGTGCTGGACAGCGAGGTATAGACCTGGACGTTCTCGGTATAGACCTTGCGAACCGAGGATGTCACGCGTGTATTGAGTTCATCGTTGCGCGCACCGGCGACATGCACCGGCCCCACTTTGGGGATGAAGATGTTTCCCTTCGGATCGACCGCCAGCATGTCGTTTATCTCGGTCGCGCCCCACACGCGCAGTTCGATGCGGTCGCCGGGGGAGATCACATAGTCCGGATTGACGCCGTCCCTTTTTTCGGTGGCGAAGCCACCGGTGAACAGGTTGGCGCCGAAGGGCTTGAGTGCGTCAGACTCGGGAGCAGCGACCATGGCGGGTGTCACCGGCAGCGGCTGGGTGCCGGCGTCCGGTGTTGCCACCGGGGCCAGGATCGAACTGCCGGTATCGATGCCCGCATATTGCGCAGCACCGGGTGCCGCGGGCAGCCACATCAGCAAACCGGCGAGAATGCCGCCAAGCGCCGACCTTGTGTGCCCGCACCGTGGGTTAGCGTGAGGCAACGCGTTGCGTTGCCGCGTCCTGCTCTGCCGAAAGTGCAAGAGGGCCAGGGTGAGGGAAGCGTTCATGGCGGATTGCCGTTTCAGGTTCCGGAGCGGCGAAATGCCATGACTGTCAGGTGTCATCATCAGAGTCCCGTGTGGTCTTTGATCGTGGCAATCATCAGTCCACCAAGGACATAGAGCAACAGCAATGCCACGAATACTGTCGCCGTGTTCCAGACCGCTTCCGGTTCGAGCGCCGATTCTGCCAGAGACGGTCGGACGAAAGTCACCAGGTAAAGTTGTTTGCGCGAAGCCTCGTTGCGCGCGGACTCGAGGCTGGCCAGTGTCGACGTATAGAGTTGATGCGCGATCTCCTTTTCCAGACTGAATCGCTCGTAGTCCTGCAGAATGGCACTCAACTCGACTTTCTCACGCCCGGTCAGACGCTGGTTTTCCTTTGCGATCTGGTCTTCCAGCGCCTTGATCCTGGCGTTCACGGTTACTACCTCGGCGCTGCTGGCACGTAGATAGGAGAGCAGCTGATCACGCTCGGCGCGGGCCTCGGCCAGACTCGACTCCAGTGCGGTGACGATCCCCATCACCGCGCCGGTTTTTTCCGTGGGATCGAGGATGTTGGTCAGATTGCGGTATTCGGTCAGGCGCTCGGCAGCATTGCGCAGTCGCTGTTCGGCCAGATTCATTTCCGTT
>Ga0116164_10001104_pt1 | contig 20890 bp, 25 predicted proteins | sample AD_UKC109_MetaG_FD_89888 | JGI IMG/M metagenome (GOLD analysis project Ga0116164, IMG submission 89888) | Active sludge microbial communities of municipal wastewater-treating anaerobic digesters from Hong Kong - AD_UKC109_MetaG | ecosystem: Engineered > Bioreactor > Anaerobic > Digestate... | reverse complement strand
GCTACCTGTTCATCACGCCGACGCTCGACGGGCTGATCGCCGACCTCGACACCACCAAGAGCCGCGAGGTGATGGACCGCTTCCAGGCCAAGGTGCTCGTGCCGCAGACGCGTTTCTATACCGCGATCACCCAGCTCGACGGCACAACCTCCGGCGAGGAGGCCGGCGGCTATGCCAAGGCGGATACCGGCAAGAACATCAACTTCATCGTCATCCACCGCGACGCCGTGATCCAGTTTTCCAAGCACGTCGCGCCCAAGGTGATCCTGCCCGACGTGAACCAGTCCACCGACGGGTACAAGTTCGGCTATCGCCACGTGGCGATCGCCGATGTCTACGAGAATAAGGTTGCGGGTATCTACCTCCACTACGCGGCATCGTAATCAGCCTGTCCATAAGGCGCGATCTGCGTTGTTGGCTGCGTCGGGTTTGGGCATCACTTACGTTACGAGTAAGCTCAGCCCATCCCCTCCTTGCCGTCTAGCATATCACACCTTCTGAACAGGCTGGCGAACTGGTACGTTGAGGGCTTCAGCCCTCAAACTCCTGATCAGGGGCAGTGCCCCTGAACCTCCATTTTGACCGCGCAATGCGCGGTCAATGGTGGGTCAAGGGCATAGCCCTTGTCAGGGGCTTGGGGGTGAAACCCTCAACGTCTCCCCCCTGAAAGGAACGAACATGTCGGAAACATTGGACAAGCTCAAGCGCAGGCTGCGGATCTCGGATACGGCGCAGGACGCGCTTTTGGAGGATTTGATCACGGACGCGGCGGCGTTTACGCAGGGCTACACGGGGCGGGAAACGCTGCCGGAGACTGCCGGCGCGGCGATCGTGGAGCTGGCGGCCATCAGCTATAACCGGCTGGGGCTGGAGGGCGAGGGCGAGCACAGCGAGGGCAGCGTGAGCATTCGTGTGGATAGCCTGCCAGCGATGGTAAAGGCGCAGCTGGACGCGATGCGCGTCGCAAGGGTGGGCTGAAGATGCGGCTGTGCGAAGGAATGAAGCAGACCGTCACCGTGAAGCCCACGGCGGCGGCATCGGTGTATCAGGCGAACGACCGGCTGTACCGGTTTGACGATACGCGGGCGTTCACCGTCCGCGCGGTTTTGCAGCCGCTGACGGAGCAATCGGGCGCGGCAGCCTATGGAGAAACACCGGAGGCGAAGCTCCTGATGCTCTTTGACGGCAGCGAACTACTTACGGAAGGCATGGGCGTGTGCGTGGATGCAGATGAAACGGAGGCCTGCGATTACCGCATAGCGGAAATGCCCAGGCGCTACAAGGGCCACAAGGAATTCACGCTTGCCTTCATCCCCGCGGAGATGCGCGGATGATCCGCGCGCGGGGCGCGGCGGCGGCCGGGGAACGGCTTTCGGAGATCGCGGAAGCGATCCGGCAAAACCTGGCCGCCGCCATGGAGGCCGAGGCGGAAAAGCTGGAGGCCGAGGCCAAGCGCCGCTGCCCGGTGGATACGGGAACGCTGAGAAACAGCATCCGCGCCGAGGTGCGTGAAGGCGGCACAGAGATTGAGGCGACCGTCGGGTCGGCGCTTCAATACGCCGCGCCTGTGGAGCTGGGGGCGCTGGGCCGCCCGCCAAAGCCTTACCTCGCGCCCGCGCTGATAGCGCGCAAAGGCGCGCTGAAGCAAAGCGTGACACACGCTGTGCGAAACGCCATACGGAGGAAAAGCAATTGAACGAAGCAACGAGGATCGCCGGGGCGCTGGCGCAGATACAGGGCATCGGCAGCGTGACCCGCGGCTGGCCAAACAGACCGCCAAGCTGCCGTGCGCGGCGGTGGGGCTGGATGACGAAAGCGTCGCCGATATCCGCGACAACGCGGCGTATCTCATCCAGCGCGTGTACGGCATCCGCGTTTTCGCCGCGACGATGAGCGCGTGTGACGAAACGGGCGAAAGCATCACCGCCGCCATGGAGGCGCTGGGATATACGCTGACGCGCACCCAGGAGATCGACGGCGAGACCGCGCAGCAAAAGCTGACATTCCAAAAACTATCTTAGGAGGAACAACCCTATGAGTGCAAAACGAGCCATCATCGGCTTTCGGGGCGTGGCGCTTGCGCCGATCCTGACCGATTCCCTCACCGCGTATGAGACGGGCGCGGGCGCGGCGCTGACCTACGCGGGCCAGATGAGCCGCTCCGTGAAGGAGCAGAAGACCGACCTGTATTACGACGACGATCTTTACGCGCAATTGCGCAACGTATCCGGCGAGGACGTGGAGCTGCGCATGGCGGAGGTGCCGCTTTCCCAGCTGCAAACGCTGGGCCTGGGCGTGTACGACGAGACGACCGAAACGCTGGAGGCGAACTTCTCGGTCTCGGGCAAGTTCTTCGCGCTGCGCTGCGTGGCGGATACGGTCAGCGGCCTGCCGTTTTATTTCAACTACCGCGTGTTCGAGCTGACCGGCGTGAAGTTCGATAACTTCGCCTCGAAGCAAGCAAACGCCTCCGTGTGCGAGGTCATTCTCTCCGGCGTGTTCAAGAAGCCCCAGCTCGCCACCCTCAAACCCTGGGCCGTGATGCAGCTCAAGGAGGACGGAAGTAATGCCGACGCATGCACTGCATTCCTTACGGTTGCCGAAGTTAAGTAAACGCTGACAAAATCACCCGCACGCTGGCGATCTGATTTCCGCCATCTTGGGCCTGCGCAGCCCTCGATGTAGCGCTGCTACTACTTCGGGCTGAGCAAACCCAACCTGACGAAAATCCGATTCGTCATCGTACAGACGCTTTTGCCATCGTTTACTTAATTCTAACTTGTATATATGCAAAACGAAAAATATAGCTATGCTTTTGTTCCAAAAGAAAAGTAAGCATTTACCAAAGAAAGGACAACAATGAACTCGATCGATGTATCGCTGCCGCGCAGCGTGACGGTGCGCGGGTGCGAGGTGCGGCGGATGCCGCTGGGCAGGTACTTGCAGGCGATCCGGCTGCTGGAAACGTTCCCGCGGGAAACGGCGGAAAAGCTGGTGCCGGACGGGGACATCGCGGGCGTGCTGGAAGCGCTGAGGACGCCGGACCGGAGCAGGCTGATCGACCTTGCGCTCAGGGCGCTGGCGGTGGTGCCGGGGCAGGCCGTGGCGCTGATCGCGGCGCTGACGGATATCCCGGAGGATAGGCTCTTAAACGACGAGGTCATCGGCGCGGACGGGCTTATGGAAATCGCGGAAGCATGGCTTGAGGTGAACGACGCGGAAAATTTTTGGGCGGCGGCGGGCCGCGTACGGCAAACGATCAGCCGGTTCGCCGCGACCCTCAAAGCTGGCTGCAAAGGCTGATCGCCGCGTGCCTCAGGATCGGCATCGGAAAGCGCGCGCTGCTGGAGGATTATTACCCCGCCGAGCTGCCCTTGATCCTCAAAGCGTGGGGCGAGCTGCACGGCGGCGCGCGGGATCAAAACGAGGCCGTGGACCCCATGACATTTTTCGGAACGGGAGGCGAGACGATTGACGGTTGACGAGATTTCCATTCTGATCTCCGCCTCGGCGGAGCAGGCGATCACGCAGCTCGACTTGGTGGCGGCGAAGATCGCCGCGCTCGCGGGCGGCGATTCGCTTTCGCTTACGCTGGATACCGCCCAGGCGGAGGAGAAGCTCGCGGCCCTGCGGCGCACGGCCAACCAGCTGCTTACCGATCTGAACGGCAGCCGGACGACCGCCGCCGCGCTGGCGCAGGCGCAGACCAATTACAAGAGCGCCGTCAGCACGCTGCAAACGCTGAAATCGCTGTCGCGCACGACGTACGAGCAGGAGCTGGAGTACCTCGAAGCGATCCGGAACGGTATGAATCAATACAGTCTCAGCGCGCAGGAGGCGCTCGATCTGGAAAAACGCCTGCTGGCCGTGCAGGCAGAAATCGCCGCGCGCGACGCGGAAAGCCTCGACACCCTGCTCGGCGGGATGATCACCGCGCTGACCAACCGCTACGAAACCATGCGCGACGCGGAGCTTGCCATGCTTACGGAAAGCCGGGACGCGTGGGAGGACTGGCAGGCGAGCAGCACCGACGCCATTCAGGCACAGATCGACGCGCTGGACGCGCTGACCGAGGCGGAGGACCGCGCCGCCGCCGAAGAGGATTACACCCGCACGATCGAAAAGCTGCAGCAGGCGATCGCCTACGAGCAGAATGATTACAACCGCGCGCAGCTTACCCGTCAATTGGAAGACGCGCAGGCGGACTATGCGGATTGGCTGACCGAGACCGCCCGCGAGGATGAAAAATCCGCGCTGGAGGCGCAGCTTGCAGCCGTGGCGGAGAAAACGCAGGCGGAGCTGGACGCGCTGGACGAACAGGCGGACGCGATCAACGCCGCCTACGGCGAGCGCCTGCAGACCGCCGCGCTGGAGGCCGAGGCCGAAAAGCTGCTGATGGAAAGCACGCAGGATGAGCTGCTCGACCTGATCGCCTCCTACGCGCCCGATTACAACGCGACGGGCCAAACGCTCGGGGAGCAGCTTCTGGACGGGTTTCTCGAAAAGGTCGGCAGCGTGGAGGGCTGGACGGATACCCTGAGCGAGAGCATCGCGGCTGTGCAGGAGAGCCTGAGCGCCGCCATGCAGGAGGCTGCCGAGGCCTTCTATACCGACCATGCGGCGTCCGCCGCAGCAGGCGTGACCATCACCCAGCAGAACACCTTCAACACCCCCGTCGAAACCCCCGCCGAGACGGCGCTGCGAATCCAGCAAGCCAATGAGGCGCTTGCGGAACAGCTATTGGAGGCGTAAGGAACGATGCAAAAGCTTACCTATATCAACCTGAACAACGAGCAGGCGGTGTTCTGCGGCGCGCCGTTCGTGCTTTCGAAGGTCGGCGGGCTGGGGCTGCCGGAGGTGGAGGTTACGAGCATCCGCGGGGCCTATCAGCAGGGGGATACGGCGGTCTCGTGCCGCCGCCAAAAGCGGCTGCTGGCGCTGACGATCCACATTATGGGGGATTCGCGGGCGGAGCTGTACGGGCGGCGCATGGAGCTTTTGAACGTCCTCTCGCCGGACAAGGCGATGCGGGACGGGAAGCGCGCCGTGCTGCTCTACGAAAACGACAACGGGCGGTACATGACCTACGCCATCCCCTATGGCGGGCTGGACGCGGGCAGCCGCACGCTGGACGCGCAGCCGAACGTGAAGCTCAATTTTCGCTGCGACAGCCCGTACTGGTACGCCGTGAACCAGACCTCCGTCGCGTTTGAAAACGCCGGCAAAGGCTTTTCGCTGCCATTTGTCCTTCCGGTGGATTTCGGGCGGCGCGATTATTTCCGGGACGCGAACAACCAGGGACAGGTGAGCGCGCCGGTGGAGATCCGGGTGCTGTGCAAGGGCGAGGTTCCGCGCCTGCAAAACCTTTCGACGGGCAGGGAGATCGCCATGAGCGCGGCGGTGCCGGAGGGCAACACTCTAGTGCTCAATACCGATCCGGCGCGGCTTTCCGTAACGATCATCGACGCGGACGGCAGCGAAACAAGCGCGTTCGGCAAGCTGAGCCTGGATACGCCGCTGGCGGATTTCACCCTGCGCCCGGGCCTGAACGCGCTCAAGTATGTGGCCGGCGGCGCGAGCGCGCAAAGCGAGATCACCGTCACGTGGCGGGCGGCGTTTGAGGGGGTTTAAGTTAACAATAATCGCATACTCTGAGTGATTTACCGCATAGGTAAATTTCTGTTGACATATTTTGATACTTAATGTTAATATGATGTTGACCTTCAAGGTAAACGGGGTGGTGGGTTGATTGTCGATTACCGAACGAATAAGTTGAGAAGAATTTGTGAAGATGCTGAGATAGCAACAAAAGAGCTCGGAAATGAAATGGCAGAGAAGATTGATCAAAGGATTGGTGAACTTAAAGCCATAAATTCATTGGAAACATTGCTGCAGTTCAAAGTGGGAGGGTGTCACAAACTTCAAGGAAAGCGAAAAGAACAATTAGCAATGTATTTGGTGCACCCACAGCGTCTAGTTTTTCAAAAGATTGATGATCAAACCGTACAAGTACTTGAGATCGTGGACTATCATAATTGACATTTAAAAGCAGAGCACAGAATGTGAGAGGAGCAATTACCATGCGAAGCCGGAAAACTATCGCAACACCGCCCGGCGCAACCATCAAGGAACAACTTAATACGCGTGGAATGACTCAGAAAGAGTTTGCCAAACGCATGGACATGTCAGAGAAACATATCAGTCATCTTGTTAATGGAGAAGTTCGATTGTCGCAAGATGTTGCACAGAGACTTGAGTCTGTATTAGGATTGCCCGCAGAATTTTGGAATAATCTCGAAAGCAGATTTCGAGAAAAATTAGCAAGAGTAGAACTTGAAAATGCGATTGATGAAGATCAAGAAATTGCAAAAGAAATTCCTTATAACGAAATGTCAAAATACCATTGGGTACCAGAAACAAGGACCGCAAGCGAAAGAGTAATGAATTTACGAAAATTCTTTTCTGTTGCTCGTCTTGATGTGCTGGAAAGTCTTATGATTCCTGGTATTGCATATCGACGTACAGAGGTGAAAGAAAATCATAATTACGCATTAGCTGCATGGGCACAGAAAGCACGAATCGAAGCAAGCAATATAGAAGTGGCGGGCATCGATATCAAGAGGCTTAATACGATTATTCCTCGAATTCGTGCTATGACGACTAAAAATCCTGAAGAATTTTGCCCGGAATTAGAGGGCCTTCTGACGTCTTGTGGCATTGCGCTAGTGTTACTTCCACATATGAAAGGGACTTGTTTACATGGGGCGACGTTCCCTGATGGGAACAAAATCGTAATGGGATTAACTGTTCGTGGATGCGATGCTGATCGGTTTTGGTTTAGCTTGTTTCATGAGATCGGGCATATTTTAAGTGGACATATTAATAGGAATGGAGAAGCTACACCAGAAGAAGAGGATATAGCTGATGTTTTTTCAGCAAACACATTAATACCTGAGTCTAGCTTTCTTGCATTTATCGAACAGAAAGATTTCTCTGCAATCTCAATAAAAGCTTTTGCTACTCAAATTGACATTGATCCAGGTATTGTTGTGGGAAGACTTCAGAAATCGAATTACATTGGTTACAACCAGTGTAATACCTTAAAAACGAAGTATAAACTAGTGAACTAGTGGAAATAACTTCACCTAATAAACGCTTTGCAAATGCAAGGCGTTTTTAATAGCCATTCAATAGGATTCAAGGATTAATCTGCAAGCATAGATTCATTAATATAAGATTGGCGGGGAATAATTCTATGACAATTCAGCTGATGGACTTCGCCTTTACCAAGCTCGGCGAGCTGGCGCAGTTTGAAAGCCTGCAGTTCACGCGCAGCTATTTCGGCACGGGGAGCTTCAGCCTGACGGCGCACCCCGACGCGCCGGGCGCGGAGGCGCTGGCCCCCGGCGTGCTGGCGCTGGTTGACGAACAGAGGGTATTCTTGATTGAGGACGTGCAGGCGTTTTCGCGCGATACGCTGGCGGTGAAGGGCTGTATGCTCAAGGGGCTGGCCAAACGCCGCGTGTGCGTGCCGCCGCTGGCAAGCGGCGCGCGGGCGTATCAGGATTTCGGGTGGGACCGGTTCACCGGCAGCGCGGAGGCGGCGTACCTGCATTTTGCGATGAACAATCTCATCAGCCCGGAGGACGGCGCCCGCGCCATCCCCGGCCTGATCGCCGCGGACAATCTGGAGGGCGGCGAAAGCCTGCCGTGGCAGGCGCGGTTTGACCGGCTGGACACGCTGTTCCAGTCCATCGGCGAGGCGACGGGCGTGGGCTGGGATATCCTCCCGGACCTTCCGAGCAAGCGGTTCCTGTTTACCGCGTGGGCGGGCGCGGACCGCACGGCGGGGGACGCGCTGTGCCTGATCAGCGCGTTGAACGGCAACGCAGCCGACGTGACCTACAAGCAAATCCTCTCCGGCAGCGCGACCACGGCGTATGCGGGAGGCGCGGGCGAGGACGAGGACCGCTTCATCCTCTGCGCGGGCGGCGGCGCGCAGGGCGCGGCCCGGCGAGAGCTGTGGGTGGACGCGGGCAGCATCGAGGACCCCGACCTGCTTTCGCTCTACGCGGAAAACAAGCTCAGTGACGCGGATGTGAAGACCACGGTCACCGCGGCGCTGATCGATTCGGGCGCGTGCCGCTACGGGCGGGATTACGACGTGGGTGATCTGGTGCTGATGCGGGGCCGCTTCGGCAGCGCGGCGGTGCGGATCGCCGAGATGACCGAGACCTACGAAAACGGCGCGCGGACGCTGGCAGCCAGCTTCGGCGACGCGCCGGTCACCGTGGGAAAGGTGCTCAGCGCACGGCAGAACGCCATACAGTAACGCGTTGAGACAATGAGGAATGAGGAACTTCGGTTAATGAGGAATTGGGAATGAGGAATGAGGAATTGCGGAAAGATTGCTCCGCAATCTTCTGATTGAATCCTCTAAACTACAGCCAATAGGTTCAATCAATGCAGAAGTACGTTACTGATGCATGTGTGAAATCGTCCGGTTGCGCAAGCAACCGCACCGCAATTCCTCATTCCTCATTCCCAATTCCTCATTAACGCAAAACGTTACCAACTGAAAGGACAAACGAAAATGGCTCAAGAGAAGTACGGTTTTTTCAACAGCACGGCGGAGGACGAGCGCAGCTACGATTCGGCGGACATGGCGGCGGCGTTTCATGCGCTGGCATCCTCGGGGGTGGCCGCGGCGGACGGCTGTCTGGAGGTGACCGCCGAGGGCTCCACCATGCGCACGCTGATCGGGTACGGCGCGGCGCTCGTGCAAGGGTATTACTACCAGCTCAAGGATGACGGCGGCGGTGTGATGGCGTTTGCGCATACCACCGAGGCGGAGCTCAGCCGCATCGACCGGATCGTTCTGCGGCTCGATCTTGCGGCGCGGACGGTGACCGTGGAGAAGCGGATCGGCACGGCGGCAAGCACGCCGGAAGCCCCGGCGCTGACGCGGGACGACGAAACGTGGGAGCTTTCGCTGGCGCAGGTGATGATCCGCGCCGGAGCGGAAGAGATTCTCGCCTCCGACATCACCGACGAGCGCGAGGATGACGACGTGTGCGGGTTGATCGCGCCCGAGAGCCTGCGGCGCTCCACCGTGCAGCAGATGATCGAGGATGAAATCGAAGCGCAGACGGCGGACGCGCTCCGGTTTTCGGAGCAGGAGCTCGCGGAAACCGAGCAGGCACAGGTACGTGATAACATCGGCGCGATGCAGACGATCGGCGAACGCACGGCGATCCAGAAGGGCGGCGGGGACGGCGAGCTTGCGGACGCGGAACCGGACGTGGATTACGCGCCTCCGGTGATTGAAGTGTCCGCGACGCTGGCCGCCGCCTCGTGGAGCGGCACGGAGGCGCCGTATACGCAGGCCGTCGCGGTATCCGGCATGACGGCGGCGAAAAAGGCGGTCGCCGGGCTTCCGGCAACGGCCACGGGCGCGCAGTACCTTGCCGCGCTGGACGCGCTGCTGCACGTAACGGCGCAGGGTACGGATACGATCACCGTCACCGCCGAGGGCGATATGCCGGAAATTGATCTTCCGATCCTCGTGCAGATCATTGGAGGCTGATATGGGAATGATTACGATGTTTCCGGCGGGCGGAGGCGCGAAGCTCAATATCAAGGCCTACGCTTCAGCACTTCTCTTGCCCGCGAGCGCGAAGGAAGGCGCTGTCGGCGTGATCACGTCCACCGCACTGGGCGATGTTTACGCCTTATCTTCTGCGCCCGCCTCGCCTGTCGCGGGTGATATCTGGCTGTTAGTTGGTGCTTCCAGCGTAGCACCGATTGCGCTGACCGACGAAATCAAACTGTATCCCACGCAGGTAACGCAGTACAATGGCACGACGTGGGATCAACGGATCAGCTACGTATATACCGGCGGTGCATGGGTTCCGCTCTCGACGGCCTTGTACGACTACGGAACATTCATTCTTGCGAATGATATCGATACGATCCAGACTATCAACGGCTCGATTGGAAAAGCTTCCGATCATATCACGGTTACCGCCTCCCGCGGCGAAGGCATTGACGCCATTGCCGTAGGCGGATTTGACGTGCCGATTGATGTGACCAACCTTTCGGCAATCAAAGCGTATATAAATCAAACCTATTCAGCATCCCCCGGCGGGGTCTATCTCGGATTATCCGTTGGGAAAAATACATCATTCCAGGCAAGCGCCGCAAGCACATCAACGGGTGTTAAGACCCTTACCATTGATGTTTCCGCGCTCTCCGGCAACTACTACGTGATGCTGAAAGCATATAATCAGGGCGGTTGGTATAGCTCAGTGCAAATGTACGTATACAAGGTTTATTACGTGAGTTAGGGAGGAAATGATCGTGCTGTATCTGGATGAAAACTACATAGCGCACCCCGGGCAGGACGAAGGGGGAACCCGGACACCGTGGGAAGACGCGGACGGCTTCTTCACCGGCAAATGCGCGGCGTTCCTCGAGGGCTACCGCGTGGTGCCGGACGGGGCAACGTGGACGCGGGAGGACGGCGAAACGTTCTCCGGCCTGATGATCGCGCCCGTCGTAAATCCGTCCGTTTTGCTGGCCTTGCAGGCCGAGGCGGATCAGGCGACCATCGCGGAGCTGGACGCCGCGGTGGTGGATCTGACATATCAAAATATTCTGCTGGAAATGGAGGTTTAAAGGATGCTCTACACCATACTGGAGCGCATGATCGCGCGGGGCAACACCGTCGGGCTGCAGGACAAGCTCGACGTTTTCTTTGCCGTGGGACGGCTGACGGAGCTGGAATATCAAACGCTGACGGCGCTGACGGCGGAAGGGGAGGAAACAGAGTGACCGGACAGGATGTGGCCGACAAGGCCAAAAGCCTGCTGCTGATGGGAACCATTCCCTATGTGCTGGGCGGCGAGACCCTCAAGGGGATGGACTGCCAGGGGCTGGTGGAGTGGACGCTGCGGGAGCTGGGCATGGAGGCCGATTACCGCGGCACCAACGATATGTGGCGCAATCTTGTGACCGTCAAGGGCGGCATCGAGGACGGCGTCGCGCTGCTGGGTTCCATTCCCGTCGGCGCGCTGATCTTCATCGTCGATCAGGACGGCGGCGAACCCACGCGCTATCAGAGCGACGGCGAGGGCAACGCGTGGCATGTGTACGTGAAGATTTCCGGCGACATGCTCATCCATGCCAGCGCCTCCAACCTGATGGTCACCACGCGGACGTTTGCCGACAAGACCATCTTAAACGGCGGCCCCAACGCGTACGGCCTGATCAACGGCGTGGATTATGCCGTGGCGGAGGATGTGACGGCGGAAAGTGTTTCCACGGCGGTGAAGCAGACGTGGGCGCCGCGCTATGCCCGCCTCACGTTCAAGTCCGGCTGCGTGGGCGGCGGCGTGCGCGAGCTGCAGACGGGGCTGAACAAACTGGGAAATTCGCTGTCCGTGGACGGGCGCTTCGGCCCGATGACCGAGGAAGCGGTGCTGAAATTCCAGCAGGAGCAGGGATTGGAAGCGGACGGAATCGTAGGCCCGGCCACGTGGAACGCGTTGATTTCTCAGGTAAACGCATGAACAGGAGATGAGCAACGATGACAAGCATCTGGAATAAAATGATCAAAATCGCGGCGGCGGCCGTCGGGGCCGTCGCGGGCGCGTTCGGCGGCTGGGACTGGCTGATGACCGTGCTGCTGGCCTGCATGGTCGCCGATTATCTGAGCGGCATGATTGTGGCGTGGATGGGCAAAAGCCTGAAAACCGAGTACGGCGGGCTCTCCTCCAAGGTGGGCGCGGCGGGGCTGATGCGCAAAGGTCTGATGCTCATGGTGGTGCTCGTCGCCGCGCTGCTGGACCGGGCGCTGGGCGCGGACAGCGCAATGTTCCGCGACGCGGTGTGCTGGTTCTACATCGCCAACGAGGGTATCTCGCTGATGGAAAACCTGAGCCTCGCCGGCGTACCCTTTCCCCGGAAGCTTAAGGATCTGCTGGGGGAAAAGGCGGGGGAGGCCGGCGCGGACACGGAAGACGAAACGTGAAACGGCAATAGGAAACGGCCCCCGGCGGTGCATGCACCGCCGGGGGCCGTTTTGCTTTGTCCGAAATGCCCCGTACGGGCGGCAGGCTTACGGAATATCGTCGGTTTGAGGATCGGGTTGGTTTGCCAGCGCCTCCTGATACAAAGACACGAATTCGTCGTACGGCCTCGCCCCGGCGGCAATGCTTGAAACGACGCCTGCCGGATCGATCACGACGGTATAGGGCAAAATCTGCGTGGGGAACACGTACCGAATCAGGCTGTAGGTTTCGTCCGTCACATTGGGATACGTAAGCCCGTAGCCTGTTACGGTGTTTTGTACGCTTTGCAAATCCTCCCCGTAGTTCACGCCGAGAATCACCAGCGTATCGGGGTAATCCTCCGCCATCCGCTGCAAAACGGGGAGCTCGCCCATACAGTCTCCGCACCAGGAAACCCATACGTTCACGAACACCACCTGTCCCCGATAATCCGACAGCGTGAAGGGGGAACCGTCCAGAAGCGTGACCGTGAAATCGTACGCCGGTTCGCCGGCTTCCACGGCGGTTGGGGCCGCGAGCGCGCCCGGCAGGCAGCCAACAGCTAGCAGGAACACCAGCAGGAACACCAGCAGGAACGCCGGAAGCTTCCGTGTTTTCATGAGGATATCTCCTTGCTTTTCATACCGCGCACAGCGGTGGTTTTTACGGCGCGGGATCGGCGGCCGGGAGTATGGAAAAGCAGCAGGAAACGAGAGCCTCCGCCGCCGTGCCGATGTGCACGCAATAGTCCGCGCCCGGGGTCAGCCCCCCGATCACGAAGGAATGCCCCGTTGTCGTTCCCTGCCGAACGAACTGCGAATCGCCCGCCCGGGCCAGGGAGACGAAATACACGGGAGGGTCCTGCGCGTCCGCCGGCCACGTAACCAGCGCGGAGGTATCGCCGAGGATTTCCGCTGCGGGAAGTGTGTCGCCGGTTATAACGGCCTCCTCCGGCGTCACGATCGTAAGCTCCAGCGCGCTGCCGCCCGCCGCGCCGATATGAGCGGTGTAGGCGGTATCGGCCTCCAGATTGTCCAGGATCAGGGATTGGGCGATCGTCGTTCCGCCCAGCTGGCAGCACCGGGTTTCCTCGTTGCATAACGTCACGGTGTAGAGGAACGCGCCCTCGCTTTGCTCCGTCCACGACAGCAAAACGGCATGGCTTTCCGTAATTTCCGCCCGCGCGTCCGTGATTGCCGAAACGGGCCGGTCGTCCGCATACGCGGCGGGCCAGGCAAAAAGGAGGACCGGCAGGATGCATAGGAGGAAACCGTAACCCCTGTGTGCCATCGCCGTCTCCTTATGTCGGGTTGGTCGTTTCGTGAAATGATGCGCGGTCACTCGCATGCGCAGGCAATCACCCGGTTGCGCCCCTCGCGCTTGGCGGCGTACAGCGCATCGTCGGCAGCTTTCAGCAGCGCGTCGGCGGTATGCCCGTTGTGCGGATAGGAGGCGACGCCGATGGAAACGGTGCAGTTGTGCAGCGGCTTGCCCAGGTGCGAAATCTCCAGCCGGCTGATGCCGCCGCGGATGACCTCGGCCTTGAGCACCGCGTCCTGATGGCGGGTATTGGGCAGCACCACCACAAACTCTTCCCCGCCGAAGCGGCAGATGATATCCTCGCCGCGCGTGTTTTGCCTGAGGTAATCGCCCAAAAGGCGCAGCAGCGCGTCGCCGCCGTCGTGACCGTAGGTATCGTTGAAATCCTTGAAGGTATCGATATCGAACATCAGCACCGAAACCGACGCATGCTCCCGCTGCGCGCGGGAGAGCTCGCGCGTCAGCGATTCCACCATGTAGCGCCGGTTGTAAATGCCGGTCAGCGGATCGCGGATGGACTGCTGGCGCAGGGTTTCCTGCAGCATAATGTTGGAAAGCGAGAGCGCCGCGGTTTCCGCCGCGGTGGTGATGAGCCGGAGCTTGGGCTCGAAATACGGCGGGCAGTCCGCCGGGGTCAGGCTTTCGTTGATATCGCAGATGTAGCTCAGGTGCAGGATGCCCAAAATCTTGCCGTTTGCCTCCATCGGAACGCAGAGGAACTGCCCGTTCACGCCCCGGATATGCGGGCAGGGCATGCCGTGGTGATCCGGATCGATCCGGTTCATGCGCCCGTGGCGTATGGACCAGCAGCTGGGAAACGGAAACCGCTTCTGGGACAGGCTCTCGTCCCCCCAGGTGTCCCGCGGCTCCGCCGTGCCGTTGAGATCGTCGATCAGGTAAACGGCGCCGCTGGTCTGGGGGCAGATGCTCTGTACAAACTGCGTGCAGATCGTGCAGGCCTCCTCCACGGTTCTGCAGCCCTGCAAAAAGCCCTCCATATCCGCCAGCAGGCTGATGGCCTGGTTTCTTTCCTCCAGCCGCCGCAGGGAGGTTTCCAGCTCGCGGTTGGCCGTGCGCAGGGCTTCGTGCGCCTTTCTGCGCTCGGTGATGTCGCTGCCGGTGGAAACGATGTAGTCGCTGCCGTCCTCGTCCTTTAAAACAGCGGACGTCCATTTGATCAGCAGCATGCGGCCGTCCCTGGTCTTCCAGTAGTTTTCAAACGATTCGCATTCCCGCGTGCGGATCATCCGCGCGATTCGCTGCTTGGCGTCCTGCGGGTCCGGCGAGAGCAGATCGAAAAACGGCGTTTCCTGCAGCTCCGCCAGGCTGTAGCCGGCGGTCTTCTCGCAGGCTTTGTTGAAGCGGATCATGATGCCGTCCCTGTCAAACACCATGATCAGCGAATCCGAGGTATCCAGCACGGCTTCGGAGAAATCGCGCTCCTTGATCAGCTCCGCCTCGATGGATTTGAGCGGCGTGATATCGCGCACGGAGGAGAACATCGCGTTTTGCAGGCTTCCGAACCCGATGATATCGGAATTGAGCAGCACGTGGATCGCCCGGCCGTCCTTGCGCACAAAGACGGTTTCGAAATTGCGCACGGTTTTTTCGCGGGTGAGGATGTCCACAAACCGTTTCCGGTCCGCCTTGCTGCGATATACGGCGTCGGATTTCATATCCCGAAACTCCGCGTCGGTAAAGCCCAGCATCTCGTTTAACGCCGGGTTGAACGCGTAGAAATTGCCCTGCGTGTCCGTGATGGTGATGCCTACCGGCACGCTGTTGAAGATCAGGTGATATCTGGCGTCGCTTTGCTGCTGGCGGATACGGCTGCCGTCCACGCTCTGCAGCATAACCACGACATGCGCGCTGCCGCCGATCTCCATCTTATGCACGTTGACGCTGGCCGGAACGATGCGCCCGTCGGCGCGCTTGAGCGACGTTTCAAAATCCTTCACCGCGCCGTTTTGGCGCAGCTCCGCCACGAACGCGGAATGATCGTGCGGATTGGCGAGGATCGTGGACGGATTGAGCAATTCCGGATCCCCGGCTTCATACCCGAGCATCGACGGAATCAGTGGATCGATATAAACCGGCTGTCCGGCCGCGGTGAAGATCATCACGGCCATAAAGGCCGCGCCGTCCTCCCGCGCCCCGGCTTCGAAATCAAAAGCCCGGGCCGCGAATACGCCGCCGTGCGGACCGGTACCTGGTGATACAGACGTTTGCTTATTATCTTCTTTCGGCATTGCCAACTGCGGATTCCTTTCTGTAAAACGCAAGCTATCGCTGGAATAATTTTCATTTTATCATAGGAAAGAGCTGAAATAAACACAATTTCCGGATCCGGCGGACGGGGATCCGGCTAAAATTGGCGGGCTTGTTCTGCCCGTTGTGATATGCTACAATATGTCCATACCACCATAGCAAAACACACGGTGCATGTCAACGGAAAAATGCCGCGGCATTATCCCAGGAACCGTACGAATAACGCCACACTTTCGACACAAAGGGCGGTTATATTCGTATTGCAGCAAGGAACGCTGCAACCCGACAGAAGATAAGGAGTGAAATTGAAATGAAACATTTATGGAAAGCTCTCGCATTAACGCTCGCGCTGGCCGCGCTGCCGGCGCTCGGCCTCGCACAGGAGACCGCCGTCCCCGTGGAGGAAGCCTTCGGCTCCGCCGGCGTGGAGGAAGGCGTCACCTATACTTTGGAAGAAATGCTGAACTTTGCGCTGCAGGACGAATATCTGGCCAAGGCCGAGTACGAGGTCATTCAGGAGGTCTTCGGCGTGGACAATCCCTTCTCCAACATCATGCAGGCGGAGATCACCCATCAGGAGCTGCTGCTCGGCCTGTTTGAGGCCTACGGCTTCGAGGTGCCGGAAAACACCGCCATGGACCACGTCGTGATCCCCGAAACCCTGCAGGAAACCTACGAGACCGGCGTTGCCGCCGAGATCGCCAACATCGCCATGTACGAGTCCTTCCTATCCCGCGACGACCTGCCCCAGGATGTGCGCGACGCCTTCACCGATCTGATGAACGCCTCGCAGAGCCATCTGGAAGCCTTCACCCGCAACGCCGAGAAATTCGGCTCCGGCCTCGGCAACGGCATGGAACAGGGCCGCAACCGGAAGCCCGACAGCAAAAACGAAGCGTACGGGACCCAGAGCACGACCGTCGGCAACGCCGAGGACTGCGTCAACTGCGATCATGAAGCGACCGTGGAAACCGCCAATCAGCAAGCGCGCGGCGGACAGTACGGGCGGAACTAGAACAGGGGATCAGCACAAACAGGATAAAGGCAGAACGCCGGTGCCGCGCAAGGCACCGGCGTTCGTTGATTCAGTTGAATTTTCTGCGCCATGCCAGAGAAAGCCATAAAAGCAGGGCGCCCAGCAGCATCAGGTAAAGGGGAAACCCGATGTATTCCAGCAGGATGCCAACCGCTCCGTACGCGATGGGCATGGAAATGTTGGACAGAATGGAAACGATGCCGAACACCCGGCCCCGCATGTCGGGCGGCGTCTCCAGCTGGAGCAGCAGCTGCCAGAACGAGGCCGCGTTCGACAGCGTGATTCCCATCAGCGCCGCGGCCGCCAAATAGGGGAGAATACTTGCGACGTGCAGCGTACGCAGCGCTCCGACTAGAAAATACAGCGCGCCCAGAATACAGATCAGCGCAATCAGCAGGCGGCTGTTTCGGCCGCGCAGGTTTTTCACGTTCAGCTTTGTCGCGCCGATCACCATGCCGACACCGATCGATCCCTGCAGCAGGCCCAGGTTCATGGCGCCTGCGGAGATGGCCTGCGCGAGAAACGGCAATACCAGGCTGAAGCTCCCCACCGCGAAATGCGCCGCCGCGATGATCGCCACCACCTTCAGCAGCGCGCCGTTTTGCAATACAAAGGCGAAGCCGCTCTTTACGTCGGCCGTCAGCCTCCGGGTTTGGGCACGCGGCCTGCCCGCCGCTTTGGGGGCGTCGATGAAAAGCTCGAAAAAGGCCGACAGGACAAAGGAGATTCCGTTGATGAGAAACCCGCCGGAATAGCCGGCCGTGCCGATCGCCGCCGCGCCCAGAACGGGAGCGATAACGCCGCTCATCCCGTTGATAAGCTGCTCCAGGGCGTTCGCTCCGGGCAGGTCCTTTTCCGCCACCACCTCCGGGATCAGCGCTTTGACCGCCGGATCGAAAAACGCGTTAAGTACGGAAACGAGGATGGAAACGGCAAAGATATGCCATAGCTGCAGCACGCCCGCAAGCTTCAGATAGGCGATCAGGGAGATCAGAAGGCCGCGGACCAAATCCGTGACGACCATGATCCGCTTCTTGTTCGCCCGGTCGACAATCGCCCCGGACACAAAGCCGACCAAAAACGCCGGCAGCGCGGACGCGACGAGCATCGCGCCCATGATCGCCGGCGAGTCGCTTTTTTGCAGCACCCACAGAGCCAATACGATGGTGTAGAATCGGTCTCCGATTATGGAAACCAGCTTTCCCGACCAGATCAGGAAGAAATTCCGATTCAAAAATAGCTTCATAGCCGCCTCCCATTCTGCCTCGATGGAAAGCGTAAACTATGAAGCGATAGACGAGTCAAGAAAAACTTACGTTACATTTTGCCGGACCGTTTCAATATCCCCGTCGGACAGGCCCAGAAAGCGCAAAAACGCGATATGGCCGTCCCGGCTGCTTTTTTCATACGCGGCGTGGAACCGGTGCATGTCCTCCCGGCCAAACCCCAGGTTGGTTAAAACGGAGGTAAAGATCTCCGCGTTGCCCGCCGCCGCGCCGCTGCTTTTCCGGATCGCCTGCATGATTTTCTGCTGCTTCCGGCGTATCCCTTCGATTTGCTTCTCCATGCTGAGGAGGGCAAGCTCCAGTATTTCCGCTTCCTCGCTTTTCTCGCCCAGCAGCTCCGCGATGGCGGGAAGCGGGATGCCCATATCCCGGTAGACGCAGATCCGCTCCAGCCGCTTTACCTCGTCCTCGCCGTACAGCCGGTAGGCGCTGCCCGTCCGTCGGGAGGGCTTGAGCAGCCCGATGGAATCGTAATACAGCAGCGTGCTTCTGGACAGGCGGAAGCGCCTGGCCAGCTCTCCGATTTTCACCATCGCAAACCTCTCCTTCGGCGGGTTGCCCGCCGGGCTGATGATAGGGAATACCACCCGCGTTCCGGCCTTTCCTGCTTGGCGGGCGTTTGTCTTTTGCGGAGTCTTATGCTACATTGAAAGCCTGAAACCCTCGCATGCACAACGCGGAACACAGCGGAAAGGAAGGCCGGCACATGAGCCGATACATCATCTTCGACGTGGAAACGCCCAACGCGCACAACGACCGGATGAGCGCCATCGGGATTGCCGTGGTGGAAAACGGCGCAATCGCCGGGGAATTCTATTCGCTGGTAAACCCGGAGGCGGGATTTGACGCGTTCAACATGCGGCTGACGGGCATCACGCCGGAGCTGGTGCGGGATCAGCCCGCGTTTCCCGCGCTGTGGGAGCAAATACGGCCGTTCATGGACGGCGGCCTGCTGGTGGCGCACTACGCGCCGTTCGATATGGGCGTGCTGGCAAAGTGCCTGCGCGGCTACCAAATCGCGTGGAAGCCGGAAATTGCCTATGCCTGCACCTGCGCGATGGGGCGGGCGGCCTATCCCGGGCTGCGGAACCACAGGCTCAACACGCTTTGCGGCCATGTCGGCATCGAGCTGAACCACCACCATGCCGGAAGCGACAGCCGCGCCGCCGCGGAGCTGCTGCTGAATTATATCAACCGGGGGATGAATGTGACAGCGTACACGCGCCGCTATTGTCTGGGCGGCTGACGGCCCTTTCAGAAATGCGTCGGGATAACAGAGCGCTCGGGATCAAGGCTTTTTCATGTATTTCGAATTCCTTGCCGCGCCGATCCGCACAATTCGCCGATCCTTGACCATCGCGCCCAAAACGGCCTCGACCGTCGTCGGGCTGATGTCCGGGTGCATTGTGCAGAGTTCCGCCTTGGACAGCGGCGTCAGGCTGCCCAGAACGGTTGCCTCAATCCGGGCTTTTTTGGTCGCGCGTTTGTTTCCGACGGTGGAAAACCGCTTGTCCAGCTCCTGATAACACAGGAAGAGCGTAAACAGGAAATTTTCCATCGAAGCGCCGTATGTGTTTTCGTTCGTTGTCCAACCGTTGGAGGACAGCTGCAGCGCTTCGTAGTAAGCGCCCTTCCGCCTGTTGATCTGCTCTTCGAACGACACATATTTTCCGACGTCATACCCCGCCTGATAGAGCAGTAGCAAGGATAAAAGCCGGGACATTCTGCCGTTGCCGTCGTGAAAGGGATGAATGCAAAGAAAATCCAAAATCACGCACGGGATCAGCAGCAAAGGATGGATACCGGATTCACTGTGCGCGTCCCGATACGCCAGGATCAGCTGCTCCATCGCGGCTTGGGTTTCGGCCGCCGGGGTTGGGCGAAAGCGTACGCTGCGCCGCCCGTTTGCGTCGACCGCGAGGATGACGTTGTCCTCCGTCTTATACCGTCCGCCCTGCGGGCTTCCCGTATAGCGCAGCATGATTTCGTGCAGGTGCAGGACGGAGGATTCCTGAAAACTGATGGACGCGTATCCTGTGTGAATCTCATTGAGCGCGTCCCTGTATCCGGCGATTTCCGCTTCGTCGTGGTTGAGCGGCGCGCTGCTCTGGTTGACGATCGCCCGAATTCGGTCGTCGCTGGTGACAATTCCTTCGATTGCGTTGGAGCTTTTCACGGACTGCACCTTCGCAATCGCCTCCAGCTCCGAAAATACACCGGCGTAATCGCTTCTGCGGATGCCCGCCATGGTTTTCAGCGAGCTGATTCCGGCCGTCATGTTCACCAGCCGTGCGGGGATCTGCCCGTTATGTAGAAACGAATAATCAAATCTGCGCATGGAATCTCTCCCCTATCTGCATATAGTTTATCAAAGTATATGCAGATATTCAAGAAGTATCTGCATATAATCCTTGATTTTATATGCAGATACTTCTTTTACTATGCAGATTGAAGGGAATGAACGGTTTATCGGGTTTCTGTCCCGCTCTCCGTGATCGCCGCTTTCATTTTCCTTACATACTCCGCAACCGGGCTTACAGCATCCCTGCCGTGCTGCTCAATGAGCTTCACGATGGCGGAGCCGACGATCACGCCGTCGGCGAGCTTCGCCATTTGGGCGGCCTGCTGCTCCGTGGAGATACCAAAGCCCACGGCGACGGGGATGGTTGTTGCCCCGCGGATTTTCTGCACGATGGCGCCGATATCGGTGGTGATTTCCGCGCGCGCGCCCGTGACGCCAAGCGACGACACGCAGTAGACGAAGCCCGTGGCTCCGGACGCGATCATCCGGATGCGCTCGGCGGAGGTCGGCGCGACCAGCGAGATGAAATCGATCCCGTGCTTCGTACAGGCGGGGGCGAACTCGGCCTTCTCCTCGAAGGGGACGTCCGGCAGGATCAGCGCGGCGATGCCCGCTTCTTCCGCGTTTT
>Ga0116164_10001103_pt1 | contig 20892 bp, 23 predicted proteins | sample AD_UKC109_MetaG_FD_89888 | JGI IMG/M metagenome (GOLD analysis project Ga0116164, IMG submission 89888) | Active sludge microbial communities of municipal wastewater-treating anaerobic digesters from Hong Kong - AD_UKC109_MetaG | ecosystem: Engineered > Bioreactor > Anaerobic > Digestate... | reverse complement strand
GAAGTCTCCCATTCCCCTGCATCTGTAACTCATTCTGTAAGCATCTGCTGATCTTTCACCGTGTGTGAAAGTGAATTTTTCCAGCTGATCTGTAAGCTCTGTGAATTCTCCCTTGTTCCATACGCCAAATTTAGTCGGTTGAGCCATGTTCATTGTAAGCGGTTCCGGAATAGAATCATGCGTTCCACCACCCGGATGTGTGAAGATTAGTTCAAGATCTATCTTACTGGATTCATCTTCGCTGAGAAAAACATCCGGTGTATAAATCATCTGAAAGTGGGCAAAAGTTGCTGAAGCAACTAAAGCAAGCGCTATCGCTATCATTAAAACTCTTTTCATCTTAAATCCTCTCCCTTTAAATAGATTATCTCTTCTGTCTGATTGCAATGATCATCAGCATGAACACAACAAAGATCATGCATATTGCGATAATGCCAAGAAACACTGATACAAGCGTCAACTGCGCTGTAAATTCCTTTACTTCAACCTTCGCACTGCCATAATCTCTGACTGGATAGTAAGATGCCGGGCTTGTGTAAGTTACAGGTGCCGTCTGAACGGCTGATGTCTGTACTGGCGTCTGTTGAACAGGAGCTACTGTCGATTCAGATTTTTTTTCTTCCTCAACAGCCGGTTCTTCCTCTGTTGCTTTTTTTGTTGGACCTTCTTTTTTCACAACATGTCCCGGGCCAGCATCCATTACAACAAAATACTTTGATATCTCCGGTATTTCGATTTCAACAGAACTGAAATCATCAAACTTACCTTCCCAGATAATATTTCCATCCTCATCTTCCAGTCTGCAATCAATCCCCTGCGCACCTGATCCATCCGAAAATCCAGCCTCTGCATAAAGCGTTCCATCACCATTATCTTCAACGAGTAACAGAGGTGTGTGTGCAAATACCACTGCAGTAGACAAAACCATAAGCAAGATTAATATTTTTTTCATAGAAGTCACCTCCTTATATTTATTGTTATATATTATATCTTTATGCCGGTATTTTATACAACAACCGATAAGAATTATATATAATTAAATCCGATATGTCAACCTCTTTATTTTGCACATATATGTGTTGTGCATATATACAACAAACCATTTTATGCATTAATTCATTATTGTATAAGCATTATCTGAGCACTTTTTTGGACCTTTTTTCGACTTGTGTTCTTTCCAATATTTCAAATAAATCTTTACCATCAGGTAACTACACTGCTGTAATTCATATTTTATGCGTATATTATCGGAGAACTCTATATGTTAATAACATATATAGGATTTTATTATATGTTGACATGCAATATTTAACTATGTATAATTCTTCTCGGTTGAAATATTATATACATAGTGATATATATTACTTCGACTAAATACAATATTTGGGGGATGGCCCATTTAAACAAGGAGATGTTTTTAAATGAAGAAGTTTCTTTTGATCATGGTAACAGTTGTAATGCTTATGGGAATGATGTTTGCCGCTACTGAAGCAGCAGAAAAAGTCACAGATCTCAGTGGTTGGAAAGGTGTGAACATTTCAACGACTAAGATTCTTTCAGGAACAAGAATGAACGCATATGCCTCTGAAATTGCTCAGTATAAAGAAGGCTACGATGCACAGATGGTTAAACTTTTTGTTGATAAGATGTATTATACAACTTTCTTCACATGGGAAGTTCTGGACGATGCAAGAACAGTTGTATTTGATAACATGTACACAGGAGAATATGATTACGTTGGATCATTCACAACGATGTGGGGAGATTACGAATTAACTTGGAATATTTTCAAGACAGAGACAACAGAAGCTATTAATGCAGGTTATAAATACCTTGTTCTTTTCCCATATCACGGACATGGTGAAGGTGCAAAACACATGCATATGAGATATGGAAATGCAAGTATCGATTATCTCGTAACAGATCCAAGTCTTTCAAGCTGGTGGCCTACTTGTTACAAAGCAGAAAACATGGAAGAAGAAACTCTTTATAGTGAATTAATGTCCGGAGCAAAAATGATGACCACGATGCTTCCGGATGTAAAATAGAACCGGAATTCCACGGAGCTCGATATTATTTATCGGCATACAATATTTCGTAACAAATAATTTTTTCACTCTACCCCCTCATCGTTGAGGGGGCTTTTAGTCATTCTTGATTTTAAAGATCAGGTAATTACATATGGGCTCATCTGATACCTATCTCTTTCAACCAGTCGATAATCCTTTCCTCAGAAGAATTCACACCGTATACCGCAAGGCCTTTCAGGATTCGAAAATCAGGACATAAGTCGGCAATATCACGTTCCATCCGTCCCCATGATCCACCTCCATGAGTACAGAAGGGAATAACCGTCTTCCCGGCTAAATCCTGATTGTCGAGAAATGTAGCAAGTGGCGGTGCAATCGTACTACACCAGTTTGGGGTTCCGATAAAAACGGTACCATATGACTCAAGCTGCGAAAAGTCATTTTTAAGTTTCGGATGAAATCCTGAGGCAATTTCTTCTTTTGATTGTTGCAAGACAGAGTTATAATCATTCGGATAAGCCTTTTCAGGCATAAGTTCACAAAGTGTCCCATCGATTTGTTTTGTTATTAATTCCGCCATCTTTGCAGTATTCCCCGAGTGAGAATAATACACAATTAAGATCTTTCCCTTCATTTTCATGATCACCTTTCATTATTTTATTGTTTATCATCCAGCTTATTACCTTCAAAAGGAAGATGATTGGATTGTATCACCGAGAGTAAACTCTAAGTCAAGGTGTTTTTCTGATTAACTTAATCGTTACCATGAATGGGTTCAGGTTTTTTTTTACTCTCTTGACTTTTTTGTTTAGGTACTATACAATCAGATTGTGTATAAAGAATTGAAAGACAGAATCAGTGATCAACTTTCAGCACTGATAGAAAAGGCTGGCAAAAACGCAAAAAAAAGTTTTAAATATGGAACGGATTTTGACCTTTACAGAAGTGAAATCCATGTGATTCATATCATTGGGAATCATCCTGGAATTCATGTGATGCACATTGCAGAACTTTTTGGTGTAACGAAAGGGGCCATATCTCAAGTCTTGAAGAAATTGCAAAGTAAAGGCTTTATCACAAAAGAAATTGATGAATCAAATCAGACACGGATACTCGTCTATTTGACTGAAAAAGGTAGAACGGCGTATGAAACACATATAGAGAATCATAAGAAAACAGATGGTGAGCTCTTTGAATTTTTCAACAATCTTGATGAAGAGCAACTGAAACTGATCAACAAGTTCCTTGATCTTATGGATGATATGATGAATAATCACATCTAAATTTTTTTAACCAATTGTTTAGTATCTAAACGTATAGTGTATATACATACCAGGAGGTCATATGAGTACAAAAGAATTTATGTTTAATGAAGAAAAACCATCAAAGCTGTTGTTGAAATTCTGTATACCGGCAATCATTGGAATGCTGATCAATGCGCTGTTTAATTTTGTAGATGCCATATTTATCGGTCAGCTTGGAACGGAACAGATGGCAGCGGCATCTATAACATTTCCATTCACCATGTTTTTTATCGGTGTTGGAATGATTTTCGGAGTAGGGGGGAGCTCTTATATTTCAAGACTTCTCGGCCAAAAGAATAACCGAAGGGCTGAAAAATCCGTCAGTGTCTCAGTCTTTTTCAGCGTGATTATTTCTGTACTTCTGACAATATTTTTTCTGTTAACACTGACACCGCTTCTGAAGTTATTCGGAGCAACCGGAAAGACCTTGGAATATGCCCGAGAATATATGATACCGTATCTCATCGGTTCTATTTTCGTTGTTCTTAACGTCACATTGGGAAATATCATCAGGGCACAGGGAGCACCTTTTTTCACAATGATTGCAATGTCAATAGGAGGCGGGTTGAATATTTTACTCGATCCCCTGCTGATATTCAATGTTGGAATGGGTATCGGTGGTGCTGCGGTGGCAACGATTTTATCCAGAATCTTCACTTGGCTATTATTCGTCTGGTATTATAAATCCGGAAAGAGCACTGTTTCTTTAAGCCTGCGTCAAATGAAACCAGACGTTGAGATGTTCAAGGAAATTCTTAAAATAGGTATTCCAAGTTTTATGTTTCAGCTTCTGACAACCGTTTCCACAGGAATTATCAACGTTCTGGCGAGTGCGTACGGAACCGATGCCGTTGCGGGAATGGGCATTGTCATAAGAATACTGAACATTGGAATGTTTATCATCTTTGGGTTCTCAAAGGGATTCCAGCCGATAGCAGGCTATAATTATGGTGCGGGAAACAGCCTCAGATTAAAAAGACTTTCTCTATTATCTATGATCTATGCCACAATAATCTGTCTTGTCACAACGTTTATCAATTATCTCTTCTCAGAGCCATTGATCACGATGTTCACAAAAAGCACAGCCGTTATTACAATAGCAAAAGAAGCATTATTTGCTGGAAGCAGCGTATTACCAACATTTGGAGTACAGATTATACTGGCCACTCTGTTTCTTGCCTGCGGTAAGGGAAAAGAAGGTGGTTTTTTGAGTATGGCAAGACAGGGTATTTTCTTTATCCCCGCTGCCTTCATTTTTTCATCACTCTTTGGGTTAAAGGGAATATACTGGATTCAGCCATTTTCTGACCTGTTGACTTTTATAAGTAGCCTGATTCTCGGGATGATGTTTTTCAAAAAACTCAGTATAAAATCAGAAGCAGACTTTTCATACGCAGAATGACCCATCTCTTTGAAAAAAGATTATGATCAGACTCCATTCAACGGGATAAATTGAACAGATTCTTAAAAGCCTCCCCCGCTTTCTTAAAAGGGGAGGCTCGTTTATGGATGGAAGCTATTCATCAAACAACTCAAACGTCACATCAACAGTTCCGATCTGTTCAAAGACCGCCACACTCGACTCAAAGTGCCCTATCTTCTGTAAATTACCGATGATTTCGCCATTCTGTTTGTAGAAAATCACCAGACTGTGCCCGGGTGTCCAATAGCTCAGATCTCCAACTTCATAACCACTTCTCTCAACCTCATTGGCGGGAAGAGACTCTGAAAAACGATAGCACATTTCTCTTGAATACAGATCCATCATAGAAATCGTTAATGGAAACATAGAAATCAAAGTGCGAGTAGTAGCGTTGTCAATCAAAGTCGCCATCAATACCCGTTCATCAACGGTAATTTTTATCCTGATCGGTTTGTTTGATAGGTTCACGGTATCATCTCCTAAGCCAGAAAGGGTGAATATCATACACGATAACAGGAATACAGATAATATTTTCATCTTCAATCGAATAACCTCCTTATTCAATCGTGCCAATTCTCTTCAACCACACTTGTACAACATATTTAATTCTGCCGCAAGTAAAACGTTGATATACACTGAAGGAAGCAAAAGGACAGAATCCGGCAACACTGATTTCGATAATAAATAAGATTCAGTCTTCGTAAACCTCTTTTGCCATTCTGAAGACAGCCCATGCCTTTGGCCATCCAACGTAAAACGCCAGATGTGTCAGAATCTCGGCTATTTCCTTTTTTGTAATCCCATTCTTTTTGGCCTCCAACAAATGGAATGTGAGCGAACTGTCAAGAATCCCACTGCTCATCAAGGCGGTAACGGTAATCATACTTCGATCACGGTGGGAAAGTTCCTGTTTTCATGAAGTATAGGTGCTATCAGTTCCTCGTTTACACCGTCCCCATAAATATCCGCCGTATCCCAGAAATTGATTCCAAGCTCCAATGAACGTCTTAAGGTAGCAAGACTTTCAGCATCATTCGGTGTCCCATATGACATGCTCATTCCCATACAGCCAAGTCCTATTGCAGACAGCTTTTCTCCCGTCTTTCCAAATTCACGAAAATTCATACTCATTCCTCCTTGTTATTAATCATTATTATTGTATGTCTTCTCTTTGATTAAATGATTTTTTTCATCGTTTGTTTTATCATCCAGGTCATGCTATAATGATCATACTCTTGAGAGTAAACTCTAAGTCAAGTGCAATTATTGTAAAATGGAGGTTAAATATGTACTACACTATCGGTGAGATGTCTGAAAAGGTGAATATATCCGCCCACACACTTCGTTTTTATGCCAAAGAAGGCCTATTACCCTTCGTCGAAAGAAGTGAAGGAGGCATTCGTATGTTCAAGGACGAAGATTTTGGATGGATTTATATCATAAAATGTCTGAAGAAAACAGGAATGACCATCAAGGAAATTAAAAAGTATCTGGATTATGCCATGCAGGGAGATTCTACGATTGATGAACGACTTGAAATGTTCAGAGAACAGCAGAAAGTTGTGGAAAGGGAAATAGCCGAATTGAATGAAGCGCTTGATCTGTTGAAATATAAGCAATGGTATTATGAAGTCGCCAAAGAAGCCGGAACTTGTGCGGTTCATGATGAGATTAATCTTGAGGAAATTCCCGAAGACTTCAGGTATATTAAGGCAAAAACGAAGGCCACCCGTTCCTGAAATTCCGGTAAAGCTCCCTTATAATCAAAAAAGCAGGAGAAATAAATTCATGAATCCGGCATTTCCCCTGTTTAAGATTACGCTCAACTATTCAATATGCCCTCAATAATCATGTCTGAGGCCTCTTCTTCGGACAACCCCTTTGACATCAGAGTTTCGAGCTGTTCAGAATTAACTCTTCCGACTGCCGCTTCATGCGTGATCTCCGAGGTGTTGTTTGAAACAAGTAATTTTGGAATTGTACTCAATACGACTTTTTCACCGGCGATTATCTCGTCACATTCGATATGACCTTTCGAATACTGACCGGTTCCGTAGACCTCATTCAGGACCTCTGCCTTTGATTCATCTTCACCAATGATAAAGGTCTTTGCCATGCCGTTGGAATGATCCCCTTCAAGACGGATGATCTCTTTGACATGGCAAGTATCATCTTTCTGCTCCCTGATCTTTGTCTCCGCATAGCCCTTAGCCGATTCATGAAGTGTGATATCCATTGAAATATCCAGCTTCCCGACTCTGGTTTTGACCAGTTCAAAGAGATTTTTAATCTCAGCATTTTTCTGAACGTCAATCTTATAATCGGACTCCACCATCACGTTACCCGATTCACTGTGATAATGAACATCCTCATAGTAGACTTTTGCATTCTCACCAATAGTCATCTCAGATTTCATCGTGTGCAGAAAGACATCTGTATAAGGGAAGAAACAATGTGAAATGAACTCTACCTCAGCATTCTTTCCAATATCAAAAGAATATTCGATGTATTGGTTTCCACTACTCTCAAGAAAGCCGACACATAAAAACACCGGTTTTTCAGGCTTAACCCCTTCCTCTACCTTAATATCAAGTTTCACAAGATTGCTTTCGCCTTTTGATTGTACTGTTATACCCGGTGTACGGATATCGTACAATACATTGTCTTTATCGATAAATATCGTATCTTTTTCTTCAAAATCACCCTCAAAAAGGCGATTATAAACCTGCTTTAATCTAATTTCATTCATTTAAATTCCTCCAGGTTTTGTCAGGATTGTTGACATGATCACAGGCATCACAGTTTTCCTTGTAAATCCTGTTTACTATTTCAGGTTTGTCATCCGCTACCAATTTTCCATCACAGATCAACAGGGCATGATCGGCTATCAGTGATATTTCTTCACGATGTGTAATGGATACGACTGTCGTTCCGCTTTCTTTCATTTCATTGAACATATCTTTCAGCATCTTGTTTGACATCATGTCTATTCCGGAATCCGGTTCATCGAAAAATATTATCTTCGGTTTCATCATCATCGCCGAAGCCAGTTCAACCCGCTTTCTCTCTCCACCGGAAAGGGAATGATCCACCTTTCTCGAGAGATATTCCGTACTCAGGCCAACAAGATTTAAGACTTTTCCAAGTTCTGTTTCATTCATTATCCGTTCCGGACTGCTTATCTTCAGATAATCTCTTATCAGGATCCCTTTAAATCTAACCGGTTCCTGATAGGTATAAGCGATTCCCCTTTTGGCTCTTTCATCGACTTTTAGTTGTGAAATTTCCTCCTGATTCAGGTATATTTCACCCGAATGGTTTTGATAATATCCGTTTAATCCCATAATCAGTTTTGCAAGCGTTGATTTTCCGGCCCCGTTATTTCCCAGAATGGTATATAATTTTCCGGGTTCAAAGGTATAACTGATCTCTTTCAGTATCTTCTTACCCTCCACATTAAAACTTAAATTCTCTATCTCGAGTATTTTAATCACCTCCATAAAAATCTTTCTCTACGGTCAGTTATAATGGTAGACTCCTCTACCATATGTAGATCATTATATTTTATCACCAAGATAGACTATTGTCAACAAATAGAAAGACACATATATTATAAATATGTTTCTATACTATTATATAGAGAGAAAAATCATTTTTTATGTATAATTTTCGTAGTATGATTTATTTTATATCTATTCACATTGCTCATTAAATGAAAATGTATGGTTTTGTGGAATACACTAATGAAGGCAAGAAGTCGCCAGACCACCGTGTGAGCGAACAGCTTTAAAATAACTTGGCGTCTTCAAAAGGAAATATCGGTTTGTCAGTCGATTATCGTCCGGGAAAGATTTATGATAATATTCCTACTAAAGGCCGTACGAATGTAAAACAGCTGTACTTCAAAAGTCCAAGCCTTTAAAAGAAAGGTGTTTTTTAGTATTTCAATCCAAACCCTGCGTGTCCTTGAAACCTTTCCTGAAAAAAAAGTGGCGTTCTTTATGAAAGCCACTTTTCACAGTATTTTCTTTTATCAGATTCTTACAATTTGAACTTATTAATCTCGCCTCTGAGATGTTCCGTAATATCCATTACCTTTCGAGCTGCCTCTGACAAATGATCGGACTGTTTTGACTGATTCACCGCATTCTGAGAGATAGTATTCAATTTTTCCGAAATGATTTCCACTGCCTTTGCGGAAGAATCCATCGCTGCGGATATTTCTTCCGTTGAAGCCGTTTGTTCTTCCGAGGAAGAAGAAAGTCTGACAATATTCTCGGATACTTTCCCTATATTTTCCGCAATCTTTCCAAACTGTGTGGAAATGCTCTCCGATTTAAATGTAACACTTTTTACCAGTTCAGCGGTTATATCGGTGGCAGAATTCACATCTTTGACACTCGCTGTAATTTGTTCTAATATATTGCTGATATCTATCGTTGCCCGTTTACTCTCCTCTGCCAGTTTTCGGATTTCATCGGCAACAACGGCGAATCCTTTTCCGGCTTCTCCGGCTCTTGCGGCCTCAATTGCAGCATTCAGAGCCAACAGATTCGTCTGTTCCGCAATGGATGAAATGGTGTTAACAATCTCTCCAACGTTCTCCGTCTTATTGCTGAGATCGGAAGTTATTTCCGCGGTCTTCTCCATCTGATCGGAAGTCTTTTCTATAGTTCCGATCACCTCTTTCATGATCTTCAACCTTGAATTTGTCAGTTCTGAAGTTTGCTCTGTTTGAACGGATATTTCAGCGGTCGCATTGGATATTTCCTGGGCACTTTCGGTAATGTTTTCTATTCCCACGGACACTTCCTGAATAGAACTATTCGTTGTTGCAGTTTCATTTTCAGTATCCCTGACTATTTCCGCAAGATGTAAAGAGCCGGATTGCTGTGAATTAGATATTTCCATCATTTTTTCCGCCGATGTTTCGAGAAAGTCGGATTGTTCCTTCATCTCATTGGCAAGCAATTTCAGATTATTTTTCATCGATTGTATATCTCTTGCCATATCACCGATTTCCGTCCGATTGGAGAGAATTTTATCGAGATAATCATCTCTGTCATCTGTCAAATCATAATCGGTAACTTTCTTCAGTGTTTCTGACAATTTCTTAATAGGAGTGGTTATTCTTTGGGAGATAAAATATACAATTGATAAGCCAAAGATCATCGCAATAACCGTGATAATCATATTAACAGTCCAAAGATGATCGAAAAAGACGTTCATCTGATTCTTAATGTCTTCATCCTCAAGACCGATAAAAAGGATCCCTTTGACTTCTTTATTGATTATAAGCGGTTTATACAGTGTTAAATAGGATTTCCCAAGAATCATCGCTTGACCGGTATAAGTCTTCCCATTGATGATCGTCTCATAGGCCGCACTATCTTTCCCAAGCATAGTCCCTATTGCTCTTTGTCCATTTGCTTCCATGATGTTTGTTGAAATCCGTTTAAAATCGTTCCCAGATTTCACGAAAATTGTAGTCAGATTCCCGTAATTTTCGAGTACGGAGTCGACAAACTCGGTATTGCCATTTATTTCACGCCCCTCTTCATCAAAAAACTTTTCTCCATCAACTCCAAGTTGTCCAAAGAAATTGGTAAACGCCTTATACACGTTCCCTGCATCACAATCCAGTTTGGATAACAGGGTTTCCTCATGAAGCCTCTTCATGTTATTCATCCCCTGCTTCGAAAACATGTATCCTGACAACCCCATCGCAAGTGTTATAACAAGCAGTATTATCCCAAAAGACAGCACAACTTGTGTATTAATACTTCCTCCTCTTTGACTAATCACCTACAGTTATCCTTAAAACAACTATAGTATACAAATCTATCGCATTATATGATATTTAAATTATTATACCTATAGATATTTGGATAACATTAAGTTAATCATTTTCAATATGATAAAATCATTACGTCCCACACCAATTTAAAAACAGACTTTGTTAAAAAGCAGCACAACTTGAAAGGAGAAGAAGTTGAAATACGAATATTTATTCCATGAAAAGAATCCCGGTGATCTGTTTGAACTGTATCAATCACTGGAATGGCAGCAATATCTGAATATCGATGCTGTTTCTCTGAGCAGCGCCATGAAAAACAGCTTTCGTGCGATTTATGTCTATGAAGAAAATCTATTAATCGGAACCGGACGCGTTATTTCCGATGGAATCATCAACGCTTATATTTGCGGAATCGGTGTAGATACAGCCCACCGGAACCAGGGAATCGGCTCCGAGATCCTCAGTAGGCTGGTAAATAGCTGTGAGCAGTCAAGGCTTCAGATACAGTTATTATGTGAAGAGCATTTAACCACTTATTACAAATCGAAAGGGTTCGAAGTCTTTGCGATCGGGATGAAAAAAGACGGACTATAGTCTTTATTTTAAAACTATTTCCACACTCACCGGATTGTGATCTGAATATGCAAAGGCTAATGAATATCCCTGAACACTTATGATTTCAACATTGGGAGATACGAGAAAACCATCTATCACAGAAAGAAAATTGACCCCTTTTTCATATGATTGGTTAAGAGTTCTGTTCGTAGGAATCGTTTTATCGGCTGCCCATTGAAATCCTTCCGGCTTGAAATCCTCAGGAATGGTCACAAGCCATTCCGGCCATTCCTGTGTTGTTTCAAAAAGTCTATAGTCAGTACCGGGGATCTGATGATTCCAATCCCCTCCAACGACGACATAATTTCCCTTTTTATACTCTGTAAGGATATAATTTTTCAGATAATCGAGTTGTTGCTTTCTGATCATCCCACCTTTATCATATGCGGATAAATGTGAGTTCAGTACAACAAGTTCCTTATCATTCTCAATAGATATTCTTGTTTCAATAAAGCATCTGTCGAGAAGGGCCAGCTGTTTTGGCCAGCTTTCCTCTCCCGGATACTGATAGCGTTCTGCCTCATCAAGCCCGAACCTTGAATAAGTAGCCAGTCCACCTTCAACGCCTCCCATAGGATCAAATACCGGTAATGGAACCCATGGAACTTTATAATTCAAAGCGAAAACTGCGGCATAATCCTTTAGTACATCTGAAATGGCTTCATACTGGTCGATATGAAAACTTCTCCTTGAGTTTTTATCTACTTCCTGTAAAAGAATGATATCCGGCTGTTCCTCATCTATAAAATTCAGAATGCCATTCAGATTTTTTAGTGTCTTTTCTTCACTCTCCGAATGAGATTTCGTTCCGCCATCCATAAAGAAATCCTGCGATTCATCCAGTCCGCAATAACCGATATTGAACGTCAAGAGACTGATCGATTGACCCTGTGCGGGCATCAGCTCTTGTTTATTCTGTATTTCAAGAGAGATTATCTCTTCGGGTTTATAATCCGTTAATGTCATAAACAATAAATATCCCCCTAACAGAACAACAAGAACGATGATAACTTTTAAAACAATACTGAATATTTTCTTCAACGCAATCCCCCCCTGAATACAGATATATAAAATTTAATCTTTCTTCATACACATAGCAATTTTATCATATAGACAGAAAAAAAGACCATCGAAATTGATGATCTCTTTTTGGTTGATTGATTTTCCAAAGTTAAGAAGGTGAAACCCGTGTTGAAGTTACTGCTGTGAAATAGCTTTAACCTGTTAGTTTTTCTCCCAGCGCCTTACAATTCTTCTTTGCCGCATCGTCCGGTGTAAGATGTACAATAAGTCCGTCTTCGACGAGATCTGCTCCGCAATCTTCCATTCGTTCCTGCCATTCTCTCATCCATTGACCGTCTCCCCAGTCATAGGATCCGAAAAGGCCGAGGGATTTCCCGGAAACTACTGATTCTATTTCATCTACAAATGGTTCCATTTCAGATTCTTCCAGCGCTTCTACCCCCATGGAAGGGCAACCGAGTGCGATTGCATCAGCAAATTTTATCATTTCCGTATTGGCTTCGGATACCTGAAGCAGTTCAACTTCAGCTCCTTTTGATTTTGCCCCCTCAGCAACGGCTTCAGCCATCATCTCTGTGTTTCCCGTTTGTGACCAATACACCACAAGTACCTTACTCATAAACTGTTACCTCCAAAATTTGAAAAAATGATAAGTTGGATCTCAGTTGTGTTTATAGATAATATCAGCAAGAATATAGTATATTTATAAATAATATATACTAAACTATAATTAGTATATCACTATAACTATTACATGTCAATATCCCTATTTGTTTATATATCTTCCGAATACATATAGAATCAACCTCAAAAACAATGATAACAGGCACCCTTCTAAAAGAGTGCCTGTGATGAAATATCATTATACTCATAAAAAACGGATTATATCGCCGAGTTTTCAGCGGTCCTTCGAATATCAAGGAAATTTCTGTAAACGCCTTTTTTCTCATTAAATCCTCATGATTAGTCCACGGTCAAAAGATACTTTTAAAGGCTTCCTGAGCATTTCTAAAATCATCCGCATCGGGATGTTTGCTTGCGATCTCATGTCTCTTTTTTCTCTCAGGGGTCATGGCATGCGGATGATCCGGAGGTAATTCCTTAAATCGTTCCGTAAGCGCGGGATCTATCTTCCCCTGACAGATAAAGCTGGTAAGCACTTCATTGTTGATCCCAAGGAGTTCATACCCATTTTTTATACAGTTCAACGCATGTTCGGAATCAGGATACGCTCCAAGTGTACAGAAAAAGCCCACCTTTTTCCCCTCTATCCGTTCGATGTATTTTAAAGTCTTATCATCAGCAGTCCCCCTGTTTATCCAATAACCGATAACCACGTTATCGTATTGCGAAGGTTCAGGAGCCTCTTCAACAGGATAAATTTCACTTCCCTGTGGTAAGACTTTGATGATTTCCTCGGCAACCTTTTTCGTATTTCCCGTTTTACTTGAATAGACAAGTAGTGTTTTCATGTTGTTTCCTCCCATTTACTGAATATATCAACCAAAAAGCGGGGCTTTTAAAAGCCCCGTATAATACCCCGATGCTCGAAATAAGGGGTTCTGTATGCAAGCTGTATGCAATGTTAAAGCCGTAAGTTATTCAGTGAGTTCACTGAGTTGTTCATAAAGTTCTTCAATAAAATCTATCACCCTTGGCGTGGGTCTGAGAATCTTTTGAGACGGTACAAGATAGACATTTCCTTCCTTCCCGGCTCTGGTTTCAAGAAGCAGTGGATTTGAATTTGTAATATCTTCAGCTTTTGTGATGGCCATCGCTCCGAAGAGAAAATCAGGATTCTGCTCGACCACATATTCAGGGGTGAGTATTGGTCTTGCCATCGTTGAGCTGACCATATTTTCACACCCCAGGATTTCAAGAATCTGCCCCGGGAGCGATTCTTCGTTAAATCCCTGAATCGGCGAGGCCGTATAAAGAAAAGCCCCTTTTAAATTAAGTGGTTTCTCTTCAAGCTTCTCTCTGACTGAATCGAGTTTTTCAAATTTTTCTGCACTGAGTTTGATGGCTTCCTGTGGTCTGCCACAGATGACACCAAATACCGGAAGTTCTTCAAGCATCGCTTCAAGTGAATCTGTTGCAAAGAGCAGATATGGAATACCATGCTGTTCAAGAGTTTCCGCAAATTCCGTGCTCATCGAATTAAGAATAACGAGATCCGGTTCAAGTGCGACTACTTTTTCAAGACTTGGTTTTGTTATTGAACCAACGTTGTCAAGTAATGAAGTTTCTTCCTGTGGCCATATACCGCTTCTTGATGTACCGATTGCAAGCAGTTTATCCTGCGCGCCAATCATATACATCACTTCAACGGCACCTGGTGAGAGTGAGATGATCCTGTTGTATTCCCTTACCTCTACCCTGCTTCCGTCCTGTTCTATTGAATAATTCCATTCGGCGAATGCCATGAAGCTTAAAACAAGTACACAGATCGTAACGATCAATATTTTTTTCATTTCTTCTCTCCCTTTTTTATATTTACAAACTGATTCCTGACTATAACCCTTCTTTATCTTTTAATTCCTGAAACGGGCATCCTGGAAGGGTGAGCCATACCCTCCGGGTGTCTGAGAGGATGCCTGTTTTCAGAAGCATGTTGGTCTTCTACGCCCTCAAAATTGAAAGAAGATTCAGGTCTTCTGATCCCGATAATGCTTTTCATGAGTTCTATGGCGATATTATTCCCCCAGAATACGCCCTCAACACTCAATTCATAAAGCTGATCCCCTTTCTGTATAAAAAAGCCCTTTTCATTTAAATTCTCAAAACGCTCTTCGAAGGCAACGTATTCCTCCTCGTTAAGCATCTCCCTGTAAGCGTTCAAATCGTACTGACCATACTGCATCGTTCCAAGCAGTTCGTGAAAAAAGTCGAATTCGGGATTTGCATTTCCATACATGCTCATCTCGGGTGTCATTCTGTAAATACTCATATCTCCAAGTCTTCCGCCGGCTCCGACACCAAGCGGCAGCACATCTGCATTCCGGTACCTGAGTTTGATATACCGGTATTCATCTCTTCCGGGTTTCACCAGCTTTGACAGCTCGAGCATCTTGAATCCCTTTTCGGTAAGAGATTGATAAAAACGGTTGTGGTACAGGTTATCCGATTCGAGTGTCCGGTCAAACACAACTTGTCCATTCTGGATCTGCCGGGTCAGTGCCGATTCATCATGCAGCATCAGCGAATAAAAACTCACACTGTCAACATCGCATTCGATAATGGAAGACGCATCGTTGTGAATGTTCTGCATACTCTGCCCCGGATAGGAATAGATGATATCGATACAGAGTGTCCGGTCAAACTGTGCCCTGAGAATCTTCAAGCGCTTTACGGTTTCTTCGTTGTCAAAACTCCTGTTCAAAACGCTTCTTCCGTTGTCGTTAAACGTCTGTATACCCACACTCAACCGGTTGACCCCCCGATCCATCATCATGGCCACCTTTTCCGCATTAAGATTGTGCAGGGTTGTCTCGAAGGTGAATTCACAATGTTCGTATAAGGGAAGCGAGGTATTAATCGTATCAAGAATCCTTTTCAACTGTGGGGTACTGAATATCGTCGGGGTCCCCCCCCCAAAATAGATTACGCTGAACGGTTCTGATTGGATATACTTAAATCTGGAATACTTTTTTATCTCATCACAGAGGTAATCGGTATACTTTTCCAGCGTCTCATTTTTTTCGCCTTCGGAACCGCTGCAGAATCTTCTGTTCAGATTGCAGAACGAACACAGACGATCACAATAAGGCACATGAAAATAAATGACTCGTTCATCTTTTACCGGTCTTGAATTCAGCATTTCAAATACCTTTTCCTCTGCGATCCGTTCTCCTCGCCTCTTCTCTATTCCAAGAAACTTCCTGAGCGCAAACTCCGCATCATGATGTGACCTGTATCTTCTATGAAACATTGCAATACATCTCCTTTTTTCTGCAAATCTGATGACAAACCGGTACGATATAAGGCAGTCCGGCCTCTGTTTTTCCTATAAACACATCAATCCCGTAAATATCCTTAATAATTTCATTGGTAAAAACCGCTTCCGGTTTTCCACTGTACCTGACCGTCCCCTTTTTGATAAACATGACCCTGTCACAGAAAAGGGCGGCGAGGTTCAGATCATGCAAAACGGCAACGGCCGCAAGATCGGATTCCATCGTCATCGTTTTGACGAGAGACATCAGCTCCACCGCATGATTCATATCCAAATTGGACGTTGGCTCATCAAGTAAGAGGATCTCGGGATTCTGTACGAGTGCCCTTGCGAGGAGTACCTTCTGAAACTCCCCACCCGAAAGTGAAACAGATACCCTGTTTCTGAATCTGTTTAATTTCAGATCAGAAATAACCCGTTCCGTAATCTCATAATCCCTTTCAGAATAGCCTTCCCATCTGTTTTTGACATGCGGCAACCTTCCCATGAGAATGGTTTCAAAGACGGTCAGCGCCATACTCATTCCCGATTTCTGCGGAACATACCCCATCTTCCTCGCAATGGCATTCTGACTCAGGGAACGGATATCCTTGTCGAAAAGCCTGACGACTCCTGAATCCGGCGGAAAAAAATTCATCACGTTTTTCAGAAACGTCGATTTGCCGCAGCCGTTAGGACCCAATATTCCCAGAAATTCACCGTTCTCTACGCTTAAATCAATCTCTTCCAGGATGTTTTTCCCCTTTGTATAACCAAATGATACCTTTTCAGCCTTCAAACTATAAGCCATGTTCTGCGCCTCCTTTTTTGGCCCTGAATGCAAGATAAATGAAGAAGGGAGCCCCGAAGAACGATGTAATCACTCCGATAGGAACTTCCGTGGGCGCCAGGATATTTCTCGCTATCGTATCCGAGAAGAGTAAAAAGACACCACCGGCAATCGTAGTCGGAACGAGGAGTTTTGAATTTGAATAGCCCATCAGCATTCTCATCGTATGCGGGATGATGAGGCCGACAAAACCGATCATCCCCGTGAAGGCCACAGAAAATGATACGATCAGACAGGAAACCACGAGCAGACGTTTTTTCAGTCTCGCTACCTTTATCCCAAGCGAATGGGCTTCCTGTTCCCCCATCATTATTGCATCCAGATCATTTCTATAGAAAAGAAAATAACAAATTGCTATTGTCAAAGGAATTGCCAACAGGCCGATCTTTCCCCATGTGGCGCCGCCGAGATATCCCATTGTCCATACCATGATCCTGTAAGAATCCTCTCCGATGGCATACATGGCAAAGGAGGTAAAGGCACCGAGGAATGAAGAAACCGCTATTCCTATGATCAAGAGGGTCGATGTGTTGACCTTTCCTTTAAAATTGGCGAGTTTGAAAATGGTAAAGGAAACGAGAATAGAGACGACAAAGGCAAATACACCGTAATAAAAATCCGGCAGACCGAGCAGGAAGGCAATCACAGCCCCAAAAACCGCACTCGCGCTGATTCCGATGATATACGGTTCGGCAAGCGGATTCTGAAAGACAGCCTGAACAACCGTACCGGATGATGAGAGCATCATTCCCACGAGTAAAGCCATTAAAGCCCTCGGTATCCTGATATCAAACAGGATCTTTTTATACACGGATTTAACCTCCGGGCTGTTAAAAAATGAACGCAGAATATCTCCGATAGAAATATTAACCGTGCCAATGGATATGGCCAGTAAAAACATGATCACCGCTGCAATAAGTAAAGATGGAATCATTGTCTTTGCAGGAACCTTTTTCATCAAACTACCCCTCTTATCTAAATATAGGCATATATATATTTTATAATATGCCTTCGATGTAGTATATAATACAAACATTATATTGTCAATATATAACTTTATCATATATCTAACCTTGTGAGAAAAGTATTTGATCCGATCGTTTCTTAAAAAAAAGAGAGGTGCCTGAAGCACCTCCAGATTATTCGATGGAATACGATTAGTTAAACACTAATCAACAAGTGAAATTTTATTCAGTGGGTTGCTTGAAGCTATTTTTTAAAGAAACAGGGAAAAGATGATGATAGCCATCCCCGTTATTTTCAGCACACCAAGCGCCTCGCCGAGAAACAGCACGGCGAGTATGGAGGCCAGTACCGGCTTTACATAAAACAGGCGCATGGTATTTGAAGCGCCGATTCGTTTGATCGATTCAAGCATGGTGAAATAGGCGATACCGGTTACGAATATGCCGAGATACAAGACGATCAGCCATCCCTGAAGATCAAGTAACGGGATATTCATGTTCCCGGAAGCCGCCAAAGCGGCGCCGTATATCAGACTCGGAAACAGTCCGGAATAAGCGGTACATCTCAGTGAACCGTATTTCTTCACCGGTTTTTTCATCAGTACGGAATAGAGTGCAAAAGTAACGGCAGCGGATAGCCCGTACACAATCCCGATCAAGGAATCCCCTTCAATCATGCCGAAACTGAACGTCAGAATCCCCCCGAGACCCAATCCGATCCCGATCAGCTTTTTTCTGCTGAGCCTTTCGCCTGCGATAAACCGGGCAAACAAGGCGGTAAATATGGGATTGGTAGAAATCAGCACGGCTGCTGATGAGGCATTTCCACTTTTAACGGATAACTGAAGCAGCGTCATGGAAATGATGCAGTTCAGACAGCCCACGAGGATAACGTATAACAAATCCTTTTTCTCCATCTTCACATCCGTTTTTCGTCTTGTGAAAAGGGTGAGGATGAACAAAAACAGTCCGCCGATAAAAAAGCGAAGAAAGGTCATTGTAAACGGGTCTATCTGTCCCATGATGGGTTTTGAGACTACTTCAAGACTTGAAAACAGGACCAGTGTAATGATCCAGAATAAATAAGCCATTTTCTCTCCTTAAAAAACCTTGTTAATATTTTTAAATCCCTCGCCAATCACATGCGAGGCTTCCTGTGCGATGACAAAGGCATTCTGATCTATCTTTCGGATATGCCTGATCACATCGCTCATCTCTTTTCTCTTTATAGCGACAAACAGGAGATTCTTCTGATCGGAGGTATATACCCCCTCCCCCTTCAGATAGGAAGCACCCCGTTCGAGTTTCTGCGTGACATAGTCCGCAATTTCCTTCTCCTTGACAGAAATGATCATCAGCGTGATATTGGTATCGATCAATTTCAACAGATAATCTACCGTAAGCCCGGTAAAAATAACACTGATAATGGAGTAAAGTCCGATTCTCAAATCATAGGTAAATCCCGCGGCGATCGCTATGACCAGATCGTTCATCAGAAGGGCAACACCCATACTCAAACCGAAATATTTATTGGCTATTCTGGCGAGGATATCCGTCCCCCCGGTTGAAGAGTTCTGCGAAAAAGTAATCGCCATTCCAAGCGCTGATATGGCAACCCCAAAGAACACCGAAACAAATAAATCCTCATCACGATATTTGGGAATCATATCGATTCTTTCAAACATATCCACGAGAAAAGTAACGAGAAAGGCACAGTAAATGGTTCTGACACCAAATTCCTTCCCAATGGTCAAAAATGCGATGATAAACAGGACGATGTTTACCGCATACATCAGTACACCAACGGAAAAAGGGAGGAAACTACTCAGAACAATCGCTATCCCACTGGCTCCTCCGGCCGCAATATTATTCGGGATGAGAAAGCACACAAGTCCCAGGGCTGTCAACACAGCCCCGAGAGTAGAAATAATATATTCCTGTAAAATCTGTTTTTTGTTGATCATAGATTATTTTAGTCCTTCAGAATAATCCGTTTCAAGCACATCACGGATGATGTCAAAGGCCCAGTTTAGCTCTTCTTTTCTGATCACAAGCGGTGGGGCAAACCGGATGGTTTGTTCATGGGTCTCTTTGCAGAGGATTCCCCTGTCCTTGAGTAATTCGGTATAAAACCTTGCAGTTCCATGTGCCTTCTTGATCTCAACACCGATGAAAAGCCCCTTGCCCCTGATCTCTCTGATCTTGTCCGTCTTTATTTCCTTCAGCTTATCCATGAAATAATTCCCGAGTTCTTCCGAACGCTCGGAGAGTTTTTCATCAATCACCACATCGATGGCGGTACTCGCGACGGCTGATCCGAGTGGATTTCCCCCAAAGGTGGAGCCGTGATCTCCGGGGTTGAACACATCCATAATATAATCATCGCAGACGACGGCTGAAACAGGGTAAGCCCCTCCGCTCAATGCCTTTCCCATCACGATGAGATCCGGTCTGACACCTTCATGATAATGCGCAAAGAGTCTCCCCGTCCGGCCGAATCCAGTTTGTATTTCATCGACTATCATGAGGACATTTTTCTCTTCGGTTATCTCCCTGACTCTTTTCAGATAGCCTTCAGGTGGAACGATGATGCCCCCTTCACCCTGTATCGGTTCAACGATAAATGCAACGGTATTCTCATCGATCGCGGCTTCAAGCGCTTGTATATCCCCATAAGGGATGATTTCAAATCCAGGGGTGAACGGGCCGAATCCATCTCTGTACTGTTCTTCGCTCGAAAAACTGATGATGCTGATCGTTCTCCCGGCAAAATTATTTTCACAGGCGATGATCTTTGCCTTATTCTTCGCCACACCCTTTTTCTTCTCGCCCCATTTCCTTGCAAGCTTCAGCGCCGTTTCTACCGCTTCAGCCCCCGTGTTCATTGGCAGGGCTTTTTCATAACCGGTCAACTGACAGAGCTTTTTCAGGAAAGGTCCCATCTTGTCATT
>Ga0116164_10001100_pt1 | contig 20939 bp, 18 predicted proteins | sample AD_UKC109_MetaG_FD_89888 | JGI IMG/M metagenome (GOLD analysis project Ga0116164, IMG submission 89888) | Active sludge microbial communities of municipal wastewater-treating anaerobic digesters from Hong Kong - AD_UKC109_MetaG | ecosystem: Engineered > Bioreactor > Anaerobic > Digestate... | reverse complement strand
TCTCGCAGTAAAGAACTTGTACAAAAGAGTGTTAACCTATTGCTCGATTTTAAAATAAAAAATGATTTACAATCTATAATTTATGAAGATGCTGATAATATCCTTTCAGAATTTACTCATAAAATGAATCTGCAGATAAATTTACTGGGTGAATTAATCTCTGAAGGCATACTGAGTAAGGATATATATGAAGATCAGAAAGAATGCATATTCATAACATATGAAAGATTAGAAGACCATTTCATAGTTTCCAATTTGTTGAATGAAATTTCTGGAGATAAAATTCAGCAAGAATTTTTAGAAGATGGACGATTTTATCAATTCATAACAGAAAATAACTCCAGGTGGTTAAATAAACGAATCATAGATGTTTTTTCAATTCAAATTCCAGAGAAATTCTCATTTGAATTGTTTGAACTTGTTGGAGATAAAAAAGAAGAGTACTTTATTGTAGATGCCTTTATAAAAAGTTTATACTGGAGAACAAATAATTCTTTTGTTTATGACAAAGTAATAGGGTATATCAATTCAGTTGTTTTTAAAAATGGGTATTATAGAGATTTCTGGGATATGCTTATCTCTGTATCCGTAAACCCAAATCATCCGCTTAACGCACTTCAAACACATAAAATATTAACGAGTAAAACGATGCCGGACAGAGATAGGTTTTGGAATGAGTTGTTAAATGATTTATATGGCTATGATCTATCTGTTGGAAATTTAATAGATTGGGCTTGGCATGTTGATAACAAAGAATATGCTTCTGATGAATGTATAAAATTGGCATCAATAATGTTGTCATGGTTTTTAATAAGTACCAACAGAAAAATAAGAGATACTTCAACAAAAGCTTTAATTTCACTTCTCCAAAATAGAATTCATGTACTACTTGAACTTCTTCAAAAATTTGAAGATATTGATGATCCATATATTTATGAACGATTATATTGTGTAGCTTATGGTTGTACTTTAAGAACTGATAATTTTTCTTCGTTGACCGATTTATCAGAATATATTTATTCTACTATTTTTGATCAAGAAGAAGTTTATCCCCATGTCTTACTCAGAGATTATGCGAGAGGTGTTATTGAATACACCCTTGACAAAGGAATTGAATTAAACATTGATATAGAGAAGATAAGACCACCTTATAAAAGTTCTTTTCCTACTATCCCAATGGATAAAGAAATTGAACAATTAAAACAGCAACTACTTCAAAACACATCTGAAGAAGAGCAGTGTGCAATAAGAAAAATTTTCAGATCAATGGAAGTTGAATATGATAGAAACGGAAAGGCTAAAGGATATGGGGATTTTGGCAGATATGTATTTCAAAGTAACTTCCAGGATTGGAAACAACTTATACCAATGGATTTAAAAAATATTGCATTAAAAAGAATTTTTGAACTTGGTTACGATGCGAAAAAACATGCTGAATTTGATGCTGTTGATCATAATCAATATCGAATGGTACACGCAAATGAACGAATAGGTAAGAAATACCAATGGATTGCCATGCATGAATTATTAGCGCAAGTTTCAGATAAATACCAGTTAACTGCACCATGGACATGGGGTGATGAAGCTGAACTATTTGATTTTACTGGTCCGTGGGAACCTATGATCAGAGATATTGATCCTACAACGATAAACAAGCCTTTTGAAGAAGAGTTAATCAATATTCCAATAGCTCATAAAACCGATATGTTTGATTGCAGTGATGAGGAATGGCTGCATAATTTTGGCAATATTCCAGATCCCAAGAATTTTATGGAAGCAAATTCTGAAGAATGGATCATTTTAGGTGGATATTTTGATTTTACAGAAGAAAGCAAGATGGGATATGATGATTTTCAATTACCACAAAAGCATTGTTTCTATATCATTAAAAGTTATTTTGTCAAAAAATCAGACTATGCTCAAATAAAAAATAATCTAAAAGAAAAAAGTTTCGTTGGAGACTGGATGCCAAAAATTTCAGAAAGATATCAATTATTTAACAGAGAATATTGCTGGTCTCCGGCCTTTAATTTTTTTAAAAGAGACTACTATGAAGGAAACGAGATACAAAAAATCACTGATAGATATTCTGGTGAAGAATTAGGAGAAGTTATACCTACAGCTGAACACTATCTTTGGGAAACGCAATACGATTATTCAAAGGAAGATGCCATCGGATATAAAAAACCATGTTCTTTATTGATGGATAAGCTTCGACTCACCTATAAGAACAACGATAGTTATATGTATGTTGATACCGAAAGTGGAAAAGATCTATTTTGTTTTGATTCTTCTGAAGGTACAAGTAATGATTCAATTTTATATGCCAAAAAGAAGAAATTACTGGAATTCTTAGAGACTAATGACTATGAGATTATTTGGACAATTTGTGGTGAGAAAAACATCGTAGGTGGAAAAGAAAATGATTATAATTATTCCGACTGGTTTGAATTTTCAGGGTTGTACACTTTAGAAAATGGTGTGTTTTCAGGAGAATTAGAGGCTTTTCCGAGACCAAAGCCTTTACCCCTTAACAATAATGACTTTAAAGATATAGTTAAGAAGAGAAATTTATATATCGATAAAACAGAATACCTCTATAACCTTATCAATAAAGGGAAATATTATTTTGTGACTCGCCCTGACGGATTTGGAAAAACACTCACAGTTTCTACTCTTTATTATTTATTCAAAGGTGAAAAAGAGCTGTTTAAAGATACATGGATATATGGCAAATGGGAATGGAAAGATAATCTTGTCATCAGATTGGATATGAGAGATGAATGTTTTGATTATTCCAATGCAGAAAATCTGGAATTATCCCTTTATAGAAAAATTCAGACTTTATACGAAGAATTTGATCTTGAAATAAACACAGAAAATTATAAGAGAGCTTTTAGTAACCTTTTCCAACAATTATACGAAAAATACAACAAAAGGGTAGTTGTTCTGATAGATGATGTTGATTATTGGTATCGGGATTTCTTAAATAATCTTTCCGGTACAATTGACAATCCGTTCACTGAATCAGAAAAGAAAAAACTCTCCGAAATAAGTTTTATTATCAATCAGTTTTATTCGACAATCAAAGATGCAGACGCTTATACCGATTTTGTTTTTGTCACGGGTGTTTTGAATCCAAACTTAGCCGATTCTTTGGATAATGTGTCAGATATTTCATATAATGCTGAATACGCTGAAATGTTCGGCTTTACAAAGGATGAATTTAACAAACATTTTTTCGAACACATAAAAGATAAAGCCAATCAGTTGGCTAAAACAAGAAGTGGGTTAAAAGCAAGTATAACTCATAATTTCTATGGGTATTCTTTTGATGGTTTAAATAAAGTGTACAGCCCTTTTTTGATTTTGAATTTCTTTGTAAATCATACACTTTCTCGAAAAGCTGATAATAATTTCCTACCTGAATTTGCCGTTAAATATCTTATGGGAAATAGGGAAGAAGCGGAAAACATAAATGAAAAATATTTACCTGAACATTTCCGTTGTATATATGGATTTGAAAATGAACCGATTGATAGTTTACTGCTTCAATGTGGTTATTTCACTTTTAAAGATATAGATAAACAGATTGGTTATCTTATAGGTCATCCAAACAAAACTATGAGAAAAATAGAACAGTATGTCAATTCTGATTCATCAAGAGATGAGTTAGAAGAAATACTTCAAAATATTTTAAAATATTCACCAAAACATATTAAAAGTGAAGTTTATGAAAAGGCCTTGAAGGAAATTGAACCCAAGGATGCTACTGAATAAAAATGAAGGTGAGAAAAATGTTCAAAACACCAGAAAAAATAATCCACGCACTCCCGGAACAAATAGGAAATCCCAAGTTATTTGTCGGCAGAAAAGAAGAATTCAATTTTTTTCTTGGAGACTGGTATCAATATCTTGAAAATAACTTTGCTCAAAATCAGGCAATAGTCTCAAGAAGAAAAAAAGGAAAAACAGCCTTTTTACAGCGTTTATTCAATATTCTCTGGAGTGCCGGTGTTGAGACTGAACAAAATACACTCTCTGTTATTCCATTTTATTACTCCATAAAAGACAGAGATATTTCTTTAGACATTTTTGCAAAAGACTTCTTTATGACTTTTGCAAATCAGTATTTGTCTTTTAAAATGAAGAATGTAGAGCTTTTACGGGATCCCATTACATATGAGACATTTAAAGATGAAGTACAAGATAAAACTCTTTTAAAACGCTATAAAACGCTGGAATATCATGAGCAGATGAAGGAATGGGAGGTGATGTGGACAATAGCATCTGAAACACCTGCTGCTATTGGTGTTATAAGAAATGAAAAGATCGTTCAGATTATTGATGAGTTTCAAAATATCAATGAACATATCCTGGACAAAGAGAGAGAAGTCATTAAGAATCTAAGCGGTACTTATATGCAGGTTGGAGAAAAACGAGAAGCACCTCTAATTGTATCAGGAAGTGAAGTTCATTGGCTGCTGAAAATCGTAAGAAGTTTAACAGGCAGATTCCAAACTTACAACCTGGGAAATCTCCCTAAAGATGAGACAGATAAAGCTGTAGAAGTATACGCTGAAGCATCAAATACCAGTATAAACAATTCAGCAAAAGAAAAGATTTGGGAACTCACAAGAGGAGATCCTCTCTATATCAAAGCACTTTTTTTAAGTCGCTTCAACATCGAAAAAGATTATACTGAAGATGAAAACATCATTGATGTTTACGAGCAGGAACTTAGTAAAGGTGAAATATATACCACCTGGATGGAATACATGTTGAACACATTCGATACTGTGAACAAAATCAATTCAAAACGTATCATGCTGTATCTTTTTAATCAGGGACAAGAAAAAACACGAGATGAGATAAGAAGAGACTTAAAACTTCCTTATACCGATCAGGAAGCCGAAGAAAAACTGAATGCGTTGATAGCCGGTGATTTGATCTCACAGGGCAGCTCTGCTTTCCGATATAAAGTAACAAAGGATAAAACATATGAAATGGTATTCAGAAGCGTTTATCAGGATGAAATTGAGCATTTTGTACCGGATATCAAGGCTGAGATCAGAAAATTGATTGGAAAAGAAAATTACATAAAAGGTAAATATGCTGAATTTCTCCTACGCGAGAAGTTGAAAAAACCGTTCATTCTCAGTGATGTTTGTGAGACTGACAATGACTTGAAAATTATCCCAAAAGAGATAAAAGAAAGAGAATTTGTTTCACTGGGCACTCGGAAGTACGAGATTGATCTGATTTTAAAATGTGAAAGCGATCTTGAAGTATGGATAGATGTTAAAGACACTAAAAACAAATATGGTAAAGCAGAATTAAAACGCTGGTTGAGAATTGCTGAAATGGCAAAGTCAAAAAGGGAAAACATCCTTTTCATGGTGTATTCCAGAAATGGGTTTACGAAGGATACGGGAAAATCACTGCTTGAAAACAACGTGTATATTCTGAAATCAGAAAAATAGAGAGTATCTCTTCAATGAGATAATGATTCCTGAACAACATAATATTTATGGAGGCAAGATATGAATATAGAGCGATTAAAAGAAGCGGAACAGACGTTTTTAAGCATGTATCCACTGGGGTTCAAAGATCCTGAAATGGAAAAAGGGGGCAAGAAACACCGGATGGAGCAGATGGTCCAGTTTGCCCATGACACGTTGAATAAGAAAGCCCTCAAAAATGAAAAAGAAAGTGTGGAAAACATCATCAAACTGGTCAGCCGTTCTTCGATGGTATCCGTATTTGAAAAGCCGAGATTCAAGGAGGCAATTAATGCAATGAACGGCTCTCAGAAGAAACAGCTCGTTTCCTCTATCGGCGAATTGATACACGGTGATGAGGAAAAGGGATTCAATGAGTTGCTTGAACTGCTGGTTTATTATAAAATGGGGAAATGGACGCTTATGACGGTCTTCAGATGTTATTATTATCCCGATAACGATCTTTTATACAAACCGACAACGGTTAAGGGGGTTATTAATAAATTTGAGCTTGAGGGATTGGTTTATAAACCCAGACCCTCGTACGATTTCTTCGTTAAATACAGGGATGCCATCAATGAGATGAAGACGTACATTGACCCTTCACTCAAGTCGAGTAATGCCGCATTTTCAGGTTTTTTAATGATGACAATGTAACACGATTCAGTATAAATTCAGCAGAAAATCAAACTTTAGAACGGAGGTAGAACGATGAGTGATAACAGACCGGATACAACATCCAGTGCAATCTATGGCCTGGGACTGATTGGAGCGGCAATCTATTTCATCATGAATGCCCCAAATTTCTGGGGCGGGGTTGTCGGATTCCTTAAGGCCCTCGTATGGCCCGCATTTCTTGTTTTTGAAGCTTTCAAATTCTTTGCCGGATAATCCAACACCATTTAAATCCCCTCTTATATGAGGGGATTTATTTTTCATCTTCATTTTCCTACTTTCTATTTTTTGTCTTTTATACATTTTATGTTATGATAGCAGGCACAACTGCGGTTTGTCTCATGACAATCAAAACGGCAGCTGATAATTTTGACATAAATTGCTTACAGGAGGAAAAATATGAATGCAACGATATTGGAATGGATAGGTTATTCCGCTTCGCTGATCGTACTCATCTCACTGTTGATGAGTTCGATTATCAAACTGAGATGGCTGAACCTGATAGGTTCCGGGATCTACTGTGCCTACGGTCTTTTTATCGGCTCTTTCCCGGTAGCCGTCATGAATGCGGGTCTCATCGCCATCAACATCTATTATCTGACAAAGATTTACGGATCCAAGGATTCTTTTGAACTGATCACGCTGGATTCAAAGACGGATTATTTCTCGCATTTCATGAAATTCTATGAAAAAGACATGCTTAAATATTTTCCGAAGGAAAATCTGGAGATAGAGGATGACAAGATGGGATTTTATATTCTCAGGAATGTGGTCCCTGCCGCCGTTTTTATCGCAAGGGAAACGGATAGAAACACGCTGGATATACAGATAGACTATGCCATCCCCGCTTATCGTGACTTTAAAATCGGGAATTTCATCTTTGAAGATCAGAAAGACTATTTCATAAAAAAAGGCTATACGCAGATGACCTGTCACTCCATCAACAAAGACCACGATGCTTACCTTGAAAAGATGGGATTTCTCAGAAACTCAAGCGGTAGCGGAAACCAGTTTATCAAATCGTTGATATGAAAAGCTGATTAATGAATCTTTCTGCTTCATCACAAAATGATCAAATTCAACCTTTATAATACAATCAGAGTTAGGCGTGAATATTCGGACTCCGTTAGTCCTTTTACATACAGAGACGACGCTTGATACGATGAAATTCAGATGTTTGATTATTTATTCAAAACAGAAATCCTCTTTGGAATAAGGGGGTTTCTGTTTTTTTTAAGTTCCTATTATTTCCTTTTCCAGAGCAGCCATTCCCTGCTCAGAATGGTGCTTTTCTCATTCCGAATGAGTTCATCACAGGGGTAAGCCTCACAATCCGAACAGAAATACAAACCTTTTGAGATGGCGCATTCACTGGAAAAACATCCAGTACCTCGCGCTCTGCAGCCTTTACAGTTTCCATCCCTGTTTGAGGGACAACAGCCACAGTAAAAACCGCAATAGGCGATCAGTTCACAGTTCAATTCCCTTTTCTCCAACATCATCCCTCTATCTTTCGGTAAGTTAACCAGGTGAACAGACAGGTAAAGCATAAGATTATAGGGATAATGATCAGCGCCGGTCCAGCTTCAACCCCTATCATACTCATTCCAATGATCTTTGCAAGCAGGGCGGTCATCAAAAGTGATAAAAAGGCAAGGTAAACAGGGGCAGTGAGATAGCCAACGTCCTTTTTTCTCATAAACAGGACGGCTGAGACGACACAAAGGGGTAAGAGCAATCCGAGATCCATTCCCTGAACGATGAGTGTCGTATAATGCTGCAATTCCTTTGGATATAAGCTTCCATCAAGAAGCGGCGGCACAACCACCTGAAGCCACATCAGGGCGATCATCGCGGCGTTTATCAGGAGGAATATTCCTGCGCCTCTGGTAGGCGTTCTGGAATCGAATTGATCTTTGATGGTTCTCAGGTCAACTCCGAACAGTATCGTCGAAAGTGTGAAAAAGGACAACCCCATCAGAGCTGCATACAGCAGGAAACATTCGTTATACATTCCCATGACCGTATAGAAGAGGAAGGTTACCAGAAAATAACCGACGATTCCGGCGAGAAATAGTCTCCCTCTCAACGCATTTTTTCTACTCATAGACAATCCAAGAATGAGCATGGGAATCCCAATAAAAACGGTTACATAGTCCTGTGCAATGCCCTGTACGGCAACATCGGCCGACATGTTGTGATAGATTCCCTTTCCATACAGCTCAACCGGTTGTCCGTTAACGGACGTCATCTGTTTTAGTCCCCTTTCATCATTTGAAAGAATGCCTGTTAGAGCCGTTATCGCCGAGAGAAAGATCATGAGTGATACAAGCAGTACGATCGTCTTTCTGTTTTTCATTTTCTACCTCCAGTAATGTCAGTCTTTAAAAGAATGCTCAATGCGGTTTGTATGATGTTTTCCTTATAGGTTTCTACGCCTTCTTCCGCAGTTTCTATACGATTGTTCAGATACATCGTCAGCATGCCATGCGTATAGGCAAAGGCGATATGCATGGTTCCGATGATCTCTTCAATCGGTCGCTTCATCTGCAGGGCATAGATCTCAGCCGCCTTCATCGATGGATACCCCAATTTTTCCTTCAATTTATCCGGCATCTCCGTCTGAAAATTTTCATACCAGATCAGTTTGTAATACCCCTTGTTCTCAAAGGCAAACGAAACGTATCTTCTCACAAATCCTTCAACGGTTTCTTCTTCGAACATTTCGTTGGAAAGTCTCATCATCGCCTCCGCCGCTGCAGACCATATTAAATCGTTATAGGATGAGAAATAGTTGTATATGTTGGTATGCGCACATTCAAGTTCCTTGGCTATCTTTCTCAGATTCAGCTGTGATGCCCCTTCCTGCCGCTTTATTAATTCTAATGTTTTCTCCAAAATTATCTCCGCACTCAGATGTCGTTTGATCATATCCGCCCCCTTAAGTTACCACTGGTAATTACCAGTGGTAATATCTTATCATTTCCCTTTTTATTTGTCAAGTTTCAGGAATTTCATAAAAAAGATATAAAAAGATATGAAGAACAAAAGATCATACTTGATGATATAATACTTAGGAATTCTAATCATATGAGGTGATATCATGCTCTTCATCGCGACGATGTCGCACTTTTTATCGGATTTTCTGGGAACGATGTTCAAACCGCTGGGTCCCTATTTCATCGAAAGATTCGGAATAGATTCAGCCACATTCGGAAGCACGATGGCCTTGATTTCTTCAGTTGCAGCACTCATGCAGATTGGTTTTGGTTTGTTCTATGATAATGTCAAACGTGATGGATTGCATATCCTGATTTTGTTGATAGGGATTATAGGACTGGTAGGCGTGGTGGGGTTTTCAAATTCCTTCTCGATGCTGATTGTTTTTGTCTTCCTGATCACCCTTTTAAATTCAGCCTATCATCCGATTGGGGCGAGTCTTGCGGGAAGCCGGCACAGGGGAAAGGATATCGCTCTCTTTTCGGTCTTCGGAACGCTTGGATCAGCCGCAGGTCCTGTTGTTATCACCACCTACACAAGTACAATTGGTTTTGATAAACTGTATTTTCTTTCCATCGGGATCTTTATTCTCCTGTTGCCTTTTATTCCAAGAGTCGTAAGACATGAGAAGGAAACGGTAGTCAAGAAAAAGTTCCCGGGTTTTTCAGCCTTAAAAATGATCCTCCCGCTTTTTATCGTAGTTGCATTCAGAAGCTTTATCATGGACACATTCCACACCTATGTTCCGATATTTCTGAACGAAAAGGGAGCTTCTCTCATAACCGGTGGTACGGTCATTACCATCGGTCTGCTTGCAGGAATGTGTACTACTTATATCGGGGTGATGCTGAGAGAGAAGATCGGAATCTTTAAGATCAATCTGATAGGATTCCTGATTATGGGAATCATGGGGTTGCTCTTCTTCTACGTTCCTGACAATTTCATTCGTGCGGTCTGTTTCCTGCTCTTTGATGCCGGTGGTTTTCTCACCATGTCTGCAAACATTGTGGAAGCGCAATCAAGAATGCCCTCAAACAAGGCTTTTGCGTCTTCTGTCACGATGGGATTTGCCTGGTCAACTGGGGGCTTTATCGGTGCAGGTTACGCTGCCGCATTCGGAAACAATCTCAGTTTTCTGCTGCTGAGTATTTCTGCCTTTTCAATCGTCTTATCGGTGTTGATGATCTTTTTCTCCTATCGGTACGGCAGAAAGAAAAAAGCCTGATAAAAAACAGAACGATAATGGGGCAATTTCATGAGAAATGCCCCTCTATTTCTTTAGTTCAATACGCGCAACCGTACTTCCGACTCTGTCAGACTCTTTATAATAGTTCTAGTATCTGAAGAATCATTATGATCTCACTGAGTTCAAAATTAAGGGAAATAGATTTGGAAACAGACTTGCCAAGGCATAGTTTTTCTGCAATAGTCATGAGTTCATCGAGTCTTTCTATCCCGTCCGTCTCATTGATCATTTTTATACTATACGAGTCATGTCCAATATGCGGATTATCCTTTTTTACACGTATGACGGCCACAGGGATCAGTTCAACCGCTTTCAGTAATCCGTTAGTCTTCTTCACATCAGTGGAATATGTGAGTTCTCCTTTTTTAAAGACAACATACATCTCATAATCTTTATAGTGTATAGATGAGGAAACCATTAACTCCTCTGTCAGTTTAAGATCCCCGTTATCAAACACATAGTTTATTTTTATCTCTTTTGAAATTAAAACTCCACTTGCTATGATCAGAAGAATGAAGATCATCTTTGTTTTGCCCTTTAAGTCAAACAGAAAACCTCCCCCTTCCATTGCCGGTAATCTTCCTGTCTATTCTAACAATTTACCGGTTTGCTAAACAAAAATGTTTAATTAACGACCAAAAAGCGCTTATGGATTAAAGGTAAAGGGGCCGAGGGGACAATTTTCGAAGCTGATCGTCTTGCGGACAAAAACAAAAGCCGGACTTTTAAAGTCCGGCTTTCTTCTGGCGGAGAGAGTGGGATTTGAACCCACGTATGGTTTCCCATAACACGCACTCCAAGCGTGCGCCTTCGACCGCTCGGCCATCTCTCCAACGCGTGGTATTATAGCATAATGAAACTAACAGGTCAAGTAGCTGGTTTAAATAAACATGAAAGATTCAAGAACAGTTTGTGATTCAAAAAGGTTAGTCCTGAAGGATCATTTCCGCTACCGATTTCAGGAAGCTTGGATCGTGAGCGCCGATAACGTTGACTTCTATGTTCTCTTTTATCTTCTGATAATGATTATAATTCTCTGGGATTTTTCCGAGGAGATTTTCACTCATCTGTGCGGAATTTGATTTGTAGATGATAACAGAGACAACAAAAGGTGCATCAAGTTCTTCCGATGAATAAGTTACAAACATCGCCTCCGCATCGGAAAATTCCACTGTCTCGGTCTTTTTGACGGAATATTTGCTTGCAACCGAAGCCAGCAGCCTTTCAAATTCTGCGGTCTGTATTTCAGTGGAGGAAACCGAACCGGTAGTATCCGAAGCATTTTCGTTTGTCGTTACAGTCGAATTCTGCAACGGTTTGAAGGAATTCCCCAATGGGATTTCCTTATACCAAATCATTTGATTCTCAAAAGCTTCTTTCTCTCCGGCGTTCAGATTGTCATAAAACATGATGATCTGTTTTCCGAGTGTCTGTTTTTCAATTCTTATGAAATTCATACTCTGTTTTAAAACGATAACACGATAGGTGAAGTCTTCTCCGTAAACGGAGGCATAATACGCCGGTATACCGCTGTAAAGAATCTCAGAGGTCTTTATCTCAACGGAATCCGGATTTAAATCTTCAAGAAAGACATCTTCAAGGTCTTTCATCAGATCTTCCATTACCGTACGTTTTCCGTCAAGTATGATATAACCTTTATTGTTGTATCTGTACCAGGTTACCCTGTAAGGCATCGTAAGAGAGACGACCTTGTTATAACCGTTTCGCATGATGTATTCGTATCTGTACCTCGAAGCCTCACCGCTTTCCATCATGATACGCGTTCCTGAAATGCAGTTGTCTTGATAAGCTTCTTTTATTTTTCTGATAAACTCATCCGGTGCTATGACAACCTGAGAAGCCTCCGTTGTCACGTCGAGAGTCGAATATTCCTTTTCATCCGGAACCTCAGAAAAAGACAGAACAAAAAAAAGAACAGAAAATATAATCACAAAAAAATTTCTATTTCTGAAAAAGGGCATAACGTCTCCTAATTACTCTATTATTTATTTGATCACGATTGGATTAGAAATATTATTTTTCCCCGTCATTTATAAGATTGTATATCTTCTCTGTTCTGCTTTGGATATCGGCCCCTACGTTCATTGCACTCTTTGAACTGAGATTCAGCTCTCCATTGTTTTCTGCAGAATTAAGCATCTCTACGCTCTTGTTGACGATCGTTTCATAACGCTGATTGATGGTATTGAAGTCGATAAACGTCTTTGTGCCAAAGACGGCAATGGCAACAACAGCAAAACCGGCAGCCACCTGATAAGGAAGATTTCTTCTTTTTTTAACGGCCTTGGTAAACTTTATTCTACTGTTGACACCCGGTTTGTATTCAAAGTTCATCTCCTGAACATCCATTAGATTTTTATAGGTATGAAAGAACGCCTTACAATCAGGACAATGTTCCATATGTTCTCTGAATTCTCTAATTTCCTTTGAGTTCATTTCGTTGTCTAAGTAACGGTCTAATTGTATATCTCTGAACTCTTTACAGTCCATCTGAATACCTCCTCAAAGTAACTCAATCCCCGATATCATTTTGTTGTAGTAATTTTTTCAGTCTCTTTCTCGCATAATAGATCCTGCTTTTTACAGTACCGATTGGCTTACCGACAACATTTCCGATTTCTTCGTAATCTAAACCCTGAATATCCCTCAATGTGATAAACAAATTATCCTCTTCCGACAGCTGATCCAGAATCTTCCTGAAATTCTGAATCTTCATCTCTCTGTGGATCTCTTCTTCTATGTCTATATCAGAAGAGGGTTCTCTGACACCCCCCGGCTCTTCATCATCAAAGTCGGTAAAGGTTTCAGAACGCTTGCTGTACTTTTTTAGAATATCTTTACACACATTTACTGTAATCCTGTAAAGCCAAGTGGAAAAAGCAGAATCTCCGTTGAACCGCCTGATGCTCTTGTATACCCTCATGAAAACTTCCTGTACAACATCATCCACATCATCGGCTCTTAGATAAGACTTTGCTATTCCGCCAACCATGCCGGCATATTCATCGTATAACTTCTCATAAGCCCACATTTTCTTCTTTTTAAGGGCCTTGATGAACCTTTGCTCAGCCTCGCGGTTCTCGCTCTGGTTGTTTTCATTTCCTTTCGGATTGGAAAACACGAGATTTCCCCCCCACATAGGTTTAGACGAAGTTTATAAAAAAAAGTTCAATTCATTCGTTAAACCAAGTAATGATTTCATCTGCCACTTTTTCCTTTTCGCAATCGTTTACAACGACATGCGGACTGTTTTTCAGAACAACGGTCTTTTTGATAGATGAATTAATCCCCTTGTCAATAATCTCTGCCGCTTTCAAAGGCACCGTTTCGTCTTTTTCGGATACGATGATCAGACAATCCGATCTGACGAGATTCAGCCTTTCCTTAGAAAGGTTCTGTAATTTCAGCAGATCCGCCAGTTTTGTCGGCCAGTTATTACACCAGTATTCGCTCTGAAGATAATTCAGATACTCTTCATCATAAGATACTTTTCCACCTTTTGGCATCGCTTTCTTAAAATACCTGATAACCGGTGTCAGTTTGATTGCATTGTTTGAAGCTTCTATAGCCGGTGCTGCGAGTGCTATCTTTTTCGGATTGAATTTTGAAGCGATCAGCAGGGTTAAAACGCCTCCCATGGAAAGTCCGGAGATATAAACCGTCCTGAATTTCCTTTTCAGAAGGAGATAAGCATCTACGCATCTCCTCAGCCAGTCATTCCATCCGCTGTTGAGAAAATCCATATGATTTGTTCCATGACCCGGAAGCCTCGGGATATAAACCGTATATCCCGCTTTGTTCAACCGCTTGCCAAGATAGATCATATCATGCGGTGAACCCGTATATCCGTGAATCAGAAGAACAGCGGTCTCCCCACCGTCATACCATTGTTCTTCGCATTCCGGAGCGGCAATCATCGTACTTTCCGGTATACTGTCAAACCACATGTCAATCGATTTCCCTTGCATGTTCTTTCGCGAGTGTTACATATTTCATTGCATGTTGTCTCAGGTGCTCCTCGGAGTTCTCCAGTGTCTTTTTTGTAGTTGCCGGTACACCTGCAACCAGTGTTGATTTTTCACAGACTGAATTCTCCTTGACGAGGGACGCCGCCGCGACAACTACTCCGGAATTAACAATCGCGTTGTTCAGGATAATTGCCCCTATTCCGATCAATGCATTATCTTCGACGGTGCATCCGTGAATCACCGCATTATGTCCTACCGTCACATTTTCCCCGATTATAGAGGGTTTATCCGAATCCGTATGAACGGTTGCGTTATCCTGTATATTTGAATTCTTCCCTATTCGTATCGGGGCCATATCTCCTCTCAGTACAGCTCCATACCAGATACTGGCGCCTTCTTCAATCAGAACATCGCCTATAATAGTTGCATTGGGAGCCACAAATGCATCCTTATGAATAACGGGTGCTTTTCCTCTGTATTTTATGATCATCACTTATCCTCCATTTTCCTCGCTTCGACTACATGATAGGTATTCAATTTGTTATTTGGGCTTTCCACCCATCGGCAGGTTATTGGCTGTGCGAATTCTCTGCCGAGAAAACCTTCCGCCACACCGGCGCGCGCCTTTTCCGATCTGTATATGGAAGGGTTGGCGATTACCTTCAGTTCGAGTGGTTTATCCACGAGCAGAACCTCATCCAGTGTATCTATGTGCTCAAGTCGCCTGACGATCTCATCAGTCAGCTGTTTTTCCGGAAGGGGTTTGATGTTTATCAGACCGATATTCCTTCCAAGCGGTCCCACTATCTTGACATTTGCCAACTCAGCTGAAAATCCGGCGTCCTCCAGGATATCGAGCAGGATCTCATTCGCCAGACTCACACAATGTCCATGATACTTCGGTGATGCCATCATCTTCAACAGATGCTTCGCCTTACAACCTTCTCTGTACGCCGATTCACCAATCTTTACCCGGGTTCGTTCAACATCATAATACGCAAGAATACCGTTTATTTCATCCTTGTTCAATTTTAGAAAGGGGGCATACACACCGTTCAACACCTTAAAACCGTATTCTCCCCAGCTGTCCGATTGATTGGCACCCGTAGCCATCAGCTGATTCTCAGCTTGGATACAACTCTTCACGCCGGCTATCTTCACCGCTTTGGTGCAGCGATTGCATCCCGGACCATTTTTTAAAACCTTTTCCTGTGTTGTTCTCATATCCACAAAACAAAGCTCGACACCGATATCATCCGCTGTCTTCAGTACATTTTCCAGTGTCTTTGAGTAGGTATAAGGACCGTATATTACATGAATCAGTTTTACATGCTCTTTCCCTATTGCATCGACGGCAAGATAAGACAGAGCGGTAGAATCAAGACCACCCGAAAATCCTATAAGCAAAGGATAGCAGGTTACCGTTTTCATTATATCATCTTTAATCTCGTTGATCACAGAAAGTATTTCAGTCTGTTTATTTAACAAACTTTGCCCCTTCCGCCGGTCGGACCTGGTAGACATCAAACCCGGTACCGTATTTTTCTTTATAGGACCGATTTAATTTGCCGAGAAATTCAGGTTTAAACGATTCATCCGCAAGAAGGATCAGACTGCCGCCAAAACCGCCTCCCATAATCCTTGCCCCATAAACTTCATCCCTTTTCATGAATTCATTGACAAGAAAATCAATCTCCACACAACTGCATTCATAATCATCCCTCAGGCTTAGATGTGTCTGATAAAGAAGTTTTCCGGCTTCCTGGAGGTTACCGGACGACAGGGCATCCTTACAGGCCAGCACCCTCATGTTTTCCGTCAGTACATGTCTAACCCTCTTGTATTCGATCTCTGAAAGAAGAGTCTTATTTTCTTCAAGATCATCGGTCGTCAGTTCTCTGTACGAGTTGAGAGACAGTTTTTTCAGGGCACTTTCACACTGTTCTCTTCTGATATTGTAATCTCCATCATCAAGAGAATGTTTTACGTTTGAGTTGATGATATAAAACGCTGCCCCCTCCATATTCAGATCAACATATTCATATTCCATCGTCATGGTGTCGAGAAAGACCGCCTTGTCCCTTGCCCCCATCACCGAGATAAACTGGTCCATGATCCCACACATGACACCGACAAATTTATGCTCAACGGTTTGTGCCATTGTGTATAAATTTCTCTTGTCCAGTTCTATTCCCATATAACCTGACAGGGCAATCAAGGTAGCCACTTCTATGGCTGCGCTGCTTGAAAGTCCCGCACCAAGAGGTACATTCGATTCGACTTCTATGATCAGGGGGGGGATATCCAAATTCAAGGTAGCGGTCAGGATCATGTAGGCCCCTTTTATATAATCGGTCCAGTCACCCGTATTTCTCATCATTTCATCTTTGGCTATAATTCTTTTGTCAAATCCCTTTGAACCGATTATGAACTCATCACCTTTTGATTCTTCTACGGTCACCCTTGTTACCTTGTCAATCGCAAACGGCATGATATAGCCATCATTATAATCAACGTGTTCACCTATTATATTCGCTCTTCCCGGAGCTTGTCCGTACAAAAAAAACACCCTCCTTTCAAATCATTGAGTTCCGGCATCTTTATTTTACCATGAATCAACAAAAGAAAATGCAGAAACGATTAAGCCCTGCATCAAGGAATTTAAAAAACAATTTCTTCTATTCGTTTAGTGGCGATAGTTTGGCTCACTCTTCCCGCTTTTCGTTTTTATCATAAAATATCCTCAATTCTCCCGATGTTTCAATTTCGAGAAAGGCATCAACGATATGCGGGTCAAACTGTGATCCCGCGTTCTTTTTAATCTCCTGAAGGGCAATATCATAATCCAATGGCCTTCGATATGATCTGTCGGAGGTCATGGCGTCCCATGTATCGGCTACTGCGATAATTCGTGAGATAAGGGGGATCGTAATTCCGCTGATTCCGTGCGGATAGCCTTTACCGTCCCAGCGTTCATGGTGATGCAGGACATAGATAGCCATATCACTCAGTTTGTTTGAATTCATCAGGGTCTGGTACCCCCAGACAGGATGCTGCTTGATCAGGTTATACTCTTCATCGGTCAGTTTTCCCGCTTTATTCAGAATGATATCCGAGACGAGAATCTTTCCGATATCGTGTACCAGTCCGGCCCAGTAAGCCCTGTCTATCGTCTTTTTATCGAGATGAAGTTCTTCGGCTATTCTGACGGTCAGATCGGCAACGTTACCCGAATGTCCTCTCGTATACTTATCGTGAATCTCAAGCATCTGTGTGATTGAAACAACAAGATCCTTTGTAAAATCACTCTTGAATTTTCCGTACCGCTGAACCTGATAAAACGCAACCGTAAGATTTCTGAATGCGTTCATCGCCTGAATGGATTCCTTTGAATAAGTCTTGTCGGATTCCCCGTCGATATCGAGGCAGACACCGCCATAAGGCCTTTCATCGATATAGAGTTCAAAAAAGAGTGTTTCCTTGATCGGTCTTGATGCATCTAAGATGACCTGCAGATCTCTTTCATCCTTGATATAGGCCCGTGCATCGTTCAGAATATTTTTTCTGACAATTGTTTCTCTGGTATTCTTGATAAAATATTCATTTGGAATCTTCGATTTCTTTAATAAGTTTAGATCATGGCCTTCTGCATCGATGAATTCAACATATTTGTCAGTAAACAGGTAAACCGTACCATAATCTGCTTCGTCAATGATCTTCAGCGAATTCCTGAAAAGATTGATCATAAATTCCTGATCACTCATCTGCAGTGAATCCTTGAATTTATCAGCGAGGTTGATGATCCTGTTGAGTTTATCCGTTAACAGTTCGTTTTCCTTGTTTTTTACATTCAATTCATTGTTTAATTCCTCAAGGGTTTTATTGGACGCCTCAAGTTGTTCATAACCGGCGGCGATCTCTTCAGACATCTTCCTGAAACTTTTTATGACATTATCCACTTCTGCAACGTGATCCGGATTCATATCCGTCAGATCGGTAGAGGGGTTTTCAAGATCAAAATTCCGGATGATCCTGCCGAGATTCTCAAGTGGTCTGAGGTACATCTTCGAGATACCATTCAATATGATAATCAGGGCAACAAAGATAAACAGGACCTGAATAACTGCGGAAAAAAGATTCGAATAGATCTCCTGATCAAGAATTTCATAGGTAAAATAGATAGTTACAATTCCCAAATCTTTATCGTTATGGTTGATTTGTCGTTCTATAATCAGCACCTTATCTTCAGGGGGCATTTCGCCCGTTTCTATCTCCAGAAAACCGAAATTTTCCTTCACCGTGAGTTTCTTTACGGAATCTATGTTCAGAAAGGAATTGAAATTTTCTTCGAGAACGGTCTTGTCAAGATTCCATAAGGGCTCCTTGACACTCATCTCGACTGCCTTACTGATCCATTCCACATTATCTTCAAATTGCCGAATCGCATTTTCCCTTTGAATAAGAAAAATGATCACCAGGACACTCAGAAAAAAAATGGATAATATGATAAACACAAATCGTGTCATCTTCCCTCTGAAATCACTCAAAGTAATCACCTGACCGTTGGTTTTTCGGGATATGGCTTCCCTGATATTTTATTTGAAATTTATCTCGTTAGTCTATCTTTTTTCGCCGTTATTAGTTCCGTGAATAGATTATATCCTAAAAGGTTAAACAAAACGATCTCATTCTGTAAACACAGAATTAAAGAATATGTTAAGTTAGTTCCCGTTTTCCTACAATAATCTAATGTAACACGATAAATGTGATTGGTCTTCTTGTCATTTCCCTTATTAAAAGAATAACTGACAGAAATAAAAGGTGCCCGATTCACTTTGCGCGATTCCTATCGAGGTATAGGTCGTTTTCTTCAACATATTCTTCCGATGCCCGGAACTCTCAACAAAGAGATCAAAGGCCTTTTTCGCCGGATCACTGCAAATCGTAAACCAGCAACAATTTTCATATACCGAGAAACTATTAGATCTTTCCCCTGTTTTAAAAAGATCATTGTCCGTTGCCTTTTTTATCATTTGTGCTCTATCGTTAAATCCCCTGTGTGCCAGATATCTGTCTCTTTCAGCCTGTTCTTCGGTAAAATCTTGTGCTACGGAAATATATTTAATCATCAAGGGAGGAAGTGCATGGCCCTTTCGGTATTCGTTGACATAAGACATAAAATCATCCCGCACTTCTCCAAGGGTGAGGTATTTTTCGGATGCGAAACTATTCATCACTGTGAGTAAAAAAAGGCATAGAACACAAATCATTGTCATCTTTTTCATAGGTCATCTCCGGACAAGATCTCTTTAATTTTTAGACGAAAAAAATATCCTTTTATCCTTTTAAGCATTGCGAAAGATAGGTAAAAGTCAATTTATACGGATAAAAAAGGTCATTAGCTATTGGGACAGCGAGATAAAGCGGAAAGGGGAGTCATTATGACTCCCCTTTATCCTTTCACTCCGGCCGTTATACCGCTGTCGATAAATTGCTTCTGGAAAGAAATGAAGATTGCGATCATGGGGAGCGTAATCATGATGGAAGCCGCCATCATAAACTGCCAGTAGGTGTAATAAGTCCCGTTGAAAAAATTCAGTCCCATCGTCAACGTGAACATCTCCTTTTTACTCGTCATCAGCAGCGGCCACAGAAAATCATTCCAGGTTCCCATGAAGACATAGATGGAAAGGGCTGCGATGGCGGGTTTTGTCATCGGCAGAATGATCTTGAAAAAGGTCGTAAAGATGCTTGCACCGTCAAGCTTTGCCGCTTCTTCGACCGATATCGGCAATCCCATAAAGAACTGCCGCATCATGAACAGCCCGAACACCTGTGTCAATTTCGGAACAAACAAGCCCCAATACGTGTTGACAAGACCATAATCCACCATCATGTTGTACATCGGAATCATCTTCACGTGCATCGGCAGCATCAGGGTTGCGAGAAAACAGGTGAACCAGAAATTCTTCAGCGGAAATTTCAGCCGGGCAAATGCATACCCGCCCAGTGCATCGAGAAAAATATTCCCAAGTGTAACAACTACCGCGTAAATAACCGTGTTCAGAATCCATCTCGCGAATGGGACGAGTTTAAAGACCTCTACATAATTCTCAAAGGTACCCGGTGCGTTAAAGAATTCAAACTTAAAGAGGTTGATTCCCGGGGGCCACTTCATGATATCTACCCCAACCCTAACCCCCTGATCATTTTCATAAGTCATCGGTGTCAGCGAAACGGACATCGACCATAAAAACGGGAATAAGGTCAGAACACAGTAACCGATTAAAACGACGTAGGCTGCAATAAGACTCATCCTGAATTTTTTATTCAAGCTCATTTCAACCCCCCCTTAAAAATAAGATTCCTCTTTGATAAATTTTTTCTGAGCGAAGGTGATGATCAGGATCAGTGCAAAGAGGACCATGGAAAGGGCCGAGGCATACCCCATCTTTGAATACTCGAATGCATTACGGTAAATATAAAAGGCGAGTGTGATGTTTCTCATGTTTTTGATCAGGAAATAGA